>Ga0126369_10002044_pt1 | contig 14246 bp, 14 predicted proteins | sample PanSoiMetaPlot_1_FD_109646 | JGI IMG/M metagenome (GOLD analysis project Ga0126369, IMG submission 109646) | Tropical forest soil microbial communities from Panama - MetaG Plot_1 | ecosystem: Environmental > Terrestrial > Soil > Tropical forest > Bulk soil | place: Panama | collected 2016-02-17 | reverse complement strand
TAAAATCGCCCCACACTTGATTGGCCACGCCGCTATAGGTGGCAGTGGCTGTGATCACGTTGCCCGTCACGTTGAATGTGAGGCTCGCAGCGATATTGTCGGTGCTGCACGATCCAACGGTCGGACAGTTCGTGGGATTGCTTTGCGTTTGGGCGTATACGGAGCCGGCCTGATCGCTAAATGCCGGACCAACATAACCTGATCCACCCGTGTAGAATTTGATCGAATCGGCCTTAGCGGGCGCACCGAGGGCCGCCATCCCCGCTAGAAATATAGCCCCATTGATTGAATAGCTCATGTTCAAACTCCCAGCAGTTGCGGAATACTGGTCAACGAGGCTCAGTCGGACAAGGCTTATATTTTGGACAAAACAACAGCTTATGGCCGTCGAATTGTGCGTTGCTCCCTTCCTTAATGGTTTGAGATATCCTGGAAAATCTCACGGACCGCTCACCTGCGCGTCGATCGACAGAGTACAGAAGCGATGTCGATGCTGAACGGACGAGTTCGGGCGCGGACGCAGCGTTCGTTTGTGATTCGTTGTGGGATGTGGGCCTTCAAGGGCTCCACAATTTTCGAAAACAGCTCGTTATCGTTCCCGCACCGGATTTTTTAAAAAATCTGCATAGGCCTTGGCGAGGCCCTCACGCAAGGAAACCTTGGCGCTCCAGCCCAACGCCTTGAGCCGTGACGTGTCCACCAGTTTGCGCGGAGTGCCGTCCGGTTTGGAGGGATCGAAAACAATCGCTCCCTTGAAGCCCACGACGTCGGCGACGGTTTTGGCAAAATCGGCAATCGAAATGTCTTCGCCCAAGCCGACATTGATGAATTGCGATCCTGAATAAGTCTTCAAGAGAAACACGCAGGCATCGGCAAAATCGTCAACATCCATGAATTCGCGGCGCGGTGTGCCGGTGCCCCACACCACCACTTGCGACGCATTTGCGACCTTGGCCTCGTGGAAGCGTCGAATGAGGGCTGCGACCACATGGCCGTGTTCAGGGTGATAATTGTCGCCTGGCCCGTAAAGATTGGTCGGCATCACCGCAATGAAATCATCGCCATATTGTCGACGATAGGCCTCGCACAGCTTGAGGCCCGCGATTTTTGCCACCGCATACCATTGGTTGGTGGGCTCAAGCACGCCGGTCAAGAGTTCCTCTTCCGCCATGGGCTGTTTGGCAAATTTCGGATAAACGCAGGTCGAACCCAAAAAAACCAGCTTGCGGACGCCAGCGAGGTGACTTGCGTGAATACAATTCAGCGCGATCGCGAGATTGTCGGCGAGAAAATCAACCGGATATCGGTCGTTTGCAAAGATGCCGCCAACCCTTGCCGCCGCAATGATCATCACATCGGGTTTGTTGTCAGAGAGGTAGCGTTCGGTTTGGTCTTGTCGCGTCAGGTCAAGGTCGGCGCGTTCGACAACGAGGATGTCGCACGCTTCCTGCGCAAGCCGCCGCACGATCGCCGAGCCCGCCATGCCACGATGGCCAGCGACAAAGACACGCTTGCCACTCAAATCAAAAACGTTCGACGCGAGGTTTTCGACGTTACTCTGCAGCATTGAAGACACGGGGCGTCTCGCGCGCAACAGTTTCGAGATCGGCGGCGACCATCTCGGCGACCAGAGCCTCAAACGAGACGGTGTGGTGCCAGCCAAGGGTGGAGCGCGCCTTGGTAGCGTCGCCAATCAACAGATTAACCTCGGTTGGGCGGAAATATCTCGGGTCAATCTGCACCAGGACACGTCCAGTCGCGGCATCAATACCCTTTTCATCAACCCCCTTGCCCTGCCATCTGATCCGAATGTCAACCTCTGCAAAAGCGCGCTCCACGAACTCGCGCACGGAGTGCATTTCACCGGTCGCCAGCACATAGTCGTCTGGCTTGTCCTGTTGCAGAATTCGCCACATCCCTTCAACATAATCGCGCGCATGACCCCAGTCGCGCTGGGCATCGAGATTGCCGAGAAACAACGTATCCTGCGCACCGAGCGTGATAGCAGCGACCGCTCGCGTGATCTTGCGCGTGACAAAGGTTTCGCCGCGCGTGGGCCCTTCATGGTTGAACAGAATCCCATTGGAAGCATGCATGCCATAGGCTTCCCGGTAATTGACCGTGATCCAATAGGCGTAGAGCTTGGCGGCCCCATAGGGTGAGCGCGGGCGAAAGGGCGTTGTCTCGCGTTGCGGCGTCTCCTGAACGAGGCCATAAAGCTCCGATGTTGAGGCCTGATAGAACCGTGTCCGCTTCTCCAAGCCGAGAATGCGAATGGCTTCAAGCAGTCTCAATGTGCCAAGGCCGTCCGCATTTGCGGTGTATTCGGCGGTTTCGAATGAGACTTGGACGTGGCTTTGCGCCGCGAGATTGTAGATCTCATCGGGCTGAGTGTCCTGCACGATGCGGATCAGGTTGGTCGCATCGGTCATGTCGCCATAGTGCAGCACGAAACGCAACTCCGCCTCGTGCGGATCTTGATAGAGGTGGTCGACGCGACCGGTGTTGAATGAGGACGAGCGCCGCTTGATGCCGTGAACGACATAGCCCTTGTTGAGGAGAAACTCCGCTAAATACGCACCATCCTGCCCGGTCGCTCCGGTGATCAAGGCTACGCGCTTGGTCATCACTGAAAACCTACTGATGGTGACGAAGCTCTGGTGGGCTTAGCGGGAGCGGCCGCGCGGGCGACCGCAACGATCAGGCAGGTGCCCCTGGATTCCGCAATCGTGGATTCCGCCAATCGTGTCCCCATTCCCGGCAAGCAGTGGCGTTAACTATTTACAAAACGGCCCTCCAAAAAGAAAGCCTGTCCAAAAAATAAGCTTGGCCGAGTAAGCGGAAAAAAATGAGTGTTTCAATTATGTTAGGTCCCTTGGGACCGCAGCGGAAGAGTTCCGGACGACGTTTCGGCTGAGCGCTATGGGAGCGCCGTCAGGCTGGTCGGCAGGAACGTTGTCAGGGGGGGAACCGCTGGGGATGTGACATTGCCGGGCATGGCTGCAGGCTGACGTGCCGGCGGGCGGGAAGCACTTGCGGGCTCCACAGCGGCGGCCTGCGCGGGGCTCGTGGGGGCTGCAGCAGGGGGGGCTGCCGGGCTGTGGGCGTTTCCCGTTCTATTGTCTTTATTGTCGGCCGTGGCGGAGACGCCTGACAGGTTGAGGATCACGAGCTTGATCTCCTCATCCGATGCCTCGACGACATAATCCGTGCCATCAAGAATGCGCGCCAGCACTTGATTGAGCGACCCGGAATAGCGGCCAGAGAGTTCACGGGTTAGGTTTGGAGGCGCCCGGTAGGTCAGCTTGAACTGGACCGCCAAGGCGGCCAGCACATCCCTGATAGGGGCGTTCTTCACGCGAAGGACGATATCATTTGCGCTCCCTTCGATCTCAGCCGTGGCGCCCGCGCACTCCGCGGAGAGGAGAGAGGCTGCCAGCAGCAGGCCAGCCATGACTGTCGCTGAGATTGGGCGCAGGGCCGACATCCTGTCGAATAACTGCATGCTTTTGCGACTTTCTTCCCAGCTTGCCAGGCCTGCCGTTTCTGGAGGGCCGGTCTCCCCAAATGACGGGCCCCACCGTAGCCTCGATGTCCTGCGATACGATGCCGACATTCACTAGAATTGTAGGAAATTCCGACATCTCTCGCGAATAGAACCGGGTAGAGCGGTTTCACGCCAAGGTTTCCCCCATCTGCAAATGGGGGAAATGATTCTGCAAATGCGAGGGATGATGAAATGATTCTGCAAGTGTTGGCGATGATGAAATGATTCTGCAAAGGTGGGAGATGATATGATCTTGGCACTTTGTGTTAGATATGTTTAGCTCGTTTCACACGCTTGCATCCTTTGCAATTCATTGAAGAGCCGGCCCGCCTTGAACGGATCGAGTTAGCCGATCGACAAAGGGGATGACGGTTATGATCCAGCGCGGGAGTTGGTCCAAATTTTGCGTATTGGCGCTCAAGGTTTCCGCCTTGGTTGCAGTGCGCCGTTACGGACAAAGCGTTCCTAAGCTACGGGGCAGGCCATGCGAAGCGATGAGTTTTCACCAGTTGGATTGGTCTTAAGCGACAAGACTGAATTGAAAGCGCGTCAGTCGGCCCGCATCAAGGAAATTGGCGAAGCCCTTGTTGCAGAAGGAATTTGCGCACTCGATCACCAAGCTGAGGCGCTTGGCCTGTCGCGCAGCACAACCTGGACCATCGTCAAGGGCAGCCACAAAAACTCCGGCCTATCGGCTGCGATCATCGAGCGCATGTTGGCTGCTCCGCAGCTTCCTCCTCGCGTTCGTCTCAAGATCTTTCAATATGCCAACGAAAAGCGCGCCGGTCATTTTGGCGACAGCAAGCTTCGGCTGCGCCAGTTTCAGGCGCGCCTGTCAGCCGTCTTGAAAGAAATGCCTCGCTTCGGCGTTGGGCAACCGACTTTCCGGCAAGGCTATGCGAGCTCAAGAAAAGGCATCTACCAACAGGCGAGCGACGGACAGGAGAACAACGCAAGCGAGTAACGGACCGGCGCTTTTAGTCGTTCGATCAAGGCTTGCGGCATTGCGAATAAAAGCTCCCGTTGGCTGCTGCGACGCGCTCAAGACATTGAGCGGGCTCGGTAATATCGCCGGCAACAGCAAAATCATAGGTGGTGCCATTGATCACCAGGCCATAGCGCCCAGCGGGTAGCACGGGCGCCTCTGTCGGTTGCAACGCCATCATCTCTGAATTTGAAGCAACGGGAGCGACCTTGAAGTCATAAGAGATGTTGCGCATGATCCATTCATCTTCGATTGCGGAAATCTGCGCTTTGCCTCCTGAGTTATAGGTCATGGCGCGCATAATCTTGGCGATTACCCGCACCGATACGCGATCCGGAGCACTTCTCGAAAAGTCCCGTCTATAAGCGACAAAAGAAACACGACCGTCCGGGACGACCGTATGGCTCCCTCTGGTGATCAGCGCCGACAAGGCTATACGCGGGTCAGGGGCGCGTCCGGGCAAAGCTTCAAGCTCAAATAGCTCACCATTGCTGATGGCGTAGACACCATAGGCGTCGGGCAGCGGCTGTCTTGATGTGTCCTGCTGCGGCGGGGCAGCGACCGGCACCTTTGGATCAGACGGTGCCACCGCAACGTCCGGTTTCGTGCCTGGCATAACCGCTGTGACCCGCGACGGCGGGCGAAACCATTCAGTGTGTTGACTGATCAAGAGCATGAACCCAACAACACCAACCAGCACCAGCAAGGTGCGTGCAAGGGGGCTTCCGCCTAATCGGGGCCACTCGATGGCCATTGCCCGCACAACTCTGTACCAACGTGGGTCCGGCGCGCCAGTGGAATGAGCGTCCCCAGCGGGCGAAACCAAGGAGGCAGTAGGCGCGGCGTCTTGGATGAGAGCATCGTGAGGTCGTGCCGCAACGCTGCCCCATCCGTCGGCTGACGAATCGCGCGGTTCGACCTCAGTTGCGCCGGTCGGCTCGCCGGGGGAACCGTTGTAGAAGCGGGACGCGCTCACGTCGGCCGCGCCGTTCTCGATCAAGACAAGCGTCTGGTCAGCCTTCAAAGAAGGCTCAGCCGTTTCCCGTTTGATTAATCGATCAAGCGATCGCAGCGCGCGTTGTTCGTCACGGCGTGACGAGAGCACTTCGACGCGTTCAATCGCGATTTCAAGAGCTCTGGTCAGCTGCCGCATCTGCGCGATGTCGATCGGTGGATCGTGCCGCCAGCCCTCACGTTGCAGCTTGATGCGTGCGAGCTCATAGATTGCATTGCGCAACTCTGCGGGATCCTGGTTCACCGCGTCGATCACGCGCGCCAGAACGAGGGCGAAGTCTACCTCCGGTGTCGCCGTCGCAAGATAATTGGGCATCTTATCAGACACTGGTCCCACCAATGAGCCGTAGAGAGGCTCCGAGTCACCGAACGAAGCGCTCACGGGCCTACACCGAACAGCAGGGTCTCGCGGTGAGCCTGACCCTCCCCACCATGTTTCTCGGGTGGCGCCCACAAGGACGGCAAAGCCTCTATCACGGCTCGCCACGCCATTCCCCGAGATTCGCAACAGAACAAAGTTTTAGCAAGCCCTTGCCCAGAATCCATGCACAGGGCTGCGGCCTAACTTCCTAAGCGTCTGGGAGCAAAGACAGTCTCGTCAATGTGGCGGCGGAAGCGCCAGTATTGCGGTCTGTTGATCGCGGATGAGGGTTGCTTCCCGTGCCTTTACCAGCTGAAGCGTCCAGCCGGCATAGCCTTCTCCGACCTTCAATCGGACCGTCCGCTGGCTGGCTTGGTCCAGAAAAATGGCCATGCCGGCCTCATCGGCCGCAATGGCGCCAATGAGGCTCAGGGGAGGGCGTGCGATCTCGTTGGCGGAAGACGGCAAGCGCACTGGGGCAGGCGCCTCGGAAGCGGGTGGCGGCCGCCGGGTTGGCGAAAAGATCGGTCGCTCCCGCCCAGCGGTCAATTCGCGCAATGGCAGGCTCCACAAGGGATAACGGGAGGGCGTGGCGCGGTTCTGTTCTCGTTGCGGGCCGGGTGCTGTCGCCGCCGCGCCTTCTGCCGCGCCTAAGGAAGCCGTTGCCGCAGGCCGCTCGAGCGCGCCCGAAGGAGCGACCGCCAGCAAGGGCGCGTTTGCGGTGCTCTTTGGTTCAATTGCGAGACCCTGCGCACGCGCTGCGGCACTTATTCCCGCGGCACTCATTAAAGACGCGAGAAGTCCGCTCAGGAGCAGGGCGAGAGGTCCGCTCATGCGCACCGTAATGGCTAGAGGTCTTGCGCGGCCGCAATCCATCAGCTTGCACCTCCCCAGCGCCCGGCAACCCTGACCTGGACCTGCAGTCGCCCACTGTCACGGGCCCGGTTCTGCACCATTAGAAGCTCCACAAACAGGAACGGCATGTTTGCCTCAAGATCGTAAAGAAGCCGCTGTAACCCGAGCTCGTCGATGTCGCAGGTTGTCGTTACCCGCTGGTAGCCCTTCTCGTCGCGTGACCCACTGCGATCAACTTCGGAGGAGAGGATGTTGCCGCCAGCGTCCGTGACGGCATTCGTTATCCTTTGCAACAAGGCCGCGCTCGCAATGGTTTCCGTCTGGCCTTCCAAAAAAGGCGATCCGGGCGGCCAGCCCTGTGCATCGCTGCCCTTGGCAAGTGAGCGGGCACGCTCTTGCAGCTTGCCCAAGAGGTCAGCGCGTTCGTTATGCATGGAATAGCGCTCGAATAGATCGCTGAGCGCCCACACGGCGATGAAAAAGAAGCCGACAACGGCTGTGGCATAGACGATGCCCGCAACATGGGGGCGGCCGATGAAGAAACGATCGAGACCGTTGCGCATGATCATAATCGTGGTGCCGATGCAAGTTGCACGGTGACTTCGATGTGAAAACGCTCACCAGATTCGGATGTTGAACGTGTTGTCGGGGCAAAAAACGTCGCGTGCTTGAACTGTCCACTCTGCTCTATCAGCCCAATCAACGAGGCGGCATCCCGCGTTTGTCCAATCAAACGCAGTTTGTTCTCCTCAAGCCGAAGCTCAATGACATGGGTGTGGTCCGGTAACAGCTTTGCCAAGGCTTCAATTATCATGACAGCTGATGAGGCAGCGAGTTTTCGTTGCACCAAAGCGCGCTGCGCGCCAGCAGCACTGCCGACGGTCGCATTCCCACTCACTGCCGCTCGCAGTCGATTGATCTCGTTATCGCGCTGCTCGTAGTCAGCCTCCAGGTAAGACCGCCCGATTGCCGCCGCGCCTACTGCGCCGCCGGCCAGAATCGCTGCCGTCGCGAGCATGGCGACCAAGAGCTTGCGAATCCGCCCGGCCTGCAGAGCGTCAGGTGCTCGTTGCTCCCATATCCTTATCGGTGGACCATCAGCTCCGGGAGCTGCCACCGATACGGCCACCGATCGGACGCCCTTCGCAAAAAAGGAATTCAATAGCGGCTTGATAGAGGCAAGAGGGGTGGCCGCAATCGTCGTGGTCAGCCGACCACCTTCAATTTCAATTGGCGCGCTCCAGCCAAATGCCGCATCCGGAGCATGCCACGGTGTCAAGCGATCAATTTGTGCGCGCACGATTCCACCGAGGAATTCCGCGGCAAGGCAAGGTAGCTCAAGCGGGCAGAACAGACAGCGGCTCGCGCTCAGCATGAGCTCGACCCGACTGCCTGCAAGCTGCGCCGTTGCAGGTAGCGTGCCAGCCTCTACGTTGATTTTGGGTAGAGTTCCAAAGGCCTGATCAGAATCCGTTTCGGAGGTGCCATTCGCTGGGCGCAATCCAGCGCTGGCACATGCGACGAAATCGCCGCGCTCGTCCTCTTTCAGCGATACGGTTTGTGGCGACACCACGCGATCAATTCCACGAATGACCAAGTCGGTCACCGCGTCAAAAAAGATCTCCAATCGTTGCGTCACAGCGATTTGCTGAAACGCCGCCGGTTTTGGCGTGGCTCTGGCACCGTGCGGCCACGAAGATGCTTGTGTCATCCAAGATCCGTTAGTCATCTATGTCGTTCGTCTTGATCGTCATCGAGGAGCTGTACCGGGGTCGTCTGTTTGGCTACGCCATGACAAGACGGCTAGGGGATCGCGGCCTTCCTCAAACAGCAAAACGACGACCTCGAAGTTTTCCCGAAAACCGTTGTCGAGGCTGGCCATAACGCGGACACGAAAGGTGCGACCAGCCTCGAGTGTCGCGTGTGTCCGCGCTGGCCCCATGAGCGCCAGAAGGGCTTGTCCGTCGTAGGTCGACATCTGCCTCTGCGCCAAGGCGGCTTGCAAACGCGCGGGCGTCATCTCAGGCAAGGCGGCCAGGACTTCGGGGGAGGCGGCGGTCACATTTATTTGGGCGCGACCGCTATATACGGTCACAAAGGGCAATGCACGCTCCACCAAATCGGAAGGCAGCCCGCGAACGAGCGACAATTCCAATGGGTGGGGAAACCTTGCCCCGCGCGGATCGTATCCGAGTTTTTCGGCGCGGTAGGCTTCAGCTTCGGGATTTTCGCCATTCGACGGTGCGCTTCGCCAAGCTATGATCCGTTCTGCACAGTATTGCGCTCGTTCTCGCCCCGCGCCGAGTGTCGCAAATAGGCCCGCAAAGACCTCCTTCGGCGCCATGTTGAGATCAATGCGTCCAGCTTCTGAAGAAAATTCGACGACGGCTGTTGCTTGCCCGAGACGGAAATCGAATCGCCCAACTGACGGACGCGTCGCTTGAACCAATGTCCGGTGTGCAACAAGCTCGACCGCCGCCGAAGCGAGCTCTTGCGCCCGAAGATGATCGTCATGAACGGACAAGCCTGCCGCAGTATTGACTACGTAGACCGCATAGATCGAGACAAACGCGCTGAGCGCTCCGAGGAGCCAAAGGACCGCAACCACGATAAAGCCATCGGATGAGGGTCGTGTGATGCGTGCGCAGATTTTGAACATGGCAGACGACCTAGCTGTCGTTATTTGGTTGAGGCAGCATTGTCGACGGGCGCGTCTTGACGTTGCGCTCGCTGTTGCGGGCTCTGGCACTGGGCTAGCGACTTCGCGGTCAGGCAGCGCGCAGGTAGTTGCGCATGAATGAGCGTCGCGGTTGCAAGCGCTAAAGTACTTCGCGAAGATGCCTCCTGCAGCGAGAACATGATTGCTCTTGGCAGCACGGCTTGCTGGTGCCAGTCCGGCTTCCAAACAGGCCCGTTCACTGCACCGGCGGCGGCGCGGGCAGGGACTTCACCGGATTGGGCGCTGTCAGCACCCGTCGAGGTCGCATAAGGCGAGGCCGCATACGCAATTGTCAGCCGATAAGGGGGGCGCAACAGCACGACCGGATCAGAAAATGGCCCGGCCAGAGACTCAGTGCTGACAACTGGTTTGAAAGGCATTTCCCTTCGAACCAGAAGGGGCCCCGCCGCTGTCGGCTCCTCCGCGATCCGAACGATCTCAAGTGCAGGCTTCGCATTAGGAGAAAGCGCCGTGCGTATGAAAGTGACGGATTGCTCGCGACCCTCAAAATATGGAGCTGCGCCATCGCCCGAAAGCGGAATGAACTCGGCAGCCGCCAGATCTAACGATAGTCGCTCGAGCGCTAGCGCGACATGCTCCTGGCGCTGCAAACGCCCGATCCCGCGATTCCAGTTCGGCAGCCATTGTGAACTGATCGTGGCAAGCGCCCCTAAGATGATTCCCATAAGGGCTAGGGCGATCAAGGCTTCGAGCAGTGTGAAGCCGCCGGTGGCTCCTAGGGCGCGCCATCCCTTCATGGTGGGTCTCTGCGCTGCAGGCGAATGGTGCGGATGCTCATTGTAGCGCCGGCGGGTGACCCGATCGTCAACGTAAGCTGTTCTGGCTCCCAAGCCGAATTGGCCGCAGCACTGGCCATTAACGGCGAAACATCGATCCGCCAGGGGAAGCTCCCGGTTTGGCCGGAGATGTGGCCAAGCGCGAGCTCATCGCGGCTGGGCAATTGAGCCAGCAGCAAACGAGCGCTTTGAAGTCTTAGGAAGCGCTCCTCGAGCGAGCGCGAGCCACGCACGCTTGTTGCCACAAGCGCACCGATCGAGGTCAGCGCCATGGTAACAATGGTCAGCGCAATAAGCGCCTCGATCAAGGTAAAGCCTGCTCGGCTTGAACTAGCTGCGCGAGGTCGCCACAATTTCGATGCCTCCCGTGAGCCAGTTAACTCTCACCTCATACCCAAACATCGTGCGCTTCAATGCAATGACGCCGCCACAAGACATTCCAGATGCAAAGAAACGAATGCTCGGCTCGTGTTCGTGCTGTTGGCAGCGAGCGGCAAGGTGGGATTCCATGTCGACGTCGCGGGGGATTTCGACGATCTGGCCGGTTGCCCCCGAACGCACTATGCGCGCGGAGGCGTCGACCTCAGTTGCGACAGGCAAGCGGCGGCGTTGTGCAGCGAAGCGGTCGGCTTTGAGAAGTGCGGCTATCCTTGTTGCATAGGCCTCAAGCTGAACGCGCGATGTGCTGCGCGGCATCAAGGGTGCCGTGATAGCTGCAAGCATTGCAATGATTGCGAGGACGCAGACAACCTCGAGCAGACTGAATCCGGCGTCGCGGCTGCTACCGCGCCGAGGAAATGATATCGGCAGCCACACCACTGCCCCCTTCCTGCCCGTCCGAGCCATAGGAAATGATGTCGTAGCTGCCCTGAGATCCGGGTGCGCGGTAGATGTAGGGACGACCCCACGGGTCATTGGGTACGGTTGTGCCCCTCAAATACGGCCCATTCCAACCGGGACTATTGCCAGGGCGCTGCATGAGCGCGCTCAGACCTTCCGCATTCGAGGGGAATTGACCAATATCGAGAAAATACAGATCAAGCGCGTTAGCGAAACTTTCGATCTGAATCTTGGCTGCCTTGACCTTAGATTCGCTTAGATAGTTGAGGACGCGCGGGCCGACCAGAGTCATGATCAAAGCGATGATCGTAATGACGACGATGATCTCAACGAGCGTAAATCCCCTCTCGCCATGCCGCGGCACAGCCTTGCGAGCTTGGCGTAACGATCTGTTAACCATGGCTCTGTGACTTTCATCCGACCAGCTGACTCACTGATAGCAAGGAGGTCATTACCGATACGATAAGGCCGCCGACAATAATGCTAATAGTCACAATTGCTAACGGACCGACAATGCCCAGGGCTCGCTCGAGGCTGCGCTCGAGTTTGCTCTCATACAACGCGGCGATGCGGCTCGAGACCAGTGGCAGTTGCCCGGTTTCTTCGCCGAGCCGGAGCATGCGCACGGCCATGATGGGCAGTGCTCCAGTTTCTGCCAACACTTGCGACAGCTTGCCGCCCTGGCGAACAGATTCGACCACGTGCGGCCAAATCGGGGCTCCACCCATTGTGGCCATTAGACCAGCAAGAATCCGAAGCGCTTTCGGTAGCGGCATCCCCGCGTTCAACAGCACGCCGAGGTTGCGGCTAAACAGTGCGACGCGATGATAGCCGACGATGGTGCGAACAAGCGGCAGGCATCCGAGCCAGCTGGTGATCCTGGCTCGCAGGGCAGGCCTATGCCCGACTAATAGACCGGTCGCAATGGCTACCAATGCCAGTGAGGCGACGACGTCACGGTGCGACACTACGAATTCGGACAGATTCATGAAGAATGCAGCCGCCGAATCGAGGTTCGCGCCGAAGTCGCGAAGCACTGCTCCAAATTGCGGGAGCACAAACGTCAAAAAAAATATCAAGACGCATAGAGAGGCAAGAAGTATGAAGGTCGGATAGCGTAGCGCATCCGCAAGCTTGCGCCGAAGGGTGTCTGCACGCATGCGTTCATGGGCAAGCACCTGTAGAATGTTGTCGAGCGTGCCGGATGCCTCGCCAACCCCGATCATAGCGACATAGATTTCAGGGAACAGCGCCGGATAGTGCGCCAGCGCATCGGCGAAGCTCTCTCCCGCGTGAATTGAAGAGCGTAATCCGTTTACGGTGGAGCGCAAACGGCCAGTATCAATATCGGTCGAAAGAAGGTCCAGCGCATCGTCGAGCTTGGCGCCCGCCTTAAGGAGCAGGGCGAGGTCGAATGTGAATGTGGTGACCTCTTCAGTGCGGGCTCGCTGCGTCCAAGCCAGATGGGAGAGAAGTGATCGAGTCTTTGAATCGCGGGCGACGTCAATGGGAACGAGCCGCAAGTAGTCGATGCGGCGTGCAACTTCGGCCGAGTTCGCGGCCACGATGTGTCCGCTGACTAGCTCGCCCGTTTCTGTCAGGGCGCGATAGTGAAATGTCGGCATCGCTCAGCTCGCCACCGTAACCCGCAAGATCTCGGCCATCGAGGTCATGCCGGCGCGGCATTTGGCAACACCATGCTCGAACATGGTCACCATCTTGGCGCGTCTCGCGGCTTGCATGAGCAGCTGGGCTTCGGCGCGAGCGCCGACCAGGCTACGGATGTCATCGGTGATTTCGAGCACCTCGAAGATCCCAGTGCGGCCTCGGTACCCAGTCCCGCCGCAGTGCTCGCAGCCCATTGGTTCGTGTACGACGTCGCCAACCCCCAAGCCGAACATGGCATGGCGTGGGTCGTTAGCAATATCGGCTGCGTCGATGACCTCCGTTCGCTTGCATCGCTCACAAAGGACCCGAACAAGTCGCTGCGCGATGACCGCGCGCAGCGTGGACTGGAGCAAAAAGCCTTCGACGCCGAGATCGAGCAGACGAGGGACCGCTGCGGCCGCCGAGTCAGTGTGTAGTGTCGTGAGCACGAGGTGCCCAGTCAGCGCGGCATGAATGGCGACGTTCGCAGTTTCGCGATCGCGTACCTCCCCGACCATGATGACATCGGGGTCCTGTCGTACGAATGCGCGCAAAGCGGATGCGAATGTGAGGCCGATATCTGGCTTCACCTGTGACTGGTTGATGCCACGCAGTTCGTATTCGATCGGATCCTCGATCGTCACGATCTTCCGTGTGGAATCGTTCAAACGCGTCAACATGCTCGCCAGCGTTGTGGTTTTTCCGCTCCCCGTTGGGCCGGTGACCGCAATCATTCCGTGCGGGAGTGTGAGGAGACGGTCGACTCTAGCCTGGTCCTGGTTCGATAAGCCGAGCTTGGCGATCTCAACCGACCCACGATCCTTCGGTAGGAGTCGAATGACTGCAGACTCGCCATATTGAGTCGGCATCGTAGCGACACGAACGTCAAGCTCAGACCGAGCAATTTGCATATGCGCGGCACCGTCTTGTGGGAGCCGACGCTCGGCAATATTCAATCCAGCAAGAATCTTGATACGCGAGAGCATAGCCTGGGACGGGACGTTCGGCGGGATTGCCAGAACGCGTAACACTCCATCGACACGCAACCGCACAACCAAATCAGTACGATTTGGTTCTATATGAATGTCGGTTGCGCGAGACTCGGCGGCCAGCTCAAGGAGATCGTTTACCGCGCGAACAACCGGCGCGCCGCTTGCTAGGTCGCGAAGATTTTCAATGTCATTGTCACGCGCTCCAGGGCCAAGCTTGGCATTCGCCTCAACGAACTCGTCTTCCCGCAGACGTTCCGATAGCACGGTCGCGACGTCCTCGAACGAGGCGACCGCAAGCTGAACCGGCTTGGCGAGGGCGAGTTCCGCCGCACGAATAGTTGTTCTATCGGTGGGATCGGCAACGGCCAGTATAATGTCATCAGAATCCGGGAGAATGCAGGGGAAGACGCTGGCCTCTCGAAGAAACCGTTGCGAGAACTGCGTGACGAGGGAAGAGGCCGCAAGCAAGTGCGATAGCTCCGCGCGCGG
>Ga0126369_10002043_pt1 | contig 14249 bp, 9 predicted proteins | sample PanSoiMetaPlot_1_FD_109646 | JGI IMG/M metagenome (GOLD analysis project Ga0126369, IMG submission 109646) | Tropical forest soil microbial communities from Panama - MetaG Plot_1 | ecosystem: Environmental > Terrestrial > Soil > Tropical forest > Bulk soil | place: Panama | collected 2016-02-17 | reverse complement strand
TTTACCACCAGCGTACATGATGGATACGGACTTCGCGGTCAGTTGTCCGCTCGTCCGATCAGCCCGTCTCTTTGCTCCTCTACTATGTATTGAAACAGAACGCAGTACGCGGACTTGGGTGCCGATTTCTTTGATCGCCTCGAACCCAGCGTCTCTTCCGCTATTACGTGAAACGTCTTGAACGGCTGGGTCATAAGGTGACGCTCGAACTATGCGCCGCTGCCTGACACAAATTTTCAGGGCAGGTTGGGACGGGACTCTCACCCGTCGCTGTCAAACATGCACGGCGTACAACGAAAAGGGCGCCCCGGAATCCGGGACGCCCTTTAACGCAAGAGCCTGGCTTAAGCTAGAAGTAGAACTTCGCTGCGAGCTGGATGAGGCGTGAGGGCTGCGCTCCGAAGACTTGCCCGAAATTCGGATCGCTGATGTCTGTTACGACCGAGTTCGGACTGAACTGCGTATGGTTGAAGACGTTGTAGAATTCAATCCGCAGCTCCATTTTCGTGCGCTCAGTGAGCTGGGTATCCTTGTACAACTCGAAATCCCAGTTGTTGAGGCCAGGGCCACGCAAGATGTTCCGACCGGCGTTGCCCAACACACCTGGCGTCGTCTCGCAACTGAACGATCCAGGCGAGAACCAGTACCGGCCGGTGACAGGACCTGCAGTCTGTCCGTCGGCAGCGCAAGCGTTCTGGTTCTGGCTGTTATTGCCGTTTCGCGGATTAAAATACGTCACCTTCCCAACCAGATTGGGAACGTCAATCGAAGAATTGTCCGAAATATCGAACATGCTGCTCATCAGCGAAGTCAGATTCCCGTCTACGACATCCAGAGGGAAGCCTGTCTGAAAGGTCGTAATGCCTGCGATGGTCCACCCATCCGTAATTCGGCTGGGCATCCATGACATCGAGCTGAAGTGACGGACGCTGGGGATCTGGTAGTAGTAGCTAAGCACGAACCGCTGTCTGGCATCGAAGGATGTATTGCCGTAGTCCAACCCTGGATTATAGGGATTCGTGGCGCGAATGCTGCCGAAGCCCCCAAACCCCCCACCTCCGAAAGCGCTGTTCTCAAACCCAGAGGCTTCATCCAAAGCATGAGAATACGTGTAGGAGACAAGGAGATCCAGACCGTGGGAAAGGCGATTCTTCACACTGGCCTGGAAGGCATTGTAGTTGGAGTTAGCACCGCTGCCTATGGTAACTATCGGCCCATAGATGCTGCATGGTTGCGCCGGGCTGAAGCTGTTAAAGGCGCAAGGGGCAGCTTGAGGATATTTGTAGCCCTCTGGGTGCGTGTATTCCATGTTGAACGGACCACAGGTCGGGTCCGCCGCACAGGGCGCAACGTTGGTAACGATATTCTGGGGTACGACCAAAGCGAGGCGGCGTCCCATGGAACCCACGTAGCCAAGAGAGACCAACATAGTAGAGGAAAGTTGCCGTTCCAGCGTTAAGTTGTAGTTGGTGGCCATGGGGTCTGCAATATTCGGGGACATACCCGCATAACCTTGATACAGCGGGAGGAACGAAGCAAAGCTGATATTCTGCGATGGCCCAGGATACGGGAAGGGTTGAGCGACCGTTGCGCCGTTCTGAATGTTTGTAAAAGGATCGGCAAAGGTGGGATTTCCAGCACCGCTCGAAGAGAAGCCAAGAGGTGCCGCGCCAAGGAACTGCAAAGTTTGCTCTTCCTCAAACCGGTTATAGTAAACCCCCACTCCGCCGCGGATACTGGTCTTGCCTCCTCCACCTGTGAGCTTTCCGCCCCAACCTGGAGAGTACGCAAAACCCAAACGCGGGCCAAGATTTTTGTAGTGGGTAGTGCCAGCTGGATGCACGCCAGCATCGCCGTTATAGACGAAACCAACTGGGGCATTCGGAAACACTGTGGATTGTTGCCCCGGCACGAACGAAAACTGGGCGTGGCCATTGTAAGCCTTGTCGTAGAGGGGAGTGTCGATCTGCCACCCAAGTCCATAGGTGATGGTAAAATTGGGCCTCAACTTAAATTGGTCTTGCGCATAGCTGTAGTACTCTTGCGCCGAGGCATCAATCACACCGCCGCTGCCCTGGGTATAGTTGTCGGGGATTCCCAGCAGAAAGTCCGCGCCTGCATTCCCGGTGCTGAAGATGCCGTTGTGCTGGAAGCCGAAGTTGCCATCATTGTTACCTGCAAAAGGATTGTCCACATGGAAGCGGCGCATGTCGAAGCCAAACTTCATCGTGTGTCGGCCCGAAACGATCGAGAGGTTATCCACTCCTTCATAAGTCTGGTCTTTGCGTGGCTGGGGCCCGTTCGCTGAAAAACCTAGAGTAAACAATCCCCTAACCCTAACAACAGGCAGCGCCGCTGCCGAGCCTCCTAGCTGCGGGACGATGTTGAATCCAAGAGTGGATGGATTGACCGGGGTGGTTGGGTCGACCGCGGCGAAGTTGAACCGGTTATACCCTCCGCGAATCTCGTTCAAGATGTTAGGAGTGAACACGTGAGTCCAGGAAATTGTCACTAACTTGTAATGCCTGTCGTCGGTCTCAGAAAACCCCGGCAGAGTGGCGCCCGTAAACGGGAGATCAACAATCGTTGGTTGGTGCTGAATAAAAAAGCTGCCCCATAGGGAATCCTTGCTGCTGAAGGTCTGGTCAATCCTACCGGCATATTGGTCTTGCTGACCTCTGTTGATGGGGCTAAACTCAAACACCCTTTGGCCGGCACCAAGGTTCGTGTTCGGCTGAGGGACAAATTTCAACAGCTTCGCTGAAATGGAATTGATGTCTGCACCAGGAATGAAGCCAACGGTGCATCCTGGTGTTGTCCCGCCTGCACAACCAAAGATAGTGCTATAGGGAGTCCCGGCAGGGTACGCAACGCCATCCGACCCCGTCAAAGGAATCGGCGAAAGGTGTGAACTCAAGGCGATATTGGACCCTTGCGGGTGTGTAGCAGCGGGCCCGTAGTTCGCACCCGCGCTGGGATTTGTCGGATTAAATACGGAAGCATCAAAGACGGTTGTTACGCCACCGCCGTTCGAGGTTACTGGTTGGCGGTTGCGAATCCCTTGATAGGAGAAGAAAAAGAACGTGTGGTTCTTGATTACTGGGCCGCCAATCGTACCGCCAAACTGGTTTTGGTGGAACTGCTGTGGAATCTTCTGAAAGAAGCCTTTTGTATTCAAGAATGGGTCGCGGTAGAACTCGAAGGCGTCGCCGTGGAAACGGCTTGTTCCTGATTTTGTGACGGCGTTGATAACGGCGCCCGAATTGCGCCCGTATTCTGGATTGATCGAGCCCGTGACCATGCGAAACTCCCCAATCGCGTCGGGGCTCAAAATGACTAGAGGCGTGTTGAGGGGAAGGTCGTTGGTATCTGTGCCATCAATAAGGTAGCTGTTTTGCTGAGACTGGCTTCCATTAGTCGCAAAGTCGCCGCGACCGTCCGACGCGGCTACGACACCGGGCTGCAGTTGCTGGAGATTGACCCAGTTTCGGCCGATGAGAGGCATGTTCTGAATCGTGCTACCTTCCATCGTGACGCCAAGTTGTGTTTGCGTCGTTTCGACCTGCACTTGATTCGCCTCAACTGTAACCGTCTCGGAAATCTGGCCTACCTCCAGGCGGATTTCCTGCTCGAAGACTTGGTTTAAGTCCACATGGATTTTGGAAACCACGAAGGTGTGGAAGCCTTGTTTTTCACCAGCTAGCCTGTAGTCGCCGATGGGAATCTGCGGAAAAACATACATGCCTTCGTTGCTTGTGACTTCCGTGTACGAGATCCCGGTTCCAATATTGGTGACTGTCACTTTGACATCGGGCACAACAGCGCCTGCCTGGTCCAAGGCTCGGCCGCGGATACTCGCATACAGGTTATCGGCCTTTGCCGAGGGAACCACGAGCAGGCTTGCGACTAGCCCTAAAACCAAAACGGAACACGCCAGGAGAGGCAGAGATGAGCCACTCTTTACGACTGATTTCATATGGCAAAACCCCCGTATACTTAGTCGTCTAAAAGCTTCCAGATGGCCGATACACACCTTATCGGCTGTTTAGATATCTGCAATGTCCTTTCCATTCTTTGGGTTAGGTGAACTTTAGAAAATCATGGATAAACTCTTTGTTTTTATATAAGTTCCAGTACTATATGTGGGCGATTTAGATAAAATTTATATTGGAATTTGTAGACAGCTCCCGTATCACGTAGCGTTTTATGATGAACCAAAACGGAACTTATATTTGTTAGGGGGCATCCCACACAATTTAGTTGAATTGCGTTAGAAGACTCAGCAGGCCACTTTTGAATTCCGTTTCGCGACAGATTATGCTTATGACAAGAAATCCGTCGCGGGAAAAATCGTAGAAGTGTCCGGGATGAACGTAGACACCCTTTTCGTTTAGCAACCAGAGCGCGAACTCTTCGTCTGAACGTGTCGCTGGCACGCAAAGGATCGCGTACCAGCCGCCTTCCACGTCGAGGCGGCTGCATACTTTCTGCAGTGCGATTTGGCGGTCGAGTTCGGCGAGATTCCGGCGGACGCGCTCCGTCAGTTGCTCTCGGAACGCGCGGCCTTGCGAAAGAAATGTGCTGAGCGCCAGCTGCACCGGCGCATTCATGGACAGAAAAGTATCGGCAATCATCTCGAGCCGCGCCTTCGCTTCGTTCTTTGATTCCTGCGGCCCGCTGACAACGAGCCACGCCACCTTCATCTGCGGCAGACCGCAAATCTTCGAGATGCCGCTCAACGTGAAGGTCAGTGCATCGGAATTGCCGGCAAAACTCTGGGGTCGCCCCGCACCTAAGGGAAAATCCAGAAAAACCTCATCAGCAATGAGCGCTAATCCGCGCTCAGCGCAAAGGGCGTTCAACTTTTCCACTTCCGCGCGCTTTGTAAAATGTCCCGTCGGATTATTGGGATGGACGACGACAATCGCAGCTGTCAGCGGAGTGATGGCATGTTCCAGCGCGTGAAAATCAATCTGCCAACCATGATCGTAAAGGAGCGGATACCGCACGGGCTTTATGTCCTGAATGTCGGCGAGAAAATCAAAGAGCGGATAGCTCGGCGCGGGAATGAGGATTTCGTCGCCGGGATTGCACAGCAGCCGGAATACGTACGAATACGCCTCGCTTGTGCTCGTGGCCAGGAAAATGTCGTCAACGGTCGCGGCAACGCCACGCTCTGCGTAGTATCCCCGCACCGATTGCCGAGCTGAAACGAGCCCTTGCGGCTCAGGTTTGTATCTAAGCGCGGCGGGATTTTGCAAAGCCGCGAGGATCGCGGGCCCGTCATAGAGAAAACCGCATTCCGTCGGATTCGAGGCCGTCAAATCCACGAGCGGCTTCCCTGCCGCGCGATGCCGCGCTAGCGCCTCACTCAGCCGGTTAAGCGCTAGATTCCATTTTGTGCGATCCGCAAACATAGTCGTTCGAAGCTCAAGGTCGTGCTGACGGTTGCAGGCAGGGATTCCTGTAACGGCCAGGCCTGTCCGGAGCAGGCAGGCATTATATCCAGCACGTCGCCAAGCCGCATTCCCTCTCGCTCGCGTATACTAAGGGACGCTTAGAACAAACTATGAGCACGCATCCGCAGCCGAATGCGGCCGTTGAACCTATTCCGCAATTCGATCTTTCCGTTCAATATGCGGCCATTGGCGCGGAGATTCGAACCGCCATAGAGCGCGTTCTGTCGAAGCAGCATTTTGTGCTCGGGCGGGAAGGCGAAGCCCTCGAAGCGGAAATCGCCGGGCTCTGCGGTGTCGCACACGGCGCAGGCGTCGCCTCCGGCACAGATGCGTTGATTCTGGCTTTGCGCGCGTGCGGCGTGCGGGCTGGCGACGAAGTGCTGTTGCCGACATCCACTTTTGTGGCCACCGGAAGTGCCGTAAGCGCGCTCGGCGCAACGCCGGTTTTCACCGACTGCCGCCCTGAGACTTACAACATTGACCCATCTGAGCTGGAACGCCGCGTCGCCCCGCACGCGCGCCCTCATCGCCGTCCATCTCTACGGCTTGGCCGCGGACATGGACCCGATCGTGGCCTTTGCGAAGTCGCGCAAACTTCCCCTCATCGAAGACTGCGCACAGGCGGTTGCCGCGACATACAAGGGACGCCACGTCGGCTGCTTTGGCGACGCCGCATGCCTGAGCTTTTACCCGACAAAAAATCTCGGCGCTTACGGCGACGCGGGCATGGTGGTCACGAACTCTCTGGAACTTGACGCCCGGCTCCGAAGCTTGCGCAATCACGGCCAAGCGGCAAAATACCTGAGCAGCGAACCGGGCTGGAACAGCCGCCTGGACGAAATTCAAGCCGCTGTCTTACGGGTCAAGCTCCGCCATCTTGCGGACTGGCAGCGTGCACGGCGTTCGAATGCCGCGGAGTACAATCGCTTGCTGGAGCAAGTCCCGGGTGTCATGCCGCCGCATGAACCTGAAGGTTGCGGGCACGTCTACCATCAATACACGATTCGCTCGGAGCGGCGCGACGCTCTGCAGCACCACCTGGCTGCGCGAAAAATTGGCAGCACCGTTTACTACCCTCATCCGCTTCACTTGCAACCGCTCTACGCGCACTTGGGTCACAAAGCAGGTGATTTTCCTCATGCGGAGCGTGCCGCGCAGGAAGTTCTCTCTCTGCCAATGTTTCCTGAATTGCGAAAGGATCAAATCGCGCGTGTGGTGGAAGCGATTGCGGAATTCGTGAAGGGCTAGCCAGATTCGTGCCGACTCGGATCTATTTTCCCAAATACAAAAGCGCGAACAAGAAAATCCACAACCCATCCATGAAGTGCCAATAATACGAGGTGATTTCCGCGGCCAGCGGCCTCGAAATCTGCGACTTTTCAAAATTGCGCACCCCAACAAACAACAGGGCGACCACGCCTCCCAGCAGGTGCACACCGTGCGCTCCCGTAAAAATGTAAAAGAAACTGCTGGCCTGATTGCTCGCAATGAAGACCCCTTGCCTGGCAAGCTGGCGCCAGGCAACGAGTTGTCCCGCGACGAAGAGGAATCCCATGACGGTGGTAACCAGCCACAACTTGCGAAACCCGCGGTCGTCTCCAAGAGAAAGCCGCACGCGAGCCCGCTCCAGCATGAAGCTGCTTCCCACCAGAACAGCGGTATTCACCCACAGAATCCGCGGCAGTTGCACCGCCACCCACACGTGACTGCTGTGATGCAGAACAAGAAAGGCGCTGGCTAGCGCCATGAAGAACATCAGGATGGAGACGATCGCGATGGCCATGGCCGTAGAGAATCGCCGCGGCGAAGCCGGTCGCCTGCGTCGTTGCCGGTCGAAATCGCCATGGTCGCCGTCATCGCCGCCATCCGGGGGCCTTTCCCCGCCTCCCCCGCCGCCGCGGGAATCCTCGAGGATGAGTTCGATGTCCGGAGGTGCGATTGTGCCCGGCATGTTGAAGCTTCTGCTCGTTTCCCTTCTCTTCTAGTTTGCCTTGGCCACGCGATCCGGGGCAACGTGCTGGGGAATAAAATCGTCGGACACGCCGGGTACGCCAAACTCATAGGCGCCTCGATAGACGGCCGGCTCGCGGTTGCCATGCTCACCCGGCGGTGGAGGTGAAGCCTCCGTCCATTCGAGCGTTGTGGCACGCCACGGGTTGCCTTCTTCGACTCGCTCTCGCCGCAAAAGGGTCCAGAGAAAGTTGAACAAGAAGATTCCCTGGGCAAAAATGGTGACGAGAATGCCGGCCGTGATGAACGAGCGCGCAGGGCCAATCCACGCGGCAATGAAAGAGAGCTTCGCACCGGCGTTTTTGGCGGACTGCGAGACGAGGCCCATCCAGTGCATGGGCATGAAGACGCAGTAAACTCCTGCAAACGTCAGCCAGAAGTGCGTTCTTCCCAACGATTCATTCAGCCGGCGGCCGAATAAGGTCGGGAACCAAAAAAACAACGCCGCGAGAATCGCGAACGTAGCCGCGACTCCCATCACCAGATGAAAATGCCCCGCCACGAAGTCTTCGCTAACGGCCCCGGAAGCAATTCCATGGCGCGCGAGAAAAATCCCTGAAATTCCCCCCGACAAAAAGAGCGAAACAAACCCAAGCGCAAACAGCAAAGAGGTGTTCAGCTGGATGCGCGCCTTCCAGAGCGTGGCCAACCAACTCACCACAAGAATTGCCGCGGGCACCCCCAGCGAGGCCGCAAGAACAGAAAACACCAGAGGAGAAAACGGATTCAAACCGCTCGAAAACATGTGCTGGCCCCAGACGCAAAATCCGACTAGGCCCACCGCGCAGAGGGCTAGGACCACCAGCCTCTCCCTCCAAACCGGCTTGCGCGAAAAAGTCGCGATGAGATGCGAAACGAACCCGAAACACGGAAGCATCGCGACATAAACTTCCGCTTGCGCAAAAAACCAGAACAGCCTTTGCCAGAGCGCCGGCAAGGGATCGGCCGCGATGTTCGAAGGCTGCGACGCAAGAAAACTTGCCGCAGGAAAAAAATGGGTGTCGAAAAAGCGGTCTGAAAGCAACCCCGCGCAAGCGGCGAGCAGAATGCTGAAAATGAGCATGCCCAAAATGGCGTTGACCAACCAGGCCCAAACGGTCAGCGGCAGCCGCGGGAGCGTCATTCCCTTCGCGCGCATATCAATCGCTGTTACGGAAAAATTAATCGCACTGCATAGCGCCGACGCGAGAAAAATGCTTATGCTGATAATCCAAATCGTGACCCCATCCTGCGGCGCGGCTAAAAACGCAGCGGTCATGCCCACGAGTGAAATAACGCTTCCCCAAAACGAGAAAAGATTCAGGGCGGGAAACGCCATTTCGCGAGCGCCAATCTGCAATGGAAGAAGATAATTCCCGAATCCCAACTGCGGCGCCGCGGTCAGGACAAAGAAAATCATCAGCGACCCATGGAGCAGCGGCAGCGTGGCGTAGCGTTCCGACGTATCCGCCAGCGTCGAAAAGAACAGGATATGCGCACCCGGCCAAACCAAATGGATGCGCATGACCAGAGACATGCCCATCCCCAGAAAAACGCTAAACAGCGCAAGCCACAAGTGTCCAAGGCCAATGATCTTGTGATCGCTTCTTAAGAGGTAGCGGGAGACGAAGCCACCTCGTGGTGCCCCAGGCTGATTTGCGCCGCCGTCGTAAGTGACCATGCGCTCCCGCTTTGCGGTTCTAACCCTCTTGTCCGGCAACGTCTTAGCGCAAAACCTGCCCGCGACAAGGCCGAGCTAAATAGAATACAACCGTGTGAAAAAGGCAAGCGGCGGCAACCGCAAGAAGGTCAAGATCCTCCAGAGCGGATCTTTAAGTTACTTCTGGAAGGAGGTCTGGACCTTCACTTTGACCTGCAGCTTGGCGTTCGGTGTGACTTCTACGTGCTCGCCGGAAGGGAGATATTTTTGGAGGACGGTCGGGTCATACCAATTGAGATCCCAGCCGCTCTCAAGAGCAATGATCGTATATTTTCCCGGAAGAATGCCTGCGAGGTTAAAGGAGCCGTCGGAGTCGCTCTGGTCGCGGCGGAATAGGTCAAGGTTATTCTCTAGAACTTCGGGAACGAGCACGACCATGACCTCATCCACAGGTTTGTCATCTTTCAATGCCACGCCGCTGACTCGGCCCGTTCCTTTGGAAACAACAACTGTCAGCTTTACGTCCTGACCTGGGGCAACCTCCAGGCTGCGTCCGGAAACTTTCCCTCCTGTCGCGGACAAGCTCCTGACGGCCATCCCGCCCGAACCGTTTGCGGAAACGTCGTAATTCCCGGGGTCAAGCGACCGGCCCCGAAGGACAAATTGCCCGTTCTCCTCGACTTGCGCGCCAACTTGCTCTCCTGTATTCCGATTGCGGAACTGGATAAAAGAGCGCGAGGGCAGAACCCCATCATCCATCCTTATCACGCCGCTTACGGTTGCGTTTACCGCTGCGCCGGAGAAGTCGATTTTTGAATCCTCTGCAAGGTGAACAGAGACCGAGCGAACTGAGGACTCCTTCCCGTGGGAAGTATGCAAGGTGAGGTCGAACCCGCCCGGAGGCAGACCGGTGATCTCGAGGAGGCCCGGGCGAATTTGAGCGCTATGTACCGGAACGCCTTCGTGCCAGCCCTCCCCCACGGCCTCCCTCACTTCGGCCCAGACATTGCCAGGCCCGTCAGGTCCTCCGGGGGGATCACAAATGACGGTCAGATGTAATGCGGAAATAGGATGCAAGGTAAAATCAGCGGTTTCGGCCTCGCCGGGACGCACGGTGATAGGAGCGGCGTCCGCCATGTTAGGGGCATTGGAGAAAAAGGTCACTGGATAGACGACGTCAAGAGCGGGGTCCGGAGGAATGATCAGCTCTTCGGTTTGAACTTCTCCGGGATTTGAAGCCCGACGCATGATCTCCACATCATGCTGGGCATACCAAGGCTGAGCGGAGACCGCCACAAAATAGGTTCCTGGAAGCAGATGTGTGAAGCTGTAATGGCCTCGATCGTCGGTGGACGCGCCTGCCCGTCGCCAGGAGGCGCTTCGGCCCGACCGCAATCCCCGCTGAAACAGAATGACGTTTGCTTGTCGCACAGGATCGTTCATTTCATCCGTGACTTCGCCGGAAATGGACGCTTCCGGGGGCAAAGGAAAACGTAAATGGGAGGTGTCTTGGCCGGCCCCAACGATGATCGCAGTTGAAAACCCTTCATGTTGTTTGTACGCTTGCTCTAGGTATCCCCTCCGCCGAGCCGAAAGCGTGTAATGACCGGAAGCGAGATTGTAAAAAGCAAAGCTGCCATCGTCGCTTGTCATCATGGATTGGCCGCTATCCGGTATCCCTTGCGCCTGGATAAAGACCTCGGCCTGTGAAAGAAGTTGACCACTAACACCATCCACGACGACGCCGGCGATTGCAAAATTGGCTTGCGAATCCGCAGTCGCCCTGGGTTGATCCTGCTGCGCGAACGCACTCAGAGCAAGAAGCAAGGCAGCGAACCCTGAAAGGATCATGGGCCTAATCTCCTACGTGAACGACTCCAAGGGTTACCTTGGTTCGCTGGTTGGGACCCAATAAAATCTCTTGCGCTTGTGACAGATATTTCTGCAAAACATCGGGATTCTCGTATTCAAAGCTCGGGTCGTCTACGACCAGCACTCGATAGCTGCCTGGCGCAAGCTGCGAAATCTCAAACCCGGCCGTCTGCCGGTCCGAGCCAGGCACACCAGGCTGCCAGAACAAGTTAGCGTTGCGTGCGCGCTGTGGAGAATCCTCGGGGATGACTACAACCATGCCCGATTGTCCTTCTCCCTGCAAAGCAACGCTGCCATCTAGAGTCGCGAAATCGTCCCGCAAAACGACTTCGATCGGCTGCAGAGAACCGCCGGCGCCAACCATCAGATTCTGTTCGAGCAAATTGAGCGCGCCCGATCGCACCGCCTGCACGTAATACGGTCCGTTGGGAAAAGCCTCTATCGAATACGCTCCTGGCAGCAGGTTGTGGATCACGGCGGTCTCATCACCGTCGACTGCCTCCGCATAAAACTGCCGCGGCGATAACGCCTGCTCCTGCAGAGTCAGCACCACGCGTGCGGGAACATAGGTTTGCCTGTTGCGAGTCGCGTTAAGCCCCGAGCCGCCAAAGAGAGCTGGCCCGGGTTGGGAATCGCTCCGCGTGGTCTGCACTTGGAAGGTCACCGGAATGTTCAGGCTCGGAACCATCATCAGACGCACCGTTACGTTGGAGGTCAGGTTCAGATTTTGCATCGCGAAGAGTTCCTGCCCGGTCGAGGGATCGTGCATTCTCCCGGTGAGCTTATAGAGGCCCGCCGGCAGCCATTGCGTCCGAAACGTTCCTATTTCCGGATCGATTTGGAATCCTGAGGCTAGAGCTTGGCCGCCGCGGGTGAGCTGTAAGCTGAGACTTTGATGCCGCAGATCGGCATTCACAGTACCGGAGATGCGGTAGAACGGCTGCGAACTGAGCGTCCAATTAATTTCCAGGTGTTTACCAGGCGCGATTTCGATTGGAGCCGCCGAGGCTAAGTCGGGCCCGGAGGGATAAAAGGCCGCAGCATAACCGCGTGCGCCTCCTTGGGACGGTCTCGCGGAAAAAGATGATGGAACTCGGCTTGGCCCTGCAAGCACGAAATATCTTCCGGGCGGAAGCTCAGCCAGCCGAAACTCCCCTTGTTGATCGGTGTTCGTGCTTCGGAATTCAGTCCGCGCTTTCCTGCCGTTTTCCGTCCGTTCGCAGAAGACCTGTACCGGCAGGGACTCCAGGGGCTCCCCGCTATCTCCAAAGAGATGCCCATAGATGATTCCCTCGGGAATGAGCTTTAACGTAGCCGGCGGCGGTTCGTCGGGCCCGGCAATGATCATGGGAGGTGAGGCTGCAGAGAAAGGGAGCTGCGGCGCAAAGAAAAAGCCGGGTTTTCGAACTTGTACCGCAAACGTTCCGGCCGGAACGTCCTCGAACACAAATTGCCCGTCGGGCCCCGTGAGCCGGGAACGCGGCCGCCCGGCAAAGAGCTGCACCAGCGCTCCGTGAATAGGCTCACCTGTGGTGGAATTAACGACCTTGCCTCGAACGTTAAACGCCTTCGGCTCGGCCGGTTGCAGCTGCCAGGCTGCTTCGAACGATCGGAAAGGGCTGAACACGAGCAGCCAGAGTAGTAACGGGCGGAAATGCACGGAACACCACCTGTCGTACCAGGCCGGGACGAGAACCAGTGTACTTCGACTGAGATGCTTCACAGCTGAAGAAATTTGCCTCCCGCGTTTTGAGGTGCCAAATAGGTTCGCTCCGTGATAGAACACGTTCTTGACGGAGGGAACTTTCATGTTGCGGCTTTCTTTGTGGTTCTTTCCCTTCTTTCACTTCGGCCCCATCTTCTGGCTGGTGCCGCTTTTCCTGTATTTTCTGCCGGCGTTTCTAGCCCGCAACAAGCCTAACTTCACCTCGATCCTGATCTTGAACATTCTTGGTGGCTGGACTTTCATTGGCTGGATCATCGCGCTGGTTTGGGCGATATCCTCAGATTCTGAACGGCCAGTCGTGGCGACGGCGCAAACTGGGCCAGCGCCCGGAGCGAGCTTTTACTGCACGGCTTGCGGACGACCCTGCCCTGTCGGCGCGCGTTTCTGCAGTGCCTGTGGAGCGGCTCAGCCCGCCGCACGGCGCTAGAGCAGGCCTCGCTCCGGCTGCGGCGAAAGGCACCCAGCTGACTGGCGAACTTCCATCGCAAGTGCCTGCGCGATTGCCGACCGTCCAGACAATATACATACATAGTTACCCATAGACTAAGATCGAGAAACTTTTGCACCGGCCAAGGCCACCAAAATGCCCTATCCCCCGTCTAATCTGTGGGTAGGACCATCGCGTTCTGATGGAGGGAGATAACTTACCAGTACAATCGCCTGGCAATTGCGCAGGCACACAACTTCAGGAAACCCATCATCCGGCAGAATCTCCTCTCTCCCCGTCACTCCCAGCTGTAGTGCTTCAGACAATTCGCAAGAAAGCATTCAGGAGGCCGCGCATGCCGAGCGGATAAGAAACATGCACAGCTACACCACCGACTCCGACGAGAGGAGATTTGTCCCTCTCCTGCTGGCAGCGCTTGCCATAGTGCTCGCTTGGTGCTCGTCCAAGCTTCTGGTTGCTGTGCACGTGTCCCTCCCGTGGTGGCTCGACGCGCCCTCCACGCTTGGACTATACGGCTCGCTTTACACGCTTTTTGACAAATACCTCTGGCGGACCCGATGGATTCGCAAACTGGGCCTTTCGAAAATTCCGAATCTCGCAGGCCGCTGGAGCGGCTTCCTGGTCACTTCCTTCGATAACTTTGAAAAACAGCATGATGTGATGCTCCAGATTTTTCAGAGCTGGACGCAAATTTCCATCTACCTGACGACTCCCAGCTCCATTTCCAAGAGTTGCGTGGCGGTGATTCAAGTTTCAGACCTGAACGGTGCAGGGCTCGTTTACCAATACCAGTGTCAGCCGCTTGCCAATGCGCGAAAGTCCATGCACATGCACTTTGGCACAGGCATGCTCAGAATGTTCAAAGACGATGCCCGTCATTTGACCGGCGAATATTACGCCGGGCGCGATCGTGGCACCTATGGGCAGATTTGCTTTTGGAAAGTGACACCGACCGGAAAAGTGGAGGCTCCTGATGATTAGGGGATTCGTTCAGATTCTAGGAGCTTTGGTTTTTATGGGTTCGCGAGACGCGGGATCAGGAAGCGAAAGAAGTCATCGGAGTTGGATTTGAGGCACACCTGCGCGTTCGACGCG
>Ga0126369_10002042_pt1 | contig 14250 bp, 21 predicted proteins | sample PanSoiMetaPlot_1_FD_109646 | JGI IMG/M metagenome (GOLD analysis project Ga0126369, IMG submission 109646) | Tropical forest soil microbial communities from Panama - MetaG Plot_1 | ecosystem: Environmental > Terrestrial > Soil > Tropical forest > Bulk soil | place: Panama | collected 2016-02-17 | reverse complement strand
CGTTGTCCGCCGTCGCAGGCGTCGGCGCCTGCGGGTCGCCTGTGAACACCGGGCTGGCCAGCGGCGCAGCGACGCCGAAGTCGATCTGGATATTGACCGTCGGCGTGCCGCCGCCGCCAATCAAGCCGGGTCCTGTCACGATGTTGCTGATGGCCCCGGCAGGGCCGGGATCGCCCTTCGGCCCCTGCCCCCAGTTGCTGATCACCCACTGCTGGGTATTGCCGTCGTCGTACCACACCGACTGCTGACCGGTGGTCGGCGACCACCAAATGTCGCCCTGCGTCGCCCCGGTCGGAGCGACCGACGAGATCGTGATAGTGGGCGTGCGCGTGATGTCGTGCGGCGTCGCACCCGATCCCGGCGGACCGGGAGCTGGCGGAACCGGAGGCGTGTAGGCCACGCCGCCGCCGGAGGGCTGGGTCTGCACCCACGCACTCGACGACGCGCCGATGTACCAGACGTACTCGCGGCCGGTGGTGTTGTTGAACCACAGGTCGCCACCCGCCGGGGCATTGGGCGGGTTGGGACCAACGGTGACAGTCGGAGGTGCTGGCATTCACGCCTCCATAAGGGCGGGACCGGGCACCCGCAATGCCCGGTCCCAGCGCATCGTTCCGGCCTCAGGGAGGCGTGGGCTCGGAGACGACCGCCTGTGCCAGCGCGATGCCGTCGATGACCTTGTAGCCGAAGACCTGCAGACCACGCAGCAGCGTGCCGAAGGTGAACTCGGACCGCAGCGTCTCGACCTTGCTGATCTGCGAGGCGAAGGTGAGCCCGTGCGCGTGGCCCGCGTAGATCACCCACTCGCCCGCCGCCAGCGCCGGAGGACCGGTCACCGGACCCTTGGGCAGGAGGTTGGAGACGTACAGCGTGAAGCGGTCGATCATGCCGAGGCGGCCGTTGCGCAGGATCGAGGTCTGGTCGCCGGACAGGTAGGCCTGCCGCAGTTCCGATCCCTTGATCAGCGCCGCGCACCACGCAGGCAGCACGACCCAGCGTCCCTGCTCGGGGATATTCTGCTCGTCGAGCGCCAGCCCCAGCCGCAACACGACCTGCAGGACGGTGACCTGACCGGCGACCGGCGGACTCGCTTGGTTGGCGACGACCGGCAACGGCGTGCCCGTGACACCAAGGTTGATCGTGCCAGAAATCTTGCCAGCCGTCGCGCCCATGTTCTGCGCGTTCATCTGGCCCAAGATGCCCAAGAGCACGATGGTGTCGACGTTGATCTTCATCTGCTGGGCGGCATCGTCCGACCAAATGCCCATCAGGTTGATGTCGCTCTGGATTTCCATGATGTCGTCCAAAATCTCGTTGAAGTAGAGACCTTGGTCGATGGTGAGGTCGACGATGTTGGAGCCCGGCCGCTCGACCGCGAGGTTGCCGCCGACGAGGTAGGGCTTGATGGTGATGGTGGGCTTGGTGCGGATGTGCACCCGGTCGCCTTGGTTCCTGATCTCGCCTTCGTAGTCGGTGTTCGAGATCGCAGCCAGAACGGTCGAGGCGTAGAACTTCTCGATCAGCTTGCCCGACCAGATTTCCTAGACTGTTACTACGCAGTTCGGGTCCTGCGTTGGACTTGCCGACTTAGGCAAGCGCCACGGTGTTTTCACCCATGGTCACACGGTCGCCCGTGTGGTCGGACTGTCGCATCAGCGCCTCGATTTGAGCCGCTGCCCTCTCACTCAGTCTCTGCGGGTCGCGCTTCATAGCAGCGAGTTCGTCCTTGAACGCTCGCCGCGCCTGCTCCATCCCCGCATAGCCGGACTTGGTCTGACGGCCGCTCGCGTGTGCGAACCACCACAGCACCAACTTTGCCTGCTCTGCTTTCAGGATCAGGTGAGGAAGGATCGTCCTGACGATCTCCTTAATCGCGTCCTCGCTCAGCCACTCCAACGACCAGCTATCCTGCTGCGTCGCCTTCTGCGCCTTGCGATGCACGAGGTGACCACCGAACGTCGCGTGCAGCAGTTCCATGATCGGGCGAGCGCTGTTGGTCATGCACATCCGCACGCGCGGACGTACGTACAACCTGCCCTCACCTCGCTGTGGATACATGCACTGCACGTCGATACATCCTTCTCCGTCGAAGAGGCCCGCTAGGTACTCTGCTGTAGGTGCCTGACGAGCCATGTCGCGTTCCCTCTGGTTACGTCGCTTTGACGCGTTCCAAGTAATCAGAGAGGGTTTTACATCCCCAAAATCTTACAGGCTAGGGATGAACGTACCCGAGTAGGCAGGCGACGGCTGCGTTGAACCGGTCGGAAAGATCGGTGGCGTCGTGCCTGACCCGGCGAGCGGGAAGGCGAAGGCGACGTTCTTCGAGAGTTCGCCCGGATTGGGGACCAAGCCGGGGTCGATTGCAAAGCCGTAGAAACTCGGCGGACCGAGGTTCAGCTTGTTCATGGGTCAGCTCCCGCAGAGGTTGTCGATCCAACCCCCCGGAGCCCTAGCGCTGTGGCGCTCGCGGATCGAAAGGCAGGATCGAGCGTTGATCGACGATGATCCGCCCCTCCTTCTGCGCCTGCATGATGTCGGCCTCGACGGCAGCCTGCTGCTGCTCGCGCCCGCGCCACTTGCCATGCGCCACGTCGGTCCAGAACCGGGTGAGATCGGCGGATGTGTAGACCGGCTTCTCGGCGGGATTGGAACCGGCCGAGTGGGCTCTGCCGGGAGCGGCGAGGTCTTCCAAAGCCAGTTGCGGCGCCTGTTCCGTCGGCGGCGTCACGGGACTGACGGTCCGATTGAACTGCGGCGGTCGCGCCTGACCGTTGGCCCTCTGCGGGTCTACGGCAGCCTCCTCTGCAAGGTAGGCTTGGAAAAAGGCGGCGACGCGTCGGGCGTCTCCGGCATTCCACGCCTCTTGCATAAGCGAGCCCCTAATAGCACCGGAGAACACATCCGGCAACTTGGTCCACGCGACGAAGCGCTCGTCCCTGTTGAGCTGCTGCCATTGCGGCCCGACAAGCTGGCCCAAGCTCTGGTCCATGCGCGTCATGAAGCTGTTGCCGGTCTCCTGCTGCACAGAACCAAGCCCGGCGCGCAGGTTGCGGATTTCGGCTTCGAGCGGAGCCGCCACCTCGCGGGCAATGCGCCGCGACACGTCGACGAACTCCTGCCCGTAATCCTCGATCTCCTGCGGCGTCAGCAGCGTCTCGACGGGGGGCGTACCCTCGGGTGGAACAGGCGACGGCGCCGCCATACGCAGCGATGCGTTCTCCTGCTGCAGCTGCCTGATCTGGTCCGACATCTGGTTGACGCTCTCGCGCACCTTGCGCACGTCGCTGTCGTAGCGCCCCTGCAGGCCCTTGAAGCGACGTTCCCAGTCCTGCGGCTGCGCGGCCTCGGCCTCCCCACCAACCGCAGGAGGAATTTCACTTTGGGGGGTGGAAGGGTCCTCCTGCGGCTGGCCCGGCGCGTCGACCGGGGCACCTCTGGGTAGATCGCCAGACGGCGATGGCGGGTTACTGTCGGCAGTAGGCTGGCCGGTGATCGCGCGCTGGATCGCCTCGGCGCGCTCGCCTTGAGCCGTGATGTTGCGCGGGATTTTGACGTTGGGGTCGATCCCGTCGGCCGGAGCCTTCGCGCGGATTTGGTCCGCAGTTGTCGGAAGCGCCATTATCCCCTCTTGCTTTCCGCTTGACGCTTGATCGCTATGCAGTCTTCGAGCTTTTCCCTGATCTTCTCTACCACGCGCACCTCGGCTTGGGCAGCCAGCACGCCATCCGGCGCAGCCGCCACCATGGCGCGCACCGCCTTGGCCTCGATCACGCGCACCTGCTCGACCAGCCTCTCGAACTCCTGCGGCAGGCGCTCGCGAAGGTCGGCCGCGCGCAGCGCCAGCTCGAAGTAAGGGTCAGCCACCGTCGCCCGTGTCGTCCGGCGGCGTGCCCATGTCGGTCAACGCTCCGTAACCCTGATCCATGCCCGCAAGGCCCGACGGCGTCGCGTCGGCGAAGGCCGCGCCGGACATCTGCGCCGGGTTGCCACGGGTCAACTGATGCAGCGCGGCGCGGTTGGGCAGCATCGGCTTCGTGCCGATCTGCTTGGCCGGCCTGCGCTTCGGCGGCTTGGACGGAAACTTGATCCCGGCCATCACACCGGCTCCGTGGTGCCCGGCCCGCTGATCGAGAAGCTCGGGCTGAACAGGCCGGACTGGTGCTTGTGCGGCGCAGTCGACTGGCTCATGCCGCCCGCCACGCGGCCGTGGCCGCCGAACAGCTTGGGATTGGTGCCCGGCGCAGCCGTGAGCTTGTACTTGCGCACGCTCTCGCCGGGGATGTGCGCAAGGCCCGCCCGCTGGCCAGCGCGCTGCGGCACCTGCGCGCGCTGGAACTTGGTGAGACCCGGAACCTTCATGTCAGCACGGGCTGGAGCAGCCCGGCTCCGAGCGACGCGAGCCGCGATTGCCCCACATGTGCGTGGTGCCGCCCTTGGCGAAGCCGTTCTTGTCGCCGCCCGACTTGGTCGGCCCCGACGTGCCCGCCTGCTGCGTGCCCGCGTAGTCGGTATTGGTGCCGTGCTTGGCGCTCATCTCGCGACCCTTCTTGGAGTTGTCGCTGACGAACGCCACGTCGCCACCGGCCTGCGGCGCGATCCCGCGCCGTCCGCCCGACCGCCCTTCCTGCGCCGCCTGTCCGGGCTCCTGCTTGCTGGTGCCCGCAAACGGGAACATGTGTCCGCCGCCGCCGAGCGATCCCCACGTCTTGTCCTTGACCTCGCCATGCTTCGCCATGTGAACCTCCTGCGCTATCTCTACACCGTGAGATTGACCTTCGTCAGCACGCCATTGACCACCGTAGCCGTCCCCGGCGACCCGGCCACGTTGGTGTCGGCGAGGCTGTGGACGACGATGGATGCCCCGTTGGCGATGACCGCGCTGCCGAAGCCGGTCGACGGCGGGCTGACCGCCGCCAGATAGTTGTTCATCTGCGGCGTCAGCTCGGACGGCACGCGCTGCCGGAAGAACGCCTGCCAAGCCTGATCGGCCTGTACCGCCAGATTGCCGAAGAACGTGTCCAGCTCGGCTTGGCTCCAGCCGGTCGGAAGGACGCCATAGGTCGCCGCCATTGATTTCTCCCTTCCTAACCGATGCCGCCTGTCACGCGCGGGCCGACTGCGTTGGCCTGCGGCCCCATCGCCTGCGTCGCACGGGGCTTCTGCTGCGCCGTCGGACCGCCCGGCGCGCCGGGCGGCTGCTGGGCATGGCCCGGCACGCCCTGCGCCTGTGCCTGCGCGGCGGCCTGCTTCTGCTGCTCGGCGACGTCATCGGCGCTGGGCACGATCTCGTCGCCGTCCAGCCCGATGCCTTGACTTACTGCCCGCAGTACGTTGGCGCGTCCCTTCGGCCCGATGATCTGCATGTCGAAGGGGTTGGCGGTGAGCTGCAGGAACTCCAGCTGGCGCTGGCGCAGCGTCTCGCGTTGCATGGCCACGACGACGCCCTTGGGCGCCACCTCCTCCTCGCCGGTCAGCAGGCCGGAGCGGTCGGTCATCAGGATCAGGTCGAGGAGGTTGCGCAAGAGCGGCGTCATGACGTCGTTGTCGACATTCGAGCACACGGTCTGGAGGATTTTGGACGCGTTGCCCATCAGCATCGCAAGGCCCGACGCCGTGCGCCCGGCGCCACCGCCGGGAGAGTTCCCCGACAGGTACTTCGGGATCGCCGACACGTCGTCCGACAGGCCGTAGAAGGCGTTGAAGACGTTGAGGAGCTGTGCGCTGTTGTCGGTCGGCTGGAAGAAGCTGACGGCGGGCTCGACCGACCCGGTGACGGCGGGATTGGTCACGCGCCATCTCTTCCACGGGTAAATCTCGTCAGCGTTCTCCTGACCGCTGAGACGATCCTCGTTGATAACGACCTGAGGCCCTGAAGCGATCGACATGTTGTTGACGCAAGAGCGGAGCGCGGCATTGCACACCTCTTGGAGGTCGCTGATGATGTCGGGGATGCCGTTGCCGACCGGCGTGCTGGGGACCTTCTCGAAGCTGGTGATGTAGAACGGATGGCGACGGCGCGGGCTGGGCGAGAGCTGCACCTTGATCAGGTACTGCCCGATCAGCCACGCCTGAATGGCGTAGTCGCGCAACTCGTCGGATATCTGCTGGGTCGTGAAGCCGTAGTCGAGGAGCATGCGGCCCTGCACGTTGCCGTGGAACTCCAGCGTCGTGATGAGGTTGCTCATGTTGTAGACGGGGTTCTCGCGGCTCTCCAGCACCGCGCGCGTCGCGTCGGTGCTGTCCCAGTTCTCGGTGAGCCCCTGCGTGCCGTAGTACTGCAGCACCATGCGGATATTTGCAGTGTTGTATCCCGGCAGGCCGATCAGGTCGTTGAGGTCGGTGCGCGTCACGCGCAGGCGGTGGATGATCTGGGCATCCTCGATGCTGCTGACGCCGGGCGTCCACCACAGGTCGAACGGGCTGACGTGCTGCCACCACAGGCGTGGCTTCTTCACCTGCACCGCCTGCCTGCCCACCCACTTGATGTCCTGCACCATGCGCACCGTCGGCCCCTTGAGGCAGCCGAACGGGAAGATCGGCAGGTCGACGAGGAACTCGGCGAAGGCGTTGTAGAAGTTCCCCTCGGTCAGTATCTGGTCGATCTTGTCTTCCGAGATTTCGGTCTGCTCGCGCGCCTGCACCTTGGCGGCGTCGCGCGCCGCCTCCATGAGCTGGAACACGCGCTGGCGGATGATGTCGGGGTCGGGCGACTGCGGCGGGATCGCGGCCACCGCCTGCTGGCCCGACACCGGGTCGACGACCGGCGGCGCGCCCATCGCCGCCGACCGTACCTCGTGGGTCACGAGCTGCTCGATGGACTGCAGCACGCCCATTTCAATCGGCGGGTCGGACGGCGCGGTCAGGCCCCATGACCGCTCCGCTCCAAGGTACACGTCGCGCAGCAGCGAGCTGGCTCCCCGGCACTTGGCCGCCGTCAGGCGCGCGTAGACCTGCGACCCGCCGAACTGTCGAAGCTCGGCGAGCTTGGTGGGATCGTACTGGCCGTTGAAGGCGCGCAGCGCCGCCAGCAGCCGATCTGACCAACCTGCGGTTGTGTTACGGTGACGTACCATCATATCCCATTGGGTTCTTATGTACCCAGCGAGGCCCGTGTACTGCGTCGTGTCGCCCTGAACCGACTGCTGCTCGCGCTGCCGCGCCTCGGCCGCGTCCATTTCCGCGTTACTTACTAGGCGAACTAGCGGCGGTCCGGTACGATCCGGTGCTGGACGGAAAGGAATTGCCTCGGCCATGGGAACCCGCAGAGATTTGGCTGGCCAAAGATTTGGACGGCTCACAGTCCTGAGCCGTAAGCATAAACTGCAAGTGGGTGGGTCGGTCAAGTACGGTTGGGAATGTGTCTGCGACTGCGGCAACCATCGGGTTGTCCCAACTGGCGCTCTGATCAGCGGCAATACCAAGTCCTGCGGATGCTTGCGTGCGTCCCTTGTCGGCGACTTAAAACGCACTCACGGCATGAGTGGCACGTCTACTTATGCTGCTTGGCGAGCCATGCGAGACCGTTGTACTCAACCAACTCATTCGGGTTGGCCAGACTATGGCGGAAGAGGCATCACCGTGTGCGAACGCTGGGAGCTGTTCGAGAACTTCCTCGCCGACATGGGGAAAAAACCTGAGGGCCGGTCGCTTGACCGCATCGACGTCGACGGCAACTACGAACCAGACAACTGCCGGTGGGCCACGCCTCGACAGCAAAGCCAGAACCGCCGACCACGAGTACGACACCGGCACCTGTCGCAGGCTGATCCAGACAGCTACGTCGTCGGTCAGCTCTCCTTTGGTGCCTAAATGGCCGACACGAAGGAACCCGAGGTCCCGGCCCTGCCGATCAACGACGTGCTGATCTCGCGGCTGGCCCGCGATCTGGCGCGCAACCTGTTCCCGCAGAAGCAGATACGCGAGAGCTACAAGCTCTCGGTCGACGACCTTGAGAAGATCATGGACACGCCGTATTTCCAGACCCGCTTCGCCGAGGAGCTGGAGCTGTGGAGCGCCGCCGACGCCAAGTCGGTGCTGACCCGCATCAGCGCCAAGTCGGCGACCCTGATCGAGGACAGCCTGATCGAGGCCTACAAGCTGGTGCACGACCGCACGCAGCCCTTGGCTGCCAAGGTCGAGCTGTTGAAGTGGGCGGCGCGCATGGCCGGGGCGGGGGAGAACCCCAACGTCAAGCAGGACGACAGCGAGCGCGTGCGCTTCAACATCTTCATCGACAACAAGAAGGTTGTGTTCGAGAAGGAGCCCTTACCGCCGACAGTAATCGAGGGCTCGGCAACGCTGGTCGACAAGGACCCCAACACCTGATGCACCGAGGCATCTCCTGTGGACATAAATTACCACGCGCCGCCGACAGTCAGTCGCCTCATGATGTCTGACGCATTCGTGCGACTGATTGCCGGACCCGTGGGCAGCGGTAAGACGACGGGCCTCATCTTCGAGCTGATGCGCCGCTCGCTCATGCAGACCACCTGCCTCGATGGCTACCGTCATACACGGTGGGCGATCCTGAGGCAAACGCTCCAGCAGCTGAAGCAGACGGTGCTCAAGGACATCGCCCACTGGTTCTCCGGCATCGCCCGCTGGAAGGTCAGCGAGAACACCGTCTACCTGCACTTCGGCGACGTCAGGAGCGAGTGGATACTGATGCCCTTGGAGGAGCCCGAGGACCGCAGGCGGCTGCTCTCCATGAACCTTACGGGCGCGATGGTTAGCGAGTGCATCGAGATCAACTACGAGCTGATGAACGACATCGCCGGTCGCTGCGGACGCTTCCCGCTGGCGACCGACGGCGGCTGCACGTGGAACGGCATCATCATGGACACCAACATGCCGTCCGAGGGCACTCCATGGCATCGAGCGATGACCGACGTGCCATCCGACTGGGAGGTCTACATCCAGCCCGGCGGCCTCCAACCCGACGCTGAAAATCTCGAATGGCTGCTCCAGACGCAGGACACGCTCAAGCTCCCGGTCGACCATCCGCAGCGCCTCGCCCAAGGTCGCACCTACTATGAACGCTTGGCGCGATCCAACAACCTCAACTGGGTTAAGCGCTACGTACATGCGCAGTATGGCCCCGACCCGGAAGGCACCGCCGTCTACGCCGGGTCCTTCCGTTTCCCCTTCCATGTCGTCCCCAACATCGAGCCCGTGCCCAACATGCCGCTCTACGTCGGGCAGGACTTCGGCCGCGACCCATGGAGCATCATCATGCAGCCGGACTACCGGGGGCGCATCATGGTTCTGGAGGAAGTGCCCGGCGTGTCCATCGGCCTCAGGACCCACCTGCGGCAGAACCTGCGACCGGCGCTGATGCACCCGCGCTACAGCCGCATGCCGGTGATCGTGATCGGCGATCCCTCGGGCGTCGCCAAGAGCCAGTACGACGAGGTCAACGGCTTCGATGTCCTGAAGCAGGAAGGCTTCGCCTGCATGCCCGCAGGCAGCAACGACATCGACACGCGCATCCGCTCCGTCGAGTTCTACCTCCTGCAGCAGCGCGACGGCGGCGGGGCCATGCTGTTCGACCAGTCGCGTTGCCCGACCTTGGTGCAGGGCATGAACGGCATGTACCGCTACGGCCGCACCTCGCTCGACGACAGCAAGGCCACGCCCGACAAGAACGCGTGGAGCCATCCCTGCGACGCCCACCAGTACGGCACGATGGCGACGCTGGGCAACACGGCCAAGCAGCTGTCGAAGATGATGCGGGGACGCAGCCCGCGACGGCCGCCCATGCCAGCAGGGGCATGGACCTGAAAGATAAGACCGGCAGGGCTGCGGGACCCCGCCGGTCTCCTCCCCGTTCGACCCGGTGGATGTCAGACCTCGTCGAACGTCTCAATTAGAAACCATATATTCGAGCAAGATGCAACTGGCAACTGACAATCATGTCAGCCCGCCCTCCTTGTGGGCGAAGGCGTAGAGCGGCCACAGCTGCTTGACGGCATCGTCGTAGGCGAACTGCTCGCCAAGGTCGCGATTGAAGTTCGCAGGGTCGACGGGTGCCGTCTTGCCGACCACCACCCAGCCGTTGCGCATGACCAAGACGCACATCGTCATGACGGCGGCAGGGTGCTGGTCGACCGGGGCCTTGATCGCGCCGACCCTGAAGAGGGCGTCACCCAGCATGAAGAAGTGCTTCTCGGCGATGCCCGCCTCCATGTAGGCGAGGGTGATGCGAAAGCCGGTACGTACTTTCTCGGCGCGCTCGTCGGTGTCCTTGACGGTCATCGTTTGGGCACTCCTGTGGGTTTCTCGTGTACTGGCTCGACTTTCTTGGGTGAGGATTGCTGTTGGTGTACGCCTGCAGCGGTCGAGCCCGGTGCCCACAGGTCGATGGGGTTGCCGTTGTAGCCGCGCAGCTTGGCCTCGCCGGTATGGCTGACCGCGCCGGGCGGGCAACGGATGCCGTAGCGCGTCGGCTTGGCCTCGGGCACGCCGGGGCGCGTCCACGAGCCGTTGCCTGCGACCTGCAAGGAGCGAACTTCGCCGCCCGGCCAGTTCTGGCCGGGTTGTACGACGACGGCGCACTCGCCCGAGTTCTCGATCTGCAGGTTGTCGATCAGGTGTATGCCCGCGTCTTGGGCGAGGATGCCGCCCAGTCCGTTGCAGACGCAGCGCACGCCGTACCATGCGACTTGGTCGGCGCCGTTGCGCTGGATGGCGCCCCAGCCGTTGAGGCGCGAGAGCTGCATGTCGGAGAAGCTCATCTGGCACACCGTGTTGCCGGGGCCATTCTCGATGACCACGCCGTGGCCGCCCGCGTTGGTCATGAAGTCCCAGCACTGGCTCTCGAAGATGCCCTTGAAGTAGAACGCGATGCCGTCGAAGCACTCGGCCCTGAGCCCGTGTATCGAGCAGTTCCACAGGTCGTTGTAGGAGGGCGCGACGAACTCGAAGCAGTTGCCGACGCCGTAGGCGGGGTATCCGCCGGTCACCTTGATGCCGCTGATCTCGACGAAGTGGGCCTGCGCCCCGACGAAGGTGAAGGCGGGCCTGCCGCCCAGCCCGGCGGCGTTGACGCGCAAGCCGTTGCCTTGGAAGTTGTAGTAGGGCCTCACCGTCTGCGCCATCGTTCTGGTGAGCGTTATGACAGGCGACGCAGGGTCGATGGACACCGGGTAGGAGGCGGCGTCGGCAAGGGCTTGGATGAGGTCGTCCTCGGTGATCAGGGTGCGCATGTCGCCTCCGTTGGGGGGTGGTTCGGGCTCGGGCGGAATTGGCGGGGTTGGCGCGATCAGTTCGACGCCGTCGAGTTTCACCGACGTGACGTTGTCGGCCTGCACTTCGAGCGTGCTCATGGTCACCACCATCCGTCAGTGTCGTCCGGCCCGTCGTCCGGCCCGTCGTCCGGCCCGTCGTCCGGCCCGTCGTCGAAATTCAGGGCACCGTAGATCACGAGGCCCTGACAGCCAACCGTCAGGACAGCCAGCGTCGTGCCCGGAAGGGCGGCATCGAGGAACCCGAAGGCCATGGCGGTCAGGCGTCCCCCAGCCAGTTACCGTCGACAGTAAACCCTGCCGCGTTGCGATGGCCGCCGCCGCCGTAGCGCTTGGCGATCTCGCTGACGTCGGCCTCGCCGACCGAGCGCAGCGAGAAGACGCGCCGCCCGTCGCCGCGCTCGTACCAGCAGGCGGCCATGCGGCTGGTGTTCTGCGGCTCGCGCGCCATCAGGTTCCCCATCTCCGAGGCGAACATGTAGGGCGCGTTGCAGGCGGGCATCAGGACGCCGCCGATCTTCACGACCTTCATGGTCTCGTGGACCAGCGCGCGGCAGGTCTTCATGTGCTGGCGGTTGAGCGCGCCGCCCTCCATGACGACGGCCTCCCAGCTGCCCGGCCGTTCGAGGCGGTCGGCGATGGCGTCCCAGTTCTCGAAGGTGAAGTCGTGGCTGTAGAGCACGAGGTTGATCTCGGCGGTGCCGTTCAGCCTGAACAGCCAGAGGTCGCGGTCCTGCACGTGCTGCACCAGCTTGGGCAGCGGCGCGCGCGGGAACAGGAAGCGCCAGCACAGGCCCGCGCCCGACTGCTCCATGTCGAACACCGCGAAGCACTCGCCGGGGCGCGGGAAGTAGGGACCGGCGGCCCAGTCGTGGCTGTAGGCGTAGAGGGCGAGGTCCTCCTCGGCGGTCTTGTGATGGTCGAGGATCATGATGGACTTGGCCTTGCCGCGCATGTCCTCGATGACGTTCCGCTTGTAGCTGAAGTCGACCATCAGCACGTTGCGCCCCGCGACCAGCGTGTCGGGCGGCGGCTCGCCGTAGACGCCGGGCCAGAGGTCGACCTTGGGGCCGAAGTAGTTGCGCACGACCCACGCCGAGGTCCAGCCGTCGACGCAGCCCTTGTGCCAGATGCACAGCGGGGGCTGCGGCGCCTGCGGCCGGGGCGCGCCCCAGCCGTCCTCGTGGACAGGCGGCGGGGCTCCTTCAGGCGGCGTCGTCATCGGGGTCGTCGGCAGGTCCGGTGCCATGCAGTTCCTCCTTGAGCAGCCGGTTCTCGCGGCGCAGCGCCTCGATCTCGCCGGAGGCGGCGGCCAAGAGCCTGCGCGCCTCGCCGATGAGCTTCTCCTGCAGGGCGAGGAACTTCACGGCCAGCCGCAGGCGCTGGATGGCCCCGGAGCGGAACGGCGTCATGGCGATGCCGCGCCGCTCGTCGGCCGCCTCCAGCGCGGCGGCGAGCTGGGTGAGCCACTCGCGATGGTTCATGCGGACGAGGATTTCGTCGTCGAGCTGCGGCTCGAAGCGCAGGATTTCGGCCATCCCCGGCCTCCCGTCAGACCTGCAGGACCTCGTCGAGGAAGGCGCCGCCCGCCTTGCCCCCGGCGTAGTCGTAGTCGGTGGCCAAGACGTCGTTGTTGGTGCAGGCCCACGGCGTCGAGCTGCCGTCGGGCAGGATCAGGGCGACGTAGGCCTGTGCGGGGGCCTGTGCCTCCACGTAGCAGAGCCGCATGCCGTCCGGCCAGTCGCGGCGGCGCACGGGATGGCCGGAGCGGATGGCGTTCATGGCCCAGCCGATGCCTCCGTAGTCGACGGTTCTCGCTTCCATGTGACTGTCTCCTTTCCTGCCCGTTTACCTCAGGGTGCCGGCCAGCGCCACGAGGTCGTGGACGGCGCGGCAGTAGGCGTCGCAGCGGCGCTTGGAACGGAAGCGCATCCCGACCGAGAGCCGCAGGACGCGCCCGATGGCCGCCTGCAGCAGGGCATGTTCCTTCTTGGTCAGCATTGGTCCTCCTCCTCCTCCTCCTCCTCCTCCTCCTCCGGCGGTCACGCCGCCCTCTTGCGCCGCGCGTCCTGCAGCTCGTGGTGCCAGCGCGGGTCGGGCGGGTCGAGCCCGAGCGCCTGCCGCACCGTCCAGCCGCGCTCGATGCGGCGGTAGACCGTGAGGTACTTGATGGCCGAGCCGGAGGCCTTGATGGCGTCGGTCAGCGACATGCGCTTGCCGCCCAAGGAGATCACCGGGCTGCCCGCGCGATGGCCGCCGACGATGGTGTAGTTCTTGGCCACGAAGCCCTTCTCGGCGACGGCGATGGCGGCCAGCGAGCGGTCGGCGGCGACGCCGACCGACAGCACGATGAAGGTGTACTCGTCCGACGGGTGCTTGGGCAGCTCCTTGATCGGCCAGTAGCTCTTGGCGTCGTCGTCCTGCGCCATCAGCATGTGGCTCATCGAGTGCGAGCGCTTCTGCAGGTTCTGGGTGTAGGCGACATAGGCGTAGCGCCGCCTGCGGTTGACCAGCGCGTAGACGCCCTTGTCGGCCGGGATGAAGGGGGGTTCACGGATCATCATTTACCGGATCACTCCTGTTTGTCTTCGAGTTCACGCAGCGCGGCCTCGCGCGCCAAGTTCAGTTCGAGCAGGCGGCTCTCGTCGCCGGGCGCAAGGCCGACCGCACGCTTGGCCAGAGCCCGGTAGTTCAGGTTGACGTCGGCGACGGTGGCGCGGGCCAGCGGCTTGAAGCCGAGCGTGCTGCGCCACGGCGGGCGGTTGCCGGCACCGGGCGGGGGCAGGGCATCGTACCCGGCAAAGGCCTGATCGAGCGTGCCGACGCCGTAGCGCTCGACGGCGCGGATGGCGTCGACATGGGCAGCCATGGCGGCGATGTTACCGCCGGCAGTAACCCAGCGGTCGCAGGCCAGCACGCGGGCCTTGCCGCGCAGCTCGAAATAGACCGCCGCACCGGGGTCGGACGGCTCGGGCTGGCCCGACAGCGGATCGCCGCGCAGGCCGAT
>Ga0126369_10002041_pt1 | contig 14259 bp, 11 predicted proteins | sample PanSoiMetaPlot_1_FD_109646 | JGI IMG/M metagenome (GOLD analysis project Ga0126369, IMG submission 109646) | Tropical forest soil microbial communities from Panama - MetaG Plot_1 | ecosystem: Environmental > Terrestrial > Soil > Tropical forest > Bulk soil | place: Panama | collected 2016-02-17 | reverse complement strand
GACTGGAACCATCCGCGATATTGATCGCCGCCTTCGAGGTAGAGGTCCGAAGGCCAGAGATAGCTTGGTTCGTCATCGATGAGCGCGAGATAACTTGCGCCGGATTCCAGCCATACGTCGAAGATGTCGGTTTCCTTCTCGAACTTCGTGCTGTTGCAGTGCGGACACTTCGTTCCCGGAGGCAAGATCGTGTCGGACTCGGGCGTGAACCAGGCATCGGCGCCGGACTTACGGAAGAGTTCGACGACTTTCTGATTGATGACCTTGTCGTTGAGCGGCTTGCCGCAGTCGCCGCACAGAAATACGGCGATGGGCACACCCCAGACGCGCTGGCGCGAGATGCACCAGTCAGGACGCGTCTCGATCATGTTCGACATGCGCTCTTCGCCCCAGGACGGATCCCACTTCACTTTCTTGATTTCTGCGAGTGTGCTCGTGCGAAGGGTACCGTTTTCTCCCTGCTGTGGCGACGCTCGCTTTGCTCGCGGGGCGGACGAGGCGTCCGCCCCTACATTTTCGGGCAGTGGCGTTTCCATCGAGATGAACCACTGCTCGGTGGCGCGGAAGATCACGGGGTTGTGGCAACGCCAGCAATGTGGATACGAGTGCTCCGTCTTCTCCGTGTGGAGCAGTGCGCCGCGCGATTTCACGAGATCGATGATCGGCTGGTTCGCATCCCAGACGCGCAGCCCGGTGTACTGGGGCAGGCCATTGCGCAGGATTCCTTTTTCGTCCACGTTGCTCGTCGCATCCAGGCCGTACTTCACGCCGGTCATGAAGTCCTCGGCGCCGTGTGAGGGCGCGGTGTGGACTACACCGGTTCCGGTGTCCATGGTGACGTAGTCGGCGAGCACGCCAAGAACTTTGCGATCGAGAAACGGATGCTGGAAATTCAGGCGTTCGAGCGTTTGTCCGCGGAAGTGGGCCAGTGGCTTGGGATCTGCCAGGTTGCACTTTGACGCCACTTCGTTCGCGAGCTTCGTCGCGACGATATAGACTTCGCCTCCCGATTCCAGTCCGACGTACTCTTCGTCGGGATGGAAGGCGACCGCCATCGAGGCCGGAAGCGTCCATGGAGTTGTTGTCCAGATGATGGTCGAGACTTTCTTGCCGGCGAGCGCAGGATCGATTTTCGCCGGATCATCGAGCAAACGATATTTCACCCAGACTGTGCTGCTGGTGTGGTTTGCGTATTCGACTGCGGCTTCGGCCAGCGCGGTTTCGTCGTGCATGCACCAGTACACGGCGCGCAGGCCCTTGTAGACGAATCCGTTCTCGTAGAAAGAAAAAAATGTGGACAACACGACCGACTCGTACTGCGGAGTCATAGTCGCGTAGGGGCGATCGAACCGTCCAAAGACGCCGATGCGCTTGAACTGCGTGCGCTGCAGATCGAGATATTTCTGGGCGTACTTGCGGCAGGCCGCGCGGACAGCAGTCGCGGGCATGGTCAGTTTTTTGCCACCGAGTTCCTTGTCGACCTTGATTTCGATAGGCAGGCCGTGGCAATCCCAGCCGGGAACGTAGGGGGCATCGAACCCGGACATGGTCTTCGACTTGACGATGAAATCCTTAAGGCACTTATTCAGTGCCGTGCCCATGTGGATCGGGCCGCTGGTATAGGGCGGGCCGTCGTGCAGAACGTATTGAGGCGCGCCTTTGCGGGCCTCGCGGATGCGGTCGTAGATCCGCATCTGCTCCCAGCGCTCCAGCGTTTTGGGCTCGTTCTGAGGCAGGTTTGCCTTCATGGGGAAGGCGGTTTTGGGCAGATTAATCGTCTTTTTCAGATCGAGTGGCACTCAGTAACTTCTCCCAAATGATTGAATCTTTTCATTATAGGGAGCGCGGAGGGGAACGTCCACGCGGCGACGCCTCTCTCGGGCTGCAAGCTGCTTGTGTAAATTACGGAATCTGGCCAAATTTCTGACACCCCGCTGCATGCTCGCGACACACCCACGCGACCCTCGCTTTGCTCGGGCCGCGGGGCGGACGAAGGCGTCCGCCGCTACGGCAGGGACATGTCTTTTGGGGAGCCGGATCGTGTTACGAAATGCACTGTTAGAACTGGCAGAGTCGAGTTACAATCGCTTAAGGGAAAATGCCCCCATGGGAGGGGTGCAGGTTTCTCGGTCGTATACGAAATCCTGTAGGATTTGAAGCAACTTGTGGGAAGCGCCGTTCATCTTGAGTAAAGACAGCTCTCTTAATATAGTGAGTCGGTTCCCCGCACGGGTATCATAAAAATTCGAACTGGGAATTATGGCATCCCAACCAATGAATCCGAACCCCCCCGGACCTGAGCCAGAACTGAATCTGCTCATCACGGATAGGCAGTTCGAAGAGCCTCTTTACCGGTCGCTCTTCCGCGAGCTCGACGAATTCTTCTTCCCGAAAAAACTTCCGCCACTGAAGCTGGAGTCGAAGCCTGAGCCGGTCAAGGATATTTGGGGTTTCTATTCTTACTGGAAGGCGGGTCTCGCGGGTGCGGCTAGCTATTACGCGCTGATCGCGGTCGCTTTGATCATCGGAGTTTTGGTCGCGCGGCGCGTCGTTGCTTCTCCGACGAAAGCCAAAGTGACTACGCTCATCGTATCGCCCGACGAGTTGCCTCCGCTCAAGCCGGCGGCGACGCAAGTTGGCGGTGGTGGAGGCGGTGGTGATCGGGACGTGTTGCAGGCCAGTAAGGGCAAATTGCCAAAGCTTTCGATGACGCAGATCACGCCTCCTGCGGCAGTCATCCGGGTTCAGAATCCTAAGCTGGCCGTTGAACCGACCATCGTGGTTCCACCGCAAGTGCAACTCGCTTCCAACAACATGCCGAACTTGGGCGACCCGATGTCCCATGCGATGCTGCCTTCGAACGGAACGGGATCCGGCAGCGGCATTGGTGAAGGCGAAGGCGGTGGCATAGGAAAAGGAAAAGGGCCGGGATATGGTCCTGGAGAAGGCGGCGGTACCGGCGAAGGCATCTTCCGCGTGGGTGCCGGCGTTTCGCCGCCGCGTCCGATTTATCAGCCTGAGCCGGAGTTCTCAGAAGAAGCCCGCAAGGCGAAATATCAGGGAATCTGCACGCTGGCGCTCGTTGTCGGAGTCGATGGGCGGCCGAGCAATATTCATGTGCAGTCGAGCCTCGGCATGGGGCTGGATGAAAAGGCCATCGAGGCGGTTAAGAATTGGAGATTTGAGCCGGCGATGAAAGATGGGCATCCGGTGCCGGTGCAGATCGCTGTTGAAGTGGACTTCCACTTGTACTGAGTGGGGCTCTCCTCAAAGAAGCATCTTTAGCGGCACGGCCGAAGCCTTGCCCTTCCCAAAAACTTTTCTTGGAACTTTGCTTTCGCGACGGTCTGCGAAACTTATGCCGTCCGCTAACGCGGACTCGGCTTGTTCCGCTTCCCACGTTCCCTGCGCTGACGCGCTGGGCTAACGAATGGCGCCGCTACCGCGGCTTGTCTCAGTTTCCATCTGCTGGACTCTGGCGGTCTCTCGCTGCCAAGGCTTGGCCACGAGTCTCTCTGCCGCGGCTTGACCACATAACTCTCCGATGGGTACGACTTGGCAATAAGTCTTCCACTGGTATGGCTTGACGATAATCTGCTTACTGCAGAATGAGCTTCTTGAACCGCCTCGTCAGGCGGGGCTTGCTTCACCCACAATAGCGGTACTTCGCAGGACGGCGAAGTGTCCTTGCCAAGCTATGTGGAAGCCCAAGCGCTCGTAGATGCCGATGGCGCGGGTGTTGTCGGCTCTCACGTGCAGGAAAGGTGTCTCGCCGCGCTCGCGAATTGCTCGCATCACCTCGGTCATGAGTGTGGCGGCGTAGCCTTTGCCTAGATGATCGGGGTGGGTGCATACGGCGCTGACTTCGGTGAAGCCTGGGACTTTGAGGCGTTCCCCGGCCATGGCGACGAGCTTTCCGTTATCGCGGATTCCTACGTAATAGCCCAGTTCGTGGGTGCGCGGACCGAAAGGGCCGGGCTTGGTGAGAGCGGTGAGTTCGAGCATTTCCGGAGAGTCTTTATCTCCCAACTCGAGAATCTTCGCTGCGGACTTCGTCTGGGATGAGCCATGTCCGTTTTCGCAGATCATCTGCAGCAGAGGGGCTCCGACTACATATTCCCAGCCCGCTCGCGGTGCATAGGGCCGATCTAGGAAAATCGCGGACGTCCCGCCCGGGCCTGCGAGACAAGCGAGGCCCTCGTAGCCGTCGTCATTCGGTTCGGCGAACCCACACAGCGACGTCACCTCGCTCATAAACCTGCGCGCAGTATCGCAAGATTCGGCAAAATGCGACTGCCGCGTGTTCAGCGCATGCCAGATGACGTTTTTCAGATGCATTGATCCACGCCCCGTTCTTTTGATGAGCCGAACTCCCCGAAGACACAGTAAAAGTGTTGCTTGAAGGAAGCTATCCGAATCTTGCCCGGCAATTCTTTAAAGCCACGGGGAAGGGTCGTGTTTCGGTTGTTTTTGTGTGGCTTATTCCTTCAGATCGACGTGCTCGACGTTCTCGATGGGATGCCCAAGAAACATTTGTCCGAGACGGCGAAACTTCTCGGTGGAATCGGTGGCGAAGAACTTCAGGCGGGGTGTGGCGCGTCGTTCTTCTTCTGCCGCAAAAGAAGTGGGTAGGAGCTCTTTGAAGTGTGCGGAGACAGCGCGCGCGGTGGATTCCGCAGAGTCCACGATGCTCACGTGATTGGGCGCGACGCGGCGTAGTAGAGGCTTGATCAGCGGGTAGTGTGTGCAGCCGAGGACCATGGTGTCGGCATCATGAAAGCCATCCGCGAAAGCTTCGGTGAGATAAATGCGCGCGACTTGCTCGGTGACGGGATGCTCGACCCAGCCTTCCTCAACCAGAGGAACCAGCAGGGGGCAGGCTTTCTCACGAGCCTGCAGCCCTTTTTTCTCGAGAGCTTTACGATAGGCATGGCTGCTGACGGTGGCATCGGTTCCGACAACAACAATTTTTCGATTCTTCGTTGCCGCCGTGGCCGCTTCGGCGCCTGGTTCCACTACTCCTACTACCGGCACATGCGCGGCGGTGCAGATCCGATCGAATGCCAGGGCTGTCGCGGTGTTGCAGGCAATCACGAGCAGCTGTGCGCCTTGGGATTCGAGAAAGTGTGAGGCTTCGACGGCGTAGCGGGCGACAGTCTCGACCGACTTGGATCCGTAGGGAAGGCGGGCGGTGTCGCCGAAGTACGCATAATTGGCAGCAGGAATGACCTCAAGTAAAGCTTTAAGGACGGTGAGGCCGCCAAAACCAGAGTCGAATACACCAATCGTTGGGCGACGGATCATAAGATAATTTTAGTGTGCACTAAAATAGTGTACACTAGTTCCATGAAAAACATCACCCTGAGTGCGGACGAGCACCTGATTGACCGGGCACGCCAGACCGCGCGAACAGAGCATCGGACGCTCAATGATGCCTTTCGAGAATGGCTTGAAGAATACACCTCCCGGAATGGGGATCTCGAGCAGCGACAACGCCTGATGGAACGGTTGCGCGGCCATGTGGCTGCTGGCCGAAAGTTTACTCGCGAAGAAATGAATGAGCGATAGATTCTTCCTAGACACGAACGTGTTTGTATATGAGGTCGATACTCGTGACCCGGCAAAAAGCCGGCGTGCGGTTGAACTCATTGACAGCGCTGTCTCCAGCAAACGGGGAGCGGTGAGCTATCAAGTCGTGCAAGAGTTTTTCAATGTGGCACTCACCCGTTTCGCCAAGCCATTCTCAGCTACAGAGGCCGAAGATTACCTGTCGCTGACATTCAAGCCCATTCTCGCGGTGCATTCGTCGCCGCGGTTGTTTCTGGAGGCCTTGCACGTCCAAAAGCAACATCAGTTCTCCTGGTACGACGCACTAATCGTCGCGGCGGCGCAGGAAGTGAACTGTTCGATTCTGTACACGGAGGACATGCAACATGGACGGCGAATCGGCGACCTGAGGATCGAGAATCCTTTTCGCTGATCGTCGTGCACCGGTCTGGCATCTATAAGCGCGAATTCCTATCAGAGAGTGCTCTCATGCGGATTCGGCTGCTTGTTGTTTTAGCGATTCACCTCTTCTTCACAATCTCAATCCGGGCACAAAACTCATTTGAAAGCGTAGAGATCGATGCGCGCGCTCCTAGACGTCCGTTTCCGCACTTCTGGAAGCAGACGTTCGGCTCGGGACGCGCCATCCTCACGCTGCGAGAGAGTTATCGCAGCGATTTACGTGAAGTGAAAAAGGTCACTGAGTTCCGCTATGTGCGGTTTCACAACATCCTTCACGATGAAGTTGGAGTTTACGACGAGGACGAGCGGGGAAGTGCAGTCTACAACTTTTCCTATGTCGATCAGATCTATGACGGGCTCCTCGCAAATGGGGTGCGGCCTTTTGTCGAGATCAGTTTTATGCCGCAGAAACTGGCGGCGCGGCAGGATGTGCATCCGTTCTGGTATCACCCGATCGTTTCACCACCAAAGGATTATGCCAAGTGGGACGCGTTGATGCGGACGCTCGCACAGCACCTGGTTGATCGATATGGGATTGAGGAAGTGGCGCAATGGTACTTCGAGGTATGGAACGAACCGAATATCGACTTCTGGACTGGCGATCCGAAGCAGGCGACTTACTTTGAACTTTACGACCATACTGCGCGGGCATTGAAGGCGGTGAATCCCCGGCTGCGTGTGGGCGGGCCTTCAACCTCATCGGCGCACTGGGTGGATGAGTTTATTCGACATGTTGCGGCCGAGAACGTTCCGGTAGATTTCATTTCCAGCCATGGGTATGCCGACGATACGGTCGAGGATTTGTTCGGCACCCATGAAGACATCCCGATGAATCAGCGCGCGTGCCGTGCGATCGGGAAAGTGCATGATCAGATTGCGGCATCGGCGCGTCCCAAACTGCCGTTGATGTGGACGGAGTGGAACGTGCCGTCGTTCGGGGCCTTGCACGCACGCGATACCGAGTACGTCGGCGCGGCGCTGGCGGACGACATCCGCCAATGCGACGGACTCGTCGACATGATGTCGTTCTGGACATTCAGCGATGTGTTCGAAGAAGGTGGGCCCAAGCAGGAGCCGTTTGACGGCGGATTCGGGCTGATGGCCATGGGGGGTATCAAGAAGCCGAGTTACACGGGATTTGCGGTGCTGCATAGGCTGGGGCAGGAGAGGATCCCGGTGGATGCCACGAATGTGTTGGTGACGCGCGGGGCTGATGGGAAATTAATCGTTGCGGCTTGGAATCTGGTTGATCCGGACAAGAAGGGAAGTGCTGAGGGGTTCGAATTTCGAATCTCTGGCGTCGCGCCGCAGTCCGCGGTACGGGTGACGCGCGCTGATGCGGAACATGGGAATACTCTGGCGGCTTACAAGCGGATGGGAAGCCCAAGATATCCTACGCGGGCGCAGGTTGGGCAGTTGAATCGAGTGGCGGATGAGAACACGTCTGAGGATGTTCATCTCACGAACGGAGCGATTCGGCTTGAGGTGCCGGTAAATGGGGTTGTGCTGCTTGAGGTGAGATAGGCTTTTGAGGTTTAGAAATTTCGCCTAAGACTTGTCATGCTGAGCGAAGCACGACCGTCCGAATTGCGGACGGTCGTGTGTAGACGAAGCATCCCTACGATGACACCGGCGGTCGGGGTTAAGGTAGGGACCTTTCGACTCCGCAGGACCGCTCGCTTCGCTCGCCGCCCTGCTCCGCTCAGGGTGACAGTCTCTGAGGTTTCGTGCGTTATTTAGAGCGGGCTGACTCAACAAGCTTTGCGCCTTGGGAGGCGGCTGGTTTACAGCACGGGCCGAGCGGGATCGGGGCGCCGTGCGGGCACGTGCGAGGATGGCCCAGGAAAGTGCAGATCTTATCCGTCGCTTCGGGCGACAAGATGTGTTCGAATTTGCAGGCCTGCTGCTCGATTTCGGTCTCGCTGTCCATGGCGAGGCTGTCGGTGAAAAGGCGCTCGGCCAGGCGGTGGCGGCGGATGATGCTGCCGGCACGTTCACGTCCGCGGGGAGTCAGTTCGACAATCATCGTGCCGTCGCCGATCGAGGCGGACATCGGCTTGAGTGCGTCGTGGCAGGGATTCACGAAAGGCTTGTGATCGTGAGCTTCAGGCGGATGCGGGGCCGAAACTACCAGTCCCAGTTCGATCATCTTTTCGACCGCCATGCTTACTGGCAGAGCGCCGTGGACTTCCATCCGCTCAACTTCGGCGATCTCACTGTGTTCTTCGAGAACCCAGAGTTCTTCCAGGACTTCGTCAAGTTGTTCTTCGTCGGCTAACGAGAAGATTTCCTGCGAGGCGATCTTGCCGTGATGCAGTTCGATGCGGCGATCGGCTAAGCGGGCTACTACGGGGTCGTGCGTGACCATCACGATGGTGCGTCCCTGTTGATGAAATTCGCGCAAGTGCCGCAGGACAATTTCTTCATTCTGTGCGTCCAGGTTGCCGGTGGGTTCGTCGGCAAGAATGATTCTTGGATCATTGATCAGAGCCCGAGCGATGCAGACGCGCTGCTGCTCGCCACCCGAGAGTTGCGACGGTAAATGGCGCGCCCGGTCGGCGAGTCCGACCCGAGCGAGTGCTTCGATCGCTTCTTTCTCATCGGTCATGCTGTGGAAATACTGCGCGAGCATGACGTTCTCGACCGCGGTGAGGAACGGGATGAGGTGGAATTGCTGGAAGATGAATCCGATCTTTTCGGCGCGTACGCGGTTCAATTCTGCGGCGGAGATGCCAGCCACGTTTTGGCCATCGAGCCAGATCTCGCCGGAGGAGGGGCGGTCGAGGCATCCGATCAGATTGACGAGCGTCGATTTTCCGGAGCCCGAGGGGCCCATGATCGACAGCCATTCGCCGGGAGTCACATGGAGCGAGATGTGGTCAAGCGCGTGAATGGCTCCATTGCCGGCGTCCTTGGCCGAGCCATCGCCCGCTTCTTTCGCAGGGTAGAGTTTGGTGACGTCCTTGATTTGAATCATTTCACTCGCCTCTTAGTATGACCGCGGGCTGCACGCGGCGCAGCAAAGAAATTGGGAGAATCGCGGAGATCAACGTGACAGCCATGCTGCCTACCAGCACGATCGGCAACACGCCCAGGCGCGGCACGACCGGGGCATGAAAGTTGGCACGGCCGATCCAGGCGGCGATGCCGATACCGAGCAGAAATCCGATGAGTGCGCCGGTTGCACCCAGGGCGGCGGCTTCGGCGGCGAAGAATCCGTTCAGCAGGCGCTCGGACGCTCCCAAGGCTTTCATGATGGCGAAGTCGCGACGGCGGTCGAAGACCCATCCCATGAGCGTGGAGAGCACGCAGAGCGCGGCTGTCAGGATTATCAGCGCAGCAGCAGCCAGCAGCGTTGCGCGCGTCTTACCCAGGACTCTGGCTTCGCCTTCCATGATCTGGCGGACTGGGCGAACTTCGGCGGACGGAATGGCCTGCGCTAATTGGTTCATCACGCCTGCAACTTCGGATGCATTGCCACTCGCTGCGACTTCGATTGTGGAGGGCTGGACTCCTGTCCAGGAGATGAAATCCGCGAGCGAGATGTATATCCGGCTGTCTTCCGACGCACCGGTTTGTACCGTGCCGGCAGGTGTGACGTGCAGTGTGCGGCCTTGAAAGCTCAGATCAAAAGCCTGGTTCTTGGGCGAAACCAGAGGCAGGGCTCGCACGCCAATCAAGGCTTGCTTCTCCGAAGTTGGCCACGCAGTAACGGACCACCAGTGATTCAGTTGCTTGACGCGATCGAAATCCGTTCCTGCCACAACGATGGGTTGCCCGTCGGCGGTGCGCGCCACGACTAAGGCAAATGGGGCAGCGATACCGCGGCCTGACAACGTTGCGTCGACTTGCGCAAGGGCGTCGGCGGGAAGGGAAGTGCTGGTTTTTCCTACCAGGATTACATTCGCGCCGTAGTTGCGGAATTCGCGTTGCAGCTTTGCTTGAACGTCGACATAGAGATTCAGCATCGCCGTTGCGACAGCCGCCGCGACCACCATCGCGAACAGCGCAGATGCGGCGCGGCCGCGTCGCAATACTGCCGCCCGCATCAGCATGCGCACAAACATCGAAGTGTGTTTGGCATTTGCGCGGCTCGACGCCAGACCTTTTGCCTGATGTGACATCGGTGCGCTCACAGTTCACCTCGCAGGGCAAAGACCGGATCGAGGCTGACGGCGCGGCGGATGGCCATCGCGCTTCCCGCAAAGGTCACGATCACAGCGATGGCGAGAATCACCGGCAGAAGCACCGGAGAAATGGAAATCTGCGAATTGAAGATTGATTGGCCGATCTGATGGGCGAGAACCGATCCGATTGCAAAACCGACTACACCGCCAATCAGGGCCATCAACGCAGCTTCCGCAAAGAAGACGGAAGCCACTGCGAGTTTTCCCGCGCCCAAGGCTTTCATCAGTCCAACTTCGGCGCGACGCTCGAAGATGGCGGTCGCCATGGCGGCGGAGACAGCCAGACCTGAGGCGAACAAAGCCGCTAACGTGATCAGGAAAATCAGGCCTTCGATGCGGGTCAGCACCGCCCCTTCGTTCTGTGCGACCTGGCGAATCTGCTCCGCGTGGGAGTGCGACATGGCTTCCGTGAGTTGCAGCGCGATCGCCTGCGGATACGGCGTGCAGTACCAGCGATCGTAAATTGCGCCCGAGAGGCTCTTGGGATCACGGCGGGCGAAGGCATCTTCCGGCTTAGTCAGTGCACTGACGTAGACGCGCTTTACGGCGTCGGGCTTGCCGAGGATTTCTTGTGCGAGCGCGAGCGGGGCAAGAATCTCGTTGTCTTCCGTGCCTCCGGTGGAAAGAACGCCAGTGACGCGAAACTGGCGACCTGAGAGCGTAATTGGGTCTCCGGTTTTTTTGCCGAGTTCTCCTGCGAGATGTTCGCCGATGAGGACATCGTGGGACCCGTCGTCCGGCCACGCGCCTGCCACTTTCCACCAGGGATATAAACTTTTCACACCCGTGATGAAGTCTTCTTTCCCGTAGAAGAGCGTTTTTGCGAAATAGGTTCCGACTAGCGTGACGTCCCGCCGATTACCCACGTCTCGCAACGGCGGCGAGACGCGGGGCACCCCATCGCCGTGTTGCGACACCTCATCGTGCGGAATCGTAACCTGGACCGGAAGCACCGGCGCGAAAGCGGTGATGTTGTTGTGCCAGAAAATTCCCTTGATCTTGGGCAGGTCGGCTTCGCTCAGGAATGCGCCGTCGGTTGGGGGCTTGAGGTTGACTCCGCCGATTTCGACATCAAGCGTATCTTCCTGCGGAGTGACTACCAAGTTGGCGCCGATGGTGCGCAATTCGCGGTTGATCTTGTCGCCGATATCGGTGGCGACGCCGATCATGGCTGTGGTGACGGTCACGCCTAGTGTGATGGCTGCGCCGGCGAGGATCTTGCGCCGCTTCTGCCGCCGGAAGGATTCGTAGACGAGTCGGACGAACATCGTTATTGTTGCGCGAACATGCGGCTGCCGCCAGCGATGTCGGCCTCCTCGATGATGACGGCGTCGGCGGTCTGGACGGCCTTCAGCGGCACTGGATTGCATCCTCCGGCAGTGCCGACCGATTGGGGGTTGATTGGGGCTGCGCAGTTCTTGCAGATTACGCCGTTGCCTTTCTTGTAAAACCCGACTGCGCCGCAGATTTCGCAGGCATCGAAAACCGTTGCGATCTTGCCATCGGGCTTCTGATAGAGCCAGAAGCGCACTTGCGTGCCGTTCTCTTTGGCCAGGTATCGATGCAGATCTCCATCCGCAACTTGCGATAGGGGAATGGTCACTTTGCCGTTGGCGAATGTGACTTCGGTCGCCGGGGAAAGGCCGCTTGTGCTCTTCGCGTAAACGAATTCCGCCGTTACCATCGCGATCAACAGGAACGAGAAGACGTAAACCGATCCCATCCACAGGCGTTCGCGGCGGGCGGTCCATGCGGCCTTGCGGCGCTCCGCGGGCGATGCGGACGGGTCCACGGCAGGCGCACGGCGCTTGGCTTCGAACAGCACCATCAGCGCGGCCATCGCGAAGATGGTGACGAAGAAGAACCAGTCGTTGCTGACGATCGGGCCGATGATGGCCATCTCGCGCTTGGACGAGGCGATGACGCCGCTCTCAGAGAGTTCGTGCAGGCCGGAGATCACAAGCTGTGCGGCGACGAGGAACATGATCGCCGTAGTCACGCGGAAGAACTTCTGCAGGTTGATGCGAACACTTCCCTTGACGAAAACCACGCCAAACGCGATGGCGGCGATTAGTCCGAGCAGCGTGCCGAGGAAACTCATCAGTTCGGAGGAGTTCAGGGTGACGCCGGCCAGGATCAAGACGGTTTCTGCACCCTCGCGGAGCACCATCAGGAAGATGAAAATGAAGAGGCCGAACCAGGCGTCGTTGCCGGCCAGCAGGCCGACCTTGCCTTCGATCTCGCCTTTCATTTTGCGGCCGGTCCTCATCATGAAGATGACCATGGTGACGACAAAGAAGGCCGCGACCAGCATGACCCAACCTTCGAAGACATCTTCATTCAGGTGTGCGCGGGAGATGACGATGGCGACACCGATGCTGCCCAGAAAGGCCGCGGCCAAGGCGGCATAGACCGTTTTGCGGAGCTCGGTCCGACCGATCTTGGTCAGGTAGGCTAGGGTGATGCCGACGATGAGTGCGGCTTCCACTCCTTCGCGCAGAGTAACGATGAACGCATCTAACATGCTGTCAGGTCTCGAACTTTCAGGAACCGATTATTCCGATGATTGGGACATCTCGAGGCTGCGAGCCGGACCTGGAAAAGTGCTAGGCAGAAGCAGACTCGGGGCGCCGATGATTTTGAAAATGAATTTCAATTTCAACTTCAAGGATATGCTTCCGCTGGCGGGGCAGTCAATCCGGACGCTCACAATCGGGTGTGATTTGGATCACATGGTAGGAATCGCGGGGTGAACGGGAATGGGGTGCAACGAGGGTGATCCGGCCCATCAGAAACGCTCTTGTCGCTGAGTCGAGACTGCCCGAAATTGGGTTAACGTAAGATCACTCTGATGCAAGGGACCGCTGGCGAAAGGTCACAACGCCAATTTATTTGGCGGATTTTTCTTGCTAGTGTCCCCGAATCAGGATAGAGTCTCGGGCCCAGCGGGCGAACTTTCCCATCCTTCCCTTATCTTCGCCTCGCTTTTGACGTATCCAAGGCCGTCAGAGCCGCAACGGTGCCTAAACGGCATCGGGGGACTTCATACGATTCTGAATTAATGTGTCCCGATCTTGACGAAGGGGGACGTTGCCTGTGTTGTCGCCGATTGTCCGCCGCGATCAGCAAAGGAATGTTGAACAAGACGTGTGACTAGGGGACAAGTACTTGGGGTTAAAGAATTCAAGGAGATGCGAAATGAAAAGGCACCATGCGCTACTTGCGATGCTGAGTCTAGCTGCTCTGCCGTGCGCAGCACAAACTCTGAAACTCTATGACAACTTTGACCACAAGCCGATCAATACGTCTAAATGGGCGTATGCCTTTTGCTTCTCGTCCAATGGACTGGAAATGGAATGTGTTCGCGAGATTCGGGATGAGCAACTTCACCTTACGCATCGCCATTTCGGCGTGCGAGCGAACGACGGCGGCCAGCAGAATGGTTCGGCAGGGGTGGGCTTCGCGAATGCGCAGAATATCAAGGCGATTCGCACTGACGTGACGGTTCGGACCAATTTTGAAGTAGCGTGCGCCGCTAATCCCAACTTCGGGTCCAACACGGGATTGTGGGGAACATTCTTCAACCCGGGTTCCGGGAATCCCACCGACGACGTAGGTGCGGCCCTGAACCTGAAGCGCGTAGCGTCCGATCCACCAGGGCAGCTACAGGTTATCGGTCAAACCTTCCAGGCTGGGATCTATTCGCCATTCACTTCACTTGGCTGGGTGGCGATTGGGACGCCAGTAACCATCGGCCTTGCCTGGGACCAACCGAATCACCAATTCATCATCAGCCTAACGAACAAGGTCACCCATGTGACAACAAGCGCAACCATGCCCTATACGTTCTCCGATACCACCCCAGCCGCCGGTCCGGCAAAAGTGATGCAAGCAGGCGGTTTTACCTCCGACTGCGCCGCGAACGCAACGTCGTTGTATGTCGACGCAGTCTACGACAACGTCTACATCGGGCAGTGATCCGTGATCGCGGCCTTTTGTGCCTGACCAGATGCGTTGGTCTGCCAATCGCGCTCGGTTCCCAAGTTGGTTTTTTCCTAGAGAT
>Ga0126369_10002039_pt1 | contig 14269 bp, 10 predicted proteins | sample PanSoiMetaPlot_1_FD_109646 | JGI IMG/M metagenome (GOLD analysis project Ga0126369, IMG submission 109646) | Tropical forest soil microbial communities from Panama - MetaG Plot_1 | ecosystem: Environmental > Terrestrial > Soil > Tropical forest > Bulk soil | place: Panama | collected 2016-02-17 | reverse complement strand
CTTCGAAGGCGAAGAGGAAGCGGGCTCGCCGCACTTGCGTCCGTTTCTGGAGCACAACCGGGATTTGCTCAAATCCGATGCCTGGGTGATGTGCGATGGCCCGGTCCACCAAAGCCGAAGAATGGAAGTCGTCTACGGGACCCGCGGCTCCATCACCTTCGAGCTGACCCTCTATGGGGCCAACCGGACGCTCCACAGCGGCCATTACGGCAATTGGGCTCCGAATCCGGCTGCCTTGATGGCGAGTCTGATTTCCACGATGCGCGACCCCGACGGGAAGGTGACCATCGCCGGCTTTTACGATGGCGTGCGCCCCCTCAGCGAGTCGGATCGCCGCGCGCTCGCGGCGGTGCCGAAGATCGATCCCGAGCTGCGCAAGTCCTTCGGGCTGGCGCACACCGAAGCCAATGACGCCCCCAATGCGGAGCGGATTTTGATGCCGGCGCTCAACGTGCGAGGCCTTCTTTCCGGGCACGTTGGTGCCCAGGCCGCCAACGCCATACCGACCGAGGCGAAGGCGTCCTTTGACATTCGACTGGTGCCGGATCAGAGCACGGAGCAGGTGAAACAGGTCGTCGAACGGCACCTCAGTGGCCAGGGCTATTTTCTGGTCCGGGAACCGCCAGATGCGGCCACCCGGGTCGCGCACGCGCGAATTTTGCGTATCGAGTGGGGCGCTGGATATCCGGGGATCCGGACTCCCATGGACGTGCCTTTCGCGCGAGCGGTGACTTCGATCGTCGCCGACGCCGCAAACGGCCCCATCGTTCAGCTGCCCAACATGGGAGGAAGTCTGCCGATTTATCTGATCCACGACACTCTGGGGGCGCCGTTGGTCATCGTCCCAATCGCCAACCACGACAACAACCAGCACGCGGCGAACGAAAACCTTCGGATTCGAAACCTCTGGGACGGCATCGAGGTGTTCGCGGCACTCTTCACCCGCCTTGGGACGACGTGGACTGGCCAAGGCTAACCTTAGCCTTGCCCGCCGTGAGCGGCGCGTTACGCTATGGTTCTCTAACCACGGAGGCAGTCATGGCGGATCGAGTGCGGCGCGTCGACTATTTCTACGTGGAAGTTCCGGACCAACCCGGGCAAGGAGCTCAGGTTCTTGGAAAGTTGAAGGAGGCGGGGGTCAATCTCCTTTCGTTCACCGCCTTTCCCACGACCGGCAACAAGGCCCAGGTCGACCTGGTGCCGGAGAATTCAGATGCGCTCGCCAAGGCGGCGAAGTCCGCGGGCCTTTCGCTGTCCCCAAAAAAACAGGCGCTCTTCGTTCAAGGGCCGGATCGGGTCGGCGCTGCCGCGGAAGTCTTCAAGAAACTGGCGGACGCCAAAATCAACGTGCGTGCCTCGAATGCCTGCTGTAGCGAGCGCGGGTTCGGCCTCATTCTTTGGGTGAAACCGGAGAACTTCGAAGCCGCGGCCAAGGCCTTAGGCGCCTAGTCGCGCGCTTATAGGGGGCGCTCGCGCTGAGCGAGGGCCCAGTCGCCTTCTACGCCCAGGCCTTCACGGAAGCGCCGGAAGTACCGCTGGACCAGCCGAGGGTAGCGGCGAAAGGGGTCCGCCTCCCTACTTCGGAGGGCGTGTCGGAGGCGCAGAGGACCCGCATTGTACGCCATCAAGGCCTTGTCCAAGTCTTTGAACCTGTCGTGGAGCGCCCGCAGATAACGAATTCCGAGGCGTACCCGCAGCGCCGGATCTGCCTCAATCTCGTCGGAAGTCAGGCGAATTCCCTCTCGTTTCGTGAGGAATTTCAACGTGCTCGGCCTGATCTGCATCAGGCCGCGAGCCCCCTTCGGCGATACCGCCTCATCCTCGAAACTCGACTCAACTTCGATGATCGCCAAAATCATCAGGGGGTCGTACCCCGCGCGCCAGGATTCTTGGGCGATGGCCGTCACGAGCTGCCTTCGCAGCGTGGAGCCCAGCTCAGGCGCGCGTTTGGAAAGTACCGCATCGATTAGCTTTTCATCGGCCGCCGTCAGCTCGATCCCGGCGGAGGGACTGGAGATTCTGGATGGCGTCCAAGACCCATTTCCCAGACGCGCACACAGCACCACCGCCAGCAGGATCAAGAGCGGAACCTTGCCGCAGGAGAGCGACTGGCAGTGCGCGAAGCGAAAGAGCTTGCGCGTGTAGGAAGAAAGACGACTCATCTGGGGCTACAATGTCACGCCTCCCAACGGCAAGAAATGAGTCCAGATCGCCCTCGTCTGCTAACCAGCCGTTCTGGCGTTGGGATGCATCCAACCCCTGGATAACATTGAGTCCCTCATTTCGCCCGATGTCCCAAAGGTCAGCCTCTAAGCACCCGGACGATCAAGACTTACCGGAGGGACCCGGGTCCCCCGCGCCAGAGGGCGGTCCGGATGCGTCCGGTCCCGGAATCCATGGAGGGAGGCCGACGGCATTGAGCGCCTGCAAGCAGTCTCGGAGACGGGACTGTGGCGCGGTGGTGGTCCCGCGACCGATTTCCCCGACTTGGTCCGATACCTGGACGTTGAAGGCGTACGACTTTCCTTCGTTTCGCCAAAAGCGGGCTTCCGCCTTGACCCTGGCTCCGACGGGGGGGTCGGGGGGGTGCTCAACATTGACGCACCTCGACGGACAGCTCGTCCGGCGCCAACTGGCTTTGCAGCTCGGATTGCCTGGGTGCACGAAAATCTCCTCTGCGCTTGGATTGGCAAAAGCGCCTTGGTATTTGCGCCTCCTATGCCCATTCGGTTAACCGCAGTGCTGTTGATCAGTCTGCTTCTATCCTGCGCAACCCAGCCAAAGGTGGGAACAGAAACCGCAGACCAGCGCTTTGAAAAGCTGGCGAGCAGCTATTTCGACCAAGTGCTGGCCCAATCGCCAGCGTTCGCGACCCAGCTCGGCGATCACCGGTTCGACGGCCTCATCGCCGACTACAGCGATGAGGCGGCAGCGCGAGAACGGGCGCTGTACCAGTCCACCTTGAATGCCTTGGACCAGATTCCGGTTTCCGAGCTGACTGCGGTCAACCAGACGGACGCTCGGATTCTGCGCCATCATCTCTCCTACTCGATTTTTCAGGCTGATGTGCTCAGGGAACGCGAATGGGACCCGCTTCATTACAACTTCGGGCAGGCCATTTACGTGTTGATCGCCCGCGATTTCGCGCCCTTGGGAGATCGGCTTCGAAACACGAAAGCTCGTCTGGAAGCCTTGCCGAGAGCGATTTCTCAGGCGAAAGCGAATTTGAGAGGTGCGACGCCCAAAGTGCACACCGAGACTGCCATCTCCCAAAACAAGGGAACGATTCAGATGGTGAAGTTGGAGCTCACCTCGCTCGCCGACCAGGTTTCGGGAATGAAAGCGGAGCTCGCGCCCGCACAACAGAAAGCCCTCGCGGCGCTTGAGGACTATGGCCAATGGCTGCAAAACGATTTGCTTCCGCGCTCCAGCGGAGACTTTCGCCTCGGCGAGGAGAAGTACCGGCAGAAGCTTCGATTTGCCCTCCAGTCCGACCTTCCGATGGAGGAAGTTCAACGCCGGGCACGCGCCGATCTCGCGGCCACCCAGGACCAAATCTACCAAGTCGCGCTGGTGCTCCATCGCCGCTACTTCCCGGAACGGAGCAACCCGGCTCAGCTGAACGATCGGAAACGGGTGGTTTCGGACGTGCTGGGCAGATTGGCCGCGGATCGTCCTACGAATGCCACCATTGTCGGTTTGGCTGACGCGGCTTTGAAGTCGACGACCGAATTCGTTCAGGCCAAGGACCTGGTGTCGCTCCCGCAAGAGCCGGTCAAAGTGGTGGTGATGCCCGAATTCAAGCGGGGGGTCGCGGTGGCTTACTGTGACACTTCCGGACCGCTCGAAAAACGCGGCGAAACGTTCTTCGCCATTTCCCCGACGCCATCAGACTGGAACGCGGCGCGAGTCGAATCGTTCTTCAAGGAGTACAACAACTACATGGTGCAGGATCTCACCGTTCACGAGGCGATGCCCGGCCACTATCTGCAATTGGCGCATTCCAACCACTTTCGCGCGCCGACGGCGATCCGCTCTATCCTCCGCAGCGGCTTGTTCGCCGAGGGTTGGGCGGTGTACGCCGAACGCCTGATGGCGGACCACGGTTACGGCGGCCCGGAGGTGCGTATGCAGCAACTGAAAATGCGCCTCCGGATGATTCTCAACGCCATTCTCGACGCTCAAATCCACGCCGGAACCATGACCGAGAAGCAAGCGATGGCTCTGATGATGGAGGAGGGGTTTCAAGAGGAGGGCGAAGCCGCGGGTAAGTGGAGACGCGCCCAGCTCACGTCGGCTCAATTACCGACGTACTACATCGGGAATCTGGAAATCGAAGCCATCCGCAAGGACTATCTGGCAAAGCACGGCTCCCAGAGCTCCGAGCGGCAAATGAATGACGCGATGCTCTCATTTGGTACGCCCGCTCCGAAATACGTCCGCGAGCTTTTGGGGTTGTGAGCTCAACAGGCGTTTGAGGCGATCAGACTCGACCCGGACCACGAATGTCTTTTCGTGCGTCAGTGTCACCGTACCCGCAGGGGCTCCCTTCTGACGCCTCACGTACTTGGCCTGGGTATAGGCCACTTCGCCCCTCGGCTCGCCCTTGAATCCCGAATGATGGAGCGCCAAGTGCGCGGCATCCACCAAGAGCTCAGGCGAGACCGACTCGTTTTTTTCTAGGGGGATCACGACGTGCGAGCCCGAAGCACCTCGCGCATGCAGCCAGAGATCCTGTGGACGGGCGAAGCGAAACGTCAGGGCCTCATTTGACTGGGCGTTGCGGCCCACCCAGATCCGCCGACCGGCGCCGGAAAGGTATTCTTTGTAAGGGCGAGACTGCGCCTGCGAAGCCAGCTTTCGCGGCTCCGGTCTTTCCAACTGGGACAGCAGGCTTTCCGGGGTCGCGTCTCGGAGCGAGTCGATCGCGGCTTGGGCCTGGCGGGCCTGTTCACGAAGCTCGTTGAGTCGACGCGCCGCATGCTCCGACCCGCGAAGAAGTCGCCGGTACTGGTGGAAGTGCCAAGTCGCCTGCTCCCGGGGAGGGAGCTGTGGCCGAAGCGCCACCTCCACCTCCTGCGTCCCTTCGGCGGTGTAACGCGGCAGGCGAACCGAGGCAGCGCCGCGAGGGATGCGTTCCAGGTTTTGTGAAATCAGTTCGCCCGCGATCCGATGAGTTTCGGCCATCGGGCCTCGAGCCGCTTCGGCGGCAACCTTGGCCAGGGTTCGTTCGATGCGAGCCAGATGTACTTTGAGCGGGCGCATCAAGTCGCGCCGAATTGCTTCTGCCCGCTGGGACTGTGCCGCGCCCGCCAAGAGCGCTTCCGCGGACTCGGCGTAGGGAAACTGGGCGCCCGACGCCGGCTGAAGCCGAGATGCCGCACTCGCCGAAGCGGCGCCCGACTGGAACGGCGGCTTTTCCGTCGACAAAAGCAGAGCGGCGTCCCGGGTACCCAAGGTGGCGCAGATCCAAAATCTGCTGTCATTTTTGGCGAGCTCGAGAACCGCGGTTGCGGGAGCCACCTGGCGAATCTCCTTCAAAGTCGCCCCCAACAGGAGCTTTCGAAGCCGGGCTTGAATGGGCGGAGGCTGCCGGGTGGTGGTGGCGCGCGCAAAGGCGACCGAGATGCGGGTCGCTCCCGGCTCGGCGGAGAGGCACAGCAGGGTAGAGCGCCCTGGCTGTCGTAGCTCGAGGTACCAAAGTTGCGGCGAGGGCGCGAACACCTTCTGCACCACCGCAAATTTGAGGGCGCGATCCAGCTCTTCGACGATCTGAGCCAATTCTGAGGGGCGCAGCGACATAGGTTCGGGTAGCTTCCTCGATTATTGAACATCCGATGCCCGAGCTCACCCATTCTGCTGAGCGACAACCGCCGCCGGTGCTGGCCTCGCTGCTGCCAGCCCTGGGGGAAAAGCTCAGCTCGGAGCAAATCCTCGATCGGTTCGTGTCGTTCGCGGCTGGAGCGGGACTCTCTCTGTACCCTGCCCAGGAGGAAGCGTTGCTCGAGCTGCTCTCGGGAAAGCACCTGATCCTCAACACCCCCACGGGATCCGGCAAATCGCTGGTCGCGACCGCGCTGCACTTCAAGGCGATGTGCGAGCGGAAGACCTCTGTCTATACCTGCCCGATCAAGGCGCTGGTGAATGAGAAGTTCTTTTCCCTCTGCGATGTTTTCGGCCCGGAGAAGGTGGGGATGTTGACCGGCGACGCCAGCATCAACCGGGGCGCGCCGATCCTCTGCTGCACCGCGGAGATCCTCTCCAACATGACGCTGCGCGAGGAAGAGCCCAACGCCGATTACGTGGTGATGGACGAGTTTCATTACTACGCCGACCGGGAGCGCGGAGTCGCCTGGCAGATTCCGCTGCTAGGTCTGCCCGGCACCACTTTCCTGCTGATGTCCGCGACTTTGGGCGACATGACGGCGATCGAGGAGAGTCTGCGGTCGCTGACCGGGCGGCAAGTAGCGACGGTGCGAAGTGCGCAGCGGCCGGTTCCGCTCGACTTCGAGTACCGCGAGACGCCGCTGCATGAGACCATCGAGGACCTGCTGAAAAGCAATCGGGCTCCCATCTACTTGGTGAACTTCAGCCAGCGGGCCTGCGCCGAACAGGCGCAGAATCTGATGAGCGTCAACTTCTGCAGCAAGGACGAAAAGGAGCAGATCCGTCAGGCTCTGTTCCACGCGCGTTTCGACACCCCCTACGGCAAGGAATTCGAGAAGCTCCTGCGTCACGGCATCGGTTTGCATCACGCCGGACTTCTGCCGAAGTACCGGCTCTGGGTGGAAAAGCTCTCGCAGTCGGGATTGCTCAAGGTGATCAGCGGCACGGACACGCTCGGAGTGGGAGTGAACATCCCAATCCGCACCGTGCTGTTCACGCAGCTTTGCAAGTTCGATGGCGAGAAGGTCGGCATTCTAACCGTCCGCGACTTTCTTCAAATCGCCGGTCGGGCGGGTCGCAAAGGCTTCGATGAACGAGGCAGCGTGGTGGTGCAAGCTCCGGAACACGTCATCGAAAACCTGCGGCTGGCGCAGAAAGCCGCGTCGGGAAAAAGGGTGGTGAAACGGCAGCCGCCATCGAAGGGCTACGTTCACTGGGATCGGAGCACCTTCCAGCGGCTGCTATCCAAGCCGCCGGAGCCGCTGGAGTCCCGCTTCGAAGTCACCTTTGGGTTGTTGCTCAACTTGCTGCAGGGATCCGCGGAGTATGGCGGCGGCTATGCAAGGCTGGTTCGGCTAGTGCAGCGCTCGCACGGGCGCGACTACGATCGTCGACGACAATTGCGAATCGCGGCGCAGCGTTTTCGAACCTTGCGAGGCGCCGGTCTGGTCGAGGTTATCCGCCGCGGGCCCGAAGGACCGGCTCGGGTCCAAGTCGCTCCAGGTCTGCAGCGCGACTTTTCGCTCAACCACACGCTCTCGCTTTACCTGCTGGCGGCGCTCGAGGGCTTGGATCGGGCCGCGGAGGCTTACGCGCTGGATGTGTTGACGCTGGTGGAATCGATCCTCGAGGACCCAGACGTGGTCCTCTACAGCCAGCTTCACAAACTCAAAGCCGAAAAGGTGGCCGAGTTGAAGGCGCAGGGCGTGGAGTACGAGGAGCGGATGGCGGAGCTGGAAAAGCTCGAGTGGCCCAAGCCGCTGGCCGAGTTCATCTACGCCACTTTCAACGACTTCGAGCGACAACACCCTTGGGTCGGACACGAGAACATTCGTCCCAAATCGGTAGCCCGCGAAATGGTGGAAGGCTTCTACACCTTCCACGACTACATCCGACAATACGGGCTGCAACGGAGCGAAGGAGTTCTGTTGCGCTATCTGGGCCAGGTCTACAAGACGCTGGTTCAGACGGTTCCCGAGAGGTTCAAGAACGACGAGATCGAAGAGATCGTCTCCTACTTCCGGGGAATGATCCGGCAGGTGGACTCCAGCCTCCTCGAGGAGTGGGAGAACCTTCAAAATCCGGTCGCCGTAAGGGCGCAACAGCCCAGATCTCCGGAGCCGACTCAGCCGCCGGATCCGGCCGCCGATCCGCAGGCATTTCGGGCGCGGATCCGGATCGAGTTGCATCGCCTGCTCAAGGCACTGGCAGCAAAGCGATACGAGGACGCGGCGGCCAGCATCTCTGCTGGGGAAGTGGAGTGGGACGCGGCTGGACTTGCGGCGGCAATGGAGCCTTTTTGGCAGATCCACCGGGGAATCGACCTGACTCCCAAAGCTCGCCAGGCCAGTAACACCTTTCTTACTCCGGATGGGCATCGCCAGTGGCAGGCACAACAGCGCATTGTGGACACCGAAGGCGAGGCGGACTGGGTCATCGACTGCGTCGTCGATCTGCGACAGGAGCGCCCAGATGACGCTCCGTTGATTTCGCTCCGGCGAATCGGCTCCTAGCTCTGGCGCGATGCAAAAATACCTTCGACGTGAAGTTTGGGCTGCGCGAGTGCATCTTTGAGACTTGATGCGGGTGCTCAGCTTCAACGTAAACGGAATCCGCGCCGCCGCGGGCAAGGGGTTGGCAAAGTACCTCGCCGCTCAGGAAGCGGATGTGATTTGCCTTCAGGAGCTTCGTGCGTCCGAGGGGGACGTCCCGGCCGACATTTCGGCGCTTCCCGGCTACCACGCGTTTTGGCATTTCGCCCAGCGGAAAGGGTACAGCGGAGTGGGTCTGCTCTCCCGGCAACGACCCGAGCAGACCGTTAGCGGGATGGAGGACGAACAGTCGCATTCCGAGGGACGGCTGCTCCGCGCCGACTTTGGATCGCTGAGCATGCTCTCGCTGTACGTCCCTTCCGGCATTACCGGGCCCGTGCGCCAGGACCACAAAATGCGATTTTTGGAGCGCCTGCTGCGCTACCTCTCGGACCTCAAAGCCCAGGGCCGTCAGGTGCTGATCTGCGGCGACTTCAACATCGCTCATCAAGCGATCGATCTCGCTCGCCCCTCGGCGAACGAAACGACCAGCGGTTATTTGCCCGAGGAGCGCCGGTGGATGGACGATCTGCTGGAGGAGGGCTTCGTCGACACCTATCGGGTGTTGGTCGGTCCCGAGCCCGGCCACTACACCTGGTGGAACAACTTCAAGGCTGCGAGACCCCGCAATCTCGGCTGGCGGTTGGACTATCAAATTGGCACGCCCGCTATCGCTCAAGGCGCCCAGCGCGCGGCCATCGACCGAAGCGTGTTGTTCTCGGACCACGCGCCCGTCACCATCGACTACCAGCTTCCCTGAGCGGCGCGGACCTCGCGCCCGGTGCTCAGTGCCGTGATAAGCAATCAGTCAATGCTCAAGCTGTTGCGGGCTGGCCTCCTGCCCACGGTTTCCGGCGTTCTTTATTTTCTCTCCTGGATTGGCTTTGGCATTTGGCCCCTGACCTTCGTTTGCCTCGTCCCGCTGGCCTGGGCGCTTCGAAGGGCCACCCTCAAACAGGCGCTGGCTCTCGGTGCCTGGATGGGCTTCGTCACGCACCTAGGCGGCTACACTTGGGTCATTCACCTGCTCACGGTGTTTGCGTTTCTTCCGCTGCCCGTTGCTGTCCTTGGCTATCTGCTGATATGCGCCGGACAGGGTTTTCTGTTCGCCGTATTCGCCTGGCTGGCCCGCTACGCCTGGGTTCGAACCCGGTGGCCAATGGGGCTCATTCTTCCGTTGGCGATCGGCGCGACCGAGTTCGTGTACCCGTTGTTGTTTCAGAGTTACACCGGCGTCGCGCTGATGCCCCTGCTGCCTGTGATTCAGATCGCCGATCTGGGAGGCCCGCTGGCATTGAGCATGTTGGTAGCGGCGGTAAACGGAGCCCTCGCGGATTTGCTCCTCTGGCGATCGGGGCAGACCGGAAAGATCCCGCTGTTTTCCTCGGCCAGCGTACTGCTCGTGTTTGTCGCCACTTTCGTCTACGGCTCCTGGCGGATTTCCGGTGTCGAAAAGCTGCAGCAACAGGCGGAACACGTCGCGGTGGGACTCGCCCAGCCAGACGTGGGCGAGGTGGAGCTTCACTACAATCCGCGAGCCTCGGTGCGGATTCTCCAGGAACAAACCGCATCGCTCTACGGCCGCGGCGCCGACCTCGTGATCTGGCCCGAGGTGGGATTCAACACCCGCCCCGTGCAATTGGGCGATCGTTCGATTGGTCGCGAGATTCTGGGCGGTGTGCCGGTGGCACTCATCGCCGGAGTGATTCGCGTTGACGGCAAAGACACCTGGAACAGCGCGGTGGTGATTTCCAAGGACGGAGCCGTGGGGGATTATTTCGACAAGATCAACTTGCTCGCATTCGGCGAATACATCCCGTTCGGGGAGTGGTTTCCAATCGTCTACAAATGGTCTCCAATGTCTTCGCATTTGTCCCGGGGGAAGACCACCGCGCCTCTGCAGGTTGGGCGGTGGCGGTTCGCGACTTACATCTGCTACGAGGACATTCTTCCCGCGCTGGTTCGCGAGACGATGGAGGACCACGGAAAGGGTCGAGCCCAGGCGATGGTCAACCTCACCAACGATTCTTGGTACGGGGCAGGGCACGAGCAGGAACAGCACCTTCAACTCGCCGCTCTCAGGAGCGCGGAGCATCATCGTTGGTTGCTTCGAGCCACCTCCACTGGAATCAGCGCCTTCGTCGACGCGACCGGGCGAGTGGTGAAGCGAATTCCCGCGAACGTTCGAGATACTGCTCTGGAGGCGGTTCCGATTCTGGAGGGCGTCACCGTCTACGAGCGACTTGGAGATTGGCCAGGTTGGCTTTCCAGCGCTGTGCTCGTTCTCATCAGCGCGCGATCCCTCTGGACGAGGCGCGGCGCATCCAAGGGCTAAAGACTTGTTCGCCCACCCCGGACAACCTGATACCTTGCCCAACGGCCCGGCAACGATCCGGACCGTTCTCAGAGCTGGACTTCAAGAAGGAGGGCTCACTGTGAGCGACGAGAATCTGAAAGCGGAACTGGAACGCCTTCGCGCCGAAAACGAGGCGCTCAAGAACCGCGGCAATCGCGGCGCGTATCTCAAGGTGAGCGAGAAGGGCGGGGTCTCTGTGTATGGGCTCGGTCGCTTCCCGGTAACACTTTACAAGGAGCAGTGGGTGCGCCTGCTCGACATGGGCAACGAGATTCGACAGTTCATCAAGGACAACGATTCGAAACTCAAAGCCAAGCAGTGAGCTGGTGTTGACCCCACGGGTTCGAACAGGCAGTCTGTGGCCATGCATCTGATCCAAGGAAGACGGGAGCGCTGGGTAGACCGTTGATGACTCGCTGAATACGCCCGCCTTTTTGCCGAGGTTCATGTGGACTTCGGCACGGGCGACGGCGCTTTCGCGTATCGCACCGCCAAGCAGCGGCCGAACAATCTGGTGATCGGTACGGATGCGAACCCCGACGGATTGTGGGCAATCTCTCAACGGGCAGCGCGCAAGCCGAGCCGCGGAGGTTTGGCGAATCTGTTGTTTGGCCGCCTCTCGCTGCAAGATGCACCTGGTGAGCTCATCCACATCGCGGACGCGGTAACGGTCCTCTTCCCGTGGGGAACATTGCTTCAGGCGCTTGCCATTCCAGAAGCCGAGGCTTTGCGGAAGATCGCTTTCATCGGCAAGCCAGGCGCCCGCGTTCGGTTCTTGTTCGGATATGGAACGGGAAAGGAGCCGCGGACGATGAGGGAGCTGAAATTGCCTCCCCTGGAGGACCCCTCGGTGCTGCGTCAGCTCGAGCTCGCTTATGCGGATGCAGGCCTGCAAGTCGAAGCTCGCTACGCATCGCGGAAGGAAGTGTCGTTGGTTGAAAGCACGTGGGCCAAGAAGTTGGCGTTTTCAGTTGCCGCACGCGCATTCGTGGAGTTGTCCGGGCGCGTTGGACCGGTATAGCTTTCGCCTCGAGGGGGGGTCCCATGGGAGCGATGAGAATCTGCGCCAGCGCGTTGCTGCTATCAATGGGGGCGAGCGTGCTCGCTCAGGTTCCCGATCAACCTTTTGCCTCCTACTGGTTTCCCAATGACTTGCTCACTTGGAGCCCTGACTCTGATCCCGACGCCCCGTTCAACCGGAGCAACACCCCGCTCGCCGTACGCTTCTTCAATCCCGACCTAAACGTCAACGCGCACGCACGGCCGAACGAAGCGGGAGTTATGGCACTCTCCGCATTTGGGCCGACTTCCCGCAATCCCTCGCAGGGCTCGCTTTCGATCAACTACTACGCGGTGAATTATTGGCAATACATCGACGTGCTCGTGTTCTGGGGCGGGTCCGCCGGGGAAGGACTGATTTTGGCGCCGAATCCGACGATCATCGACGCCGCGCATCGAAACGGAGTGCCGGTGGTGGGCAACATCTTTTTCCCGCCCAACGCTTTTGGCGGGCAGATCCACTGGGTGCGGGATCTGGTCCAGCTATCCGAGACGGGTTTTCCAGTTGCCGACAAGCTCATTGAAGTGGCGCTCTACTACGGCTTCGACGGCTGGTTCATCAACCAGGAGACCGCGGGCGGCGATGCCGCGCTGGCCGCTCAAGTCCAGCAGTTCATCGAGTACATCAAGGCTTCTTCGAATCTGCTGATGCTCTGGTACGACGCGATGACGATCAGCGGAGCAATCTCCTACCAAAATGCGTTGACTGCGAACAACGCGCCTTTCTTCGACGACAGCGGCGTCGTGTCCGATGCGATGTTCCTCAATTACAACTGGAGCGCGATCGGATTGTTGAATTCGCGAGCCTACGCACAGAGCCTCGGGCGAAGCCCCTATGCGCTGTACGCCGGAGCGAATGTTCAAAGCAACGGCTACAACTCCAACGTGAATTGGGACCGGGTGTTTCCCGAGGGGCAGCCCCACGTGGTGTCGATCGGATTCTATCGGCCGGACTGGGCCTTCAATTCGTCGTCCGATCCCGACGACTTTTATCGGCGCGACAACCGCTTTTGGGTCGGCGCGAACCGCGATCCGAGCAACACCGACACGACCCATCCGTGGAAGGGGCTAGCCCATTACCTGCCGGCGAAATCCCCGATCGCCAATTTGCCCTTCGTAACGAACTTCAATACGGGACAGGGCCATCTGTACGCGATCAACGGGCAGATCCTGATGATCCAAGACTGGAACAACTTGAGCGTGCAGGACGTTCTGCCCACCTGGCGCTGGATCGTCCGCAGCGATGGCACCAAGCTCGTTCCTGATTTGGATTGGAGCGATGCTTATTACGGCGGAACCTCGCTCAAGGTGGCTGGCCAGTTGGACGCACCCAACCAGCTAAACCTTTACGAGTGCAGCTTGCCGGTCTCCACCGATACCCAATTGCAGATCGCCTACAAGATGGGGTCGCCCGGCATTCCCACCCAGATGAGCGTGGCGATCGCCTTCGAAGACAGCCCGGACGTGTTCGAAAGTCTGCAGGTCGGCTCAACCTCAAGCGCCGACTGGGAGACAGCGTCGTTTGACTTGAGCGGCTTTGCGGGAAGGTCGATTGCAGTGATCGGCCTGATGTTCGATGCGAGCAGCCCGGGCGACTACGAGATCCACGTAGGTCAAATCGCGGTGTACGATTCAGCCACGGCTCCCGAACCGCCGTCCGAAGCGACCGTGGTGCGCATAACAGAGATTGATCCCGACCGAGCGACCTTGAGGCTTCGATGGGAGCATTCGACCGATCGCGTCGCATACTACAACGTGTATCGACGCAATCCCGATGGCGGTCTGACCTACCTGGGCGGAACGCCGAACAACGCCTATTTTGTCGCCGAGATTCAACGCATCGACTCTGAAGCTCGGACGACTCTCGAAGTACAGGCGGTCGGGCCGAACTTCATCCATTCCACCTCGGCAACGACGAGCTTTGGTTGGGAGTAAGCTCTGCGCTGAACGTTACAACTTGAGTTGTCCGGGTGCGCTGGAATAGGGAGCAATCTCACAGTCGGGAGCGCAATGATTGCGCGCACTGAGTCCGCGACCGCTCCCGAACCTGCTTGCGTGCAAGCTCTGCGCGGGGCATTTGTTTAACTTTCTTCGGTACCGAGCTGAAATAAGAGCATGCTCGCCAAAGCGAGCATGCCGGTCCCGTACGATCCGCTCAACGAAGCGAGCCCGGTGGGCCGTTGCACCACCTGCCACATGCCGAGGGTCGCCAAATCCGGCGGGTACACCACCGGGGTCGACAGTTACAACAACAAAGCGATCATCGAAGGCGACGAGGCTTCGCACGTGTTTAACGTCATTTGGCCGTGGCAGAGCAACGCGATGGTCCGCGGAGGCCCCACGTTTCAGTCCGGGTACTACGGTCAGATGGTGAGTG
>Ga0126369_10002038_pt1 | contig 14277 bp, 15 predicted proteins | sample PanSoiMetaPlot_1_FD_109646 | JGI IMG/M metagenome (GOLD analysis project Ga0126369, IMG submission 109646) | Tropical forest soil microbial communities from Panama - MetaG Plot_1 | ecosystem: Environmental > Terrestrial > Soil > Tropical forest > Bulk soil | place: Panama | collected 2016-02-17 | reverse complement strand
GGTGTCCGCGGTGATCTCCAAGCCGGAGTTCTACACCGCCTACACGCCCTACCAGCCCGAGGCCAGCCAGGGCACGCTCCAGGCGATCTTCGAGTTCCAGACGCTCATCGCCGAGCTGACCGCGATGGACGTCGCGAACGCGTCGCTGTACGACGGGGCCACGGCCCTCGCCGAGGCCGCGATGATGGCGGTCGTGCAGACCGACCGGCACGAGGTCGTCCTCGCGGGCACCCTGCATCCCGAGTACATCGAGGTGCTCAACTGCTACCGCGAGGGCCGCGGCTTCGAGCTCCGGACCGGCCTGGACCAGGTCGGCGACCGCACGGCCGCCGTCCTCTTCCAGCAGCCGAACTTCCTCGGACTTCTGGAGGACGCGGCCGGACTGACGCGGCTGGCGCACGACCACGGCGCGCTGAGCGTCGCGTGCGTGGACCCGATCAGCCTCGGGATACTCAACCCACCCGGGGAGTACGGTGCCGACATCGCGGTCGGCGAGGGCCAGCAGCTCGGCCTGCCGCCGAGCTACGGCGGTCCTCACGTCGGGTTCATCGCGTGCCGCCGTGAGCTGATGCGGCGCCTGCCCGGTCGCCTCGTCGGCGAGGGCCACGACGACCTGGGCCGGCGCGGATATACCCTCACCCTGACCGCGAGGGAGCAGCACATCCGCCGCGCGAAGGCGACCTCCAACATCTGCACCAACCACTCGCTCTGCGCGCTCGCGGCGAGCGTCTACCTGACGTACATGGGCCCCGACGGGCTCCGCGAGGTCGAGGAGGTCAGCTACCGGCGGGCGCACGCGCTGGCCGAGCGGCTGGCCGAGACTCCGGGGGTCGAGCTCGCGTTCCCCGACCGGGAGTTCGTGAACGAGTTCCCCGTCCGAATGTTCCACGTGGAACATCGCCTGAAGCGCCTGCGCGACGCCGGCGTCCTCGGCGGCCTCCCCATCGGCCGCTGGTTTCCGGACCGGCCTGACCTCGCCGACGTGGTGACCTTCTGCTGCACCGAGGTCAACGACCCGGCCGCCATCGACCTCCTCGTCGACGAACTGCGGGCGAGCGCGCCGTGACCGAGCCGCTGAGCTTCGAGAAAAGCCGGCCCTCCCTGCGCGGTCCGCGTCTGCCGGCGGCCGGCGTCGAGACCCGGGCCCAGCTGCCCGAGGAACACCGCCGGCGCCGCCCGCCTGCACTGCCCCGCCTCAGCGAGCCCGAGATCATGCGGCACTACAGCCGGCTCGCCTCCATGAACTACTCGATCAGCGAGCAGTTCTACCCGCTCGGCAGCTGCACGATGAAGTACAACCCGGTCCTCAACGAGGAGGCCGCCCGGCTCCCGGGCTTCGCCGGCCTCCACCCGTACCAGGACGAGGAGACCACCCAGGGCGCGCTGGAGCTGATGTGGCTGCTCGAGCGCGCGCTGTGCGCCGTCGTCGGCGTCGACCGGCTCACCCTGCAGCCGGCCGCCGGCGCCCACGGCGAGTGGACGGCCCTCCGGATGATCCAGGCGTACCACCGGGCGCGGGGCGAGGATCGCAGCGAGATCATCGTGCCGGATGCCGCGCACGGCACCAACCCGGCGAGCGCGGCCCTCTGCGGCTTCACCGTCGTCGAGGTGCGGTCGGGCCCCGACGGCCGGGTGGACGTTGCCGATCTGGAGGCCAAGCTGTCGAACCGCGTGGCCGCCCTGATGCTGACCAATCCCAACACCCTGGGCCTGTTCGAGCGCCAGATCCTGGAGATGGCCGAGATGGTGCACGCCACCGGGGCCAAGCTCTACTACGACGGCGCCAACCTCAACGCGCTGATGGGCATCTGCCGGCCCGGCGACATGGGCTTCGACGCAGTCCACCTGAACCTCCACAAGACGTTCACCACGCCGCACGGCGGCGGCGGGCCGGGCGCGGGCCCGGTCGGCGTCAAGGCGGACCTGGTCCCGTTCCTGCCTCGACCCACCGTCGAGCGAAGCAACGGCAGCTTCCGCCTCGACCACGACCGGCCCCTGTCGGTCGGCAGGGTGCGCAGCTTCTACGGCAACTTCGGCATGCTCGTCCGCGCGTTCACGTACATCCTGGCCATGGGCGGCGACGGTCTGACGGAGGCATCGCAGGACGCGATCCTGGCAGCGAACTACCTCCGCGGGACGCTGGAGGGCGTCCTGGACCTGCCCCACGACGGCCCGTGCATGCACGAGTTCGTGGCGTCGGCCCGCAACCTCGGGCGGTACGGCGTCCGTGCCGTCGACGTGGCGAAGGGCCTGCTGGAGCGCGGGTTCTACGCGCCGACCATCTACTTCCCGCTCATCGTCCCGGAGGCCGTGATGATCGAGCCGACCGAGACCGAGAGCAGGGCCACGCTGGACGCGTTCGCCGCGGCGCTCCGGGACATCGTCGAGACCGCGATGCGGGACCCGGACGAGCTGCACGCCGAACCCCGCAGCCTGCCGGTCGGCCGGCTCGACGAGGTCGGCGCGGCGCGCAGCCCTGTCCTTCGCTGGCAGCCCGACTCGTCGAACGCACACAAGAGTTGAGTGAACGCGCGCGTGCGCGCGTGCGCGCGTTTCCCTTCATGCCGAATTCGGTAGAATTGACACATCCAGCATCCCAGTAGTCGCCGCTCAAGTCCCGTCCCGCTGGGAGGGCACCGGCTCATGCTTTGGGCTGACGAGTCTTCGTATCTCGGGAGGAACGTGTGATCCCAGCCAAGCCAGGGCTGCCGCCGGCTGGCCGCACGGCCAGACCCCGTCCTCTCGGCGCTGACGTCGCGTACGACGTCGAGCAAATCCAGATCCTGGAGGGTCTCGATCCGGTCAAGCGCCGTCCCGGCATGTACATCGGGTCCACCGACAGCCGGGGCCTGCACCACCTGGTCTGGGAGCTGATCAACAACTCGATCGATGAGGCGCTCGCGGGCGAGTGCGACCGCATCGTCGTCACCCTGCACGCGGACGGCAGTGTGTCGGTGGCGGACAACGGCCGCGGCATCCCGACGGGCATCCACCCCACCGAGGGCCGGTCCGGCGTTGAGGTCGTGTTCACGGTCCTGCACGCGGGCGGCAAGTTCGGCGGTGGCGGGTACAAGGTGTCGGGAGGCCTGCACGGCGTCGGGTCGTCGGTCGTCAACGCGCTGTCCGAGAAGCTCCAGGTCTGGGTCCATCGCGACGGCAAGGAGCACTTCCAGGAGTACGAGCGCGGCCTCCCCAAGGCGCCGCTGGCCGTCATCGGCAAGAGCCGGGAGCGCGGTACCGTCGTGCGCTTCTGGCCGGACCCCAACGTCTTTGCCGAGTACCGGTTCGATCGCGACCTCATCCAGCACCGCCTGCGTGAGTGGGCGTTTCTGAACAAGCGCCTCGCGCTGGTGATGGACGACGAGGAGGCCGGGTTCTCGTACACCTACTACTTCGAGGGGGGCATCCTCTCGTTCGTCAAGCACCTGAACCGGGGCAAGGGCCTGATCAACCAGGTGCCGTTCTACATCGACCGGGAGGTCGACTCGACCCAGATCGAGATCGCGCTCCAGTACAACTCGACCTTCGTCGAGAACGTCCTGCCGTTCGCCAACTACGTCCACACGTCGGAGGGCGGCAGCCACCTGACCGGCTTCAGGGCCGCGCTCACCAACGCGCTCAACCGGTACGCCCGTAAGGCGGGCCTGCTCAAGGAGTCCGACCCCAACCTCACCGGTGACGACGTCCGCGAGGGCCTCACGGCGGTCATCAGCGTCAAGCTGCTGGAGCCGCAGTTCGAGGGCCAGACGAAGACCAAGCTGGGCAACCCCGAGGTGCAGGGCCAGGTGTCCGCCGTGCTCGCGGACGGGCTCGCCCAGTACCTGGACGAGAATCCGGCCGAGGGGCGGCGCATCATCGAGAAGTCGCTGACCGCCGCGCGGGCTCGCGAGGCGGCCCGCAAGGCCCGCGACCTCGTGCAGCGCAAGTCGCTGCTGGAGAGCTCGACGCTTCCAGGCAAGCTGGCCGACTGCTCGGACCGCGACCCCAGGAACTGCGAGCTCTACATCGTCGAGGGCGACTCCGCTGGCGGCACGGCCAAGTCCGGGCGCGACCGGCGCACCCAGGCGATCCTGCCGCTGCGCGGCAAGATCCTGAACGTCGAGAAGGCCCGACTGGACAAGGTCCTCACGTCCGAGGAGATCCGCAACCTCATCACGGCACTGGGCACGGGCGTCGGCGAGCGGTTCGAGTACGAGCGGCTCCGGTACCACCGGATCATCACCATGACCGACGCGGACGTGGACGGCTCCCACATCCGGACGCTGCTGCTGACGTTCTTCTACCGGCACTTCCCGTCGCTGATCGAGAACGGCCACGTGTTCATGGCCCAGCCACCGCTGTACAAGCTGACGAAGGGCAAGAACACCCGGTGGGTCTACAGCGACGCGGAGCGCGACCGCGAGATCCGGCGGATGGGTGGCAAGGTCGAGGTCAGCCGCTTCAAGGGCCTCGGCGAGATGAACGCCGACCAGCTGTGGGACACGACCATGAACCCCGCGACGCGGACCCTCCTGAAGGTCGAGATCGAGGACGCCGCGGCGGTCAACGACATCTTCGAGAAGCTGATGGGCAGCGACGTCGAGCCGCGGAAGAAGTTCATCACCGCGCACGCCAAGGCAGTGCGCAACCTCGACATCTGACGATGGAGCCGCTGTCCTGACGCAGCCCTCCTCCGGGCTCCGCATCGCGGTCGACGGCATGGGCGGCGACGACGCGCCCGAGCAGGTCGTGGCCGGCGCCGCCCAGGCTGCGCGGGAGCTCGGCGTCGAGATCGCCATGGTCGGCGTGCCAGACCGCGTGCAGCGCCTCCTCGACTCCCACACCAACCTGCGCTTCGTGCCGGCGAGCCAGGTGATCGAGATGGACGAGCACCCGGCCCAGGCGGTCCGCTCCAAGACCGACTCGTCGATGAGCGTGTGCGCGCGCCTCTGCAAGCAGGGCGAGGCCGCGGCGTGGGTGTCGGCGGGCAACTCGGGCGCGATCATGGCCGCCGCGCTCTTCCTCCAGGGGCGCATCCGCGGGGTGGAGCGGCCGGCGCTCGGCACGATCCTGCCCACCGCCGGCCGGCCGGCCTACTTCCTGGACGTCGGCGCCAACGTGGACTCCCGCCCCGAGTTCCTCGTGCAGTTCGCGCAGATGGGCGCGATCTACGCAGAGCGCGTCCTCGACCGCGCCGAGCCGTCCGTCGGCCTGCTCAGCAACGGCGAGGAGGAGGGCAAGGGTGACGAGCGCGTGCGCGAGGCTTCCGCCCGCCTGCGCCGGACCGGGATCAACTTCATCGGCCACGTGGAGCCCAAGGACGTGCTCGCCGGCAGGGCGGACGTCGTCGTCGCCGATGGGTTCGTCGGGAACATCGCGATCAAGATGGCGGAGGCGACCGCGGAGCTGGTCTTCCGCACGATGCGTGACGAGATCCCGCGCACGGTGCGAGGCAAGTTGGGCGGCCTGCTGATCCGCCCCGGCGTCAATCGGATTCGCGCGCGAATGGATTGGCGCGAGTTCGGCGGAGCGCCGCTGCTGGGCATCGACGGCGTCGCGGTGGTCGCCCACGGCCGCTCGGACGCGCTCGCCATCAAGAACGCGATCCGGACCGCCGCCCAGGCGGTCGAGGTCGACCTCGTCAGTAAGATTCGTGAGGCACTGGGAAAGTGAGCGCAGAACGCAACGGGAGGCGTGTCGTCGTGACCGGGATGGGCACGCTGAACCCGCTGGGCAAGACCGTCGACGAGTACTGGGACGGCCTGGTCGAAGGGCGCAGCGGCGCCGCGCCGATCGAGGGCTTCGATTCGTCGCGCCTGACCACGAAGTTCGCCTGCCAGGTGCACGGTTTCGATCCGGCCGACCACATGGACCGCAAGCTGGCCCAGCGGACCGCGAGGTTCACGCACCTGGCGCTCGCGGCGACGGGCCAGGCCATCGCCGACGCCGGCCTCCAGATCGACAAGGAGGATCCGTTCCGGATCGGCGTCGAGCTGGGCACCGGAATCGGCGGATTCGAGGTCATCACCCGCGACTCGCACACCTACCTCGCGGGCGGCCGGCTGCATCCGCTGTTCGCAACCGTCGTCATCCCCAACATCGCTGCCGCGCACGTCGCGATGGAGTACGGCGTCAAGGGCCCGAACTCGACGGTCGTGACCGCCTGCGCCGCGTCGACGCAGGCGATCGGCGACGCGTTCCGCATCATCCAGCGCGGCGACGCGGACGTCATGCTCGCCGGCGGCACGGAGGCCTCGCTGTGCGAGGTCGGCATCGCGTCATTCAATGCCATCCGGGCGCTGTCGACGCGGAACGACCAGCCGGAGCGGGCGAGCCGCCCCTTCGACGCCGGACGCGACGGCTTCGTCCCCGGCGAGGGCGCCGCCACGCTGGTGCTGGAGTCTCTAGACCACGCGAAGGAGCGGGGCGCCCGCATCGTCGGCGAGGTGATCGGGTTCGGCGTCACGAACGACGCGTTCCACGCGGTCGCGCCTGACGAGACCAGCGAGGCGCCGGCCCGCTGCATCACCAACGCGCTGGCGGACGCCGGGATCGCTCCCGAGGACATCGACTACGTCAACGCGCACGGCACGTCGACGCAGTTGAACGACGCCGGCGAGACCAGGGCGCTCAAGATGGCGCTCGGCGAGCACGCCTACCGCGTGCCGGTCAGCAGCACCAAGTCGATGATCGGCCACCTGCTGGGCGGCGCCGGCGCGGTCGAGGCCGTCGCGACGCTCCTGTGCATGAACCGGGGGATGATCCATCCCACCATCAACTACGAGGAGCCCGATCCGGTCTGCGACCTCGACTACGTCCCGAACCAGGCCCGCCGGGCCGACGTCCGCATCGCGATCTCGAACGGATTCGGGTTTGGTGGCCAGAACTGCACGATCGTGCTCAAGCGATACGAGGAATGACCCGTGGCTGACAACCCGCCCAGCGACCAGTCCGGCGGCACCGTGATCTCCAAGTCCCTGCTGGAGGAGATGCAGACCTCCTACATGGACTACGCGATGTCCGTCATCATCAGCCGAGCGCTGCCGGACGCGCGCGACGGGCTCAAGCCGGTCCAGCGCCGGATCCTCTACGCGATGCAGCAGGTGGGCGCCACCGCCGGGGCCCGCTACCGGAAGTGCGCGGCCTACGTCGGGGAGGTGCTGAAGGACTTCCACCCGCACTCGGACGTCGCTGTCTACGACGCGCTCGTGCGGATGGCGCAGCCCTTCTCGCTGCGGTACCCGCTGATCGACGGTCAGGGCAACTTCGGCAGCGTCGACGGCGACCCGCCGGCGGCCATGCGCTACACCGAGGCGCGCATGACGGCCATCGCGGCCGAGATGGTCGCGGACATCGAGAAGAACACCGTCGACTTCGTCGACAACTACACGGCCGAGAAGCAGGAGCCGGTCTGGATGCCCGCGCGCATCCCGAACCTGCTGGTCAACGGCGCGTCGGGCATCGCGGTGGGCATGACGACCAACATCCCGCCGCACAACCTGCGCGAGGTCTGCGCCGGCGTCACGTACCTGCTCGAGAACCCCGAGGCGACGACCGAGGACCTGCTGCGGTTCATCCCCGGTCCCGACTTTCCGACGGGCGGCATGATCATGGGCCGGGCGGGGGTCAAGCAGGCGTACGCGACGGGGCACGGCAAGATCATCGTCCGGGCCCGCCACACCTTCGAGGAGGCCGTCAACGGCCGCGAGCGCATCATTATCGACGAGCTGCCTTACGCGGTCAACAAGGCCAACCTGGTGGCGAAGATCGCCGAGCTGGTGGCGGACCGCAAGCTCGAGGGCATCGCGGACCTGCGCGACGAGTCCGACCGGCAGGGCATGCGCATCGTGATCGAGCTGAAGCGCGAGGCGCGTCCCTACACGGTGCTGAACAACCTGTACAAGCACACGGCGCTCCAGCAGACGTTCGGCGCCATCATGCTCGGGATCGTCGACCAGCGGCCCGTGGTGCTGAGCCTGAAGCAGGCGCTGGAGATCTTCATCGCCCATCGCCGGGACGTCATCCTCCGCCGGACTCGCTTCGACCTCGACCGCGCCCGCGAGCGCGCGCACATCCTGGAGGGGCTGAAGATCTGCCTCGACCACCTCGACGAGGTGATCGCCACCGTCCGGGCGGCGTCGGACACAGACGAGGCCAGCACGCAGCTCCAGACGAAGTTCGGCCTGACCGAGCGGCAGGCCAAGGCCATCCTGGCACTGACGCTGGCCCGCCTGACCCGGCTCGAGCGCGAGAAGATCGACCAGGAGTACGAGGAGGTGATCCGCACGATCGCCTACCTGGAGTCGATCCTGGCCTCCGAGCAGAAGGTGCGGATGCTCATTGCCGACGAGATGGCCGAGCTGTCCAGGAAGTACGGCGACGACCGCCGCACCGAGATCACCGACCACGACGCGGCGGAGCTCACGGCCGAGGACCTGATTCCGAAGGAAGAGGTCATCGTCACGCTGACGCACCGCGGCTACGTCAAGCGGCAGGTGTCGCGCACGTTCCGGGCGCAGGTGCGGGGCGGCATCGGCACGCGCGGGGCGCGGCCGACCGCCGGCGCGGAGGCGCCGAGCGGCACGCGGGAAGAGGACTACACCGAGCATCTGCTGAGCACGCACACGCACGCGTCGATGCTGTTCTTCACGCAGCGCGGCCGGGTGTTCCAGCTCCGCGTGCACGAGATCCCCGAGCGCGACCGTACCGCCAAGGGCCAGCCGATCAACAACCTGATCGAGATCGAGCGGAACGAGCGCGTGACGGCAGTGTTCGTGCGGCCCGAGTCGGACGACCCCGGCGCGCGCTACATGCTCATGGTGACCCGCAACGGCGCGATCAAGAAGACGCCCATGCGCGAGTACGCGAACGTGCGCCGGAACGGCCTGATCGCCATGAACCTCCAGGAAGGCGACCAGCTGCTGTGGGTCTCGCCCACCAGCGGGGACGACGAGATCCTGCTCGCCTCTCAGCAGGGCAAGGCGGTCCGCTTCCACGAGAAGGAGGTCCGCTCGATGGGTCGCGACACCCAGGGCGTGATCGGGATGAAGCTCACGGGCGGCGACCTGATCGCGGGCATGGCCGTCGCGCAGCCCGGCGCGGACCTGCTGGTCGTCACGGAACGCGGCTACGGCAAGCGCACGCCGATCGCCGAGTACCCCCTCCACCACCGCGGCGGCCAGGGCGTCTTCACGCTCAAGGTGACGCCGCGCGTCGGCAAGCTCTCCGCGCTCCGAGTGACGCGAGACCCCGAAGAGGAGATCCTCGTCATCACCGCGAACGGCATGGTCCTCAGGACGACGGTCGGTTCCATCTCGCGCATCGGCCGCCAGACCCAGGGTGTCATCGTGATGCGGGTGGCCGGCGACGACCAGGTGGTCGGCCTCGCGCCGGTCGGCGTGGACCACGAGTAGCCGGACCAGGGTCGTGAGCGTCGACGCGGCCTCCGCAGCAGACCTGGTCGGGCTGATCGGCAGGGCGCTGCTGGTCGCCGGCGCCGCTCTCCTGGTGCTGGCCGCCCTGGTCGTGGTGCCGCCGCTGCTCCGCGTACGCCGGCGGGCCAGGGCGCTCCGGGTCGCGGTCGAGGCGGCCCGCCGGGACGCGCTCACCGCTGTGGCGCTCCTCGAAGCGCAGCAGGCCGAGACCGAGGCGCTGCTGCAGCCGTGGCGCACACTGCTGCGGTGGATCCGGCACCCGCTCGTGCTGGCGACGTGGGAATGGTACGGACGGCGCCGGAGGGCCGCGCGGCGCGCTCACGGGTAGCCCGCCGCCGGCTCGAGCCGGGGCCACCAGTCGGCCAGCTGGCCGGGCGAGCGAACCGACAGCTTGCGCAGTACGCTGTCCACCAGTTCGCGCGCCTCGTCCAGGCCCAGACGTAACGCGATCGACGTCTCCGGCAGCGAGAGGCCCTGGGCGATCAGGTGCGCGGCCTGCCGTTCGCGATCGCTCAGCCGCGTGAGCGGACCGCCCAGCCCCAGGACCAGCCCGGTCAGGGCGACCCCCAGCGCGGCCGCGTAGTCGATCTCGTGCTGGGTATACCAGTGCGGGTCGCGGCCACCCGCGACGAGGAGGCCCACCGGGCGCCGGCTCGGCATGCCGACGGGCGCGTACAGCAGGGCCGGCCAGTCCAGCTCCCAGTCGGGCCGGGGCTCGTCCGGCCGCTCGCCGGGCGCCTCCAGCGATGACACGGTCAGGGGCCTGCGTTCGTGCAGGCAGCGGCGGGCGAGGTGCGTCAGGGCGCGGGTGCGCCGGTACGGGCGGTGGAGCTCGGGGCTCGAATCGGCGAGGACCTTCAGCTTCCCGTCGCGGACGGCGCCGAGGAGCCAGCGATCCTGGCGGACGAGTGCCATGGCGTGGTGGAGGCGGAACTGGATGCTGGGGAGGTCGAGGGCGGAGTCCATGCGCTGAGGATGGCGGCTGGAGGCGGACGGATCGCGGACAATGCGCCGCCGGAGGCCAGGTGGGCAGATGTCCCTGACCGTCGAGGCGACGGCGACGCAGGCGCGCGACACCTGTCCCGAATAGGCGCCCGCTCCGGCGCACGGCCGACGCAGTCGCGTACCCTGGGCCCAGCCGTGAACAGCGCCCTCACCGTCGTCGATGCGGTGGCCAACCTGCCGCCCGCGCTGCTCTACCTCGTCATCATCGTCTGGCTCAGCGTCGAGAGCGCGGCGGTGCCCCTGCCCAACGAGGCGATCCTGCTCTTCAGCGGGTTCCTCGTCGGGGCCGGCCATCTCAACCTCTTCGTCGCCCTGGCCGCCTCGGTCATCGGCACGTCGCTCGGCGCCACGTTCTCCTGGTGGGTGGCGCGGAGGTTCGGCCCCGCTGGCGTCAGCAAGGTCGGCCACTACGTGTTCCTGACCCCCGGCCGCCTCGCCGCCGCCGAGCGGTTCTTCCGCCACCGCGGCCCCGCCGCGATCTTCCTCGCTCGCCTCACGCCCGTCGTCAGGACGGTCATGTCGTACCCGGCCGGGCTCGCGGCCATGCCCTACCGCTCCTTCATCCTCGCCACCCTGGCCGGCTGCACGATCTGGAACGTGCTGGTGCTGCTCGTCGGCCGCGCCGCGGGCCAGCACTGGACAGAGCTGTTCGAGCGCTACCACACGCCGCTTCTCGCCGCCGGCGTGCTTCTTCTCATCGCGGCGATCGCGTACCTTGCGCTGGAGCACACGCTCAAGAAGCGGCTGGTCGAGCCGACCGGCCCCGTCTGAGGGCGCCGGACCCGCCGGCCGGGCCGCCGCATGAGGATCGCGGTCATCTCCGACATCCACGCCAACTGGCCGGCGCTGGAGGCGGTGCTCGCCGACCTCCGAGCCGTGGACGACCTGGTCTGCCTGGGCGACGTCGTCGGCTACGGCGGCGAGCCGGTCCGGTGCCTGGACTACGTCCGCGACCGGCGATGGCTCACCCTGCTCGGCAACCACGACCTGGCGTGTGCCGACCGAGATGTCCTGGAATGGTTCAACGAGGACGCCGCGACCGCGATCCGCTGGACGGTCGAGCAGATCGGTGAGGAGCGCGTCGAGTGGCTCAGCGCACGCCCGCCGGCCGACAAGCGCGACGGTGCGCTCCTGGTGCACGCGAGCCCGCGCAGCCCGGTCTTCGAGTACGTGATGGACGCCGAGAGCGCGGCCGCCAACCTCAGCGAGCTGGCGGGCGGGCTGTGCTTCCACGGCCACTCCCACCTCCCCGGTGTGTTCCGGCTGGACGGGGGCCGGGTCCGGCACGACTACCACGTGGGCACGGTCGAGCTGCACGGCCCCGTGCTGGTGAACCCGGGGAGCGTCGGCCAGCCGCGGGACCGCGACCCGGACTCCAGCTACGGGGTGTGGGACACGGACGCCGGGACGTTCGAGTTCCGCCGCGTCGAGTACGACCGGCTGGCGGCGCAGAAGGCCATCCTGGAAGCCGGCCTGCCGGCGCGCTTCGCCCACCGCCTCGAGTTCGGCTACTGACGCCGGGCGACGGTTTCAGACGTCGACGAACAGCCGCTTGCGGTACGCCAGGTACACCACGATCGCGACATTGACGGCGAGCGCGCCGACGCGGAAGATCGTCGGCCTGACCAGGACCTCCCGGACCTCGAACGGAATCAGGACGCCGGTTGCGATGACCGTCAGGTACTCGGCCCACCGCCGCCGCCGGGCCAGACCGACGCCCTCGGTCGTCTCCAGCGCCGCGTAGAGCAGGGCCCCCAGCGCCAGTACCGTCACGTTGGGCAGCAGGTGGCCCAGCGTGGCCACCGCCCATGCCAGCGCGCGGCTGATCAGGCCGTGGCCGGCGGCCAGGTTGAGCTGCTCCTGCAGCTCCTCGCTGAGCTGCCCCAGGTAGCCCAGGCGGTTGGCCACGACCAGTGAGACCGCCAGGACGACCAGCACCGCGGACTTGACCAGGCGCTCCAGGATGATGAGCCGGACCACGGTGTCCTGTTCCGGCACCACCGATCCGAGCTCGCGCCTGAACCGGCGGAGCCAGCCCTGCCGGTCCCGGCGAGCTATGCGTCGAGCCGTTCGCGGAACAGGATCACGCGGCATGGTGCGTTCTTGAGCACGTACGGCGCCGTCTTGCCCAGGTTGAACTCGCCGAACCGGCGCTTGTACGGCAGTCCCATCACGATCAGGTCCGCGTGCCACTCGTCGGCCTCGCCGACGATGGCGGGGCCGGTGTCGCGGGCCTGCACCATCTCGGCCTCGATCGGCAGGTCGTACTCGGCGGCGATCTGCTCGGCGGCGTCGAGGATCTGCTCGCCGCGCTCCTGCTGGCCTTCGACCGTCGCGCTCAGCGGCAGGGCGCGGTTCACCTCGACTACGTGCACGGCATACAGCAGCGCGGGCTCCTTGCCCTCGCCGCGCGGCCGCGTGGCCATGCGGCAGGCGAGGCGCACGGTCTCCTCGTCGACGTGGTGGCCGCCCAGGGTGACGAGGATCCGGCCGGCGATCTGGTGATGCGGCATCAGCCGTGTTCGCGGCCGGTCAGGCGTCGCCAGACCACCCAGGAGCCGAACGCGATCATCACGAACGCGATCGCCACCTCGATGCCGCCGCTGACGGGTCCGTCGGGCTGCCGGATCAGGAAATACACCAGGATCCAGACGCCCAGCACCAGGGACATGATCCCCATGAACGTGAACGGGAACCGCACTTCGGCCCCATCCTAGCAAGGGCAGGCGGCCTACCCCCGGCACCTAGAATGAGCCCGGTGATCGAGCAAGCATTCAGATGAAGGTCCTCATCGTCGGCTGCGGGCGAGTCGGCTCGCGGCTCGCTCAGGAGCTCGACCGGGATGGTCACGACGTGACCATCGTCGACAGCAACCCCGCCGCCTTCAGCCGCTCGGCGTCGCGCGGCGTCTTCGACGAGAGCTTCCGCGGCAACTTCGTGGTCGGCGACGGCATGGAGGCGGACCTCCTCCGCCGGGCCGGCATCGAGGACGCCGACTGCTTCATCGCGGTCACCCAGGGCGACAACCGCAACATCATGGCCGCCCAGATCGCCCAGCGCGTCTTCCACGTCGACCGGGTGGTCTGCCGGATCTACGACCCGATCCGCACCGAGGTCTATCGCAAGCTCGGGCTCGACGTCTTCTGCCCGACGACCGAGGGCGCCGCGGCGATCCGCCGCATCATCAAGAACGGGAGCTAGACGATGTACGCGATCGTGATCGGGGGTGGCAAGGTCGGCTACTTCCTGTCCCGCGACCTGCTCGACCGCGGCGACGAGGTCACCCTGGTCGAGAAGGACCCGGCCCGCGCGGACTGGCTCGAGAGCCAGCTCGGGAGCATCGTGATGCGCGGGGACGGGGACGAGATGGCGTTCCTCAGCACCACCGGCATCGAGCGCGCGGACGCCGTGCTCGCGGTCACGGGCGACGACGAGGACAACCTGGTAGCACTGCAGCTCGCCAAGAAGCACTTCAACGTGCCGCTGACCATCGCGCGCGTCAACAACCCGGCCAACGTGGAGATCTTCAAGGAGTTGGGCATCGACCAGGCGATCTCCGCCACCGAGATCCTGCTCAACGCGCTGGAGACCAGCGTCATGCCCCGGGCATAGACGCACCACAAGGAGAGGGCCGCGCGGCGCGCGGCCCTCGGTTTGCCTACGAACTCAGGAGATCGAGATCAGGTCGATTTGCCGATCTTGTAGATCGTCGTGCCGCAGATCGGGCACGTCCCCTTCGTGGCCGGCTTCCCATTCTTCATGGTGATCGGCTTGGGGTCCTTCATTTCGACCTTCTTCTTGTCCTTAAGGCAATACCCTTCCACTGCAATGACCTCTCTGTATGGCACTCAAGATTTGC
>Ga0126369_10002036_pt1 | contig 14283 bp, 14 predicted proteins | sample PanSoiMetaPlot_1_FD_109646 | JGI IMG/M metagenome (GOLD analysis project Ga0126369, IMG submission 109646) | Tropical forest soil microbial communities from Panama - MetaG Plot_1 | ecosystem: Environmental > Terrestrial > Soil > Tropical forest > Bulk soil | place: Panama | collected 2016-02-17 | reverse complement strand
TGGAGAGTCACGAAGGACGACCGACGAAAATTGAAGGCAATCCGGATCATCCGTCGAGTCTGGGCGCAACCAGCGCGATCGTGCAGGCCTCGATCCTGAATCTCTACGATCCGGATCGCGCGCAAACAACTTTGTACACCGGTGAGATCCGATCGTGGTCGGCCTTTTTGGATGCTGCGCCTGCCATGACCGCGAACGTGAAAGCCACAAACGGAGCGGGCTTCCGCATTTTGACCGGTACGGTAACTTCTCCCACGCTGGCCTGGCAGATCAAAAAGTTGCTGGCGCAATACCCCCAGGCGAAGTGGCATCAATGGGAACCGGCCGTGTGTGACGGCGCGAAAGAAGGTAGCAAACTCGCGTTTGGCCGCTACGTGAACACGGTGTATGTGCCAGGCAAAGCAAATGTGATTTTGTCGCTCGATGCAGATTTTCTGGCCAGTGGCCCGGGGCACATCGCGTATGCAAGACAGTTCGCGCGGCGACGCAAGCTCGAAGGGACGAACGATTCGTTGAATCGCTTGTACGTCGTCGAGCCGACGCCGAGCGTCACCGGTTCAAATGCGGACCATCGCTTGCCTCTGCGTGCCAGCGACATGGAATTGTTCGCGCGGGCGCTGGCCGGTAAATTGGGAATTGGTCCGGCAGTTGCACTCCAAGGTGACGCTGAAAAATGGCTTGAAACCGTCGCCAAGGATTTGCAGTCCGAGCACGGCAATTCGTTGGTGATCGCAGGAGAATACCAACCGGCCGTCGTGTACGCTCTGGCACATGCGATCAACGCGTCGCTTGGCAATGTGGGCACCACGCTGTACTACACCGAGCCGGTCGAAGCGGAGCCCACCAACAACCTGGACTCGCTGCGCGATTTGTGTGCCGACATGAACGCGGGCAAAGTGGACTTGCTGCTGATTCTGGGCGGCAATCCGGTGTACGACGCTCCGCACGATTTCGATTTCACCTCGAAACTGAAGCGCGTACACACCAGCATTCACTTGAGCCCTTATTTCGACGAAACGTCGGCGTACTGTAAGTGGCACATCTCTGAATCGCATTACCTGGAAAGCTGGAGCGACGCGCGTGCGCATGACGGCACAATAAGCATTGTCCAGCCGCTGATTTCGCCGCTGTACTACACGAAATCCTCGCATGACCTGGTGGCAGCGTTCAGCGACAAGCCCGGCATGCCTGCATTTGAAAGTGTACGAGCCTATTGGACGGAAGCTTCCACACCTTTGGGAATGTCGCTTGACGCCGGCTGGCGCAAATGGCTGAACGACGGAGTAGTCGGCGGAACGAAATACGCGCCGATTGCGCCGGAACTGAAATTCAGCGCGCCAAGCCTGCCAACGCTGAAGCCCGCGCCCGCGGATCAGGTCGAATATGTTTTTCGGCCGGATCCGACGGTGTACGACGGGCGATTCGCAAACAATGGGTGGTTGCAGGAATTGCCGAAGCCGCTAACCAAGTTGACATGGGACAACGCGGCGCTGGTGAGCCCGAAATTCGCGCATAGTATGGACTTGGCGCACAAAGTGGTTGCACGCGGCGGCGAACACGGGCAAGTGCGTTCGACTGTGGTGGACATCGAATTGAACGGAAGCAAGGTCACGGCAGCCGCCTGGACGTTGCCAGGGCAAGCAGAGAATACGGTGGTTCTGCCATTGGGTTATGGCCGCAGCCGTTCCGGCTACACGGGAACAAATAAGGGATTCAATGCTTACGTGGTGCGGACTTCGAACGCCTTGTGGGCCTCGTTCGGTGGCCAGATGACGGCAACGGGCGACAGTTACCCACTGGCCTGCACGCAATATCACTTCAACATGGAAGGCCGGTCGATTCTGAGCACCGCGACGCTGGAGGAGTACAAGAAGAATCCGGCGTTTGCGCACGAACACGCGGAAATGCCGCCGAAGGACATGTCGCTGTACAAGGAATTTGCTTATCCCGGCTACGCCTGGGGAATGGCCATCGATCTAAACAAATGCAACGGGTGCAACGCCTGTGTGGTTGCGTGCCAATCGGAAAACAATATTCCGGTGGTGGGTAAAGATCAGGTGATGCGTGGCCGCGAAATGCATTGGATTCGCATCGACCGGTATTACCAAGCTGAATCGGCAACGAATGATCCTGCTTCTTACAATCCTTCTCTGGATAATCCGCAGACATTCTTCCAGCCAGTACCGTGCCAGCAATGCGAAAATGCCCCGTGCGAGCAGGTGTGCCCCGTCGGCGCGACCGTGCACAGCGCCGAAGGGCTGAACGACATGGTTTACAACCGCTGCATCGGCACGCGCTACTGCTCCAACAACTGCCCGTACAAAGTGCGGCGCTTCAATTTCCTGCGCTTCCAGGATTGGGGGACTCCACAGCTGAAATTGATGCGCAATCCGGAAGTGACCGTGCGGAGCCGCGGGGTCATGGAAAAATGCACCTACTGTGTGCAGCGCATCAACAACGTGCGCATCGATGCGGAAAAACAAAACCGGCCAATCCGCGACGGTGAAATTGTCACCGCGTGCGAAGCGGCGTGCCCTTCGGAAGCGATTGTGTTCGGGAACGCGAACGACCCGAACAGCCGCGTTGCCAAGTCGAAGAAGCAGCAACGGAATTATTCCATCCTGGGTGAGCTGAATTCACGGCCACGTACCACTTATCTTGCGGCGGTGCGTAATCTGAACGCGGAGCTAGAAAAGGCATGAGCACCACGCCACCTCCTGGGGATCTGCCCGAAATCCGCCGACTTGATCCGGTGCTCGAGCCTGGGCATACCTACGCATCGGTTACCGACAAGATCGCCGCGGTGGTTTTAACCCAGCCACCCACCACAGGGTGGATCGTGGGTTTCGCGCTGAGCTTCACCGTGGTGATGGTGCTGTTTATCTCGCTGTCATGGCTGATCATCAAAGGCGTCGGAATCTGGGGCATAAACATTCCCATCGGTTGGGGCTTTGCGATTGTGAATTTTGTGTGGTGGATTGGTATCGGCCACGCGGGCACACTCATCTCCGCGATTCTGTTCTTGTTGAATCAGAAGTGGCGCACCTCGATCAACCGCTTTGCCGAAGCCATGACGCTGTTCGCCGTTGCGTGCGCCGGGATTTTTCCGCTTATCCACACGGGGCGGCCGTGGATGGCGTATTACATGTTCCCGTACCCCAGCACGATGGGGATCTGGCCGCAATTCCGCAGCCCGCTCATCTGGGACGTCTTTGCGGTCTCTACCTACGGCACGGTATCGCTGTTGTTCTGGTTCGTTGGGTTGTTGCCGGATCTGGCGACGCTGCGCGATCGTGCAAAAACCAGGGCACAACAGGTCATCTACGGCATCCTCTCGATGGGTTGGCGCGGTTCGGCGCACCATTGGCACCGCTATCAGTCAGCCTATTTATTGCTCGCAGGACTGGCCACGCCTCTGGTTCTTTCGGTGCACACGGTAGTGAGCTTTGACTTCGCGGTCGCGATTGTTCCCGGCTGGCACACCACGATTTTCCCGCCTTATTTCGTGGCTGGCGCCATTTATTCCGGGTTCGCGATGGTGTTGACGCTGGCAATTCCTCTCCGCAAAGCCTATGGCCTGGAAGATTTCATCACCATGCGGCACTTGGACAACATGGCGAAAGTCATGCTTGCCACCGGCTTGATCGTAGCCTACGGCTACTTCATTGAATTTTTCATGGCTTTCTACAGCAACAACAAGTTTGACGTGTTCTTGGCACAGCAGCGCTTGCACGGGCCGTACGCACATTTTTACTATGCGCTGATCCTCTGCAACATTTTGACGCCGCAACTGCTCTGGTTTGAAAAAATGCGGCGCAACGTCGCGGTGCTCTTCGTGATGTCCCTGGTGGTCAATACCGGCATGTGGCTCGAACGGTTCGTTATCGTCGTGATTTCTCTCACTCGCGACTTCATGCCGTCCGCCTGGGGTCGTTATTTGCCCACCTTCTGGGATTACTCCACATTTATTGGCACCATCGGGTTGTTCGTCATGCTGATCTTCCTGTTCGTGCGGGTCTTGCCCGCCATCGCAATTGCCGAGATGCGAGAACTCGTGCATGAGCAATCGGACGAGGAAAAGTCATGAAGAAGGAACAGGGCCACGATATCTACGGCCTGATGGGCGAATTCCTAACGCCGGAACAGATCCTGCATGCAGCAGCGAAGGCACGCGAAGCCGGATACAAATACATTAGCGCCTACACCCCGTTTCCCGTCGAAGGGCTGGCACATGCCATCGGCTTTCCCCGGACCGGGGTACCGTTCCTGACGCTGATCGGCGGGTTGGGCGGCGGTTTGACGGGCTTTGGCCTCCAATACTGGTGCTCCGTCATCACCTATCCCCTCAATATTGGTGGGCGACCATTGAACAGTTGGCCCGCGTTCATACCCGTCACGTTTGAACTGACCATTCTCGGAGCAGCGACTTTTGCCGTGATTGGGATGTTGGCGCTGAACCGGTTGCCGCAACCCTATCATCCGGTATTTAACGTGTCGCGGTTCGCGCATGCATCGTCGGACCGTTTTTTTCTGTGCATCGAGTCCCGGGACGCGAAGTTCGATTTAGCGGGAACAGCGAAGTTCTTACAGAGCATTCAGGCACATCACGTTCACGAGGTGTCGAATGCAGAGTAAAGCCTGGTTCGCCGCGTTGCTCTTCTGCGTTTGCGGAATTGGGCTGCTGGGGTGTGGCTACTCGCTTCGCCAGGACATGGCTAACCAGCCTCGGGAAAACCCGCTATCGCCATCGAGCTTTTTTCCGGATGGCCGGTCAGCCAGGCCGTTGCCTGAGAATACCGTTGCGCGTGGGGAGCTTGCCAATGACGCCTTGTTGGTGCCCAAAGATTCCAATGCGTTTCCGCTGCCGCTGACCATGGAATTACTGCAGCGCGGGCAAGAGCGCTACGGAATTTTCTGTCAACCTTGCCACGGTATCGAAGGTGATGGACAAGGCATGGTGGCGATGCGCGGCATGAAGCACCCGCCCAGCTTCCATCAGGACCGGCTGCGAGCGGAGCCGAACGGCTACATCTATGACGTGGTGACAACCGGATTTGGCGCAATGTATGGCTATTCGGCGCAGATTCCACCGCGCGACCGCTGGGCCGTCATCGCTTATCTGCGTGCTTTACAGTTGAGCCGGAACGCGCCGGTGAAAGAATTGCCGGCAGGCTTGAGGGAGAAGCTGATGGGTGGAGGAGCCACGAAATGAACGCGCAGGAATACAAGGCGCCCGAGAGCGTCAGCCGCGTTCAGAGCGCCGGCTGGTTTGTTGGAGGAGTGGCGTTGATCGCGGCGATCTTTGGAGCGATTACTTCGCCCGACAAATTCTATCAGTCCTATCTGATGACTTATCTCTTGGTGCTCGGTCTAACTCTGGGCTCGCTCGGCTTGCTGATGCTGCAACATCTGACGGGCGGCAACTGGGGAATTATCATCCGGCGTCCCTTAGAGGCGGCGGCGCAGAACATCTGGCTGGTGTTCCTTATGTTTGTGCCGGTAGTGTTGGGCATGAACTCGCTCTACCGCGCATGGCTGGATCCGGAACTCCGCAAGGCAGATCCCCTCTCTCCGTTGCAACAGTGGTATCTGACTTCGAGTGGATTCCTTATCCGAGCGGCGCTTTATTTTGCGATCTGGTTTGCGTTGATACGGATTTTCAACCGCTGGTCACAGAAACAGGATATCGATCAGGACGACCGGGGACTGCGCCGCTCTTTCAAACTGCTGGCCGGGCCCGGCATTATTCTATACGTGGTGGCCATGACCTTTGCCTCGATTGACTGGGCCATGTCGCTGTCTCCGCACTGGGCTTCGACGATTTACGGCTTCATTTTTGTAGCCGGGCAGGCCGTTTCGGCGATGTCTTTGATGATTGCCGTCGTGGTGCTGCTCTCCGGCTCGGAACCGTTCTCCGGGATCCTGCAGAAGCGGCACTTGCACGATCTCGGTAAGTTGCTCTTTGCCTTTAACATGCTATGGGCCTACTTTGATTTTTCGCAGTTGCTGATTATCTGGTCCGGAAATTTGCCTGAAGAAATTACTTTCTACCGTACTAGACTCAGCGGAGGCTGGGGTGTCGTTGCGGTGGCGGTCCTGGTGTTGGAGTTCGCCGTGCCGTTCCTGCTGCTGTTGTCTGAAGACGTAAAGCGGAATCCGCGCGTGATTTCAAAGATCGCCCTGTGGATGATTTTCATGCGACTGGTTGACATGTTCTGGACGACACGGCCGGAATTGTCGGCGCGGGTATTGCCCACGTGGCTGGATATTGTGGTTCCCGTGGCCTTGATCGGACTGTGGGTTGGTTTTTTTGCCCGGAACCTGAAACAGCGGCCATTGCTGCCGCTGGGCGATCCCAAACTTGAGGAGGCCATTGCGCATCATGAGCATTGATCCTCCAAAGCACGGCGACGCGGAAATGCGGCTGCCGAGGCACGATGACGTATCGTATGAACCGCAAGACGTGCGCGTCACGCCGATTCTGAAATTCATGATTTATCTGGGCATCGGCACAGTGCTCTCTTTTGTGATTGCGCTTTTTGTTTACCGCAGTTTGACCTCCTATTTCGCAGACACCTACCCGCCTCCGCCACCGTCTCGAGCGGCGGACCAAGGCCCCACGATGCCGCCCGAGCCGAGGTTACAGGGCATGCCAGGTCACATGTTGGATCCGCAGCAAGAATGGCGCGACACCGTCAAGGCAGCCAACGCCGCCAACAACGAACTGAGGTGGATCAACGAAAAGTCCGGGATTGCGCAAATTCCCGTGAAAGACGCGATGGAATTGATTGTGCAGAAGGGTTTGCCGGTAGTTTCCCCGATGCCGGCAGAAAAGAAGTAAACGGTGAAGGCACTGAGTACAATACTGGGAACGGTGTTGCTGCTGGCGGCTTCCGCTGCGCCGGCGCAAATGATTCCCGATAACGTGGGGCAATCCCCGAATGGACTGCCGCCCGCGCTGCTTAAGGTAGGGTTCGATCCCGAATTGAACAAGCAGATTCCACCCGACGTCGCGTTCACTGACGAAAATGGCCGCTCCGTGCAGTTGAAAGGATATTTCGGCAAGAAGCCGGTAGTGCTGGCATTCGTGTACTTCACTTGCCCAATGCTCTGCAACCAAGTGGAACAGACGCTGGTGGGAACGTTGAAGATGATTTCATTTAATCCGGGAACGGATTACGAAGTGGTGTTTGTTAGCTTCGACCCTTCGGACACGCCGGACGCGGCGCTGAAGAAGAAGCACCAAGCAATGTCGCGCTTTGCGCGTCCAGGAACCGAACCGGGCTGGCATTTCCTGACGGGTTCCCAAGAAGCGATTGACGCGGTGACTGGGGCCGCCGATTTTCGCTTCAATTACGATCCGAAGACAAAGCTCTTCGGCCACGCCAGCGGCATTCTGCTGCTGACGCCCGATGGCCGAATCTCGCGCTATTTTTTTGGCGTCGATTATCCGCCCAGCAATGTCCGCCTCGGCCTGGTGGACGCCTCCTCCGGGAAAATCGGTACGCCGGTGGATCATATCTTGTTGTTCTGTTACCAGTACGACCCGAGCAAAGCGCGCTACAGCGCCACGGTACTGACCGTTATCCGCATGGGCGGAGTTGTGACGCTGTTCTGCATGTTCCTCGGGTTTATGATTTTCCGCTTCCGCGAGCATCGGCCGGACGCTTCCGGGAAATCGCGCCAGGATTTGCCGATAGAAGGAGCACAGTAGAGCCGTGCAGTCACCGCTTCCATTCTTTCCAGAGCAGGCGTCCAATTTCGCCGGGAGTGTGGACACGCTCTTCTCGTTTATTCTTTTGACTTGTTTGTTTTTTTCTGTCCTGGTGACACTGTTAATCATTTTGGCGGCGGTGAAATACAGAAGGAAGACCGCGGGTGAGGTGGGCAGCGCGGACCACGGAAACATGGTGCTGGAAGTGGGATGGACGGTGATCCCGCTGGTGATAGCGCTGGGAATGTTTGCGTGGGGCGCGGCGGTATACGTTAACTACCGGACCGCGCCGCAGGACACTCTGGATGTTTACGTGGTTGGCAAACAATGGATGTGGAAGCTGCAACAGCCCAACGGCCGCAAGGAAATCAACGAACTCCACGTTCCGGTGAACCGCAACATCAAGCTGATCATGGGCAGCGAAGACGTGATTCACGATTTTTACGTACCGGCGTTTCGCGTAAAAATGGACGTGGTTCCCGGCCGATACAACACCATGTGGTTCCGGCCGACAAAAATCGGCAAATATCACTTTTTCTGCTCGCAGTATTGCGGCACGAACCACGCCGTGATGGGAGGCTGGGTGACGGTGATGGATCCGGCGGAATACGCGGCGTGGCTCTCGGATGAAGGCGGCGCCCTCAATCCAGTCTCTGCCGGCGAGAAACTCTTCTCGCAGCTAGCCTGTAACACCTGCCACCTCCCCAATGGTACCGGCCGTGGCCCTTCGCTCAACGGCCTTTATGAAGGCAAGGCCTTGCTGGCCGATGGCTCGACGATAGTTGCGGATGAAGCCTACATTCGCGAATCGATTCTTCAGCCCAAGGCAAAAATCGTGGCCGGGTATCAACCAGTGATGCCCACGTTCCAGGGATTGGTGACCGAGGAGCAGATCATGAATCTGACCGCGTACATCAAGTCACTGCAGACGCAACCCGTGCCCGCTAAGGGTGCCGGAGTTGCGCCAGCAGCGGCAGGGAAGAAATAGTATGAGTGCGAGACCAATGACCGTGGCACCGCCGTTTCCCGAGAAGCACTATTTGAACCAGACCTACGGGATTCGTTCCTGGCTGCTTACCACCGACCACAAGCGCATCGCGCTGCTATACCTTTTTTCCGTCACCTTGTTCTTCTTCATTGGCGGCTTTTTCGCCATGATCATTCGCTTGCACCTGCTCACCCCCAGCGGCTATCTGCTCTCCGCCGATACCTACAACCGCATGTTCACCATGCACGGCGTGGCCATGATTTTCTTCTTCCTGATCCCGTCCATTCCCGCGGTGCTGGGAAATTTTCTGGTTCCCTTGATGATTGGCGCAAAAGATCTGGCGTTCCCGAAGATCAACCTGCTGAGCTGGTATGTGTACGTTGTCGGTGCGGTGTTCACGCTGTATTCCATGGTGAATGGTGGACTGGATACCGGCTGGACGTTTTACACGCCGCTGAGCACCGTGTATTCAAACTCGGCAGTAGCGCCGGCCGTCGTCGGCGTGTTCATCACCGGGTTCTCCTCGATTCTCACCGGGCTGAATTTCCTGGTGACCATCCACACGATGCGCGCGCCGGGAATGACCTGGTTCCGGCTGCCGCTATTCATCTGGGCGCACTACGCCACATCCGTGGTCATGATTCTGGGCACGCCGGTGATTGCCATCACCTTGGGCCTCGCGGCGATGGAACGCGTTTTCGGTCTGGGCTTCTTCAATCCCGCGCTGGGCGGCGATCCCATTCTGTTTCAGCATTTGTTCTGGTTCTATTCCCACCCGGCCGTGTACATCATGATTCTGCCGGCGATGGGCGTAATCAGCGAATTGATTGCAACCTTCGCGCGCAAGAAAATCTTCGGGTACCACTTCGTCGCGGCAGCCAGCTTGGCGATCGCCGTCATCGGTTTCCTCGTTTGGGCGCACCACATGTTCGTCACAGGGCAGTCGACGTACGCTGCGCTGGCGTTTTCGTTCCTGACCTTCCTGGTGGCCATTCCTTCCGCGGTGAAGGTGTTCAACTGGACGGCCACGTTGTTTGGCGGCTCGATCTCCTTCGACACGCCAATGCTGTACGGGCTTGGATTTATCGGCTTGTTCCTGATCGGCGGATTGACGGGCTTGTTCCTCGGCAGCCTTGGCACAGACATTCACATTCACGATACCTATTTCGTCGTTGCGCACTTCCACTACATCATGGTGGGCGGCGCAATCATGGGGTACCTGGGCGGACTGCATTTCTGGTGGCCCAAAATCACCGGCCGGATGTATTCGGAATGGCTGGCGCGTTTGGCCGCCGTGACTCTCTTCATCGGTTTCAACCTGACGTTCTTTCCGCAGTTTGTCCTCGGCTATCTCGGCATGCCTCGCCGCTATCACGTGTATCCCCCGGAGTTTCAGGTGTACAACGTGATGTCCACGGCAGGCGCCTCCATCCTTGCGATTGGCTACTTGCTGCCGATGATCTACCTGACGTACGCGGCGTTCTACGGAAAAGTAGCGGGCAGTAATCCGTGGCCTGCCACGGGCTTGGAATGGCAGACGGCATCGCCGCCGCCAACAGAGAATTTCCACGTTACACCAACGGTTACGTGGGAAGCTTACGATTTTCATAATCGGCCGGAGCTTGGGCTGGAAGTTCCTGGCGGGGCGGCGCACGCGCCGGCTCACGGGGACGATTAGGGCAGGCGGGACTTCGGTCCGGAGGATAGGCGCAAGGGTCGCGCCTCAAACTGAGCGTTAGAGGAGTGCGGAGTGCATCGCACCGGCGTACTGTACGGACAATTTAAGACGCTCGAGCAGCAGAAAGACTCTGCGAATCTCGGGATGTGGATTTTTCTGGTCACCGAAGTCATGTTCTTCGGCGGCATTATGCTGGTGTATGCGGTAAACCGGCACGTATACTTCCCCGCGTTCGCGATGGGTAGCAACACCCTGAGCCTGAAACTGGGCGGCATCAATACCATTGTGCTGCTGGCCAGCAGCTTCACCATGGCCATGGCGGTGTGGTCGGCGCAGGTCGGCAAGAAGCAGCTTATCTCCCTGTTTCTGCTGCTAACGATTATTTTGGGATTTGTGTTCTTTGGCATCAAGTACGTGGAATACGCCCAGAAATTCCACCACCACCTGGTTCCGGGAAGATCCTTCGATATTTTTTATTGCTCGAACAATCCAGATAAGTGCAGCGATATTAGCGCTGAAGAGATGGAGGTCGAGCGCGACCTTTTGAATAAGACCCGGGCGCTTGACCCGGACCTGAATGCTCACGCGCAGCTGTATTATTCCGCCTATTTCGGCATGACCGGGTTGCACGCGCTGCACATGATTATCGGCGCGGGCTTGTTGTTCTGGCTGCTGAAGAACTCGCTGGCAGGAATTTATACCCCGCAGTGGAACACCCCGGTTGATACCGTGGGTCTTTACTGGCACTTCGTCGATATTGTGTGGATTTATCTGTTTCCGTTGTTATATCTGATTGACCGGCACAAATAGGAGCGACGCGCGTGTCCGAAAATAACGGCAGTCATCATATTGTTTCGCCGGCGACGTACCTGACCATCATCTTAACGCTGATGGCGTTGACGGGAATCACCGTATGGGCTGCCTTCATCGACCTCCGGCAGTTCAACATCGTCGTGGCACTGGCCATTGCCACCTGCAAGGCCACTCTGGTGGTCCTCTTTTTCATGCACGCCAAATATAGTCCCCGGCGCACGCAACTGGTGATTATTGCCGGGATCTTCTGGCTCGCGATTCTTCTGTTCATGACCATGAGCGACTACATTTCGCGCGTCGACTACCGTGGTTTGCGGTCTCCCCTTACGCAGGTCACCAGCCGGGAAACGCATCAATTGTCTTAATTGAGGCCCTTCGGGATGGGCTGCCTTATAAACTCTCACCATGGAATCTTCAACAGATTGATATTTTGAGATTCCCCCGATCGGCAATAGAGCCGAATCAGATCATCCCACAATGAGGTGCGAAGAGCTGCGTACGCTATCCTCATTCGCACGCTCAAGATCCCTCTTGCGCGCATAGCGTTGCGCCATCCAGATGCCCAGGGTCATAAATCCCACAGGGGGAATCAGCAGCACAATGACCCCTTTGTGGATGGCCCGCTGTCCTTCCTTGGAGGTAGCCTGCGCAGAGCTATAACACATGGCACAACCCTGGGCCAAAACAGGCGCTGTCCACCCGAGCAGGACTACGGTCAGAATCACAAGTCTGCGTTTCATCGCACTCCCAAGGAGATAATTCGAAAAGCGTCCGGAAAAAAGAAAATTGTCATCAAAATCAGGCAGCCAACGACCGAACACATGGTCAGCCACTTCATCCGGGAAACTTCATATCTCAAATGCATGAAGAAGCCGATGATGAGCGCCGCCTTAATAAGCGACAGGCCCATCAATATGGTTAGCATACGCTTCGGCTCCATATTCTGATAGGTCAGATAGACTTCAAGGGCGGTCATCACCAGCAGCGCGCCCCAAACCCAGAAAAACAAGGCTTTCTTGTGATGACGGTGCTGTTTGGCAACGTGCTCTTCAATGGCCAACTGAGTTGCGTCCATAGTTTTCGCGCTCCTAAAGAATCTTCGCAGACATCAGATAGACCAGAGGGAAAATAAACATCCATACCAGGTCAACGAAGTGCCAGTACAGCCCGGCAACCTCCACGTCCGAGGAATCGTACACCTTCGGTTTCAACCACAAGATAATCGAGCACACAATGGCCGCTACCAGCAGTATGTGCACGGCGTAATGAAAGGGACTGTAAGCCGGCGTGGCAAGCCATCCGACCAGCCAACAAACCAGGAGGACCGGGATGAATTTGCGTCGCAAGGCGATCACGCCGAGATAGATCACGCCGAGAGTCACGTGCAGCATATGCATCCCTGTCAGCCCGAAGAACGTCGCGGGGAACTGCGGAACGCTTTTGGCTACGTCGGCAAACTCACCAGCTGCTTCTTGACCCGGAACAGCCGGAAACGCCGAGAGGGTCAAGCCTTCCCTGATCAAACTATGCCATTCCCGTGCGTGCAGGATCATGAAGCCTGCCCCGCAAGCCATGGTGGCCAGCAAAAACAGCCGCTGCAGTTTGGCGTTGCCGTCCGCCGACGCGCGCACGGCAAACACCATGGTTAGCGAACTGGTGAGAAGAAAGGCGGTCATAATGGTGGCGTTGACAATGCTCGCGGAGTGGAATGGCGTGGGCCAATTCGGCGTCGAAATCCGTCCGTAACTGTAAGCATAGAGCAGTGCGCCAAAGGTTAACGAGTCGGAGAGTAGGAACAGCCACATGCCGATTTTCTTGGAGTAAGTACCAAAGAGCGACGGTTCGTAAACCGAAGTGGGGTTTCGTGCCAGCGCTGATTCAGCCATGCTCGAGGGCCTCCTGGTCAGGTGCAAATCGGGCCTACGGTCAATCTTGGTTCAGTGCGCGAACTCCAGCAAACACAAAATGTAAACCCACAAAAGGGCCATGAAGTGCCAATACCAAGCGGTCACATCAACCAGAATGCTCCGCGTCCCCGCTGGCCGCTCGAACAGCATTGCTCCGCCGGCGACCAACAGAGCAAGTATTCCACCCATCAAATGGATAGCGTGTGTCCCCGTCAGCAAGTAAATAAAAGAGCTGCTAGGGTTGGTGGCAACATAGAAGCCCCGCGCCGCGAGTTCGCGCCAAGCCAGCCATTGACCTGTCAAGAAACACATCCCGAGCAGAATGGTTAATGCCAGCCAAGGGAACGCCGTCTCAGTGTTGAAAAGGCCCGCAGCGGGACGCTCGGCGGGTGAAAGCGTGGCTTCGCGCTTCATTTGGCGCCGCGCCAGCTCCATGCTTACGGTGCTCAGAAGCAGCACGCAGGTGTTGGCCAGCAGTAGATTCGGGAGTTTAATGGGAATCCAGTCGCGAACCATTTGGTTGGTACGCGGGTCAAGCGTTGGCAATCCCTGACGCACGACGTACGCGCTCGTAAAGGAAACAAAGAGCATGAGCACGGGTGTCAGTGCTATCAGCAGCCCAAGGCGGGCTCGCCGCAGGCGCGTGCGGTCGTCTGGCGAACCCTGCCTTCCAGAGCCGCCGTCATCGCCACCGCGGACTGGCGGCACAATCCCGTGGTCGTCCAGGGCGACTCTTGGACTATCGACGGAAGCAGTGGTACTGAAAGTTGCCATATTTGCCCTGTTGTCCTGCCTAGTGCGTTGCCAGGATTTCCGGATCGGTCTGCATGACGTAGTCGCGTGGTGCACCCGGCACGCTGTATTCGTAAGGGCCGTTATGGACCACGGGTATGTGCCCAGCAAAGTTGTCATGGGGAGGCGGCGTGGCGGTAGTCCATTCAAGTGTGGTTGCTTCCCATGGATTATCGCTGGCCTTCGCGCCATACTTGAGGCTCCAGAAGAGATTCACGAGAAAGATGAGCTGACCGGCGATGGTGATGAATGCCGCGTAGGTGATGAATTTCTGAAGAGGAATCAACGGTTGCAAATAAGGGACTTCAGTGAGCTGTGAATAGCGCCGCGGATGGCCGGCCATCCCCAGATAGTGCATCGGCATGAAAATCGCGTATGTACCGATGAAACT
>Ga0126369_10002035_pt1 | contig 14283 bp, 16 predicted proteins | sample PanSoiMetaPlot_1_FD_109646 | JGI IMG/M metagenome (GOLD analysis project Ga0126369, IMG submission 109646) | Tropical forest soil microbial communities from Panama - MetaG Plot_1 | ecosystem: Environmental > Terrestrial > Soil > Tropical forest > Bulk soil | place: Panama | collected 2016-02-17 | reverse complement strand
GGACGACGCTCCAGAGCCCCCCGAAGTCGGCGATCATGCGAGTGTGCCGGCGCTCGTAGAGCATCCCGACCAGCAGGAAGAGCGCACCCGTCGAGAGGCCGTGGTTCAGCATCTGGTAGACGCTCCCCGCCGCTGACGTCTCCGTGAAGACGAAGAGCCCCAGCATGACGAAGCCGAGGTGCGAGACGGACGAGTAGGCAACGAGTTTCTTCAGATCGGGCTGCACCGTCGCCACCAGCGCCCCGTAGACGATGCCGATCACGGCGAGCGCGACCACGACCGGCGCCAGCGCCTCGGCCGCCGCGGGGAAGAGCGGTATGGCGAAGCGGAGGAAGCCGTACGTCCCCATCTTGAGCAGGACGCCGGCCAGGATGACGGAACCGCCGGTGGGCGCCTCGGTGTGCGCATCGGGCAACCAGGTGTGGAGCGGAAAGAGCGGCACCTTGATGGCGAACGCGAGCGCGAACGCGCTGAAGAGGTAGAGCTGCTCCCGGGTGGTGAACGGCAGGGCGAGGAAGCGGTCGTAGCCGAAGGCGAAGCTCCCGCTCGCTCCCTGCACCCGCCAGGCACAGTAGAGGATGGCGATCAGCATGAGGAAGCTCCCGACCAGCGTGAAGAGCACGAACTTGACGGCCGCGTACACGCGTCGGGCCCCGCCCCACACCCCGATCAGGAAGTACATCGGAACGAGCATCAGCTCCCAGAAGACGTAGAAGAGGAAGAGATCCGTCGCCAGGAACGCGCCCAGCATTCCCGTCTCGAGGACGAGCAGGAAGGCGAGGAACTCCTTCACCCGCCGCGTGATGTCCCCCCACGAGGCGAGGACGACGATGGGCACCAGGAGGGCGGTCAGGAGAACGAGGAAGAGGCTCACGCCATCGACCCCCACGCGGTAGTCGATGCCCCACTGGGGAATCCACCGCGCGCGCTCGACCAGCTGGAAGTCAGCCTCACCCGGCTGGAAGCGCGCGAGCATCCAGACGGCGAAGGCGAGCGGCACGAGCGAGAAGACGAGGGCCGCGCGGCGCAGCCCGACGACGGGCTCGCGCGGCAGGATGGCAAGGACGACGGCCCCCGCGAGCGGCGAGAAGACGATCAGGGTGAGGAGAGGAAGCTGCATCAGCGGAACGCGTAGTACCCGAGGAGCAGCAGCGCGCCGAACAGGAACGATAGCGCGTAGTGCTGCACGTTGCCGGTCTGCAGGCGGCGCGCGACGCCGCTCGTCGTGCCCACCAGGACGGCCAGCCCGTTGACGGTCCCGTCGATGATCCCCTCGTCGACGGGCCACGCGACGAGCCCGGCGAGGGCGAACAGCGGCCGCACGACCAGGACGTCGTAGAGCTCGTCGACACGGAACTTGTCGCGCACCAGCGTGTAGGCGCGCCCGAGGCGCCACGCGAGCACCAACGGGAGCCCGGGCAGCCGGACGTAGAGCGTATAGGCGAGCGCGAGGCCGCCGAGCGCCAGCGCGGAGGCGAGTGCGAGCATGGCGAGCGGCGTCTCGCCCGTCTCCGCGTGGCCGACGACCGGCACCAGCGTCTCCGGGACGGGCAGTGCGCCCCCGACGAGCGCCAGCACGCCGAGCATCAGGAGCGGGATGGTCATCACCGCGGGGGACTCGTGCACGTGGTGCTGCACCTCCTCGGACGCACGACACTCGCCGAGGAAGGCGAGGAAGAGCAGCCGCCCGGTGTAGAAGGCGGTCAGGAACGCAACCACGAAGCCGATCACGCCCAGGATGGGGAGCGCCTGCGGACCGGACACCGCGGCGTGCAGGATCTCGTCCTTGCTGAAGAACCCCGCCGTCGGCGGAACCCCGGCGATCGCCAGCGTAGCGATCGTCATGGTCCAGAAGGTGATCGGCATGTGGCGCCGCAGACCGCCCATGCGTTCCAGGTCCTGCTCCCCGCCCATGCCATGGATCACGCTTCCCGCCCCGAGGAAGAGGAGCGCCTTGAAGAAGGCGTGCGTGACCAGGTGGAAGACGGCGGCGCCGGACGCGCCGACGCCGACGGCGAGGAACATGTAGCCGAGCTGGCTGACGGTCGAGTAGGCGAGTACACGCTTGATGTCGGTCTGGGCGATGGCGATCACCGCCGCGAGGAGCGCGGTCGCCGTTCCCACCGCCGCCACCACCATCAGCGCGACCGGCGCGAGCGCGTAGAGCGCGTGGAGCCGGGCGATCATGTAGACGCCGGCCGTCACCATGGTCGCCGCATGGATGAGCGCGGAGACGGGCGTCGGGCCCGCCATGGCGTCGGGCAACCAGACATAGAGGGGGATCTGTGCCGACTTGCCGGTGGCGCCCACCAGGAAGAGCAGGCAGACAACCGTGGGGACGGGCCAGCCGAAGACCGTCCGGGCATTGGCGAGGTGCGAGAGATGCTGCTCGATCGCCGTCACGTCGAGCGTCCAGACCCCGTGCGTGCCGAGGGTGGTGACCAGGAGGAAGAGCCCGAGGAGGAAGCCGGCGTCACCGATGCGGTTCACCAGGAACGCCTTCTTGCCGGCGACCGCGTTCTCGACCTTGTCGTACCAGAAGCCGATGAGCAGATAGGAGCAGAGGCCCACCCCCTCCCAGCCGACGAAGAGCAGCAGCAGATTGTCGGCGAGCACCAGGATGAGCATCGCCGTCATGAAGAGGTTCAGGTAGGCGAAGAAGCGCGCCAATCCCTGATCGCCGTGCATGTACCCAACGGAGTAGACGTGGATGAGGAAGCCGACCCCGGTCACGACCAGCGCCATGACGGCCGAGAGGGCGTCCAGCCGCAGCGCGGCGTCGGCCTGGAAGGGGCCTACGACGATCCAGGTGTAGACGCGATCGTGGAGAGCCGCGCCGGGGGCGAGTCGGAAGAGCTGGAGCGCGCTCGCCACCACCACCCCGAAGGCCACCGCCACGACCCCCGGCCCTACCACCTTGACGGCGCGCGGCCAGCGGGCGCCGAGGAGGAGGTGAAAGAGGACCCCGGCGGCCGGGAGCGCGATGATCCAGCGCAGCGTCGTCGTCTCGGTCACCATCGGAGGCTCATCAGCTCGTCGGCGTTGGTCGTCTCGCGGCTGCGGAAGACCGCGAGGATGATCGCCAGGCCGACGGCGGCCTCGGCCGCCGCCACCGTCATGACGAAGAACACCATCACCTGGCCGTCCATCGAGCCGAGGCTGCGGGCGATCGCCACGAACGCCAGGTTGACGGCGTTCAGCATGATCTCGATCGCCATGAAGATGATGATCACGTTCCGCCGCACGAGCACGCCGAGCACGCCCACGGTGAAGAGCACGGCGCTGAGGCCGAGGTACCAGGAGAGCGGCGTTGGATTCACGTCGTCACCGTCGAGAGAGGGCCACCGCTCCCACCACCGCCACCAGGAGGAGGACCGAGGTGAGCTCGAAGGCGAGGAGATGAGACGTGAAGAGCCGCTGGGCGAGCGCCTGCGTCTCTCCGAACCCCGCGGGGACCGTGGTCGACGGCGCCGGGGCGGAGCGGCCGAGGAGCGTCACGAGCAGGGCCGTGAAGGCGAGCGCCCCGGCGATCGCGGCCACGAGCAGGCCCATGCCTCCCGTCAGGCGCCGCTCACCTTGCAGGTTCAGCAGCATGACGACGAAGAGGAAGAGGACGACGATCGCTCCCGCGTAGACGATCACCTGCAGCACGGCTACCAGCTGCGCGTCGAGCGCGACGAAGAAGACGGAGAGGAGGAAGAGCGTCACCACCAGACCGAGCGCGCTGTGCACCGGGTTCGCCGTCACGACCACGCTGATCGCCGCCGCCACGGTGAGGACCGCCAGCAGGAGGAAGACGAGCGGGTTCATGGGTTCCCCACCAGGACCACCACCAGGGACGTGACCAGGACGTTCAGGAGCGCGACCGGCAGCAGGCCCTGCCAGCCGAGCCGCATGAGCTGGTCGTAGCGGAAGCGCGGCAGGGTCCAGCGGATGACGATCTGCAGCCAGGTGAAGAGGATGACCTTCACAGCGAAGCTCGTGATCTGCAGGATCGCCACCCCCCAGGAGGGGACGGCGAACATGCCGCCACCGGGAAGATGAAACCCGTCACGGGCCAGGTAGGGAACCTGCCAGCCGCCGAAGAAGAGCGTCGTCACGAGCGCTGCCACCAGCACGACCTCGACGAAGTCGCTCATCATGAACATCAGGTGCTTCGCGCCCGAGTACTCCGTGAAGTAGCCGCTCACCAGCTCGGACTCGCTCTCCGGTAGATCGAACGGGATGCGCTTCGACTCCGCCACGCCGGCGGTGAAGAAGACCACGAAGGCCACCGGCTGGTAGAGGACGCCCCACGCCGGCAGCCAGCCCCAGAGGAGCCCGCCCTGCTGGCGCACCATCGCCTGGAGATCGAGGGTGTTGAAGGTGAGGACCACCCCGATCAGCGCCAGCCCCATGGCGATCTCGTAGGAGATCATCTGCGCCGACCCGCGGATGCCGCCCAGGAGTGACCAGCGGTTGTTCGAGGCCCATCCGCCCAGCACGACGCCGTACACGCCCAGGGAGGCCATGGCGAGCACGAAGAGGATCCCGACGTTCAGCTCCGCCGCCTGGAGGTTGATCGCCCGCTCACCGATCTGGAGGACGTCGCCAAACGGGATGACGGCGAACGCGAGCAGGGCCGGAACCACGCTCACGATAGGCGCGAGCATGTGCAGCAGGTGGTCGACCGCCGCCGGGGTGACATCCTCCTTGAGGAGGAACTTGATCGGGTCGGCGACCAGCGTGTTGATCAGCCCGAGGCCGGCGAAGCCGAAGATCGCGGCTCGGTTGGCCCCGATGCGATCCTGGATGACGGCGCTGACCTTCCGCTCGAAGAACACGCCCAGACCGACCACCTGCAGGGCGAGCAGGATGGCGAAGACCGCCTTGGCGGCCGCGATCGCCACGTCCACGCCCAAGGTCAGGTCCCGGCGAGCCGCTCGATCAGCTCGAGCGCCTGCGCGGCGGTCAGGTTCTCGTGGTACTCGGTGTTGTTCACCTGCAGGACGGGAGCCGTCCCGCAGGAGGCGAGACACTCCACCTCCTCGAGGGAGAAGCGTCCGTCGGCGGTGCGCTCCCCGTCGCGGATGCCGAGGCGCTGCTCGACGGCGGTCTGGATCGCCCCCGCGCCGCGCAGCGCGCAGGGGAGGTTGCGGCAGAGCTGGAGGTGCCAGCGGCCCTTCGGCTCTTTCCAGTACATCGTATAGAAGGAGGCCACCGAGGTGACCCAGGCGAGCGGCAGGTCCATCAGCGTGGCCACGTAGTCCATCACCGGCAGCGAGAGCCAGCCGAACTCGCGCTGCGCGAGCCAGAGGGTCGGCATGAGGGCGGCGCGCCGCTCCGGGTAGCGCGCGAGGATCGCCCGGTACTCGGCGAGCGTCGCTTCCGCGAAGCGCGGCGCCTCAGTGGTCACACTCGCCTCCGATCATGTTGATCTGGCCGAAGGTGGGGATGATATCCGCCAGCATGCAGCCGCGCAGCATGTGGCCGAGCGCTCCCATGCTGTAGAAGGAGGGCGGCCGCACGCGCACCCGATACGGCCGCCCGCTCCCGTCGCTCACCAGGTAGAAGCCGAGCTCGCCGTTGCCACCCTCGGTGGCCACGTAGACCTCGCCCGCGGGGACCTTCTGGCCCTCGATGACCAGCTTGAAGTGGTTCATCAGGCCCTCGATCGAGCCGTACACCTCCGACTTGGGGGGCAGGACGAAGCGCGGGTCGTTCGCCATGATCGGCCCGTCGGGAATCTGCGCCAGCGCCTGCTCGATGATGCGCATGCTCTGCTCCATCTCGGCCATGCGCACCATGAAGCGGTCGTAGTTATCGCCCGTCGTACCGGTCGGGACCACGAAGTCGAGCCGGTCGTAGACGAGGTAGGGATTCGCCTTCCGCACGTCATAGGCAACGCCGCAGGCGCGCAGGAGCGGGCCCGTCAGCCCCCAGGAGATCGCCTCCTCGGGCGACAGCCCGCCGATGCCGCTCATGCGATCGTGGAAGATGCGGTTGCGGGAGAGGAGGCGGTCGCAGTCGGCGAGCACGCGTCGCACCTGCCGGAGCGCCACCCCGGTGTGCGCCTTCATGTCGGCGGGCAGATCCTTCATCACGCCGCCCAGCCGGCAGTAGGTGACGGTGAGCCGCGCTCCGGTGAGCGCCTCCACCAGATCGTAGAGGAACTCGCGGGCCTCGAGCATGTAGAAACCGGCCGAGATGGCGCCCAGCTCGCTGGCCGCCATGCCGAGGCAGGTGAGGTGGTCGGTGACGCGCGAGATCTCACCGCCGATCACCCGGATGTACTGGCACCGTTCCGGCGGGGTGATCCCCGCGAGCTTCTCGACGGCCAGCGCGAAGCCGACGTTGTTCAGGAGCGGCGAGGCGTAGTTCAGCCGGTCGGCATAGGGGAAGACGTGGTTCCACGTCCCCTGCTCGCACATCTTCTCGAAGCCGCGATGCAGGTACCCGATCTCGACGTCGACGTCGACGATCCGCTCACCGTCGAGGCGGAGATTGAACTTGATGGTGCCGTGCGAGGCGGGATGCGACGGCCCCATCTGCAGCTCCATCACCTCCGAGGTCGGATCGGAGGCGGCGAAGCGCGGCGGCGTGACGCTCCCGGGACCTGCCGCCATGGCTCAGACCGTCCGTCGCGGCGACCACGGGCGCGTGATCGGGTCGCGCTCGGGCACGAGCGGCTGGCGCTGGTGGAGCGGGTAGTCCTTGCGCAGGGGGTGGCCCACGAACTCGGGGTACATGAGGATCCGCCGGAGATCTGGATGCCCGACGAAGCGGATGCCGAACATGTCCCAGGTCTCGCGCTCGCCCCAGTTGGCGCTCTTCCAGAGCGGCACCGCGCTCGGCGCCGACGGATCGTCGGCCGGCACAGGCACCTTGACGCGCAGCCGGTGATTCTGCCGGGTGGAGTAGAGCTGGTAGACGACGGCGAAGCGCGGCGTCCTGTCGACGTAGTCGACCGCGGTCAGGTCCGACAGCATGTCGAAGGCGAGCGTCGGATGATCGCGCAGCGTGCGCAGCGTCTGGGTCGCGGCCTCCCGCTCGACGACCACCACCACCTCCCCCCGCACCGTATCCTCCGGCACCAGCGTCGCCCGCGGTAGGACCGCGGCGACCTCGGTGCGGAGCGCGTCAGCAGTCATGGCGGGCGGCCACGCGCCTCATGCCCACTCGAGGGCACCCTTGCGCCAGACGTAGACGAAGCCGAGCGCCAGCACGAGCACGAACGCCGCCATCTCGATGAACCCGAACATGCCGAGCGGGCGGAAGATCACCGCCCACGGATAGAGGAACACGACCTCGACGTCGAACACGATGAAGAGGATCGCGGTCAGATAGAACTTGACCGAGAAGCGCCCCCAGGCAGAGCCGCTGGAGGGGTTGCCGCATTCGAATGCTTCCTGCTTGACCGCCGAGGGCCGCCACGGGCGCAGCAGCGCCCCGGCACCGAGCAGCACGCCGGCCACGAGCAACGCGACGGTGAAAGAAAAGAGGACGGCAAGGTACGGAAGCGTCATTGCGCGCGGGAAGTCGCTACGTATTGTGAACCACCCGACGTGTCAAGTTGACGGGCGGTGCTTTTGACTCGTCGCGAGCCCTCTGCTACGCGACGCTCACGCGAATGGCGGCACCGATCCCGCACGAGGCACTCGCGCGTGGCGTGCGGGCGGCCTTCGGGGCTGCGGCCCGCATCGCGCTCGCGACGCCGCTCGCCGGCGATGCCTCCAACCGCCGCTACATCCGCCTCGAGCTCTCCGGCGTCACGGCGCTCTCGCCGCCGGCCGTCGTCGCCATGCTCCTCGATGGCCCCCGGCCCGTCTCGGACGAGCTGGGCGGCGCGGGCGCCAACGCCGAGCTGCCCTTCCTGAACGTTGGCCGGTACCTGGCGGCGCACGGGCTCCCGGTCCCCACCGTCCACCTCGCGCGCCCCGAGGAGGGGTTCCTGCTGCTCGAGGACATCGGCGACACGACGCTCTGGCGCGCGGTCGAGGCCGCACCGGCGCGCGCCCCCGGCCTCTTCGCGGCGGCCGTCGATCTGCTGGTGCAGCTGCAGGTGATCGGCAGCCGTCACGTGGATGGGACCTGTGTCGCCTTCGGCCACCGCTTCGACGGACGGCTCGCGCGGCTCGAGGTCGAGCACTTCGTCGAGCACGGGATCGAGACACGGCACGGTCGGAAGCTCCCCGAGCGCGAGCGGGCCCGGCTGCTGGCGGCCCTCGAGCCGGTCGTCGTGCCGTTCGAGTCCCCCGCGCTCGTGCTGGCGCACCGGGATTACATGGCCTGGAACCTCCACGTGCAGGGCGACCGCCTGCGGCTGATCGATTTCCAGGATGCGCTCCTCGCACCCGACGCCTTCGATCTGGCGCAGCTGCTCACCGACCGCACGACGGGGACCATCGTCTCCCCGGCCCTCGAGGAGGCCCTGATCGCCCGCTTCGTCGCCGGTCGCACCGCCGCCGGGCTCCCGCTCGCCGCGGGGTTCGATGACCGCTACCGCCTCTGCGGGCTCCAGCACGCCCTCAAGGTGATCGGCCGCTTCTACTTCCTCGAGGTCGTGAAGCAGAAGCCCGGGTACCTCGCCTACCTCCCCAGCGTCTACGGCGTCGCGCGCCGGCTGTTTGCCAGCTTGCCGGCGCTGGCTCCCGCACGGCAGCTCGTCGTTCCGTACGTGCCGGAGCTCGCCGCCGAGGCGTCATGATCCGGCGAGCCATGGTGCTGGCGGCCGGACGCGGGACCCGCCTCGCCCCGCTCACGCACACCGTCCCGAAGCCGCTCGTGACGGTCAACGGCCGCCCGTTCCTCGAGTACATCCTCGAGTTCCTCCACGCCGGGGGCATCCGGGAGGTGGTCCTGAACCTTCATCATCTGGGCCATCTCATCGAGCAGCACCTGGGTGACGGAGCACGCTTCGGCCTCCATATCCGGTACTCGTGGGAGAATCCGATCCTCGACACGGGAGGCGGCATCAAGCATGCCGAGCCGCTGCTCGCCGGCGAACCCTTCGTCGTGGCGAACGGCGACAGCCTGCTCGAAATACGCCTGCAGGATCTGATCGCCTTCCATCGTGAGCGAGGTGGCATCGCCACGATGGCCCTCCGATCCGACGCGGACGCGGCGCGCTTCGGGCTGGTCGAGATCGACGCCGCCGAGCGCGTGCGGCGGATCACCGGCATCCCGCCCGACGCACCGGGGGGCCTCCGCGGCTTCATGTTCCCGGGTCTGCAGATCTTCGAGCCCACGATCTTCTCGTGGATGGAGGCTGATCAGGTCTACAGCCTCACCCGCGTCACGTACGCACGGCTTCTCGCGGAGGACGTCCCGGTGTACGGGTTCATCACGGGTGCCCGCTGGGTCAACATCGACAACCCGGGAGCGCGTGCGGCGGCGGAGCAGACGCTGGCGGAGCGGGCCTTCGCGTACCCTCCCTGAGTCGGGCGACACAGCACGATCGTGGGGGTCTGCAACGAACCGGTTTGCACGCCTCAGAGGCTGCCGAGTCGGTTCCTTGACTCGGAGCCAGGGGTTTAGTACCCGTTTCCTGCGGTCTTGGGCGCTCCCGCACGGCGGAAGTGGCGGGGAGGAGGAGGGCGCGGCTTGTACGCGGGGTGGGCACATGGTTTGCTCGTGTAAGCTCCCCGTGACGCGGTGCGCTGACCCTCCCGGAAAGGGGCCAACAGCCGGATAGCCGTCGGCCCACCGTGGCCACGGGAGTCCGACGAAGGCGGACCATGGGCCTCACCATCGTTCACAAGAGCGATCTCGCGACGCGGCGGAAGAACCCGCGCATCGCCCTTGTCCTCGCCGGCGGGGCGATCACCGGCGGCGCCTACAAGCTCGGCGGCCTGAAGGCGCTCGACGACTTCCTCGTCAACCGCAAGACCACCGACTTCGACATCTACGTCGGCCTCTCCGCCGGCGCGTTCCTGGCTGCGCCCCTCGCCGGCGGCGTCACGCCGCCGGAGATGCTGCGCGCTCTGGAAGCAACGTCCGAGGACTTCACGTACCTCTCGCCGCTCGAGTTCTACAGCCTGAACCTGCGTGAGTTCGTCGCCAAGCCGCTCGAGTTCCTGGTCGACCTGTTCACCTACTTCCCGAATCTGATCTACGAGTTCCTGGTCCAGACGCCGGAGCTCGTGCGCAGTCTGCACGAGCCGCTCTCGCGCGCCCGCAATCGGCCGACGCTCGCGAACCTGGTCGAGTGTGCCAAGCCCCTGATCGACGCGATCGGCTCGGCTCGCGAGTTTCCGTTCCCCCTCGCTTACCTGCCCTCCGGGGTGTTCGACAACGGGAGCCTCGAGCGCTACCTCCGCCACAACATCGAGCGGCGGGGGATGACCAACGACTTCCGTGTGCTCTACCGTCTTCGCAAGGTGGAGCTCTACATCGTGGCCATGAACCTCGACACCGCGGAGCGTGTGGTGTTCGGGCACGACGAGGACACCTCGCTCACCATCTCCGAGGCGGTGCAGGCGTCGACCGCCCTTCCCGGCTTCTACAAGCCCGCTCGCATCAAGGGTGTCGACTACGTCGACGGTGGTGTGCGGCGCACCGCGAACATCGACGTCGCGATCGAGCACGGTGCCGACCTCGTCATCTGCTACAATCCGTTCCGACCCTTCTCCAACCGGGTGGTGCGGCGCTTCGTGCCCGAGCGGAACTCGTACCAGCTCGAGGGTCGGCCGCTCGCGGACCAGGGGATGCTGACCGTCCTGAACCAGGTCCTGCGTACCCTCCTCCACTCGCGCCTCCAGCTCGGCATCCGGCAGTACCAGGACGACCCGCACTTCCAGGGCGACATCATCCTGCTCGAGCCGGGCGAGACCGACCTGACCTTCTTCAAGATGGCGCCGCTCAACCTCTGGGCGGGCCGCAGCGCCGGGGCCCACGGCTATCTCTCGGTCACCCAGTCGATCGAGGCGCACTACGAGCTGATTCGACAGATCCTGCAGAGCTACGGCGTCCTCATGACGCGTCGCGAGGTCCGCGAGGGCCTCGAGCGCCTGCTGCGCACCGAGGCGAGCGAGACGCCCGACGACGTGCTCCTCCGCGACGTCCCCAAGCGCAACCTCCACGTCGCCTGATCCGGCCCCCCGTGCGGCGCCCACGCCGCGGGTCTATAAAGGGCTTCGATGCACGTGATCATGGTGAAGAAGAAGCTCGCCGACGGCTCGGACTGCAGGAAGTGCACTGAGGTGACGCAGTACCTGCAGACGCGCGGCCTGTGGGAGCGCGTCGACGAGGTGGTGTGGGCCCGGGAGAACGATCCGGAGAGCCCGGGCCTGGTGCTCGGCGCGCGCTTCGGCATCGAGCGCGCCCCCTTCTTCATCGTGCGCGACGACGCGGGCGAGACCGCCTACCGCAGCGTCCTTCAGCTCATCCAGGAGCGCTTCGGTGGCGCCGTGACGACGCTCGACCAGGCGCGTGACGTCGATCCCGACGACGTCGGTGGGATTTAAAATTCCTGGGGGGCCCGTGCGCTGCTCGCGCGCTTCGCGCGCTGCGCTGCTCCGATGCCCCCCAGACCCCCTCGCCGGGCTCGGCTAAGCCTCGCTCCGGCTCCTACGGCGCGAACCCACTACCCCGGTCAGCCGCGCGGGGCAGTTCGCCCGCGTGCGGTGCTACTTCTGGACGTTGCCGGCGTGGAGACCGCATTCCTTCAGGGTCTCCTCTTCCCACCACCAGCGGCCTTCGCGCTCGTGCTGGCCGGGGTTGACGGAGCGCGTGCAGGGTTCGCAGCCGATCGAGTCGAAGCCGCGATCGTGGAGCGCGTTGTACGGCACCTCGTGCTCGCGGATGTAGGCCCACACCTGGCGTGAGGTCCAGTTGGCGAGCGGGTTGAACTTGACCAAGGGGCGCTCGGGGGAGCCGAAGGTGGGGTCGAGCTGCACCACGGGGACCTCGGCCCGGGTGCCGGGACTCTGGTCCTTGCGCTGACCGGTGACCCACGCCTTGAGCGGCCGCAGAGCGCGCACCAGCGGTTCCACCTTCCGGATGCCACAGCACTCCTTGTGGCCGTCCTTGTAGAACGAGAAGAGCCCCTTCTCGCGGACCAGCTTCTCCACCGCTTCGGGCTGCGGAAAGAAGACCTCGACGGCGATCTTGTAGTGATCCCGGACACGGTCGAGGAACTGATACGTCTCCGGATGGAGACGTCCCGTGTCGAGCGAGAAGACCCGGAACTTGCCGCCCGCCTTCACGGCCATGTCGACCAGGACGACGTCCTCGGCGCCGCTGAACGAGACCGCGATGTCGGGGCTGTACTCGCGAATCGCGAGGGCGAGAATGTCACGCGGATGACGGTTGGTGTAGTCGGCTGCTACCGCAGCCAGCGTCGTTCGATCGAGTGCCATATCCTCTTCATCTACCGGCGGCGAGCGCCATTCGCAACCGCATCGCGCGGTTGCCCGTCCTCCGGCACATCGTGGGGCCCGAGCGGGAGATGGTGGGATCAGGCGTCGTCGTCGGCGTCGCGCTCCGCCATGGCGTCGGCGTACCGCTCGAGCAACGGCTCGCCGAGCCGCTGGATGAGCCACCGGTGCACCAGGTTCACCAGGGCGGACCACGTCGGACCGACGTGCGGCCAGTGCCCCGCGCCCTCCACGACCCCCTCCTCGGCGCTCACGGTGGCGGCGAGCGCACGGGCGGCCGGGAGCGGGAGAAGCGGGTCGCGATCGCCGACGACGAGCAGAGTCGGAACTTTGACCGCGGGGACGAGGGCTCGATGCGAGGTCAGGTCCCAGATCGCGGCCGGGTCATCCGCGCCGAGCTGCACACGCGCCGCCCCCGGAAGGTCACCGAGCAGGCGCGCCGCCCTCCACCCTTCCGGAGCGGGAACGGGACGACGGCGGAGAAGAGCGAGGAGCGGTGCGATGCCGAGCGTCATGGCACGCTCCACGGCGCGACCCGGCGCGAAGGGCGCCACGAGCACGACGGCGGCCGAGGGACCTCGTCTGGCGGCAGCGAGGGCCACCAGGCCGCCGGCATCGTGACCGATCAGCACCGGCGGCGCGGGCAATCCCGCGGCGTAGTCCGCCACCTGCTGCGCCCGTGAAGCGATGTCCCCGGTGGCGGTGCGCAGATCGGCGAGCCCGCCCTCCCAGCCACGATGCGCCAGGTACGTCGCCACCCCCCGCCACAGCTCCGGCCCCGCCCACAGACCGGGAAGGAAGAGGAGGCTCGTCGTGTACCGCGCCGCCTCCGCGTGCACGGGCTCGGGGGTCTGCATCAACGAAAAAGGCCCTTCGGAATTGCCGAAGGGCCTTTCTCCGAACCCGTGATTGGGTCCGCTCTCGCCTGAGAAGAAATCGTTCCTGTTTCGCTCTACGTGCCTAGCAGAAACTCACAACGTGATGCTCGATGCACTACTTCTTCTTCTTCTTCTTTGCAGGGGCCTTCTTCTTCGCCTTGCTCTTCTTCTTCGCCTTCTTGGCCTTCTTCTTTGCCGCCATGCTTACCTCCTGTTGGAAGTCAGAACGTTCCCGTTCCGTCCCTCTCCCAGGCGAGAATTCCACCCCACACCGCAACCACCGCGGCGAGTATACGAGGCGCCAAGCCAACGAGTCAAGAGAGCACCGGCGTTTTGGAAATTTTTTTTTAAATTTTCCACCCGACCCGGCTTGGGCAATCGGCGACCTAAAATGACGTTCCCCGAGATCCGCGGCGCGGAGTAGCAGATCGTTTTACGGCGCTCTCGCGGCGCACATCGTTTGCCCGTCGACGACCTTTCCGTTACACCACTCGCGCGGTGCGGTTGCCGGGTGGACAGGTGCTGACGGGGGCTCTCGTGTGCGCGATCGCTGCCGTCACCGGCTCGGTGCTGATCGGACCGCAGGGCCTCAGCTACCTCCGCAGCCTCTACACCGAGCGCACCGAGCTCGGGCGCGCGACCTTCGCCCTCCTGCAGACGAACGCGCGCTTGCGCGAGGAGATCCGACGGCTCCGCCACGACGACCTCTACCTCGAGCAACTCGCGCGGCGTCAGTTCGGGCTCGTGCGACCGAACGAGACCGTGTACCGCTTCCGGCGTCCGGCGAACTAGCCTTCCTCTTCGCCGGCCGCGAACTCCTCGTACTCGTCGGCATCCATCAGGTCCTCGAGCTCGTTCTCGTCGGCGACCTTGATCTCCACCAGCCACCCCTCGTGGTAAGGGTCCTCGTTGACGATGGAGGGATGGTCCTCGAGCTCGGTGTTGATGGCCGTGATGGTCCCGGTGAGCGGGGAGAGCAGCTCGGAGACGGTGCGAACCGATTCGACCTCACCGAACGGCTCGCCCTTCTCCACCTCGTCGCCCACGTC
>Ga0126369_10002033_pt1 | contig 14297 bp, 22 predicted proteins | sample PanSoiMetaPlot_1_FD_109646 | JGI IMG/M metagenome (GOLD analysis project Ga0126369, IMG submission 109646) | Tropical forest soil microbial communities from Panama - MetaG Plot_1 | ecosystem: Environmental > Terrestrial > Soil > Tropical forest > Bulk soil | place: Panama | collected 2016-02-17 | reverse complement strand
GGTGGCAAGCCATTCCGTATGGTGCTTGGAGAGGCGGAAAATGCCGAATCACATGATTGACAACAACTTACAACGAAAGTCCAGCACTAGGCAAAAATTGCCTAGCCGAAGATGACAACCGAACGGTTCAATGAACTGTTGAAAGGGGCACTGCATCATCCGTTTCCGATGTTCACCTTGTCGCGCATGACACTGGCACTGAAATACGTCGTGGATGAAACCGGCAAGCACGGCGAAAAAGCTCTGGAAGATTGGTGCCGACAACGTGATGAACGTGATGAAGCAAATTCCACGGACGATTACCTCAGCCAACCATGAATCCAAGGCCGTACTATCTTTTGAACAAGGCCGGTGAACCGGTGAATGAACCGGACGTGCTGACGTGGGCACGTGGCTTGGAAAAGCTGGACCGGACGGTGGCCAAAGACCGGATCGGTGCTGCCACGGTGTCCACGGTGTTCCTTGGACTTGATCACAATTTCATCGGCACCGGTCCACCGGTCTTGTGGGAGTCCATGGTCTTCGGCAGCCGGTTGGAAGGCACGTGCATGCGGTGTGCCGGAAGCCGTGAACAAGCTATTGCCATGCACGGCAAAATTCTGGCAATAGTCAAGGCAGGCTTGTCCGGTGGACGGCACCGGAAGCAAAAACGACAACAACAAAAATCAAACTGAAAGAAAAAGTTATGGCCGAAAAAATAGGATGGCTGAGTTCCGAACGTGCAGAAATTTTGAATCGTGTGGTGCACGAATACCAACGTGATTGGCAACGTGCCATGAAGGAGAATCCGGACTGGATCGGAAAATTGGATTGGAACGATCCGGCTGGCAAGCATCGTGCACACAGCACGGCCAGCCGGATTGCCTTGGCTTTGAAGAAGGCTGATGCCTTGAAGAAGAAGACAATGGGCCGTCCGGCCAAGACCGAAGTGGCCGAAGACAACCGGCAACTGATTTGCAGCATCATCCGGAAGTACACCGTGAATGGATCGGTTGGCTGGTCCCGTGCCTTCGGTGAACATCCGGAATGGAAACATCAGCTTGGCATCAAAGCCGGTGCCAATGATCCGATGATGAAACGGCTTTATCCGATGGGCAGCTATTTGCTGAAACGTGATCCACAATTTGCCGATTTACGGAAAGCACCGGCACCACCGGCACCAGCCGAATCGAACGGTGAACACGGACCGGCACCGGCACCGGTTGATCCGATCAAGTTCTGTCCGTCGTGTGGATTCAATCTGCACATCTTGCGTGTAGCCTTCACGGTGGCTTTGAAACATTCCACGAAGGGCCAGGGCCGATGAACTACCAACCAAAAAAGCTGGCACGGCATCTGGTGAATTTCGAAAGTGCCACGGACCTTGAAGCCGTGGTGCTGGCACGGCTTGGACTATCCACCAATTTCATCAAGGAACAAACCGGCTTGTCCGGTGGCCAGATCAGTTATCGATTACGGAAAGGCAAAGACTTGGAAGGTTACGGCAAGGGCCACACGTACCGAAGTGAATGGAGAAACGGCACCGGCCATCTGGTCCGTGATGCCATCACGATGATGGTGCCGGTGCTAAGGAAAGAAGCCAAGGCCACCTTGCCGAAGCTGGTGCAGCATCCAACACCGGAAGTTTCGAACGTGGTGGAACTGCCGGACGAAGTGAAACGGCTGGGCCGGACCAAGGCGGCCTGAAAGTTTTTCGTGCTATGCAATCGATTGGAAATTACAAGCTTCTTGAAAAAGCAAAAACGGTCCGTTCCGATGGAATGAACTGTGCCAAACATTTCCTTTCACTCGCATGGCACGAATATAATTTTTAAACGGTCCATCGGTGTTTCCAACGTTTTGATCGAAAGAAGCGGTGGTGACCGGTGGAACCGTGAACCGTCCGGTTCGGATAAAACGGATCACAGATCCAAAGTCCGAATCGGACCAATTTAAAAAACAAGAAGGCTGCATCCGGAGAATTTGGATGCAGCCATTTTTGTTTAGATCATTTCGCGTTAGTTCACCTTACTTGCAGCAATGGCTTTTTGCAATGCATGCAAGGTGTCCGGCAAATCGTACCGCCATTCTTCATCGGCATCGGCTGGCAGTTTGGCCAAGAATTGTTCAGCCGTTTCACAAGCCATTTTCAAGGCCGGTGCTGATGCCAGCAGCCGTGCCGTGGCTTCATCCGGCATGGCCGATTCGAAACCATCGGCATGCCGGATGAACCAACCATAAGTGCCAAGTCCACCACGGTGGCAAACTTCGATTTTGGTGGTGTCGTTCATAGGCTGGATGCGTTTTGCTGATTGAAATCGATTCGGTCAATCTTCGATGCCTTGTACATGGTCAAGGTGATCCGTTCATCCAGTGCCCGAAGCTGGACACGGAGTTTGAACAGCTTGAAATAGGCAATGGCCAAGGCAATCGCCAGCACCACGATCAAGCCGGCATTTAAGAAGGCACCACCAACGGCCAGCCGTGCCGTGGAAATGGTGTTCGTGAGTAACAAGGTCAACTGTTCAATTGTCATTTTCGTTTTTCGTTTTGGTGTTGTTGCTGTCGTTTCGTTGCTGTGCAGTTTTGGTTGCACGGTGAAGGTCCGGACGGACCGGCCTTCAACGTGGAATCAAAATTTCATCGGCTGAAATCTTCGAAGGTTGGCTTGTAGGTTTTCGGCACCGGACCAAACCGTTTGGCACGTTGGATTTGTGCCACACACCGTGCACACAGAAACAGGAACGGTGAATCCAGTTTCCATGCCGATGCAAAGGCTTCGTCGTTGGTGACGGTTTCACCACACCGTTCACACTGCCTTGGATCGTTCATCGGCCACCGGCCTTTCCGGTGGAAGCACCGGCCTTGGCAGCACGCAAGGCCAGCAAAGCATCGGCTGCACTTTGATGGCCAGCATCAGATTTGCCGGTGATGGTGTTGTAAACAAACCACGGCCACGGTGCACCGGGGATGCAAATGATTTTGAATTTGGATTTGGATCGGTCTTGTTGCATGTTCAATTTCTTGATGGTGATTAAAGTTGTTGTTGTGGTGGCCGGTGGTTTAATCAGTTTCCACCGGCCACCGTTTTTTTGGCTAGTCCACGAATTCCATTTGCGGCCGGTCCGGATAGCACCAATCGGCCACGATGCCGGTGAACTGGCTTTCCCAGTGATGTTGTGCATCGGCCTTCCGGCTGGACCGGCTGCCATCGGCACAAAGGTACATCCGGCCAAATGTGGATTCGGCAAAGACCACGATGGACCTTCGGACCGGTGCCGGTGCCGGTTTGAACGTTGCACCAATCATGCTGGCCATCACGGTGGCTTGTGACGTGTTCGAATCAGGATTGGTTTGAAGATAAACCGAACCACGGTCCGGACGCATGGCAAACACGGTGGCCACAAGGCCGGTGGTGGTGGTGACGGTTTGACCGGTCTTGATTTCACGTCCGGTCTTGTTGGAATAAAGTTTCAGTTTCATTTTGTAGTTGTCGTTTTTGAAAAAGGCCGGTGGTGGTGGCCACCGGCCAAAGTGGTTTACTTCAATTTTGCACAGATGGAATCCAGCTTTCGATACATGGTTTCAAGCTGGCGTTGGATGCTGCACACTTGACCGGCTTGCCGCATTTGGCTGGCATTGTATTGAAGACGGCGTGCATTATCGATTTGCTTTCGAAGGTTGATCGATTCCAGCACCACGTTGACGGCCTTGGCTTCACCATCGGTGCACCGGCCTTGGATCGGTTCACCGTGATAAAGTGCTTCACCATCGAACCATTCGTAAGACTCGGCTGCCAAGTACCCATTTTTGACAAGTGCCATTCGAAGAATTGCGGTTAAGATTTCGTTCGTCATATTCGATTTATTGTTGTTGTCGTTCATTAACATGCACACAACATAAACCGGTTTATGTAACGATGCAAGCGTTTTGTGAACATAGTTTGACAAAAGCAAAGGCCGGACCGGTGGTGAACCGATCCGGCTGGTACTTATGCTATGGGCCTGAGTTCTGTTTTCATGCGTCGGCAGATGGGTCGCTTGTTTCAAAAAGTGAAGTATCCCGCAGGGCAGCATGCGTGTTGATGGCCACCAGTATGGCTTGCAATAGCTTCACGATGTCGGCATTGCCAGCCGGTGCCGGTCCGGTGATGGTGACGGCACCGGCCATCACACGGACGATTTCACCGGACTTGTCCAGCACCAACGTCAAGACCTTGCCTTCATCATCATTCGGATTATAGGCCACGATTTCAGCCGTCTGGCCGAACCAGTGTTCATTCTTGGACGCGCGTGCTTTGAATTCGGCTTGAACGTCCGCACCGACATATCCGGCATCGGCAGACCACCGGATCGGCCAATCGATCAAGACCTTCCGGCCAACCAGATTTTGATTTTGATTGGTGGCTTTCATCGGCTGGCCTTTCCTTCCACCTTCCGGCTGGCATTGAAATTGGCCATCCACTTGGACCGTCGGGCACGTTCGGACCGTGTGATCGGTTTCCGGATGCTGGCCAGTTGCTTGGCCCATTCGGACCGTCGGGCACGTTCATCATCGGTGATCGTTTTCTTGGTGCCACGTGCCATTTGGCCAAGGGCCACGGCCAGTGCACGACGTTCACGTTTGTTCGGTTTGCCGGTGGTGGCCAGTGCCACGGCAATCGGATTTTTGTTCATCATGATATTTTCTTTGTGTGTTGAAATTGGTGCCGATGGTGGTGGCCACCGGCACCGGTTGGTGATGGTTATGATTTGGCAATGATTTCCAGCACGGTGCAGTTGCAGCGCACGATGCGGATTGCCTTGGCATACGGTGCAACAAAATCAGGATTCAACCATGCCAGTGTTTTGTCACCGGCATGCAAGGTCTTGACTCGTTCACGATATTCGATTTTAAGCAATTCAATGGCTGCGGCTTCGGTTAATCCAGAATCCAACCGTTTGCTTCCACGTCGGAACCAGATTCCGTTTTCGGCTTGTTCGTGCAATTCATATCGGACGTATGTTTCGATTTTTTCGGTCATTTGCATTTTTCGTTTTTGTTGTTGTTGTTGAAAAGGCCGGTGGTGGTGGCCACCGGCCAAAGTGAATTCACTTGTTTAATTCGGCACCACAATGATCGCCACCGTCCACCATGATGCCGGAAAGCTTGATCGGTTGTGCTTCACGTGCCTTGCCTTCACGTGTGGCTTTGATGCCATTGTAGGCAGCACCGTAGGCTTGCCGTAATTGTGCAAGGTGAATGTTCCGGCAACCGATGCGTGCACCAAGCTGGTGTTGCAACATGCCGAAAAGTTTTTTTTCGGAAACCGGCTTTTGCAAACAAAGTGCATGTGTGGTGCCCCATTTGATCGCTTGGATCAATGAAGCTTGCCAGAATTCTGGATTGTCAAAGTGGTGTTGCATGATGTTTTCCGTTTTTGATGTTAGCCACGTGGCACCGAATACCGAATCACGTCACGTCCGGCTTGGGATTGTGAAATATACCGCAACATGCCGGTAACATCGTTTCGTTGAATGGCCCATTCACGGTCCGAACCGCAATTGCGCATTCTGCTGTGGAAAATCCATCGTCCGATCTGGTTGGATTCTGCAATTCTGTCTTTGCGTGTTTTCATTTTATTGTTGTTGTCGTTCATTAACATGCACACAACATAAACCGGTTTATGTAATGGTGCAAGGCCAAACCGAAGATTTCCAAACATAGTTTGACAATGGCTGGCCGGTGGCCGTTTTCGTTTATAGGCTGCCGGACCAGCCGGAAGGCTTGGACCATGGCCGGACCGGTCCGGACGGCTGCCAAGCCACTTTCCGGTCCAAGAATTGGCCTTTAAAGGCCGGTTGCCATGGACGGCTTTAGTGATGCCGTCTGCCAGTAGTCCACCACCAGCACCAGCCGAAGACCAGCCGCCACGGTTTGCACGGAATCAAACCGAACTGGCCAAGGTGCTTGGATGCAGCCGAAGAATGATTTCCGTCTATTCCAAGAAGGCCGGACGGCCACCGAAAAAGCCGGATGGACGGCTGGATGTGGCAGCATGGCAGGAATTTCTCGGTGATGCCGTCCGTGGTTCCAAGGAGTACACCGAAATTGATTCGGACGATTCCAGCCAAACCGAAGTCCGGACCGAACACATCAAACTTCAAAACGAAAAAATTGCCTTCCAGATTGCCGTTTTAAAAAAGGAGTACATCGCCTTCACGGTGGCTGAACAGATGGCCGGTGAAGTCTATGCCGGATGCCGTTCGATTCTGATGCAGTTGCCGAAGCTCGCGCCAACGGTGGCCGGTTTATCGGTGGCTGATACGGAAACAAGGCTTCGTGAAATCGTCCACGAATTCATGACGCAATTGTCTTTGCTGGATGAACGGCTGGACCAGTTGAAACCGGCTGGATGAAGAATCCGTTTTTAAAAGCCTTCAAGCTGGCCATGCGGCCACCGGAACAAATCACCCCATGGCAATGGTGTGAAAAATATCTGGTGGTGGATGAAACGTCACCGATGCCGGGGAAATGGAGAAGTGACAATGCACCGTGGGTCCGTGAATTCATGGAATGCTTTTCGGACAACCGCGTCCGGATCATCACCGTGATGTGTGCAGCACAATCGTCCAAGACACAGACACTTTTGAATTTGCTGTGCTGGGCCATTGCCGAAGACCCCGGACCAATTCTGTGGCTTTCGGCTGCACGTGACGAACTGAAAGAATTTATCCGTGATCGTGTTTCACCGACGTTCCATCACTGTGCACCGGTCCGGAATTTGTTGATCGGTGAAACCGTGATGGGTTTCGAATTCACCACCACACCGGTTTATTTTGCCGGTGCCGGTTCCAAATCCAAAACCAAGTCCAAGCCGATCCGGTATCTGCTGGCTGATGAAGTGGAAGAGTACCCGCCAGGGCACCTCCAATCGGCCTTGAACCGGACACTGGCTTATGATTCTTGGAATGCACGGCGGGTCTTGATTTCCACCCCACACCTTAAAGGTGGGGTGATGGACACGGAATTTTTGAAAGGTGATCAACGTGTGTTCCATTTCACGTGTCCGGCTTGTGACCAGTTGCAGCCGTTGAAATGGATGCAGTTGAAATGGAACCGGAACGACACGACGCACCCCGGTGAACATTGGGACTTCGATGCACTGGCCGAAACCATCCGGTACGAATGCAATGCCTGCAACCACGGCATTCGTGACACACCAGCCGAACGGAAGGAACTGGCACGGTCCGGACGGTTCATCCGGATGAACCCCGGTGCACCGAAGTACCGTGTTTCCTTCCATTGGAATGCACTGCTGCCACCGTGGGTGTCGTGGCGATCACTGGTGGAAGAATTCATCCATGCACAAGCCGGTGCACAAGCCGGTGACGTGGAACCGTTGAAAAGTTTCGTGAACGACAAGCTTGGTGAAGGCTGGACTGATGAACTGGGAATCATTCAGGACTGGTCTTTTCTGGATGCACGCCGTGAACAATACGCCTTCGGTGATCCGTGGCCGGAAGAAAAGACACGCTACCTTTTTGCCGACCAACAAGAACGTGGTGGTGAACATTTCTGGTACGTGTGCCGTGCCTTCGGTGTGGCTGGCAAAAGCCGATTGATGGCTTATGGCCGGTGCAATTCACGGCAGGAACTTTTAGACACGGCACAATCGTTGAACTGTCCACCGGCACATTGTGCCGTGGATACCGGACAAGGCCGAGCTGCACCGGGACTTTACCGCTTCTGTGCCAGCACCGGCTGGAATGCTTTCAAAGGTGACACCGGTGAAGGTTATCCGGTGCTGGACCAGCAGACACGAAAAAGCTTTTTGCGATTGTGGAAAATGGTCTGGGCCGATGCTGCACTTGGCACACCGATGCAAGGCCGTGGACGGAAGATCAAGCTGTTCCGGTTTGCCAATAATCCGGTGAAAGATTTACTGGCCGATTTCCAAAAAGGCCAAGCCGGACATTGGACCATTCCAATGTTAACCGGACGTGATTATTTGGAACACAATGCTGCCGAACACCGGATCGAAGTTAGGGACACCAAAGGCCGGTACTGGTACGAATGGCGGCAAGTCCGTCGTGATAACCATTTGCTGGACTGTGAACGTGGCTGCCTTGTCATGGCCTTGGTGGAAAAGATGATCATTGCACAACCGATTCGTGCCGGTGGTGTGATTCGGCCACTGCCTTCGAAAGATGGTTCCGAGCTTCGTCCGTCCACTGTCCAGCCGTCCGGAAACCAAACCGGCAACGGAAATCGTCCACGTGTTTCCTAATGGCTTCGTGGCTGCAATCACAATGCCGTGCAATGGCACGCAAGGAACCAACCAGATCCGGACGGACGGCATAGATGAAAGCCACGGTCCGAAGGTTCACTTTCGAAGCTGAAAAATAACGTCTGGTGCCGTTCTGATTCCGAAGGCCGGACACGTTCCGGCTTTTGCTTTCAGCCAGCCACACCAAGACCGACGAAAGCAAATCGGCCATCCGTGTGAAATCGGATTGTGGTTCCGGTTCAATGTCTTCAATCGGATGCCGTTCAAATCGTGCATCCATGGCCGGATCATGGTTGGAAAATCCAACAAGCATTCCTTAACCACCGGATAACACACCACGGCAACAATCGGCAACCGATAAATTGACTGAATGCCGGAACGGTGATGGCATGTGCCAACATTTATGATCTGGCCGATAACCTTTTGGAATGGGCCAAAGGTGAATCCGAAATCACCGGACGTTCACCGTACTGGATCATAAGCCAAGCTTTGACGGCCACGATGCGGCAAGCCGTGTCCAAAGGTGGCACGATTGTGATTTCCACCAGTGAAGCCGGTGGATCGGTGTCGTTGCACATCCAAGATGACCAGACACCGGCCATGGTCCAAAGTGCACTGAAACAAGTGAAACGGTGGCTGGAACAACAAGCCGATCCGAACACGATGCAGCCACCGGCCATGGTCCGTGTGATGCGTGCACGTGCCAGTTTCTTCAAAGCCATCATTTCATGATCAAGTTTCTTCGAGATTTTTTCATAGCACCACCGGCGCCGAAAGCACCGGTCCGGATGCAGCACCGGCACCGGCCAGCCATCGGCTTTGGTGCACGGAAACGTGATCCGTTGGAAATGGCTGCCCAGACTTATGGTTATGATACCGTCGGCTGGGGCGATCAATTCGAAGCTTTGCGATGGACCGACGAACGGACGACGGTGCCTTATTATTTCCGGCAACTGGCCTTGCGTTCTGCTGTGTCCAGTTTTTCACGTCAAATGATTGCCGGTCTTTCATCGTACCTTTACGACAATTCCGGTGCCGTGGGCTATGCCGTCACGCAATTGGCCGATTATTCCGTGCCGGTGGTGCCGTATGCTGCCAGTGACGATCCGGAAGCCAACAAGCTTTATGATTTGTATTTCCGTGAATGGACCAAACGTGCCGATTTCACTGGACGTTTTGATTACTGGTGGTTGCAGACGATGCAAATCATTTTAGCCGTGCTGCACGGTGACGTTGGCCGTGTGTTCACCATGGCCGGTGGTTTTCCACAAATCCAGTTGGTTGAATGCTGGAGAATTTGCGGCACCGGCAGCCGAACCACCGTGGACGAAACCGACGGTGTGTCCATTGATGCCATGGGACGTGTGCAAGGTTATTTGCTGGATGGTGGTGACAAGTTCATCCCGTCCAATCAAATGCGGCTGTTCATGTATCCGGAACGGATGACAAGGTATCGTGGCCTTTCACTGCTGCGCCGTGGCATGAACGATGTTCGTGATCGGTCCGATATTAAAGGTTTCACCAAGCTGGCAGCCAAGATCCGTGCTGCATTGTGTGCCGTGATCGAAGGTGCACCGGTGGAACCGGACACACTTGGCAACGACACCGGACAGCCGAACGACTACGATCCGGTTGGTGGTAACATCACCGAAGGTGGCAATGAATCGGCCTTGGGTGCCGGTGCCATGGGGACACCACAACAGAAAAAGTTTTCACTTTTGGAATTACTCGGTGGCGACATTCCGATGTTGCCTTGCGGCCAGACCTTGCACCAATTGGAAAACGACGGACCGGCACCGAACATGATGGATTTGCTTTCGTTCCTTGCCGGTGAAATGGTGGCTGGCCTTGGCATTCCACCGGCCTTCTTCGTGGACCAGCATGGCACCGGACCGAACCAACGTGCCATGAACGGCAAGGCACAAAGACGGTTTGATCGATGGTCGCAACTGATGGCCAATGAAGTGGAATGGGACTGGCTGCGGGTGATCGGTTTCGGCATTGCCAACGATGAACTTCCGACACCGAAAGGAATCAGTTTCGACAAGGCCGAACTGCAAGCTTTCCTTGACGGCCAAGGTCCACGGCCAATTGATTTGATGACGTGGGCACGGATCGAAATGCAAGGTCCACCGAAGATCAGCATTGATGACGGACGTGATTCACAATCCAACCGGGACGATTTCAACGTTGGCTTGAATTCCAGACAACGGATCTTCGGCCAGCGTCAACAAAACTGGAAACGAGAAATGGACCAGAATATGGCCGAAGACGATTACATCATTGACCGATGCAAGACACGTGCCGATGTCACCGGTGTGCCGTTGGAAGTGTACTTGGCACGTGCCGGAATCATCCAGCCGAAGGCAGTTTCGGCATTGGAAACGGCTGCCGAACAAGACGGTGAAGGTGAACCGGATGAAGACGATCAAAACAAACCGGCACCACCGGCCAAACCGGTGCCACCACCAAAGCCACCGGCACCGAAACCACCACCACCACGCAGACCGGCACCGGCCACCAAATGAACGAAAAAATTCCATCGTGTCCATGGACGGCACGATTCGAAACCGATGTGGCTTTGATCATGGAATCGGCCTTGGCCGAGCTGACACGTCCAATCGATTTGGCACTGGCCGAACATCCGGCCTTGTCCAAGCTTCGGATGCAGACCATGCCACAACCACGGATGGACGACACCGGCATTGCCGTGCTTCCGGTGCAAGGCACATTGGTGTACAAGCCAAGTGCTTTTGAACTTTTGACCGGACGTGCCGAAGACACACAAGCCATCACGGAACTGGTGTTGCAGTTGAATGATGATCCGAAGGTCCGTGGCTTGGTGCTGGACATGAATTCTCCCGGCGGATTCCTGACCGGTGGACCGGAACTGGCCGGTGCCGTCAAAGACTTTTCCAAGCCAACCGTGGCTTGGACCGGTGGACTAATGACCAGTTTGGCCTACATGATCGGCAGCCAAGCCGATCACGTCATGTCCACCACCAGTGCACGGACCGGTTCCATCGGTGTGCTGGCCAGCTTGGTTGATCCAACACGGCTAATTGAAAACCTTGGGGTAAAGGTCTTAACCTTCAAGAATCAGGCTGCCAAATATAAAGGTGCCGGAATACCGGGATCACCTTTAACCGAAAGCCACATCGAAGACATTCAATCCAGTGTGGAAAAAGCTTTCCAGATGTTCCGTGGCATGGTCAACAGCACACGTCCACAAATCACGGATGATGCCATGCGGGGCCAAACCTTCTTCGGTGCCGATGCACTGCAAGCCGGATTGGTGGACCAGCTTGGCAGTTTGTCTGATGCCGTCCGAATGTGCCGGATGATGGCCGAATACACCGAACGAAAGTTGCCAGTGCTTGCATCTAATTGATGCAAACGCTTGAAGACGTTTTAACCGACAACAAAAAACTTTCCGAAGACCTCACACGTGCCACGGCAGACAATGCCAAGTTGTCCACCGAACTGGCCGATGCACGGACCAAGCTGGACCAGACCAGCACCACGGCAAAACTTCACGGCACCAAGCTGGATGAATTGTCCAGTGCATTAAAGGCATCCGACGAACGGTCCAAGAAACTGGAAACGGACTTGGCTGCACTTTCATCCAAGGAAACCAACGTGGACAAGATGATTGCAGCCGAATTGTCCAAACGTGGCATTGCACCATTGGCCGTGGCCGTGCATGCACCACGTGTGGAACTGTCTGCCAACGATCCACAAACTTTGTTTCACGAATTTGCCATGGTGCGTGCCACCAACGACGGCATGGCCGTTGCACGGTTCATGCGTCTGAATGCCGAAAAGATCAAGGCACTGGGCAAAATGGACTATCTGGCTGCCATGAATGCCGGACCAACCGGTGGCACCGGCAAAGGCACCGGCACCGGTGCCGGTGGTGGTGGTGGTGGTGGTGAAGGTGTGTCACCACTGGGTGCTGCCGGTGGCTGGACCAACACCATTCCGGCTGCATTGCAACGGCAGGTTTTCATGGACAAGGTGATGCGTGCTTTCAAGTACCGGACCTTGCCGCTAAAAGCTTTCTGCATCCGGTTTAACAACGTTCCACTGGAAGGAACGGACAAGCTGGATGTGCCTTACTATCCGTTGTCCACCAATGCTTCGGTGGATTTTGCCGTGGCCACCGGCTATGTGTTCACCGGATCGTATGCCGTGGATTTTCGTGAAGTGACGGTGAATAAACGGAAGTATGCACCCATGACTTGGTCCAGCCAAGATTTGCGACGGCAGCCGATGCTGAATCCGGAACAGATTGCACAGATGATTGGTGAAAAGCTGGCACAAGACGTCATGACGGATATTTTTTCCGTGATCACGGCTGCCAATTACGGTGCACCACCAACCACCTTGACCGGCATCGCAGCCAGTGCCTTGAACTGGTCTTTGACCATGGACATGAAGAATGCTTGTGACGTGGCCATGTGGCCAGCCGAACCACGGACGCTGGTGCTGGATTCCACCTATGCCAATTACCTGTGGCGGGACAACACGGCAGCCACGGCTTATTCCTACGGTGAACCGGGTGGCGTGGCCAACGGCATCCGTGATCGCATTGCCGGATTTGAAATTGTCAGTGTGCCGGTGCTGCCGAACAACGGTGCCACGGAAAAGCTTTGCGGGTTTGCCGCCTATCCAACGGCAGCGATCATCGCATTCAGTCCGATCCGGCCAACACCGGAAGTGGAACAACTGTTGACCAGTTATCAAGTGACCACCGATGAAGACAGTGGATTGACCTTGGAATACAGACGTGGTGCAGACACCAAAGGTGATTACACGTTCCAAACCATTGAGTGCAATTACGGATACAATTACGGCCAGAAAGAAGCCTTGATCCGAATCACGACACCATAATGCAACGGCACGCACACATTCTGGTTTATCCACACGGCTGGCCGGACAGTGGTGAACCGGCACAGATGCTGGTAGGTCCGGAACAAACGGCTGATGAAGTGGAACGCGATTTCAACAATCTGGTGCAGAACCGGACCAGTGAAGATTGGCAATTGGCTGAACTGTACATGTCCGAAATGCCAAGGTGTCCGTGGCGGGTGGAACAACTGAACTTGCCGAAGGAACCGCCGAAGCTGAAGACAAGTCCCGGTGTGGCACCGGAAGTGGAAGCCGATGAACCGGCACGGAAGAAAGCCAAACGGCATCGTTGAAACTGGTGTATGAATCATGACGGTTGCCCAATCCTTACGGACCGATGGCTTTTTAAAATCACTGGAATTACGTGGCTTCACCTTGACCAGTGATTCCGGTGCTTTCCAAGCCTTGATTGCTTGGCAGCCATCGGACTTGCCGCAATTCGATTTGGGGCCGGGGGAAATGATTCACGGTGTGGTGCATGCCTTGCGGGAAGCACCACAATTCGACCTTTCCGATCCACCGCTGGCTTTGCCCACCGGCATCAAGGAACAATCCATCTTGACTGACAACACCGGACGTGTGTGGCGGGTCTTGTACATCGAAAACAATCCGGTCAACATTGCCATTCTGCTTTACTGCCAGCTTGAACGTGTGCCGTGAATAAGCTTTTAAAATCTTTTCCTTGGACGGTGTTGGTGTGTTTCTGGGTTGGGCTGGTGCCGGTGCCGGTGGTGGTTGCAGCCACCGTCACCGGCCAATTGATGGACATCACCGGCAATCCGTATTCGCCCAATGTCCGGTTTGTGCCAACCAATTCCACCCCACAAGGCAGCGGCACCAACACCATCTTGGATGTGCCGCATTCGGTGCAGCCAACCAACGGCAGTTTTTCGCAAGCCTTGGTTGGTGGTTATTACATGACCGATTTCGGGCCACCGAATAAACCGATTTACATTGCCGTGCCACCGAACGACACCAACACCTATAATTTCAATTTGTGTGCTTCGTGGGCATCGAACCTGATGGTGTTCTATTGGACCAATCCACCACCGGCACCGGTCCAAGCCGGAACCAATGCCAGCATCTATTTTGCATCCAGCACCAACGGCATCGGAATCACCAACGGGGTCTTGGTTGG
>Ga0126369_10002032_pt1 | contig 14302 bp, 11 predicted proteins | sample PanSoiMetaPlot_1_FD_109646 | JGI IMG/M metagenome (GOLD analysis project Ga0126369, IMG submission 109646) | Tropical forest soil microbial communities from Panama - MetaG Plot_1 | ecosystem: Environmental > Terrestrial > Soil > Tropical forest > Bulk soil | place: Panama | collected 2016-02-17 | reverse complement strand
TCGTCTGTTTCCACTCCAAATAGGCGTATATATCCGCCATAAGCCTCGATGCCATTGCTTTCGTGTAACGCTTGGAGATGGTCTTCAGGAAAGGCGATTCCGTAGCACTCTTCAAGCTTATTAAGCACAAGCATGTTGGCGCCAGCGTGGAAACGCACGTCATTTAAAGTCCTGAGGGGTTCGAATAACGCGAGGCTCATGGCACTATTCCATCAACAGCAATTAGATCTATACGCTGACCAATCCGAGACCGAAAGCCCTCCCCTCGCTCGCACTCACATCGACTGTCGAATGTCTCCTCCGGGTCATGAGCCGTAAGGCTCACAGCGAGTAAATGTAGTCCGCTCTTCCCTCAATAGCCGCCCTGAGGGCGCCGTCGGCGCTGCCGAAATAGTTGATGCTGTCCGTTCGGTCCTGTCCGACGTAAATTTTCCCGTTGGGTAGGTGATCTTGTAGATCACGATCACGCTGTCACTCGCTTCGAACTACCAGCGACGAAGCACGATGCCACAATTGATGGCGAACAGAAAAACCACGAATGCAAAGATACCGGCATTGGTGACGCCCAAGAACAGCATGTCATGCGTGAAGCAATAGCCGGCGAGGGCGCAGGTCAATGCGGCAGTGATCGCCGCCAGGATCGCGAGAAAGAACGAATTCCGTTTGGTCGTGGCAATGTCCATGGGTTCCCCCTCGATCGGCATAGAACCATTATATAATACCTCTCGGCATAACCATGCTGCACAAATAAGCGGCGACTGGCGCGGATCCGTGGATCTCCGGCAAGCGCTTCTTCAGCGATACTTGGCTGTCCGCTCGGCTACTTCCTCCGGAGCACACTGGACGAGATAAAGTGACGAAAGTAGGACGTCGCTGTCGGGTGACGCGCAGGAAAAGGGACCCGCCGCTTGTGATCATGCGGCACAATGCCAACATCGAATTTCGTGTGTCTGCATGTCGGCTCAGGGTCAAAGGGCGACCAAGCCGTTTTCGTGACTTGTCCGCTATTGTGCGAAAGCGGCCAGTTTTGTGGAGGCTTCAAACCCGACGCGGCGGGTCGCGGCCGGATATCGTTGTGGAGCTGAAGGAACAACCCGTCACTCACCCAGGTGTCCGTCGAGATTGGCGGTCCACCAAAGGTCATTAAGTTCATCCTCCGCACGCCAGCCGATGTGCTTAGCGCGTGATCTCAGTCTGTCGAGGCGTGCCAGATATGTTGCGCGTTCGGTAGGCGCGAGCTTGGACACAAATTCCAGGGACCGGTCATACATGCGGATAAGAGCAACAAAGTAGCTCTCATCCTCCAGCGCGCAAGACTCAAGGAAACTGCACGCCTCCTCGCAATAGAATATCGATAGCTCTGCCAAGCCATCCGCGCGCCCAATCGCTTTCTGATAGTCTGCAATCGCCTTTTTGGCCCTGGCAACTGATACGGGCTTGTTTCTCATCACGTCAGGACAAATCCAGCTCGAAATCGTTTTCTTGTACGGGTCGAGAGGATCCGGACCCAAGCCCAAGCGCGCATGCAAGAACGCCTGGTTCTCTTTGCTTGCAGCGTACAGATCTTGCACCAGCCCCTGGAGCCCCGCGCGATCGAATGTTTGGAGCACGGCCCTAACGTCGATCCAGGTTGGCAACGCGCCTTTCTCTTTGGCCACGAGCTGAGCCTTCTGGCGGTGATTGGGAAGGGCGCTTCCACTGTTGGCCCAAGATCAACATTTACTCAAGTGGGCGGAAAGCGAAGGTCCGGCGGCAGAAAATTTAATGATCGGCTGCACAAGCGCACGGTCGTGCTCCTCGGTAACAGAGGAGTATCAGCATGGAAGACCACGTCCCGACAAAACTACCGCTGAGGCGTACGCCCTGGAACAAAGGAAGGCTGATCGGTCCGAAGCCTCCGCTCCGATCGAAACACGTCTGGTCGATAAGGACGAGACTGCAAGTAGAGGGTCGCACCCGAGACCTGGCGATGTTCAACCTGGCCGTCGACAGCAAGCTGCGCGGCTGTGATGTCGTTGCCCTTAAGGTGGACGATGTCGCCCCGAGGGGATACGCCGTCGATCGGGCGACGGTTCGGCAGAAGAAGACGGGACGTCCTGTCAAGTTCGAGTTGACGGACCAAACTCGCGAAGCGATCGACGACTATCTGAAGGTCTCGGGAAAGAAGCTGGGTGAATTCCTCTTCACCGGCCACTGTGGTGCAGCTCGGTGCATCACGACCCGCCAATATGCGCGACTTCTTTCGAATTGGCTCGTGGGCATCGGTCTGGACCCCAAGCTGTTCGGCACCCATTCGCTACGTCGGACGAAAGTGACCATGATCTATCGTCGCACAGGCAACCTGCGAGCCGTGCAGCTCCTGCTCGGCCATACAAAGATCGAGAGCACAGTCAGGTATCTCGGCATCGAAGTGGACGATGCCCTCTCGATAGCAGAACAAGTCGATGTCTGAATTACCCGGGCAGAGCGGACATGCTCTGCCCCTTCAGGCAGGCAGGGTCGGGCCAATTCCAGACTCGGCAATTTTGCCATGTCAGACGCGGAGACGACCCCGTCTCGCGCAAGTATTTCACCGCACGAGACCTGCGCCAACACTGTCAACCGTTAAATAGTTAAGGGTTGCCATGCGTACGAATTACTTTATACTCTCGCAAAATCTTTGCGTGAAACAAGTTGACTTTAAGTTTATACACGCCTATATTTGAAATCCTTCCAGACATTGGCGTATTACCGATAAGCGAAACGCGGCCGGGGCCACCTGCCGCGTCGGGATGGCGGTATCCATCCCCCGACGAGCATAAGCCCGATCGGCACACCTTTGTGCAAAGGTGCAATGACATGATACGTCACCAACTTACGATTAGCGAAATTCCGAGCGACGTCGCGCCGGCCGCGGAAGTAGTCGGGTCGAAAGAGAGACGGCCGAGGCTAAGATCCATCTCAATCGAGCGCGATCGAAGCGCCGTCGACCGTTTCAATGGCGTTGCCTTCTATCCGAGCGAACCGCATTGGGTCGGATATTTTCGACTGGTCGATGATCCGGTCGAATACAATGTCCGAAACATCAAGGCTCGGTCGCAACGCGAAGCGCACAGCCTCGTACTTATCACGTTGCGCGCCCGCGGCGTCGACATCGCAAAAGCCTGAGCATTGGAGCCCCGACGGAAATCGCCGGGGTCTTTTTCTTGCGCGCAAAGCAAGCATCGACGCTCCCAAGCGAATCGCGCGCCAATAGGACGTGGTCCAGTTGCTATGGACCAACACCTTCGTACGCATCGAGGCCGCCAGTGCTGTGGACCAAGACCTCCGCAATTGGTCCACACCAACGCGGCCCATTGTCGCGTCAAATTTCGGAATTGGTGGTCCCGCGGTGGTTCCTTCGCAAACGGAAACACACAGGCGCACGTTCACACACAAAAACGTTGATGCTTATTCAATGCGTTACTGGTGCCCAGGGGCGGAATCGAACCACCGACACCGTGATTTTCAGTCACGTGCTCTACCAACTGAGCTACCTGGGCGCCGGGCCTCGCCGGCAGGCGAAGGCATGGAGAGCGCCGCGGGTTATAGAGGCTCGGTTTCAGCCTGTCCAGGATGATGGTTGCGCCGTGGTTCCGTAGGCGGATCAGGCGGTTGTCGGCAACACCGGTTACCCCTGGCTGGCGCTCCCTTCTCGAATTTGGGCTCACACCTAGAAGACCGCGTCGCTAACCCGGCTCTTTGTCCGTCTCCTCCGGCAGCTCGTCTGCTTCGACCGCGGGAACCGCGTAAGCGCCTGAGAGCCAGCGATGCAGATCGACATCGGCGCAGCGCCGCGAGCAGAAGGGACGGAACATCTGCCCGGCCGGTTTGCCGCAGATGGGACAGGGCTTTGGTTTCGAGTCGGTGTCCGTCATGGACACTATATAGGGATGCGTGTCGGGTAAGGAGAATGGGCGGCTTCGTCGATAAGAGCTTTCGTGCTCCCCAATCACCTCTCGCTCGGCGCCTGCAGCCAATCCCTCGTTTGGACCTTCTTCATCAGCTTCTCATCAATGAAAGGCCAGACGGTCTTGATGAACGCGGTCTTGATCAACTGGTACTCATGCGCGCATGTGGCCGCGCGTTCCTTCGGCAGCCATCCCGCATCGATCACGTCCTTGATCAATTGCGGATTGCCTCCATAGGTCCAGCAGATTCCGTTATAGAGTCGCTGCGAGCTCGTTCCATGCTCGTCGGCAAAATGGCTCCATTGCGAGGGATCGCCCTGGTTCTTAAAAAAGAAGAAATCGCCTCTGGAGACCGTGCGCGCGACTCGCGGGTTGAACTGCAGCGGAATGAAGATCGCCATCTGATCGGCCGCGTCTTCCTCGCGTCCGAAGACCGGAACATGCAACATATCGAACGCGGCGTGGCCCAATTCGTGCAGCAATACGAAAATGGTCTCACCCATGACGACTTCGTCCCGCGTGAAGCCATCCTTCGTTTGTCCCGCTTCCGGTGCGATACGATCGATGTCCTCAATGAGTTCGTAACAGAGGGTCAGCGACCATTGTAAGCGATCGTAATAGGCGTTCGCCTCCCCGCATTCCGCGGTCACCAACGAAAACTGATGCGGCAACCGCAACGGCGACACGAACTCGCTCAGTTGCTCCAAGACCCGGCGTTTTTTCAGTCGCTCCATGATGGGGACATATTTCTCGGTCTTGGGGGCGATGTAGGCGAAACCAATCTTGTTGTTTGTCAGGTCCGAGGTTTGCGCGAAGAGGGGTGCGGCCATCATCCCAAGGAGCAACACCAACCCGACAATCGCTGGTCGCGCGTCACAACTCATGTGCCCGGTCCCTCGTTTCCTTGTTGTCGAGCTGATGCGGCTTTGCTTCAGGGGGCCGCACACGCGCTTGCGGCACGGATGTTGCGGGCTTCTGAACGGATACGCTCGTCGATAACGACCATGGCGTTGCCCGCACGCGAACGAGAAAATCCGGGTCGACGTAGGGCATGATGCGCAGACTGAAGGCCTTTCGAACCTGCTCAAATTCGCCGCTGCATTGCGTGGCGCGCCACTGCGGCAGAGTGGGTTCGGCGCCGTCGGCCGCCTTCGTGAGGTACTCGAAGGTCTTGGGATCGCTGCCGTAGGCCATGCACAGATAGTTGTAGTAGCGCTGTGCTTCGGGTGAGTTCGCGGCGGCGAACTGACTGCCGGTCCAAGTCTTGCCGGATGTCACAAAGAAGAGTGCGGCGCCGATCATCGTTTGGTAAGCCACATCGGAGCCGAATTCGCTCATCAGAAATCCGGCGAGTCTGTCTGCGGCGTCCTCTTCGCGCCCCCAAACCGGGACCTGCAGGATATCGAACACTGCCTTTGCGGCCTCGTGAAAGACATCCTGGATGAGCGTGCCGGTCAGCACGAGTTCCCGCATGCCCGGATCGACACCTGCGGCGACGCGCTCGATCTGCTCGACCAACTCGTAGCAGATCGTGGCGAGCCCGTGCTGGTTGTTGAGCCCCGTGACGCCGCCGCATTCGGTGAACTGTATAGTGAGCGCTCTTGGAAGCCGCAACGGTGCCAAGAATTGTTTGAATTCCTCGAGGACCCGCCGCTTGATCACCCGATCGGCGATCGGTCGGAGCCGGTCGGAACGTGGCGGCATATAGGCGACAAGAACCTGCGGACTCGATGGCGCTGGTGTGACGGCGTATGCCGGACTCACAATTGCGCACAGCAAGGCGACGGCAAATGCCGATTTGGTCGCGTATCTCAATGCGGGCGTCACTCGTCGCATGAACAATAAACCCCAGAGCGGCGCGTTTTTTTTTGCGCGAGCCGCAGACGCGGGGGACGATACCAAATTCCGCTCAACGTAAAATAGTGTCCGTCGTGCAAGTTCCGCTTTTGCACAGCCAAGAGAAATTGTGGTTGTCACATGCGGACGCGTTGCCGGCAGCAATGGTTCAACAATCTTCGCCAGCTGTGCCGCGATCAATGCCTGAGCGCAGGCGGGGTGTTCTCGCGAATACTCCCCAGCACGTAAGCCCCACCCCCGGCCACCACGATACGAGGGCCTGCGATGACCGCGCGCTTCACAACGTTGTGCGCGGCTAGCCTGCGCTGCTTCCTCGGTTGCGACTCAGCATGCATCGTTTTTGCGCGGGCGCGATGAGCCAAATACTCCTTGCCGTCGATCGGGGCGATGTGCGGTGGATCTCTGTCGAGATACGGTCTCCCGATCCCGAACGCTTTTCCGTGTGCGTCGATCCAATTCCACAATTCCTCGCTTGACGTCCAGCGCTCCGAGCGTGTTTTGCCCTTCACGCTCACAACGTCGATCGCGAGCCCGTGACCGTAGCCGCCGTGGCGGCTTCCGCCATGATACGAGCAGTCGGTGCGAGCCTTGAAGCCGGTTGTAATCGACTGCCGGTAGTCGTCGCGAAATGCGCTCGTGATGCCCGGGACCAGACCAGCATCGTCGAGCGCGCGAAGCGCGCGATAAAGCGTCATCTTGAACCCATGATCCATTCCGCCGATGACGTACTCCTTGAGAGACATGCCACGCTTTTTCGCGGCGGCTGGATCCTTCCACGCAAAGTCCTCATCGGCGAGCTTTATAATGGTTCTCGTGACAACGGTGGTTTTGCCTTTCCGGTTGACTCTGACCTTTTTCTTTTCGGCGATCCTCGCTGAATCTACTTTCGGCGTTCGGTCGTACAACGACCAAAGATATTGGTCGATGCAAATGTCGGCCGCCCCGCATTCATCGGTCGTTTGAAGCAAATTGATTTCCGCGGCTTCCGCGCCAATCGCCGTTTCGGCGAACAGCAAAATTCCAAAGCCGCTGCAAAGGACACAGTGGACCGCTCGTTGGAGGCTCATCCCGTCCCGCCTCGCTTATTGCATTTTTATAATATACAGCGATTAAAATATATAAACAAGCGACGGCGGTCTCCATAGATTATACTAGGAAATATGTTCCGACTTTGTAACATTATCGGAGTTATGTAACGCGTTGCGATGGCCTCGCTCTGAACGGACAAAATTCAAGAGCGATAGCAAAGCGCTCCATTCGGCGATGCGGTTTGGATGCGGCGGCAGCGGATTTATTTTACGGATCTACTTCGGCGGCGCGGGCGGTGGGTCGACGCGGATAAGCCTTGTTTGAGTTGCGGTGAAAATAAAAGGATCAGGACGCGTCCAGATTGCGTCCGTAATAGAGGGTCACTGTGTGCTTGGCTTCCGCAAAAAAAAGCCAGCGCTCGGTCAGCACCCCGACCGTCGCAATTGCGGTCGCAAGCAGTGTGCAGGCGGCGGCAGCCGTGCCGGACGTGGCAGTCGCGATCGCTGATAAGAGTAATGGAATGGCGAAGGCGCACGCGATTGCAATCGTGCGCAGCTTTTTTGCGTGCTTGCGGGCGATGCGGAATCCCATTTCCCTCAGCAGATAATTCTCCGACGTGTGTGGTGCTTCGAGCAGCCGCACCTTGCCAAGTGGTCCGAGACCAGTGGCGCTTTCGGGAGTGCTCGTCGGAGACGTCGCGTCGATGAAATGCCAATAGGCGAGTTTCGCAATCAGGGCGACGACGATCGTGACCAACGCCAGGAGCATCGCGCCCGGCAGGCGATCGCCGAAGAGCGCGGACACCATGACCAGCATCAACATCCCCGTCATCGCCGAAAGCGCGAGATAGTTCGGGATGACCCAGTGATTATTCCAACGCGGCACCGGCCTGAGCGAGCGGTAGATGCAGGCGGTGCAGATCACGGTGATGACGGAACAGACTGAGCCGAGCAGCCCGAAAAATCCCCACAGTCCCGACGTCTGTCCGATCAGGATCCAACCGGCGGAAAAGATCAATGCGGGTATATAGGTCACTATCGACGCCACGCCTTCCCGTGAGAGCCAGGACGTCCGCCACTGCGAGAATGCGCGCCATGCGCGTTCGGGATGCCCGAGATGCAACATCGAAGAGAGGAGGCCGATGGATATCAAACCAAGCGCGAGCATCATGGCGACGATGCCGAAAATGGGATCAGCCGGCAGGAGCCCCGTCACGGCGTAGAGACCGAGCCAGAACAGAAGGCCGTAGCCCGCCCCCGACAGGGTGGTGAAGACGATGACCGATAAAGCAGGATGCACGGTGGTTCAGCTCGACAGCAAGCGATCAACCCAGCCCAAAAACCCGCCAGCCGATTCCTCAGAAACGGATGCGAGCTCAGGCGCGGCGCCACCGAGCGTCGCATCGGTGCGGCGTGGCCGCGGCGGCAAGTATTTATTGGTGGGCAGGTAACCCATTTCCGGCATCAGATCGTAGCCGCCGCGGTCGCGCACAAGCTTTGAGATATCGGAATTGGGATCGCCGAGATCGCCGAAATGGCGCGCCGACGTCGGGCACGTTGCGACGCAGGCGGGCACGCGGTCGACAGCATCGAGGTTCTCATTGTAGATCTTGTCGATGCACAGCGTACACTTCTTCATCACTCCGGCGTCGTAATCGTATTCGCGCGCGCCGTAGGGGCAGGCCCAAGAGCAGAGCTTGCACCCGATGCAGAGGTCCTCGTTGACGAGAACGATACCGTCCTCGGCGCGCTTATAGCTCGCACCGGTCGGGCACACGGTAACGCAGGCCGGTTGCTCGCAATGCAGGCACGAGCGCGGGAAGTGCACGGTGCGACTGTGACCGGGTTCGCCCGCCTCGAAGCTATGAATGCGATTGAACCACACGCCGAGCGGATCGCCGCCATAGGGGTCGAGATCGGTCAAGGGCGCGGCGACGCCGCCTGAGTTCCATTCCTTGCAATTGACCGCGCAAGCGTGACACCCGACGCAGACATCGAGATCGACGACCAGGCCGAGGCGTTTGGCGCCGTGGTGGTCGGGGAGAGAGGTCATTTGCGTGTCACCGTCGGGCGGAACTCCTTGCCGTAGCGCAACACATTCGGCCTTTGCGGCAAAGGCGGTGAGCGCATGGCCGCAAACTCCGGCTTACAGCAATCGTGGATGTCGGCCGCTTTTTCGATACGCACGCGCAGGTCGTACCAGGCGGCTTGACCCGTCACGGGGTCGGCATTGGCGTAGCGATAACCGCCGCGCGGCGGCAACAGATCGCGGATCAGGTGATTGAGCAGGAAGCCGCGTTTCGACTCGCCGGCGTCCTCGTGCAAATTCCAGGCGCCGGATTGTTTGCCGATGGCGTTCCAGGTCCAGACCGTGTTCGGATTGACTCCGTCCATGAGCTTGGCCTGCACGGTGATGGCGCTGTGCTCGCTCGCGACCCTCACCCAATCGCCATCGGTGATGCCGCGTTGTTCCGCGGTCAGGCGATTGATGTGGAGACAATTCTCTCCGTGGATCTGCCGCAGCCACGCATTCTGCGATCCCCAGCTGTGATACATCGCCATCGGCCGCTGCGTAATGGCGTGCAGATCATAGTCGCCGTTGGCCGCCTCTTCGAACGGCGTGTACCAGATCGGCAAGGGATCGAAGTAGGTCTCGACGCGCCGGCGGTGTCGCTCCGGGATCGGCACCTTGCCGTGGCCGCGCGCGGCCAGGCGAAATTTCTGCAGCGTCTCGCTATAGAGCTGAATGAAGATCGGCTCAGGTGTTGTAAGAAATCCCATCTCCACCGCCCACGTCAGATAGGCGGCGTTCCAGGGCTTGAAGAAGCGTGCCTCGGGCGGCATCGCACCCTGCCAGAAGCACTGGTTTTCGATGTAGCGCGCGAGCTGGTGCGGATTGGGAGCGCCGATCGCCGTCGCGCCGCCATTGGCGCCGCGCCACCCCGCAAGCAACCCGACCCCGGGGGTGCGCTCGTGATTGACCATGTAGTCCGGGTAGAAGCCGGGATATTTCGGCGATCCATCCTTGTTGACGAGGCCCGGCAGCTTCAGTCGCGCGCCGAGATCGATGAGCACGTCCTGGAACGGTCGCACGTCACGGTCAGGTCCCACCACCGGTTGGCGGATGGCGTCGGCGGCGGCCTCGGCATTGCTGATCGGACGGTCGAGCAGCGAAATGCAATCGTAGCGCTCGAGATAGGTCGTGTCGGGCAGCACGAGGTCGGCATAGGCCACCATCTCCGAGCAATAGGCGTCGGAATAGATGATGCGGGGGATGCGGTACTCGCCTGTTACCGGATTTTTATCGGCCAGCATCCGCATGGTCTCCGCGGTGTTCATCGCGGAGTTCCAGCTCATATTGGACATGTAGAGAAGGAGCGTGTCGATCGGATAGGGATCGCCGCAATGGGCATTGGCAATCACGCTGTGCAGCATGCCGTGGGCGGACAGCGGGGCTTCCCATGAAAACGCCTTGTCGATGCGCAGCGGCTCACCCGCGGCGTCGACCAGCAAGTCTTCCGGCTCCTGCGGAAATCCAAGCGGCGGACCCGACGTGGTGGAGTTGGCGAGCGCGTGTGCAGCGGGCTTGACCGCCGGAGGGATCTGCTTCGGATACGGCGGCTCGTAACGGAACGCTCCGGGCGTATCGACGGCGCCAAGCAATGCCTGCAGCATGTGCAGCGCACGGCAAGTGTGGAAGCCGTTCGAGTGCGCCGAAATCCCGCGCATGGCGTGAATGCTGATCGGCCGGCCGATCATCTTCTCGTGCCGACGACCCGCCCAATCGGTCCACGGCTGATCGATGACGACGGCTTCGTGAAAGGCGACGTGGGCGAACTCCGCGGCGACGCGCTTGATCGTCGCCGCAGGAATTCCGGTGTGCGCCGCGACCGAATCTGGTGCGTATTTTCGGTCGAGATAGCGCGCGGCGAGCAAGCTGAAGGCCGGCACCGCGCGCCGCCCGTCGCTGAGAAGGTAACTGCCGGTGAGCGCGGGCGAGACGGCCGGATCGAGCGCGCTCGCGACCGATTTGCTCTTGCGATCGTAGATCTGCGGGTGGCCTTCGCTGCGTGCGAACAGGCCGTCGTCGGCCGAACCCTCGTCTTGGACGACCAGCCAGGCGGAATTGGTGTAGCGCGCGAGATAATCGGCATCGATCCTGCCGGCGCGCAGGAGTTCGTGGACGAGAGAGAGAATGAACAGACCGTCGGTGCCCGGCCGGATTCCGATCCACTCGTCGGCAATGGCTGAATATCCGGTGCGGATCGGATTGACGGAAAGCACCTTGGCGCCGCGTTGCTTCAGCTTGCCGAGGCCGATCTTGATCGGGTTGGAATCGTGATCTTCGGCGACGCCGAACAGCATGAAATACTTGGTGTGGTCCCAATCCGGCTCGCCGAATTCCCAGAACGAGCCCCCGATGGTGTAAAGTCCGCCGGCCGCCATGTTGACCGAGCAGAAGCCGCCATGCGCGGCGTAGTTGGCGGTGCCGAATTGGCTCGCCCACCATCCGGTGAGCGCTTGCGATTGATCGCGGCCAGTGAAGAAGGCGAGTTTCTTCGGGTCGGATGCGCGGATCGCGCCGAGCCAATCGGACGCGATCTTGAGCGCTTCGTCCCATTCGATCTCGCGAAAATCGCCCCTGCCGCGCTCGCCGGTCCGCAGCAGCGGCTTGCGCAGCCGTGCCGGCGAAGAATGCTGCATTATTCCGGCCGAGCCCTTCGCGCACAGCACGCCGCGATTGACCGGATGCGCGCGATTCCCCTCGATGTAGCGGATAGCGCCATCACGCAGACTGACCTTGATGCCGCAACGGCACGCGCACATGTAGCAGGTGGTGTATTTGACCTCGTCGGCAACCGGGGCGTTGGTCGGGACTGGCGGATCTCTAGAGACCTTGGGCATTTCCAGCAGGGTGCTCCGACAAGCGGGTGCTATCGCTGAGACAAGAGTATTTTTTTCCACTCAGGCCCGCTAGCGAAAAACGAAGTCATTCGATCTATATGCTTATTGAGCATATTTATTCATTACCGAAATCCATCGCGTTATCGTCCTTGAGCACCTCGATACCGATCATCTGTCGATTCCCAGCACCCGCATCGAATAGAAATTGTCGGGCCGCGAGATCAGTTCGAGGCCGATCGGAAGCCGACGGCCAGAATCAGGAAGCCGAGTAGAAATCGCAGCCGCTCTGCCGGCATGTTTTTGCGCGGCGCGGGCGCCAAATTGCGCGCCGATGACCCCCGCCGACCATGAGGATCAACGCTAGCGTCGCGTCGACGAGTTGCGGGCGCGGCTCGCAAATCCGGATTGAGTCGAGAGATTTTTCACGCGATCATGCTGTCTTCTTTTTTGCAGACCGCAACTCGTCAATCTTGCGCTCCCACTTCATTTCCTGCGCGAATGCAAGACATTCCTCGGCCGGCATGAAGACCGTTTCCTTCTCGGCCGGATAGGCCCGGTTCACCACGTCCTTCATGTAGCGCGAAATGACGTCTTCCATGATCGGGATCAGGTCGGTGTAGATGCGCGAATGGCGCGGAACATGCTCTTCCCAGAGATGGAAGAGGTCGGACGAGATGATGTGGACGCCGTGGGCGCAATTGCCGGCGCCGAGGCTGATCACCGGCACGGGCAGCGTCTGCGCCAGATACTCGGCCACTTCCGACGTCGTCACCTCGCACAGGATCGAGAAGCAGCCGGCGTCGACCATGGCCCTCGCGTCCTCGACCATTTCCTTGGCGCGCTTGGCGGTCTTGCCCTGGGCGACGAAGCCGCCCAGTTGCGGCATGCGCATCGGCGTGATGCCGATATGTCCCTGCACCGGAATCCCGGCGCGCACGATCGCCTCAATGTTCTTGGCGTGATACTTGTTGCCCTCGCACTTCATCACTTCGGCATTGGCCTCGTGCACGAAGCGGCCTGCATTGGCGACCGCCTGCTCCGTCGAGACATGGAAGCTCCAATAAGGCATGTCGACCATGCGCAAGCCGAACTTAGAGCCGCGATCGATCGCCTTCGACATCATCATGACTTCGTCGAAGCTCACGGTGACCGTGCTTTTGTGCCCGAACAGAATCATGCCGCCGGTGTCGGACACGCAGAGAATGTCCATGCCGAGCCGGTCGGCAATGACGGCCGTGCGATAGTCATAGGCGGCGAGCTGCGTGATCGGCTCGCCTTTCTTCATCTTGGCCATCAACGTGTTGATCGTGACTTTTTTCCGTGCTGGCGCGTCAGCCATAATCCCCTCACTCACTTTGTTGTCTCTCGGGCGGCGAAGAAAATCGGATGCGGAAGCCTAGCCCGATTTTCTCCGGGGGGCATGGGGCGCTTCGGCATGCGGCCAGTCAAATATGCGCAACCTATCGTATGTTCGCCCTCAGCTATAGGTCCGCTCGACCGGTATATACGTCGTCATCATGCCCATGGCGCGCGCGGGCGGCGTTTCGCCGTGTCGTAGAACGGCTTTGGCGTAAGCCGAATGTTGCGGAATGTGCCGGCGACATCGTGCAACACGACTTCCGAGGAGGTGCCGGCGAGGACATAGCCGAGCCCGAGAATGCCGCCCGCTTCGCTGCTCACGGCGGCTGACGTGACCGCGATGGTGCCGGGCGCGGTTGGGCGCTCCAGGTCACCGGGAGGCTGCCAGGGCCAGGCCAAATGATCGGCCTCCGCGCGGAAGGAGACGAGCGAGAGGGCGGTCTCCGGCGAGGGGATCGGCCAGCCGAATTTCTCCAGTCCCACGTCGGCGGGGGAGACGGGCACGCGGAATTCATTGCGGAACAGCACGAAGCCGGCCTCGATACGGAGCGCGTCGGCGGCGACAAAGCCTGCGGGTCTGACGTGAACGGACAGCGCATTCCAGAGAGCCTGTGCATACTGGCGCGCGACGATGATCTCGACGCCCAACTCGCCCGTATAGCCGAGCCGACCGATGGTGCAGGGAATGTCGGCAAGGTGCGCTTGGCAGAAGGAAAAATATTTGAGCACCTCGATCGGTTTGACGTTACCCAGCTTGCTCAACGCTGGAAGTGTCCGTGGTCCCTGCACGGCGAATACGGATCTTTGCGGTGTCAGGTCGGCACCTTCAACGAGGACGTTGGGATCACGACAGTCAAGTAAGTCGGCGATGTTTTCGCGACGCCCACTCATAATTTCATAAGAAGAGTCTCCGGTTCGCCACACGGTCCAGTCGGCCGCGAGCCTGCCTACGTAAGGAGTCCCGCACAAGGCGTAGGCGATTGCGCCGCGTTCCAAACGCACCAAGGAGCGCCCGGTCATCGCCTCGATGACACCGCGCGCACCCGGCCCTTCCAACTGCGCGCACTCAAGAAAGGAGAAATCGAACAAAGCGCAGTTGGTCCGGCAGGCACGCGCCTCGGCGGCGGCGTCGCCGAAATCGTGGACGAGGTCGTAGCCGGCGAGCGCCACGCTTATCCCCGCAGGCGCAAGATGACGTTGCCAAGAATGAACGCGCCGACCGCT
>Ga0126369_10002031_pt1 | contig 14305 bp, 18 predicted proteins | sample PanSoiMetaPlot_1_FD_109646 | JGI IMG/M metagenome (GOLD analysis project Ga0126369, IMG submission 109646) | Tropical forest soil microbial communities from Panama - MetaG Plot_1 | ecosystem: Environmental > Terrestrial > Soil > Tropical forest > Bulk soil | place: Panama | collected 2016-02-17 | reverse complement strand
GCGGCGCACGGCGTTGATCCCGGGCGAGTGATTCCGGAGTGCACCGGCGCCGCGGGTGCGACCGCGTTCGTTGCGCGTGCGCTGGATCCGTCGTGGTCGACGCTGACGTACTGAGCGTGGCAACGGAAGAGAAGCGTCCCCGGAGGGGCGGCCGGGCTTCAAACCCGGTAAGGGGCGTCAGCCGCCCCTTGGTGGGTTCGACTCCCATTCTCTTCCGCCATCCTTCCGCACCTCGTCTTGCCATCGCCCCGCGACCTCGAATAATCTCCGGCCGGGGTCCGCTGGGCCGCGGCTGACGGCGACTTGGGCGGCGGGCATTCGTCCCGAGCGGAGGACGATGGTCGGCTCGCGTTCAAGGATCGGCGGCGCACCGCCTCGTCGGTCGCTACGGAAACCGTGGGTATTGGTGCACCGCTGGCTGGGCGTCGGTGTCGGCGCGTGGTTCGCGCTCGTCGGCCTAACCGGCGGCATCCTGGTGTTCGAGGACGCCGTCGATGCGTTCCTCAACCCCGGGCTGCTCCGCGAACACCGGACCGGCGAATCCCTCCCGATCCACGAGCTGCTCGCGCGCGCCGAGGAGGCGTTCCCCCTCGGACACGTGGAGCGGATCCGGCCGCCCGCGGCGCCCGACGAGGTCTACCGCGTCGTCGTGCGGGTCGCACCGCACATGCGCGTCGAGTCGCCGCGCGTCGAGGCGATGTTCAGTCCGGCGACCGGGCGCGTGCTCGGCACGCGCGAGGCCGAGGAGATCGGGCTCTCACGTCCGTACTTCCTGAAGACGCTCTACGAGTTCCACCGTAACGTGCTGCTCGGGCAGGCCGGGTCGAACATCGTCGGCATCGCGGGCTTCCTGCTCCTCGCCTCGGCGGTGTCGGGGTTCGTCGTCGCGGCGCCGCGGACCCGCGCGGGCTGGCGCCGGGTGGTCGGAGTCAAGGTACGCGCCGGGGCGACGCGCATGCTCTTCGACGTGCACCGGTCGATCGGCACGATCCTCGCCGTGCTGCTCGTGCTTGCGACCGCCACCGGCAGCACGTTGGTTTACCTGAACTACGCGCGCGACCTGGTGAACCTCTTTTCCAAAGTCGAGCCGTTTGCGGTCGTGCCGTGGCGCCAGGTCCCCGACCGGGACTGGCCGACCTTCGAGACCCTAGTCGGGAGCGTGCGCCGTAGCTACCCGCTGCTCGAGATCGCGGAGATCCATCTGCCCTCGAAGCCAACCGCGGGATACGTGTTCTACCTGCGAGGGCCGGGAGATGCGCACCGGCTGGGCGACACCGTCGTGTGGCTCCATCCCGCGACCGGAGAGCTGCTGCTCGAGCGCAGTCCACGCGCGCGCACCAACGGCGAGGGCGTCATGCACTGGCTGTTCCCGCTGCATACTGGAACGGCCTTCGGGACGCTGGGCAAGATCGCGATGTGCGTCGCCGGCGCGGCCCCGTTCGTGCTCGTCTTCACCGGGCTGTGGGTGTGGCTCCGCAAGCGCCGGGCGGCCGCGTTCGAGGAGCGGCGGCGGAAGCAGGCGCGCGCCGCGCGGCGCTCGTCGGCGCTCCTTGGCCACTGGAATCAGTAGAAGTGGAAGTGATCGTAGATCGACGGGTCGGCGTTCGGGCCAGGAGCCTCCGGGTCGGACGGCGTGATCTCACCGGCGCGCTCTGCGGCGCGCACTAACGACGCGGCCGCGCGGTCGATCTCGGTCTCGGTGGTATAGCGGCCCACGCTCAAGCGCACCGCGCCGCGCGCGACCAGCGGGTCGACGTTCATCGCAGCGAGGACCGGCGAGATCGAAACCCGTCCGTCGTGGCAGGCGGAGCCGGTGGAGGCGGCGATCTCCGGCACTGCGGCGAGCAGCTCGCTTCCGATCAGACCGACGAAGCTCGCGTTGAGAGTGTTGGGCAGGCGCTCGCGAGGATGCCCGTTCAGGACGGCGCGGTCGCCGAGCGCAGTCGCGAGCCGGCTCCAGAGCCGGTCCCTGAGCTCCTGCATTCGGCGGGACGCGTCGGGCAAGGTCTCGCGTGCGATGCGGCAGGCCGTGCCCAAGCCGACCGCGTAGGGGACGTTCTCCGTCCCCGCGCGCTGCCCGAATTCCTGCCCGGCACCGTGCACGAGTGGTGCGAGCCGAACGCCGCGGCGAACATACAGCGCGCCGCTGCCCTTCGGCGCATACAACTTGTGGCCCGCGATCGAAAGGAGATCCGCACCGAGCTCGGCCACGTTGACCGGCACCTTGCCGGCCGACTGCGCGGCATCGACGTGGACGAGGGCACCATGCTCGCGGGCGAGCCGCGCAGCCTCGGTCAACGGCTGGAGGGTGCCGGTCTCGTTGTTGGCGTGCATGAGACTCACGACGAGGGTCGGTTGCCGCAGCGCCACCGCGAGCGCTTCGAGGTCGATGCGTCCGTAGCCGTCGACCCCGATGACCGTGAGCTCGAAGCCGAGGCGCTCGAGGAAGCGTGCCGTCTCGAGCGTGGCCGGGTGCTCGACGGCGCTGATCACGACCTGCGGCCGATCCGTGTCGCCCAATGCGGCAAACGCGAGACCCTTGAGGGCGAAGTTCGTCGCTTCGGTGCCGCCACTGGTGAACAGGATCTCGTCGGACTGCGCGCCAACAAGCGCTGCAACTTCGGCGCGCGCGACATCAAGCGCCCGGCGAGCAACCTTGCCGTAGCTATGCTGGCTCGACGGGTTGCCGAAGTGCTCCCGCAAATACGGCAGCATCGCGTCGAGCACCGCTGGATCCAGCGGTGTCGTCGCGTTGTAGTCGAGGTAGATCCGCTCGGTCGCCACTTTGCTCCCCGCGGTTTTTACATGTGGGTGCCAATACTAGCGAACGCTGCGGGGGAGCCGGTTGCAGTGCAGGTGACGCCGCTCGATGCCGGCAAAATTTGGCTCGGTGTCACCTCGTCGGTAACATCACCCGCATGACAGCTGGCATATATGCACAGCAGTACATATTCACCAAAGTGGCGACCGATCGCCGGTTGCGGAGTCCTCAATGGGGGTGATCCTCGACGCGCTCCGGAACGCGTTCGGGCTCATCGTCACGCTCGACCCGGACATGCTCGCGATCGTCTGGCTTAGCCTCCAGGTGAGCCTGAGCGCGGTGGCGTTGGGCACGTTGCTCGGCCTGCCGCTCGGCGCGGCGATCGCGGTCGGCAGGTTCCCGGGCCGTCGGGCGTCGATCGTCGTCCTGAATGCGCTGATGGGGCTGCCGCCGGTCGTAGTCGGGTTGATCGTGTACCTCCTGCTGTCCCGCGCCGGTCCCCTGGGCGAGCTCGGGCTGCTCTTCACGCCGACCGCGATGGTGATCGCCCAGACGATCCTGATCATGCCGATCATCGCCGCGCTCGGTCGACAGGCGGTCGAGGACGCGTGGCGCGAGTACCGCGAGCAATTGCGCTCGCTCGGCGTCAGCCGCTTGGCCGCCGCGCTCACGTTGATCTGGGACATCCGCTTCTCGCTGCTCACGGCCGTGCTCGCCGGGCTGGGCCGCGCCTGCGCGGAGGTCGGCGCCGTGATGATCGTCGGCGGCAACATCGCCGGCGTAACGCGCGTGATGACCACGACCATCGCATTGGAAACGAGCAAGGGTGATCTGCCGCTTGCGCTCAGCCTCGGGATCGTTCTGGTCACGATCGTGCTGATCCTGAACGCCGGCGCGTACTCCGTGAAGGAGGTCGCGCAGCGGCGGTATGGGTGAGGAACCGATGCGCGCGCCGACCTCGCTCCTGCCGCTCCGGCTCGTCGACGTCTCGTTCGACGCCGGGACGAAGCGGATCGTCGACCGCGTTTCGCTCGTGCTCGAGGCCGGACCGCGCACGATGATTCTTGGGCCGAACGGGGCAGGAAAGAGCGTCCTCATGCGCCTCTGCCATGGCCTCCTCAGGCCCACGGCTGGGCACATCGAGTGGGCGACCCCGGAGCGATCCGGCGAGCGGCGACGGCAGGCAATGGTCTTCCAGCGGCCGGTGATGCTCCGCCGCTCGGCACTCGCAAACGTCGAATACGCACTCAAGGTGGCCGGCGTCCCCTGGGACGAGCGCGAACCGCGGGCGCGCAACGCGCTCGAAAGCGTCGGCCTGTCGGATCTCGCTAACCGCGGCGCGCGCGTGCTCTCCGGCGGCGAGCAGCAGCGCCTCGCGCTTGCGCGCGCCTGGGCGCTTCGCCCGGAGGTGCTGTTCCTCGATGAGCCGACGGCGAGCCTCGACCCGGGCGCTAGCGCCGAAGTCGAGCGGACCATCGAGACGATCCACGCCGCCGGCACCAAGATCGTCATGATCACGCACAACCTCGGCCAGGCCCGTCGGCTCGGCGACGAGATTCTGTTCCTGAACGAGGGCCGGCTCGTGGAGCGCGCGCCGGCGGACCGCTTTTTCAATCGACCCGCCTCGGCCGAAACCGAGGCATTCCTCAAAGGAGAGCTTCCATGGACGTGAAACGACGGTTCATTCTTGCGGCCGCTGCGCTCGCCGTCGCGATGCCGCTTGCCGCGCAGGAGAAATTCATCACCGTCGCCTCGACCACGTCGACCGAGCAGTCGGGTCTCTTCAAATATCTCCTGCCGATCTTCGAAAAGCAGACCGGGATCCAGGTTCGGGTGGTAGCCGTCGGGACCGGCCAGGCGCTCGACATGGGTCGCCGCGGCGACGCCGACGTCGTGTTCGTCCACGATCCCGCGGCCGAGAAGAAGTTCGTCGACGAAGGGCAGGGCATCAACTACAAGCAGGTCATGTACAACGACTTCGTGATCATCGGTCCGAAGTCGGACCCCGCGAAGGTTGCCGGCGGAAAGGACGTGCTCGAGGCGCTGAAGAAGATCGAAGCCGCGAAGGCGCCGTTCGTGTCGCGCGCCGACCGGAGCGGGACGCACGCGGCTGAGCTTCGGTATTGGAAGTCGGCCGGGATCGACATCGAGGCGAACAAGGGTCCTTGGTACAAGGAAACCGGGTCGGGGATGGGGCCGGCGCTGAACACCGCGTCCTCGATGGGTGCCTACATCCTCGCCGATCGCGGCACGTGGCTCTCCTTCAAGAATCGCGGTGACCTCGCCATCCTCGTCGAAGGGGATCAGAAGCTGTTCAATCAGTACGGGATCATGCTCGTCAACCCGGCGAAGCATCCGAAAACGAAGGTCGATCTCGGCAACGCGTTCATCAACTGGGTCGTCTCCCCCGCCGGCCAGAAGGCCATCGCCGACTACAAGGTCGGCGGCGAGCAGCTCTTCTTTCCGAACTACAAAGGTGGCTGATGCGGGTCGTCCTCTCGTTAGTGGCGGTCGCGATGATTCAGACCGCGGGTGCACAAGAGCCGATCCGGCTCTACGCCGCCGGCAGCCTACGCGCGGCGCTGAACGAGGTCGCGGCGGCATTCACCGCGGCGAGCGGCGTCAGGGTTGCTGCCGAGTACGGAGCCTCGGGCCTGCTACGCGACCGCATCGAGAAGGGCGAGCCGGCCGAAGTCTTCGCGTCGGCCAACATGGCGCACCCGGCGTCGCTCGCACGGAGCGGCAAGGCGACGCCCGTTGTGCTTTTCGCCCGCAACCGACTGTGCGCGTTGGCGGGGCCGGGCGTCACGGTCACGAGCGCGACGCTGCTCGAGCGGATGCTCGATCCCGCCGTGAAGCTCGGAACGTCGACGCCGAAGGCCGACCCCTCAGGCGATTACGCGTGGGAGCTCTTCGAGAAGGCCGAACGCATCAAGCCCGGCGCGTACAACGTGCTGTCGGGCAAGGCACTCAAACTCGTGGGCGGGCCCGATTCCCCGCCGCCGCCGAAAGATCGGAGCGCGTATGGTCAAGCCCTCGCGACGGGGCAAGCTGACATCTTCCTCACCTATTGCACGAACGCACAACAGGCGAAGGGCGAAGTGGCCGCGCTACAGATTGTCGCGATCCCGGACGGGCTCGCAGTCGGTGCGGATTACGGGCTGACGGTGATTGCCGGCGCGCGCCCGGATGCGGAGCGGTTTGCACAGTTCGTGCTCTCGGCGCCGGGACAAGCTATCCTTGCTAGGCACGGCTTTTCCACTGCAGCCCCGACAAAGGAATCGAAATGAAGCTCAGCGCACGCAATCAGCTCGCCGGCAAGGTCACCGCGGTGAAGCGCGGTCAAACCACGGCCACGGTCAAGATCGACATCGGCGGCGGAAATTCGATCACTGCTCTGGTCACGCTCGACGCGGTCGACGATCTGGCGCTCAAGTCCGGCGATCAGGTGACCGCGATCATCAAAGCGACCGAGGTCATCGTCGGCAAGTAATCGGCGTGCGATCGCGACGCGCATTTCTCACTGGCGCCGCTGCGCTCGCGCTCGCACCGTCGCTCGTCCGCGGCCAGGCGACGCGGACGCTGACCGACGACACGGGGCGACGCGGCGAGGTCCCGCTCAAGGTTGAGCGTGTGTATGCTGCCGGTCCGCCGGCGAGCATCCTTGTGTTCGCGCTCGCCCCGGAAAAGCTGCTCGGGTGGACCACGCCGTTCCGTCCCGAGGAGCGCCCGTTCATTCCACCGAAGTACGCGGACCTTCCCACGCTGGGGCGCCTCACCGGACGCGGCAACACCGCGAACGTGGAGGTCGTGCTCGCCGCCAAACCCGACCTCATCGTCGACTACGGTTCGGTAGGGGCCACCTACACCTCCCTCGCGGATCGGGTGCAGACGCAGACCGGCATCCCCTACCTGCTGCTCGACGGCGCGTTCGACCGCATGCCGCAATCCCTGCGGCGTCTCGGCGAGATCGTGGGCGAGCCGGCGCGCGGCGAAGAGTGGGCGCGCTATGCGCAGGGCGTGCTCGACGACCTCGCGGCACGCGTTGCCCGCGTCCCGCCCGAGCGCCGGCCGCGCGTCTACTATGGACGCGGGCCGCGCGGCCTCGACACCGGCCTCGCGGGCTCGATCAACATGGAGTCGATCGAGCGCGTCGGCGCGACGAATGTCGCCGCGTCGCTTGGACGAGGAGGGCTCGTGCAGGTGTCGATCGAGCAGGTGCTCGCCTGGAACCCGGACGCGATCGTCACCATCGACCGCAACTTCTACGCGAGCGTCTGGAGTGACCCGTTGTGGCAGGGGCTCACCGCTGTCCGCTCGGGAAGGGTCTATCTGTCCCCGAACGTTCCGTACGGCTGGATCGATTTTCCGCCGTCGATCAACCGGCTCATCGGGCTGCGCTGGCTCGCGCACAGCCTGTACCCGGACGTCTTCTCCGAGGATCTCCGACCCGCGGTGCGCGAGTTCTACACGCGCGCCTACCACCAGACCCCGACGTCCGAGCAGCTGGACGACCTCGTCCGGACGGCGGAGCCGCGGCGCGGCTGATCGTGCGGCGCGAAGCGCTGGCGCTCGCTGGCGCAGTCCTCCTGCTGGCGGCAGTGGTAGTCGTCGCCTTTGCGGTCGGCCGGTATCCGGTGAGCCCGGGCGAACTCATGAGAGTGCTTGAAGCGAAGCTCTTCGGCACGCCGCATGGCCTCCCAGCCGCCATCGACACGGTCGTGTTCAGCGTGCGGGGGCCGCGGATCGTCGCCGCGCTGCTCGTCGGCGCGGCGCTCGCCGCATCGGGTGCTGCCTATCAGAGCCTGTTCCGCAACCCGCTCGTGTCGCCGGACATATTGGGCGTGTCGGCGGGCGCCGCGTTCGGCGCGGTGCTCGGGATTTTCTTTTCGCTCGAGGTCTGGGCGATCCAGTCGCTCGCATTCGTCTTCGGGCTCGTCGCGGTCGCGAGCGCCTATTCGATCGCCGCGAGCCTGCGCGGGCACGACCCGATCCTCGTGCTGGTGCTGGCCGGCGTCGTGCTCGGCTCGCTGCTCGGCGCCTGCATCGCGCTCGTGAAGTACCTTGCCGATCCGTACAACCAGCTGCCCGCGATCACCTACTGGCTCCTCGGAAGCCTCGCGGCGACGAATCCGGGCGACGTCTGGTCCACCGTGCTGCCGGTCCTCATCGGGCTCGTCACCCTCTGGCTCCTGCGCTGGCGGATCACGGTCCTCTCGCTCGGTGACGAGGAGGCGGCGTCGCTCGGCGTGCAGGTCCGCCGCGTGCGCGTCGCCGTGATCGCGGCGGCCACACTCGTCACCGCCGCGGTCGTTTCGATCTCGGGGATCATCGGCTGGATCGGGTTGATCGTGCCGCACGTCGCGCGACTCCTCGTCGGCGCCGATTTCCGGCGCCTGCTGCCGGTCGCGGCGCTGCTCGGCGGCGGCTTTCTCCTCGGCGTCGACACGCTGGCCCGAACCGCCGCGCGGATCGAGATCCCGTTGGGCGTGCTGACCGCTTTCGTCGGGACGCCGCTCTTCCTCTGGCTGCTCGCGACGGCGCGACGGAGCTGGCAATGAAGCTCGAGGCTCGCGAGCTCGCCTTCGGCTACCGCCGTCACCCGGTGGGGCGCGCGGTGTCCCTCACGCTTGGCACCGGAGAAATCATGTGCCTGCTCGGCCCGAACGGCGGCGGGAAGACGACGCTGTTTCGGACGCTGCTCGGGCTGATCCCGAAGCAGGGCGGGCAGGTGCTGCTCGACGGCGCCGAGTTGGGCGCGCTGCCGCGCCGCGAGGTCGCCAAACGCATCGCCTACGTTCCGCAGGCGCATACCGGCTACTTCCCGTTCATCGTCCGCGACGTGGTGCTGATGGGCCGGACCGCACACCTTCCGCCGTTCGCCGGGCCGTCGCGCCGGGATCGCGAGCTCGCGGACGAGGCGATCGAGCGCCTTGGGCTCGGGCAGCTCGCCGACGCGGTCTACACGCAGATCTCGGGCGGCGAGCGTCAGTTGACGCTCGTTGCGCGCGCACTTGCCCAGGCGTCGCCGTTGCTCGTGATGGACGAGCCGACGGCGAGTCTGGATTTCGGGAACCAGGCCCGGGTCCTCGAGCAGGTCGTCTCGCTGGCGCGCTCGGGCATCGGCGTCCTCCTGTCGACGCACGATCCGGATCAGGCGTTCCAGTGCGCGGATCGCGTCGCGCTGCTCCGCAGCGGTGAGCTCGTGGCGCAAGGCCCGCCGCGCGACGTGCTCACTTCCGAGTGGCTGCATGCGCTGTACGGGGTCGACGTACACGTCGTGGATGCACCGCTGCCGGACGGCGGGCGGCGGCGGGTGTGCCTCCCTGCTCGCGGGCAAACGCAGTGACCGTCCCAAGTACGCGCGTGAACGAGGGCCTCGCCTAGGGGCCAGCCAGATCGACCGACGAAGCTGCGATCAGGCAGCTACTCGTCGAGTGCGGCTTAAACGGCCGCATCGAGGAAAGCCTACAAAGGCGGGCTAGCTGTCAGGGGTAGGCAGCGCGCCGGCTTGCGCCTGCGCATGGTTGCTATGCCTAGTAGGGCTAGGCCGACGAGTGCGAGGGTGGCGGGCTCAGGAATGGCGGCCAAGGGGGAACTCACGTTTATGGTCACCGGCTGCCCATTCGCGTCGTTGGGGTAGCTTAAGGCAAATTGGAGACTTCCCGTTTCAACCACTGTGGTCACAACGGTCGCCGGCCCGGCGGTGACAAACCCAGTACCAGAAATGAAATCGATGACCTGGGAGCCCCCGGCGGTGGTCAAGCGGTGAACAAAGACCTGATCTGATAGAGGGCCTCCCGCGCTTTCTCGGATGTTGACGAGGAATTCAGTTGGAGTACCTATTTGGTTGGTGGTGAAATCCGGATTACATCCTGCGATGCCAACGCACCCAGGCGCGGAGACGCGAAAAAATTCAGCAGCAGGCTTAGTTTGATCGATCAGGGCGCCATTGGACTCCGTACCAGTCAGATGAATGGACCCATTCGGTAACTCAATGAAATTTAGGATCACGTCGGCTGAGGAGCTACCCGCAGTCAACGCAAGCGTCGCTAGAGCGACTAACTCAACCTTGACGTGTTTGCGAAGTTGGATATAGAACATGTTTGGGCCTCCAAGTGAAATGCGAACAACCGGAGCGCCAACAAAACTGGTCCACGCGAAGGTGACCCGAAAGGGTCAGCGGTACGAACAGAGGCTACATAGCCGACAGAATGCGCCGCCGGGGACCGGTAGCGAAAAGCATATCTGGTGCCAATTTCAGAAGTCCTGCTAATTCAAAAAATTGGTTAATTCGTAGAAGCCGGCACGACGCCGTCTGTAAAGTCGTCCGACGCGAATCTGCCTTCAGACGGCTCCCTTGTGTCGCTGGCTGGTGTTGCTCTGCGCTGTCCACGCGCCTGTTCAGGAAACGCAACAGCAATTGGAGCAAGCCGCATAGCTGCATGCGTAACTGAAGCTAGGCGCGCGCATCTGATGTCCGAGAGGCCTCCGTCGCGAGAAATCCCGCGGCGAGCATTCGAAGATCATCAGGCTGCTCGCTAGCAAACAATCAAGCATTAACTTTCGTCTTGGGTCGCGTAAAGGTAGATGCTGTGGTCGGTCGGCGTGCAGCCCGGGCCTGTTAGAATTCACCCTTTCGGATCAAGAGGTTCGGCGAGCCCGCGAGCGGGCGCAGGCTCGCGCCCGCGCGGGGACGGATGAAGGTGTTCGGGTTTGCCGGCTGGTCCGGCAGCGGCAAGACCACGGTGATCGAGCAGCTCATTCCGCGCTTCATGCGGGCCGGGCTCACGGTGTCGCTCATCAAGCACGCCCATCACAGCTTCGACATCGATCAGCCGGGCAAGGACTCGTACCGGCATCGCGCGGCGGGGTCCAAGGAAGTGTTGGTGAGCTCGGAGAAACGCTGGGTCATCATGCACGAGCTGCAGGGCGACGCCGAACCCGGCCTCGATGCGCTGATGAAGCGGCTGTCGCCGTGCGATCTGCTCCTGGTCGAAGGCTACAAGCGCTACCCGATGCCGAAGCTCGAGATCTACCGCGGCGCGAATGGGAAGCCGCTGCTTCATCCGGAGGATCCGACTATCGTCGCGATCGCGGCCGACGTCCCGCTCGAAACGGAACTCCCCCGGTTTCGGCTGGACGACTACGATCGGATCGCCGAATTCATCCTGGTCCACAACGGCTTCAAATGAAGGGAATTTGATGGCGAACGATTTGCTCTCGGTCGACGAAGCGCTGGCGAGGTTGCTCGCCGGCGCTCGTCCAACGGGAGAGGTGGAGACGATCCCGACGCTCAGAGCGACGGGGCGCGTGCTCGCACGTCCGCAAGTGTCGGCGCTGAACGTTCCGCCGCTCGACAACACGTCCATGGACGGCTACGCCGTGCGCGCGGCCGACTGCGCGTCGGGCGAGGCGCGGCTGCGCATCGCACAGCGCATCCCAGCCGGCGCGGTTGGCAAGGCGCTCGCGCCGGGTACTGCCGCGCGCATCTTCACCGGAGCGCCGATCCCGCCCGGAGCGGACGCGGTGGTGCCGCAGGAGCAGTGCACGGTTGAGGGCGACCACGTCGTCATCGAGCACAAGCCGCAGCCCGGCGACTGGATCCGGCGCGCCGGGGAGGACATCCGCGCGGGTGCAACGATCCTCGAAGGGGGCACTCGACTGAGAGCACAGGAGATCGGCCTCGCCGCGTCCGTCGGGCTCGGGGATCTGCCTGTGCACCGCAAGCTGAGAGCCGCGCTGTTCTCGACCGGCAACGAGCTCGTGATGCCCGGAGAGCCGCTACCGGACGGCGCGATCTACAACTCGAACCGCTTCACGCTGACCGGCCTCTTGCGCATGCTCGGCTGTGACGTCGAGGATCTGGGCATCGTGCCCGACACACTCGCTGCGACGCGTGAGGCGCTGCGCAAGGCAGCCGGAGCGAGCGATGTGATCGTGACCTGTGGCGGCGTCTCGGTCGGCGAAGAGGACTACGTCAAGCCGGCGGTCGACGCCGAGGGGCGCCTCGACCTCTGGCGGATCGGCATGAAACCCGGTCGACCGTTCGCCTACGGCGCGGTACGCCGCGGGGACGGAACGGAGGCGAGCTTCATCGGCTTGCCGGGAAACCCGGTGTCGAGCTTCGTGACCTTCGTGCTGTTCGTCCGGCCGTTCTTGCTGCGCTGCCAAGGCGCGACGCGGCTCGAGCCACAGTCCTACGTTCTGCGCGCGGATTTCGACTGGCCGAAGCCGGATGCGCGGCGCGAGTTCCTCCGCGTAAGATTGAACGCGTCCGGTGGGCTCGATCTCTTTCCGAATCAGAGCTCGGGTGTGCTGACGTCCACGGTATGGGGTGACGGGCTGCTCGACAATCCACCGAAGCAGACGATCAAGCGCGGCGACGCCGTACGCTTCCTGCCGTTCTCGGAGTTGCTGACTTGAGCACGACGCTGAAGCTGCGTTTTTTTGCGAGATTGCGCGAGGACCTAGGGACCGGCGCCGAGGAGGTCGCGGTCCCGCCTGGCGTCGCGACGGTCGCTGGCCTCCGGGCGCATCTCGCCGCGCGCGGCGGCGCTTGGGCGACCACCCTTGCCCAGGGCAAGGCGATCCGGGTCGCCGTCAATCAGGAGCTCGCCGAGGCCGCGACGCCGATCCGAGCCGGCGACGAGGTGGCGTTCTTTCCGCCGGTGACCGGGGGCTGACCGTGCCGGTGCGCATCCAGACCGAGGACTTCGACGTGAGCGCCGAGATCGCCGCGCTTCGCCGAGGCAACCCGAAGATCGGTGCGGTCGCGAGCTTCGTCGGCGTGGTGCGCGACGTGAACGACGGCGACAGCGTGGCCGCGCTGAAGCTCGAGCACTATCCGGGGATGACCGAGAAGGCGATCGAGGCGATCGTCGCCGAGGCAAAGGCCCGCTGGGACATCGCCGACGTGACCGTGGTCCACCGCGTCGGCGAGCTAAAGCCGCTCGACCAGATCGTGCTCGTGGTCGTCGCCGGCGGGCACCGCGGCGACGCGTTCGCAGCGTGCGAGTTCATCATGGACTACCTCAAGACCCGCGCGCCGTTCTGGAAGAAAGAGCAGACGCCGCAGGGCGCGCGTTGGGTCGAGGCGCGTTCGTCGGACGACGAGGCCGCAGAGCGCTGGGCCGGTGCCAAGAAGGACGTGGCCTGACGCGAGATGACCCCGCTCGGCCTTGCGGCGGTGGCGATCGGGGCGGTCCTCGGCGCATGGCTCCGCTGGGGTCTCGGCGGGTGGCTCAACGCGATCGTCCCGGAGCTGCCTCTCGGGACGCTCGCGGCGAACCTCTTCGGCGGGTTTGCGATCGGGGTCGCGATCGCCTTTTTCGCGCGGTATCCGGGCGTCGCGCCGGAGTGGCGTCTGGCGATCATCACGGGGTTTCTCGGTGCACTTACGACATATTCCACCTTCTCCGCTGAGGCGGTCACGTTGCTCGCGCGCGGCCAATTCGGCTGGGCGGCGCTCCATTCGTTCAGTCATCTCGCCGGGTCGCTCGCGATGACCGCGCTCGGGCTGGTCGCGTTCCGTGTGCTCGTGAGGTGAGGCGATGCGCAAGGGCGTGCGGCTGCAGTTCTACTTTCCGGAAGGTGCGCGTCACCATCATCACCTGCTGCACGAGTGGTTGCTTCAAACCGCGCGCGACTGCGGCATCAAGGGCGGCTCGGTGTTTCGCGCGATCGCGGGGTTCGGTCGCCACGGCCACATGCACTACGGTCACTTCTTCGAGGAAGCGGGGAAGCTGCCGGTCGAGGTCCGGCTGGTCACGACGCAGTGGCTCGCTGAGCGGCTGCTCGCGACGCTGCGCGCCGAGCGGGTGCAGGTGTTCTTCGTCCGCTCGGAGGTCGAGTTCGGCTGGATTCCCGACGACGACTCGGCGTGAGCGGCCCGTGATCGAGATCGACGTTCCGGGCTTTGGCGCGCTCGCGATCGCGCACTTGGTCCTCGACTTCAACGGCACGCTCGCCTGCGACGGCGGGCTGATGCCCGGCGTCTCGGAGCGGCTCGCAACGCTTGCGGCGAAGCTATCGATTCATGTATTGACCGCCGACACGCACGGGACGGCGGCGACTGCGCTCGCGGGGGTGCCATGCGCGCTCGAGATCGTGGGTCGCAATGACCAGGCGGAGGCCAAGCGGCGCTTCGTGGCGTCGCTCGGTGCAGACCGCGTCATTGCGATCGGCAACGGGCGCAACGATCGGCTCATGCTCGCAGAAGCGCGGCTCGGGATCGCAGTCGTCCAGAGCGAAGGCGCCTCTGGCGAGACGCTCGCGGCCGCCGACCTCGTCGTCCCGACGATCGTGGATGCGCTCGACCTGCTCACCCACCCCATGCGGCTCGTCGCGAGCCTGCGGGACTGACGCGGTGCCGTTCAGCCGGTTTCCCGGCGGAGCCGATCGCGCAGCTCGGTCTTGAGCACCTTGCCGTAGTTGTTCTTCGGCAAGCTCTCAACGAAGCGGTAGCTCCGCGGGCGTTTGAAGCGCGCAATGCTCTCGAGACACAGCGCGTCGAGCTCGCGCTCCGAGACCGCTGTCCCTGCG
>Ga0126369_10002030_pt1 | contig 14306 bp, 12 predicted proteins | sample PanSoiMetaPlot_1_FD_109646 | JGI IMG/M metagenome (GOLD analysis project Ga0126369, IMG submission 109646) | Tropical forest soil microbial communities from Panama - MetaG Plot_1 | ecosystem: Environmental > Terrestrial > Soil > Tropical forest > Bulk soil | place: Panama | collected 2016-02-17 | reverse complement strand
TTATCCAGTCGCGAGCGGTATAAAGCCGCCTGGTTCAGATCCTGCGAAGCCCTGACGAATACGCCAGGCAAGTTGCGGACGGCCTTGCGTAACGTGCCGAATCCACCCCCTGTATTCGGCGCCAAGAAGATCAAGACCTGCTGTGCCTCCTGCGGAACTGTAACCGTGATTCCTTCTTCTCGTACTTTCTTGTTCCACGTTTCCGCTCGTGTAAACCAGCTGTCCGGCGGCGGGTTCGTGGACCCACGCAGAAACGCCACAATCAACAGGTAGGGCGCTGACTGCGATTCGGGAAAATCGGGATGGATCCAAACGCGGTCTCCAGCTTGTAAGTTGGATACTTCCGCGATGGGCAACGTCCTACCATCCCTGTTGACCTTTACTTCCACGCTAGGCCCGATTAGGTCGAATGCGCCGGTGTCCGCAGCGTTGACCGCCGCGGCGGCAAACACCGGTCCTAACAACGCCAAACACCAGGTTAGAATCTTTCGGAGCGAAGAGCTTTCCAAGTACTGTAGGAACATACTTCGTTTTCACTTTCGGCGCGGAGGGGTGGACTCCGTTAGCAAAAATAGAATTATAACTGACATGCTAAGCGTCCGCCCGGAGTCCTTGGAATCCGAACATTTTCGCAAAAATCATCACCGAAAGGAACCATTTCAGAAAACCAGAAATACGGGTTCCGTCGCATGATGCACCGCAACGTTACCGCAAGGACTTGCTCACGTAAAATTTCCCAAGGGCTATTGAAAGAATGACGACAGAGCCGTCTCTTGTCAGCTTGGATGGATTGATAGTTAGAGTTGAGCGACTCTTCCTTCGCTTGCTGCGCATAACTCGCCCGCGCTTCGCGTGTCCGGTTCCTAAGGACCGCATGCTTCCGTCTCACGCGGATTATTAATCCTTTACGTGAGATGTCCTCGTCCATTCGAGGCCAAATTGTCGGGACGATCTATAACTGACAGACTCAGAGTAATGTTTGTCGTTCCATTGCTTTCATTGGCCGCGGTGTTCTTGAGTAGAACGCGGTGACGTGTGGCAAGGATGTCGCCGAACGAGGTCATTTTCTGGGCCGGAATTACTGCAAGGGTATCTCCAGTCACTGGGAGCGGGATCCAGCGTTTTGCGCAGTAAATCTGGGTGTAGACGTTATCTCTGCGGCCCACGAGTCCCGTAATGTACTTCGTCCCATCGACGTGCGGATTACCGATGATCTGATAATCTTCAGGCACTGACTTCTCGCTTGATGCGAGCATCCTTTTATTCAGGATGTGTGCGAAGTTCTTGACTCCTGGTATCAGGGATGTCACCGCGAATAAGTCTCTGACCACTTTCGTGTCAAGGATTCCAGCCGCGGTGGCTTTAGTTGCGTCAATCCGATGGCCGAGTTGTGCCCAAAAACCAGCAGAATCTGCCAGGAGACTATGCAGGTAGTGGATTTCCGCATGCGAGGTTGGATAGATCAAAACGTCAACTTCCACCGCATAAGCTAACGTGTTGGCTCGATCTGGCAGCACACTCCGGAAAATCTCAGACATCACATTCCACGCGCATTCCAATATGTTGTAGGGCACCGGAACATATCGACCCTGCAAATAGAAAGCACTTGGGAAAGCCTCAAGAGAATGATCGGTAGCGCTTGGAGACACCACAAACTTTCGAGCAATGTGGCCAAACGCACTTGGCACGAACCGTAACATATCGCCCGCCTGCATATCTCCTTCCCGATGATTTCGGGCGACATCGAGCAGGTTCATTTCGAAGGGGGACTGTTCGTCTGTGGCATTCGCCTTGTTGAGTCCCAGCCAATCCAGCACCGAGCGGAACAATCTGGAGATCCGTTCATCTTCATTGAGAATGACCGCTTGTCCCTTCTGGAACAGCCGCGACAATTCTCCTCGCTCGACTCCACGGGGCGTCACGTTCAATATGGACAGACTGCACCTCCTTGTGCTCGGTGCCGACGCTACGGCACCAATGCGAATTTGGTGGCCCAACAAAATTCGACCATTTTTGGGTCGCGTCACTTGGGCACGGCAACAGCCAAACGAAGGCTCCAAATCACGAGAAAGTATGCATTGAGGTCGCGCTTTAGGAGTCGCTTTTTCAAGGCCTTCACGAAGAACCTAACTTGCCCTTAGAAATGCGCAATGATTTAGCACTGTCCCCGGTCAGTTAGCCCCGCGAAAATAGGTACAATTTCCAAGTTTTTGCGGATCTCGGCCGTATGGATCACTGACCATCTTCAACTCGAGAGCGCTGTTCTCGACGGCGGATTTGATGACCTTTTTATAACCTTGCATGTATTTTTATTGCAGCAATTCCTCTCTTTTAATGTCAGAAGCCTAAAGTGAACATCACAGTTTGAGCTCTCTTCCCAGGACATTCGGCTGCGTTGACCGGCGGAGCCGCGTAAGCTAAACAGGCCGTTCATATGTGCGACAGGGAGTGACGCGCGCGCCGGCGCGGCCTTATGTCGTGTTTGCGGACGACGATCCTGCGCCGCGGGTGTACAACTTCAACGGATCGACGGCTGATCGAACCGTTATTTCGTCGGAATCCCGAGAACCTGTTTAACTGGGGTAACGTTAGTTATTCCCAATAGAGATGCCCCGCGTACTGTTCGCCCTTTGGGTTGCCGCTACATCGAGATCTGAAAGGGCCACTCTTTCAGAACCTCCAGGAGTCAAAATCCACAACGACTGACCCATGATCGCGTAGCCCTGGGCGGCGATACACTTTCCGTTTTTGAAAATCAAAGTCACAGGATTCGCCGGATGCTCAGCTGAGGCCGCACTCGCCTCGAGTGCACTCGGTTGGGGCTGCTGGGTTTGTGTCGCCGTTATGTGAGCTTGAAGCAGTTGTACCGTCTCATTGAGCTGTTGCACCCGACGAGTCAACGTATTAATCGTCTGGTTTGTATCGAACGTCGAAGAAGGATCGCAGATATAACCGAAGTAGCAAGGTTGGGGAAAGTACGCCCCGAGATTGTACGCTCCGGGATAATAGGCGGGTCCCCCCGGATAGTACGCGCCTAAATAGGACGCTGCGGGGTAGTAGGGCGAATACCGATAATCCAGCGGGATCTGTGCTTGCAGAGCCGGCGCTAAGAACAGACTTATAAAAAACACCTTCCAGAATTTCATAAACGATCCTTTCGCAGGGCTCTTGTAGAGCGACTCTATTAAAATCGTATCAAGAGGGAAGTAACGACAAGTGTCTTAAAAATTTGGCTTCTGAAATGGGCCGGTGAGAATTAATCTCTAGCAATCTATTGGAGGTTTATCGTGAATCATACCGGCCGTCATTTTCTTCAGATCCCAGGTCCTACGAACATTCCAGACCGTGTCCTGCGTGCGATGGACCGGCCAATCATTGACCATCGTGGTCCCGAATTCTCAGCATTAACCCTGGAGATTCTCGATGGGCTGCGCTCTGTGTTTAAAACGTCCGGCCCTGTGGTGATGTTTCCCTCATCGGGTACGGGAGCCTGGGAAGCCGCCATCGTCAACACGCTTTCACCCGGCGACCACGTCCTCGCATTCGAAACTGGACAGTTCTCAGCTCTCTGGAAGAATCTCGCCGAGCGAATGGGTATCCATACCGACTTTGTGCCGGGCAACTGGAGGAGAGGAGTCGACCCCGACGATGTTGAAGCACGCCTCAAGGCAGACAAAAGCCACGCCCTCAAAGCCGTATTGGTCGTCCACAATGAGACGTCTAGTGGAGTCAAATCCCGCATAGGCGAGATTCGCCGGGCGATGAATCGCGCAAATCATCCTGCTCTATTAATGGTGGACACGATCTCCTCTCTCGCTTCGTCGGACTACCGGCATGACGAATGGGAAGTCGATGTCTCGATCGGAGGATCGCAAAAGGGTCTTATGCTGCCCCCCGGACTCAGCTTTAACGCGATCTCCGAAAAAGCTCGTCGAGCGCAAAAGAGCGCGAAGCTTCCGAGGGCGTATTGGGACTGGGACGAAATGCTGAAACAGAATACTGCGGGTTTTTTTCCCTATACTCCCCCCACGACTCTCCTCTACGGTCTTCGTGAAGCTCTAATGATGTTGAACGAAGAGGATCTACCCAATGTGTTCCTTCGGCATCGACGCCATGGCGAAGCCACTCGTGTTGCCGTGCGCGCATGGGGTCTGGAAATCGTCTGCGAAAATCCCGACGAATACTCGGACACCGTCACCGCAGTCTTTATGCCGCCCGGCCACGATGCTGATCAGCTCCGAAAACTCATCCTCGAAAGATTCGACATGTCCCTTGGAACCGGGCTTGCGAAACTGCAGGGCAAGGTCTTCCGCATCGGACATCTCGGCAGTTTCAACGATCTAATGTTGGCCGGAACGATCGCAGGCGTTGAGATGGGCCTTGGCCTTGCAGGCGTTCCGCACTTAAAAGGTGGCGTCATGGCCGCGCTGAATCACCTTATTTCCGCTGCTTCAATGAAAGAGACAGCTTTGGCCGTGCACAACGATTAGAGTCATGAACTCGTATGGAAGGCCAGCACAGGGCCGGCACCACGGCCGGAGCGACCACGGCATCGATTCCGTATAATCCGTGATGCGAGGGCGAACAGGTTGGTGGTTTGGAACATCCGGACGCTTGGCGGGGTGCAGCTCGTTTATCGGGACCGCGCGATAACGACTGTCAACACGAATCGACTACAAGCGTTACTTGCCTATCTTGCTCTCCACACTGGTGTTCAGCATTCCCGTGAACATTTGGCTTTCCTGTTTTGGGCCGACTCTACAGAGTCGCAGGCTCGGACAAATCTTCGTCAGTTGCTTCATCATTTGCGATCTGCGTTGCCTGATGCCGGTCAATTCATCGAGACAGACGGCCAGAACATTCTTTGGCGATGCACGGCCGAGTTCTCGATCGATGTAGCCGATTTTGAAGCTTGTGCGATCCGAGCAGAGGAAGCCGTCAAGACCCGTGAGCCCGTTCGTGCGAGAAAAGAGCTTGAAGAAGCTGCGGCCTTGTATCGCGGCGACTTTATGCCTGGTTTACAGGACGAGTGGGCTGAGGTCGAAAGAAAGCGTTTACGTCAGAAATACGCTGAGGTACTCGGGAGCCTCATATCTTTACTGGAGGACATCGGCGAATTCTCATCTGCCCTTCAGCATGCAGAACGTCTTCTGGCTTTGGATCCGTTTAGTGAAACAAGTTACCAGACGCTCATGCGTCTTCACGGACTGAAAGGAGACCGCGCTGCGGCCCTGCTTGTCTATCACCAGTGCGTGACCGTCCTTCGTCGCGAGCTCGACACTGAGCCGGGTCCGGCAACACGCAAGCTGCGGGATCAGGTGACAAAGCAGGAGCTCATTCCGGCCGATAGGCCCAAGCCGTCGACGATATCCGGCCCCACACATCTGAATTTGATAGGACGTCAACGGGAATTCAATCGTTTAATCGAGGTCTGGAAAATTGCCGCACAGGGCACCGCATCGTTTGTCTTAATCACCGGAGAATCAGGCATCGGAAAAACTCGCCTGCTCGAAGAGCTGCGAATGTGGACGTCGCGGCAGGGTGTATCAATAACGCAAGCGAAATGCTACGCAGCAGAAGGACGTCTGGCGTATGCGCCCGTCGCGGACTGGATACGGAGCCCCGCATTTCATTCGGTACTACCTGGCCTGCCGCCATCACAACTTTCTGAACTGGTTCGCGTGTTGCCTGAACTACTAGTCGAACATCCGGAACTTGCCCTCCCACTGCCTCTCAGTGAGGGGTGGCAGCGTCACCATTTCTTTGAAGCGCTTGCCCGCACCATATTGAAATGTCCACAACCTCTGCTGCTCGTCATTGATGATCTGCAATGGTGTGACCAGGAGACATTGGAATGGTTGCACTACCTGTTACGTCTGGAGCCGCAAGCTCGTTTGCTTGTGGCAGGAACGGTTCGAATCGAAGACCTGAATGACCGACACGCCTTGCGGGCACTCATGCACGATTTAAATCGCGACGGGTGCTCAACGGAGATCCCGCTCGGCTTACTCAATTCGAAAGACACCGCCACTCTCGCGACTCAGGTTTTTGGTCGCCAGCTGGATGCGGAGTCGAGCGTGCGACTATACAGGGAAACAGAAGGGCATCCTCTCTTTGTCATCGAAAGCGTGCGCGCCGGACTGCTGTCGGCAACAAAGGATTCTGCCGCGCCCGAAAAGCCGGAGTTCGCGGCGGTTCACAGACCCAGCGTTCTTCCGCCCAAGGTTTACGCCGTGTTGAGTGCGCGATTGGCACAGCTCTCAGACAGAGCCCAGGACCTTACGTCAGTCGCGGCGTGTATCGGTCGACCTTTCACTGCCGAGCTTCTTCAGAAGGCCAGCCATTGGGATGAAGAAACTCTGATTTCTTTGCTTGATGAGCTCTGGCAACGACGGATCATCCGGCTGCAGGGAGAGGAGTCCTATGATTTTTCTCACGACAAATTGCAAGAGGTGGCCTACAGCCAATTGAGTCCGGTCAAACGGCAACTCTATCACCGCCGTATTGCCGAATCGATCGCAACGCTCTCGGGAAATGATAAGGACTCCGTGAGCGCCGAATTGGCTCGACACTATGAGCAAGCGGTTCTGCCTGCTCTCGCTGTTCCGCTCTATTATCAAGCGGCGCGAGTCAGCCAGCGAATGTATGCCGAGACTGAAGCTATTGAATCCCTCACGCGAGCGCTGCGTCTGATTGAAGCGTTTCCTCAAGGTGAGGAGCACGACGGTACCGAACTGAATTTACTCGTATGCCTCGGGCTCTCGTTGACTGCCACACAGGGTTACGCAGCTCCTGAAGTCGGGCGGGCATACGCCAGAGCACGGATGTTGTGTGAGTCCCTTGGCGAAAAGGATCAATATTTCTCAGTGCTATGGGGATCCTGGGTTTTCCATCAGGTCCGAGGAGACCTGCCTGTCGCCCGGGAAATGGCTTCCCGCCTATTGCAAATGGTCCACCTTCGAAACGACGCCGCGGCGGTTGCTGCTGCGCACTTTGCGATCGCTTGTAGTTTGTTTCATCTCGGCGAACTGGTTCAGGCACGCGAGCATTTGCAACAAGCGTTGTCCGGCATTGACACAGCGGATGAAAGATTGCACCTGACGGTTTTTGGTCCGGACCTCGGTGTGTTTTGCCTTTCGTACATGGGTCACGTTCTGTGGATGCTGGGCGATTCTGACCAATCGGTGGAATACAGCCGTCAGGCACTGGATCGTGCTGAACGGCTCTCTCATCCGTTTACCATGGCGCTGGCGCTTGATTATGCATCCATCCTTCATCAGTTTCGCGATGAACCCACGGTCGCCGCTAAGCGCGCAGAGGACGCTGCAGTCGTGTGCCGTCAGTATGGATTCAGTTACTACCTGGCATGGACGTCGATCATTCGCGGCTGGGCGCTTGCCGAAGGCGGCGCGGCTCAAGAAGGAGTCGAAAAGATACAGGAAGGACTGGCGGCACTGGAGCAGCAGAGGGCCGCTTTAAGGACGCCGTATTATCGAATGTTACTGGCGCAGGCATTTGCACGAACGGGCGATGTGGAGATGGGGCTGAAGTGTCTGTCCGAAGCCCTTGTCATCCGGGAAAAAACCGGAGAGTGCTGGTCTGACGCCATGATTCATCAGCTCAGGGCCTCATTGCTGCGGAAAAAAGGTGATGTGGGCGGAGCCAACCGGAGCCGCCAACGAGCGCTCTCAGTCGCCGACCGGCAAAAAAACAAACAGCCGCCTGCGGAACGCAGACAGAACGGCTGAAGAACGGCGAGTTTATTATTCTTTCGGTTGTAAGGAGGGAGTATGTCTATCGAGACTGCCGTAGCAGAGTTCAAAACAAAGTTGAGAGGCGAATTGATCGCAGCGGGCGACGCGGAATACGAAAAAGCCCGTCAGGTTTATAACGCAATGATCGATCGGCATCCACGCTGGATCGCCCGGTGCCGCGATGTCGCGGATGTTGTCGCGTCCGTGAATTTCGCGCGGGAGAACGGCGTCAGGCTTGCAATTCGAGGTGGAGGACATAATGCGGCGGGCCTCGGCGTATGCGACGGAGGCCTGGTCGTGGATCTATCGGCGATTCGATATACGCATGTGGATCCTGAGGCCGGAACCGTGCGAGTTGGAGGAGGTAGCACCTGGGGTGACGTAGATCATGCCACTCACGCCTATGGATTAGCGGTGCCTACTGGAATCATTTCGACGACCGGCGTCGGGGGCTTGAGTCTCGGTGGAGGTATCGGCCACTTGACTCGAAAATGCGGGCTCACTATCGATAACTTCGTTTCAGCAGATCTCGTGCTTGCTGACGGAAGCTGCGTCACGGCCAGCGAGTGGCGGAATGAAGATCTCTTCTGGGCGATCCGTGGAGGCGGTGGCAACTTCGGAATTGTCACTTCATTCCTGTTCAAGACCCATCGAATCCATACCGACTACGCGGGGCCGATGTTTTGGGAACTCGATCAGGCTCCCGATGTGATGCGCTGGTATCGCAAGTTTATTGTTGAAGCGCCGGACGACCTCAATGGGTTCTTCCTTTTTCTTGTCGTTCCTCCCGGACCTCCTTTTCCGGAACATCTCCACAATAAGAAAATGTGCGGCATTGTATGGTGCTACGCAGGGCCTCTGGAGAACGCGGAAGCGGTGTTCAAGCCTATCCGGGGTTTTCTGAAACCCAGCTTAGACTTTGTCGGTCCAATCCCGCATCCTGCGCTGCAAAGCATGTTCGACCCGATATATCCGCCGGGACTTCAATGGTATTGGAAAGCCGATTTCTTCAATGAATTGAGCGACGGCGCCATTGACGAGCACATGAAATATGGAACTCAGCTTCCCACATGGCAGTCCAGCATGCATTTTTATCCAATCAATGGAGCTGCGGGCCGCGTAGGGAAGGACGACACGCCATGGAGTTACCGCGACGCGAAGTGGGCGCAGGTTATCGTCGGCGTTGATCCCGATCCCGCAAACAACGAGCGCCTTATTTCCTGGGCTCGAAGTTACTGGGAAGCTCTGCATCCTTATTCTGCAGGCGGCGCCTACATAAACTTCATGATGGATGAAGGAGAGGATCGTGTTAAGGCAACCTATCGAGGGAATTTCGAGCGCTTGGCTCGGATAAAAGCGAAGTACGATCCGAACAATCTGTTTTCAGTCAATCAAAACATCAAGCCTGCCGCGGCTTGACGCGTCAGACGGCCACCTCAAGGGTCGCTGGTTCGGTCCTGCGCCGCGCATTTTGTTTTCAGCGACCCTTCACATCACCACGCCGCCGCTGGCGTGGATATTCTGCCCCGTGACCCACCCGCCTCATCGCTGACGACGAAAGCTACAACGTATTTCCACTGGTGCTTGCCCGTGCGCCCCCATTTGTTCGGTCCGTGTTTTATTGATTGTATAATTTCATAGCATATATGCTATAAACTTAAGCATTATGAAACAAACGGCATCACAATCGTCACCGACACCGCTGAGCAGGCGCGAGCGGCAGATCATGGACATCATTTATCGCATGGGACGGGCGACTGTCGGCGAAGTCATGGAGAGGCTGACGGGCGAGCCGGCGTATTCCACCGTGCGCGCGCAGCTTCGTGTTCTGGAGGAAAAGGGACATCTCCGCCATGAAGAACATGGCCTCCGTTACGTTTATCTTCCCAAAGTTCCCCGTCACATGGTGCGACAGTCGGCACTAAGGCATGTTGTTGATACATTTTTTGAAGGCTCTGCGGGGAAGGCTGTCGCGGCGTTGCTCGGCAAGGAAGGCTTCAAGATTTCGGCAGACGAATTGGATCGAATCTCCAAATTGATCGAAGAAGCGAAAAAAGAGGAGGAATCATGATGATGAAATCGTCGGTGATACTTGTCACGGCATTCCTCCTCACCTTCGTCATGCGAAAGCGGGCTGCAGCCGAGCGCCACATGCTGTGGACGATCGCGATCATTTCCGCTGCGCTTTTGCCGGTGTTCAGCTCTATTCTGCCCGTGTGGCAGCCGTCATTTGCCACGCGAATCGTTGCATCACTGCCGCGCCTCACAGCGACAACGACTGGCGTTCGGTATGCCGGTCCGGCTGTAATTTTCCACGCGCAAAGCATCGAAACCACCCAGAGTGTGTTCAAGCAGGCATGGCCATATGTCTGGATCGCCGGATGCGCTGTCTGTTTGCTGCTGGCAGCCCGGGGGATCATCACACAGATCAAGATAGGATGGCGAAGTCACGACGCGTTGCCTGGTGCCGCACATTCCATACTAATGCGCGTAGCGGGGCAGTTGCGTTGCAAGCGGGCGATCCGGTTGAGGATCAGCGCGAACAATTGCATGCCTTCCACATGGGGAGTGGTCCGGCCCAACCTTCTCTTACCTGCTTCGTCGGAGGATTGGCCTGACGAGCGCTTGCGTGTCGTTATCGCGCACGAGATCGCGCACGTGCAACGGATGGATTGGTTGTTTCAGCTGCTCGCGCAGATCGCATGCGCGGCGTATTGGTTCAATCCGCTCTTCTGGATTGCAGCGAATCAACTCCATCGCGAGAGCGAACAGACGTGCGATGATTCCGTTCTCCGCCTCGGCGTCGATGCGCGGGAATACGCGACTCACCTGTTCGAGATCGCACGCAGCTTTTGCCAGTCGAATGCAGCCTGGTCGCCTGTATTGGCGATGGCGCGGCACTCCGCGCTGGAAAAACGTTTTATGGCCCTCTTGAAGCCTCTGCCAGATCGCAGTGCGGTCAGCCTGAAGAAATCCGTCTTGACCCTTGCCGCGGCGTTGAGTGTTGTGATTCCGATTGCGGCAATGCACGTTTCGAGCGTCCCGGGAAGTCTGTTGCCGATGGTGGATCAGTACACGAGTCCGCCCTTATATAGCGACGAGGCGCGCAGCAAGGGCATCGAAGGAAAGATAACCGTTGAAGTGACTGTCAGCCCCGATGGGAAGGCGAGGGCACTGCAGGTCGTGCGGGGACTCGGGCACGGTCTCGATCAAAACGCACTGGTGGCCGTCCGCGACTGGCATTTCGTTCCAGCGACAGTGAACGGCAGGCCGATTGAGGCTACAACGCAAGTCGATGTCGAGTTCAGTTTGAAAAACGCCGAATTGAACGAACTGATCGCGAACGACATGGCCACGCGTATTGGACCTGGAGGCACGCCGCCTCAGGTGGTGCATCGAGCCGATCCTGTGTATCCGGCGAACGCGGCTTCGCCGAAACGTGACGGCTCAGTTGTACTCGACGCTGTGATTCCAGAGAACGGCACACCGCACGTCATTCGCGTCATCCGATCGCTCGACTGGCAGTTCGATGAGATCGCCATTAATGCGCTTAAAGAATGGCGATTCAGTCCGGCAATCAAGGACGGCGAACCGGTGAAAGTCCGGATGAACGTTGCCGTCGAGTTCACTCCTCACAGTTGAGGTCACAAAATGTTAATCCAACGTGCAGCAGATATTTTGTCGTCGGAAATTACTCCGGAAGGTGTTTATCAGAATCGGCGCGAATTCATGAAGACGGCCTTACTCGCGCCCGCAGCGGCAGTTCAAGCCTTCAACACAACGGAAAAGGTCACGGCATACGAATACGCAACCACCTACAACAACTACTATGAATTCGGAATGGACCGGGCGGATCCATCCAAGAACTCCGGTAAATTTCAAACAAAGCCCTGGGCCGTAACCGTCGAAGGAATGGTCAAAAAGCCTGCGCGATACGATCTAGATGATCTTCTCAAGGGCTTGGCACCGGAGGATCGTACGTATCGCATGCGATGCGTTGAGCGGTGGTCGATGGTGATTCCATGGCGGGGCATCCCACTCGCTTCTTTAATCAGGAAACTCGAGCCGTTGCCCTCGGCAAAGTACCTGGAGTTTAAAGCAATTCTTGCGAGGGATCAGATGCCCGGGCAGCGATCCAGACTGTTCGGCGGCGGGCTGGATTGGCCGTACGCGGAAGGCCTGCGGCTGGATGAAGCCATGAACCCGTTGACGTTAATTGCCGTCGGAATGTATGGGAAACCACTGCCCAATCAGAATGGAGCACCGCTCCGCCTGATCACTCCTTGGAAGTACGGCTTCAAGGGTATTAAAGCCATCGTGGCTATTCGCTTCGTCGAAACCCAGCCTGTTAGTTCCTGGATGAAGGCGTGGCCTGAGGCGTATGGCTTTTATGCGAATGTCAATCCGTCGGTGGAACATCCGCGATGGAACCAGTCGCGCGAACAACGTATCGGTGAACCCGGCAATCCGTTTCTCGGTCAGGCCACGCGGCCAACTCTGATGTTCAATGGTTATGCCGAACAGGTGGCGCACATGTATGCGGGAATGGATTTACGCAAGAGCTACTGATTCGCGGTTCTACCTCTTCCTGACATGCACGCTACCGGCCGCTCTTCTTGTTCGCGCGATAGCCACCGGTAATCTCGGCGCAAATCCACTCGAGACGATTCGCGACACGACCGGCATCTGGACATTGCGCTTTCTAGTCGTCACGCTGGCGATCACACCTGTTCGCCGACTTACGGGCTGGCACAAGATCATCCAAGCGCGCCGCGTGATCGGACTCTGCGCCTTCTTCTATGCTGTATTACATTTCGTCAGTTACGTCTGGCTCGATCAGTTCTTCGCTCTCGACGGAATGATCGACGATTTGACGAAGCGGCCATTCATCATGGCCGGATATGCAAGCTTCGTTGTGCTCATTCCCCTCGCCGTCACCTCGACGAAAAAGTGGATCTGGCGATTGGGAGGCAGGAAGTGGCGACTCCTGCACCGGCTCATTTACTTCAGCGCGGCGGCCGGTGTCGTCCATTACTTCTGGCGTGTCAAGCTGGATGTGCAGTCGCCCGTAATTTATGCCGTCTTGCTTGGAACTCTGCTCCTGGCCCGATTGCCGAGATCAATACTTGAGCGAAAAAGAGCCGCTGCAGAAGCGCAAATCCTTCAAGCGAAATCGTCCCGGTGGAGGTAGGCCAGCACGGATATTTGCTTCATCGAATCTTTGTTGAGGCATCAAGTCAGGGGGCAGTGGATCGCAATTCGTGGCTGGCTCCACGACGCCTTCCGAGAGAATTCTTACTTGCGCTTTGGCGACAAGCGGAACGGTCATCGTCCATTCGAAGAATTGAGCAAGGACATGCTGGATGGTGATCGGACATGGAACTACAAAAACGCGTTTTCCGATGATGCCGGCCACGCGGCGAACAGCTTGACTGAGCAGCAGTTCTTCGGCTCCGAGCACGGCAACTGTCTGCCGGGACAACCGGCCATCCACCGCGCATGCGCGCAGGACCACAAGCAGATCCTGAATAGCCAGTGGACGGATTGGTTTCTCCCTGATACCTACAGTGGCAAAGATGGGAATTGTGTATAGCGAGTGACTCAGGTGATCAAGCATATGATCGTCTCGCCCGTAAGTCATTCCCGCCTTGACGACGGTGTAATCCAAACTTGAAGCACGAACGATCTCTTCCGCGGCCCACTTCGATTCGTGGTATGCGGATCCGCAGTTCGGACGAGCGCGCAAGAAACTTATGGACACTACTTTCGAAACGCCTGCACGTTCTGCGCAGTTGACGACGGTTCGAGTGCCTTCGACATGCACAGCAGAGTATGTTTGTTTACCAATTTCTCGGTTGATTCCAGCGCAATGAATGACTGCCTGACACCCCTTAAACGCTTCGGCCATCGCGCCGGCATTCGTCACATCGATACCACTGCGTCGTGAGATTAAAACGAGCTCGTGACCTTCAGTTGCCAAAAGCCGAGCTAGATGGCCACCGACGAATCCACTACTTCCCGTGACTGCAAGCTTCATGACTTCCTCTTTCGAGCGGTCGTGCGTCGCTGCAGGATCTGTGTGGGACAGACCGTGCTGAGAAAATCGCCTACGGCGTTGGCAAGGCGATCGGGTTGCAGTTGGTACAGGATGTAATTACCGTCGCGACGCTCAGTAATGAGTTCGGCATGCTTAAGGATCGTTAGATGCCGCGAAATTGAGGGTCCCGAAATTGTAAAGCGATTAGCAATTTCACCTGCCGCGAGCTCACCATTTTTGAGTTCCTGGAGGATCTGCCGGCGTGTTGGATCGGCCAGCGCGCGGAATATGGCAGAAACATAGTTCATTTTAGCTATTTAGCCAAATAACTAAACAGATGTCAAATAATAAAGAGGGGCGTGCTGTCGATCAACGCGGCATCGACATTGCGTTCATATTCCGGCCGGAATTGTTCACCGCGCCGGCGGACCAGCGCTTCCCGCATGTCGTCATGCGGCGCACGGCCACCCGCGAAATACTTCAAGTGAATTTTCAGACAAACAAAAATCGGACCT
>Ga0126369_10002029_pt1 | contig 14308 bp, 11 predicted proteins | sample PanSoiMetaPlot_1_FD_109646 | JGI IMG/M metagenome (GOLD analysis project Ga0126369, IMG submission 109646) | Tropical forest soil microbial communities from Panama - MetaG Plot_1 | ecosystem: Environmental > Terrestrial > Soil > Tropical forest > Bulk soil | place: Panama | collected 2016-02-17 | reverse complement strand
TGCGATGGCCCTTGCCGGTGATGTGGTCCGCGGAAAATCCCAGGTGGTACTTGACGTCGCCCCGATTGAGGAAAGAGCTGGGGTCCGCGGGCCCTTCGAACTCGCTGAATATCTGATCGAACGATTTTCCTAGAACGTTCGCCAGGACATTCAACCGGCCCCGATGTGCCATTCCAATCACCACTTCGTGCACCCCGAGGTCTCCCGCTTCTTCGAGCAGCGCGTCGATCATGGGAACCAGGCTCTCCGCCCCCTCGAGGCTGAACCGCTTCACCCCGACGTACTTGGTGTGCAGAAAGTTCTCGAAACCGACGGCATACGAGAGCTTGGTCAAGATTCGCAGCCTCTCCTCGCGGCTAAGAATCGCGCGATTCTCGCTTTGCTCCATCCGCTTGAGCAGCCAACGCCGGCGATTGCTGTCAGAGACCCGCATGAACTCGACGCCGACGTGATCGCAATAGGTACGACGCAGCCGCGCGACCAGGTCCTTCAGGCGCACCTGCTTTTCTTCGTAAACCCCGCCCGGATCCACGGCTCGCTCCAGCTCAGTCGGGGAGAAGTGCTGTGCGTTGACCAGGGGATAGTCCGCCACGTGATCCAAGCGGGGTCGAGGCCTTCCCAACGGATCCAGCTTCGCAACCAGATGGCCGCGCAGCCGAAAAGCGTAGATGGTGTGATCCACCCGCGACTGCAGGTCCATGCTCTGCGCAGACGCCGCCGCGCGATCCGAGATCGCGGCCACCGCAGCTTGGCGCCGACCGACGCCGTTGCCGTTGAGGAAGATCGGCTGCCCGTCGCCCGACTGCTTGTCGAAAATCTCCCGCCAGCTTGGGTCGACCGACGCCGGGTCGTCCAGGTAGCGCGCGTACAGCCCCTCGATGAACTCGATGTTCGACCCCGAAAGATAGGAGTCTTGGATACTTGCCATGGCAAAGTGTACTGAATAGCGAACTGTGCCGCAGATCGAAAAGCCCGAGTGCGGACGTTGTCGAAAATGGTAAATCGGCGCACTTCTTTGGGAGGTGGCGCATGCTGCTGGCTGGGAAAAAGCTACTGATCACCGGGGTCTTGACGCCTCAGTCCATTGCCTTCGCGGTGGCGGAGTCGGCTCAAAAGGAAGGCGCCGAGGTTGTGCTTACCGGTTTCGGCCGATCGCGCTCCCTAACCGAGCGAAGCGCAAAACGCCTGCCCAAAGCGGCCGAGGTTTTGGAGTTGGATGTCACCAACCTGGCTCATTTCTCTGCGCTTACGGAGTCGCTGCGCCGCAGGTGGGGCAAGCTCGACGGGGCGCTGCACGCCATCGCGTTTGCCCCCGAGGATGCGCTTGGCGGCAACTTTCTCAACACCCCCTGGGAAAGCGTGCAGACGGCGTTTCGAATTTCCACTTTTAGCCTCAAGGAGCTTGCGGTCGCGGTGGCCCCGCTGATGCCCGACGGCGGCAGTCTGCTCACACTCGACTTCGACAATCGCGTCGCCTGGCCAATTTACGACTGGATGGGGGTGTGCAAGGCGGCGCTGGAAGCAACGGTGCGCTACCTGGCCCGCGACCTCGGCCCAAAGAAGATCCGGGTCAATGCGCTCGCTGCCGGACCGCTGTCGACGATTGCCGCCAAGGGCATCCCGGGATTCAGGAGCCTGGAGCAACTCTGGTCCACCCAGGCGCCACTGGGGTGGGGATCCAAGGACCACCATCAGTTCGTTGCGCGAGCCGCCTGCGCGCTGCTCTCGGACTTATTTCCGGCAACCACTGGAGCGATGATCCACGTGGACGGCGGCTACCACGCGATGGGAGCCCCCCCGGTTCCGCCAGAACCCGCGGCCTAGACTGGGGCGGGGACGGCGCAGCGAACCACGAGCTTGTCGTCGGAGACTTCAACGTGGGCCTCGCCTCCGTCGCGCAAGTTCCCGAACAGCAGCGCCTCGGCAAGCGGTTTCTTGAGCGCATTGTCGACGAGGCGGGCCAGCGGGCGAGCGCCAAAGTGCGGATCGTACCCATGCTCGGCGAGCCAGCTGCGCGCATCAGGCGTGAGCGACAGCGTCACCTTCTTGTCTTCGAGCTGTTCTTGCAGCAGGCGCACTTCCTTGTCGACAACCTTGAGTATGACTTCTGGCGAGAGCCCCGAGAACGGTATCCAGGCATCGAGTCGATTTCGGAATTCTGGGGTGAAAGTCCTCTCGATGGCCGCCTTGGCCCGCGCGGTGTCGAGCGAGCCCTTCGAGTCGCCAAAGCCCATGATCTTCTCGCTCATCTCTCGAGCGCCGGCATTGGTGGTGAGGATCAGCACCACGTGGCGGAAGTCGGCCTTGCGGCCGTTGTTGTCGGTTAAGGTCGCGTGGTCCATCACCTGGAGCAGGATGTTGAAGAGATCCGGGTGCGCTTTTTCAATCTCGTCGAGGACCACGACCGCGTAGGGGCTCTTGCGAACCGCATCGGTGAGCAGCCCGCCCTGCTCAAAGCCCACGTAGCCCGGCGGAGCTCCGATCAGCCGGGACACGGTGTGCTTTTCAGAGTACTCGCTCATGTCGAAGCGCAGAAACTCCACGCCCATGACCCGTGCCAGCTGCTTGGCCAGCTCGGTTTTGCCGACCCCCGTCGGTCCGGAGAAGAGGAAGCTTCCGATCGGCCTCTCCGGATCGCGCAATCCGGAGCGCGAGAGCTTGATGGCGGCAGTCAGCTCGGCGATGGCGTTGTCCTGCCCGTAGATGACGGCCTTGAGCTCCCGCTCCAGGTTCAGCAATTGGACCCGGTCCGAAGCGGAGACGGTCTTTTGCGGAATCTTTGCCATCTTGCTGATGACGCGCTCGATATCGCCGACGTCTACGCGGCCTTTTCGGTCGGCGAGGGGGCGCAAGCGGTCGCCGGCGCCCGCTTCGTCGATGACGTCGATGGCTTTGTCCGGCAAAAATCGGTCGTTGAGGTGCTTGGCTGACAGCTCCGCCGCTGCGCGCAGCGCCTCGACTTCGTAGACCACGCGGTGGTGCGATTCATAGCGTGTCTTCAGCCCCTCGAGAATCTGAATGGTTTCCTCGACGGTGGGCTCGCCGATCTCGATTTTCTGGAATCTCCGCGACAGCGCGCGATCTCGCTCGAACGCTCCTTTGTATTCCTGGTAGGTGGTGGAGCCGATGCACCTCATTCTTCCCGACGCGAGCGCCGGCTTGAGGAGATTCGAGGCATCCATCGAGCCGCTGTTGGTCGCTCCAGCTCCGACGACGGTGTGAATCTCATCGATGAAGAGAATCGCGTTGCGCTGCTTGTGGAGGGCTTTGAGGACGCCCTTGAGCCGCTCTTCGAACTGGCCACGGAACTTGGTGCCCGCCAACAGGGCCCCCATGTCCAGCGCGTAGATCACCGCGTCCTTGAGGAGGTCCGGCACTTTCCCCTCGTAAATTCTCAGGGCCAGACCTTCGGCGATCGCGGTCTTTCCCACGCCGGTCTCGCCGACGTAGAGGGGGTTGTTTTTCCGCCGCCGGCAGAGAACATGGATCGTCCGCTCCAGCTCGAGCACCCGACCGATCAGCGGATCGATGTGGCCTTCCTTGGCCTCGAGGTTCAGATTGGTGGTGTAGGCCTCGAGGGGATCCCGCTGGCTTCCGCCGCCTTCCTCCTCTTCTTGCTCGCTCCCCTCGCCGCCGTTCTCCTTGGGAACTCCGTGCGAGATGAAGTTCAGCACGTCGAGCCGCGTCAGGCCCTCTTGCTGCAAGAGGTAGAGAGCGTGGGATTCGTCCTCGCGGAACATCGCGGCGAGCACGTCGCCTCCATCGATAACCTTTTGCTCGGCGGAAAGCGCATGGATGGCCGCGCGCTGAAGCACCCGCTCCACCCCCATGGTCTGCTGTGGCTCGGCATCCACCCCCGCGGGGAGGCGCTCGACCGTCTCTTCCAAAAATTGCTCGAGCCTCTTCTGCAGCCGCGGGATGTTGGCACCGCAGGAGCTGAGCACCTGCCGCGTCTTGGCGTCCTTGAGCAAAGCCAACAGCAGATGCTCGAGCGTGAGGTACTCGTGGCGCATCCGCTTGGCTTCCGCGATCGCGAGCCTGAAACTGGCCTGCAGCTCTTTGGCGATCAGCGGTGTTGCCATCAATCCTCCGGTTCCATGGACACCCTTAATGGGAACTCATTTTCGCGGGCAAGCTTTTCTACCGTCTTCACCTTGGTCTCGGCTACCTCGTAGGAATAAACCCCCGCCACCCCAATCCCGTTGTGGTGGACGTGAAGCATGATCGCCACCGCGTCCGTTTCGGAGCGGTGAAAGACTTCCTTGAGCACCGCCACCACGAACTCCCGGGTGGTGTAATTGTCGTTGTGCAGAAGCACCCGATAGAGCGGAGGTTTTTTAAGCTTTTTCTCGGTCCGACTCTCGGTGACGACCTCGGACTCGGGGTGCAACTTCGTCTGCTTCGCCATCGACCCCTAAATTCTGCTCCAAATTTCCCAACCTTCAACTGCGGTCCATCCGTTCAGGAATTTCAAGAATTAGACGATTGCCTGAAGCCAGTTTCGCGGCTCCACTGAGGCAATCCCTCAAGGATTGCCGCTCGTTCGGAACGCAGAAAGTCCCGCACCGCACGGTCCAGCCCCGGGTGAAAAATCCAGTGTGCACTATAGGTAAGCCGTGGTTCGAACCCTCGCACCAGCTTGTGCTCTCCGCCGGCCCCCGGCTCGAAGCGGCGCATACGGCGACCGATGCAGTCCTCGATCGGGTGGTAGAGACAAACGTTGAAATGCAAGAACGGAAACTCTTCAAAGCATCCCCAGTACCGACCATACAGCACATCCGAGGATGCAAGGTTGAAGGCCCCGGCGACCACCCTCCCTCGCTTGCGAGCCTCCACCCACTCCACGCGGTGACGGAAGCGTTTCCACACCCTGTCGAAGAAGGGCGGCTGCAAATGTCGGTAACCCCACAAATATTTGTCGACTGTCGAGCAATAGAGGCGAAACACCAGGTCGGGTTTGACCTCCAACAGCTCGTCTCCGCGCACGGTCCGAAGGGAAACACCTTGCTCTTCGAGCGCTCTGCGCTCGCGTTTGAGCTGGTTGCGGCGCTTGGAAGTGAAGCGCCCCAGGAAGTCATCGAAGTGCCGATACTCCGCGTTTTGCCAGTGGTACTGCACTCCTAGGCGTCCAGCGAAGCCAAGCGCTTTGAAGGTTTGCCACTCCTCCTCGGTAGGAAAGAGCGCGTGGACGGACGAGAGTCCCTCCGAGCGCGCGAAATCCAAGGCTCCGCGAATGAGCTCGCTTTCGCAGGCGGTCCGGCTCTCGTGTTTGCCCACGAGTATCCGCCGTCCGGTCGCCGGGGTGGCTGGAACCGCGAGGATGAGTTTGGGGTAGTAGCGCAAGCCCACGCGCTCGGCGGCGCTCGCCCAGGACCAGTCGAACACGAACTCGCCGTGGCTGTCGTCTTTGAGATAGGCAGGTGCGGCGGCTACTAGGCGGGTCCCCCGCCACAACGTCAGATGTCGTGGGTGCCAGCCCCTTTCTGGGCTGATGCTGCCGCTGTCTTCAAGCGCGTCCAACCAGGCCCACTCCAAAAACGGAAGGGCTTCGTCGTCCAACAGCGAGTTCCAAGCCTTCTCGGATACTTCCCCGATCCCCTTCTGGATGCGAAACTGCAATGGCAGGACGTCGGACATCGCTGGAACGGTGGTTCAACCCCGAAGCTATCAGGGATGGGTCGGTGGAATCCTCGGTAGAACTGAATAAGAGCATTCCGCTTCTCGCGCTCGTTGAGCCGGCCGAGATGCAGGAGCTGCTGCCAGTGCTTCAGCCCGTGAAACTCGAAGCCGGACAGGTGCTCTTCCGGGAGAATACCCTCGGGGAAGGGATGTGGATTCTTGGAGACGGGACCGAGGTCTCCATTTCGCAAAGCCGCGGCAAGCGTCCGGTGGTGATAGCCACCAACAAGGCGGGTGAAACCGTCGGAGAGATGGCGCTGATCGACGGAGGACCGAGATCCGGTGCTGCCGTGGTGACGCAGGCTGGCCAGGCGTTCTACATCTCCGCGACCGATTTTCGAGCCCTTCGGGAAGCCTACCGTCCCGGCGCGTTTAAAGTGATGAGGCAAATCTGCCACCAGCTTTGCTCTCGACTTCGCGCCACCTCGGACCGAGTGGCGCCCTCTCAGGTAACCGCGCCGCCTTCGCAGGTGCAGAGCGCCGGTCGGCGTCCTAGTGAGGCCGAAATCGACGAATTCGGTCCTTTTAGAACGTTGCCGCAAGTGGTGAAGCTGGCGTTGTGTCAAAAGCTCCAGTCGGTCGAAGTCGCACCGGGCGAGGCCATCTGCCTGGAGGGCGAGCTTGGCGAGCACGCCTATTTTCTGATCAGTGGGGAAGTGCAGGTAACCCGCAATCGGCAGATGCTTCACCGCATGCGACCAGGGGCGATGTTCGGAATGGTCTCCGTCATCGATGAAGGGCGCCGGTCGGCCACTTGCGCAGCGCTAAGCGCCGTTCGTCTGCTGCGACTTTCGAAGCCGGACTTCGATCATCTCTTCATGGCGGGCAACCGATTCGCGTTCCAGATGGTGGATCTGGTCTCTCGCCAGCTCGTGGGTCAGCTTCGCTCCGCGAACCAGCTTATTTCCGGCTCGAATTCCGAGCCCTTGTCGCGCGGAACAGACCCAAACCGCTCGGCCGGCTTGGAGGCCCTCCCGGAAATGCTCCCGCTGGAGCTGGAGATCGAGCTTTCGTTGGAAGAGGCACTTCACCCTTGAGCTGATGCGTCAAATTGGCTTTCCGAGTATTGAACACGGGGAGGTGCAACATGTCGGTGAATATTCAGCTTGAGTGGACTCCAAACCCAAGCACCATCAAGTACGTGGTGGACCAGCCGCTCCTGCCTTCGGGCGCCGCCAATTTCACCAGTCGAGAGGCGGCGCAGGGCAGGTCGCCATTGGCGGAAAAGCTGATGCAGATCGAAGGTGTCACCAACGTGATGATTGGGACCAATTTCGTGACGATCACCAAGGGAGAAGCTGGGGACTGGGATTCGCTGAACGACTCCGTGATGTCCGCCCTAGACCAGCACCTGACCGCGGGCAAACCCGTGGTGACCGGCGACTATCGGCAGGCAGCCAAGGACGGCGAGACCGACATCGAGCGAAGAATCCGGCAGATTCTCGAGGATGAGATCAGGCCCGCGGTGATGAACGACGGCGGGGACATCACCTTGGACCACTTCGAGGACGGCATCGTGTACCTAAACATGCGCGGTTCGTGCAGCGGCTGCCCGTCTTCCGTACTGACGCTCAAGATGGGAATCGAGAACCGGCTGCGCGAAGAGATTCCTGAAGTGAACGAAGTCGTGCCTGTGTGAGGTGAGTCCTCTACAGAGTGTGGCCGGCAGCCCCCTAATGTTCGGAAATGATTGGAGCAAAGCGATGGATTTCTGTAGGTCGTCGGGGTTGGCCGTGGACTTGCTTAACCTCGCTCAGTTCTGAGCGGGAGCCTGCCATCACCCGCTAGACCCAGGAAAGCCAATCGGCGGCGAAGCGACGGTACACCGGCGTCGCTATGGCCGCCTTGATGGAAGGCTCCCCTCAGGACAATTTTCCTTTCCAACATGCGTCGAAGTGTCAAAGCCGCCATGGTGAGCCGCGAATTGTTGCCGCGGCAATCGCCCGAGCTTCTCAAGGAGCTTCACCTGCTCACCCGCGACGGAGACTTGAACGCGGACGCGTTGCGAAAGCTCAAACAGATCAATCACCTGGTCCAGCTGCTCCAACCGGCGCTGGATGACATCTGGGCACGCTTCGCCGAACCCTTGGTGGTTGATGCCGCGAGCGGCAACGCTTACTTGGGATTCATCCTCTATGAGCTGTTTTTCAAGCCGTCGGAGAAGGGCCGACTCTATTCCATCGAGTCGCGGGCCGAGCTGGCAGCGCGCGCCAGAGAGCGAGCACAGCGCCTCGGTTTCAACCGGATGGAGTTTCAGTCCGCCACGCTAGAGCAGGCGTCCTACCCCACGCGGATCCACTTGATGGTCGCCTTGCATGCTTGCGACACCGCGACGGATGACGCTCTGCTTGCCGCCGTTTCGCACAATGCGGATCACATCGCGGTGGTTCCGTGCTGCCAAGCCGAGGTGGCCGAGCAGCTCAAGAGGGGTGGCGACCGCGGCTCCCCGATGCAAGCGCTGTACGAGCACCCCTGGCATCGGCGCGAGTTCGGTTCACATCTGACCAATGTGGTGCGAGTGCTCGCTCTGGAAAGCCTCGGCTATCAACTTACCGTCACCGAGCTGACCGGGTGGGAGCACTCGCTCAAGAACGAGCTGATCCTTGCGCGCCGCGTCCATCGCGAAGACGCCAGCGCTCGCGATCGGCTCAAGGCGCTGCTCGAATCGACTGGCATCCAACCCAAGCTGACTCGCAAGCTCCAACTGACCTGAGTGGCCGGCGGCGGCATTCTCGGAGCAAAAATGCCCCGTTTTCGATGTGCATTTGCTCGGAGGGACGTCGCCTCGTAATTCGACGCTACCCCGGGCCGGGGCGATCGGGTATGCCTCGGCTGCCATGTCCAGCGAAAAAGCGATTCACCGTTTCTCTCAGCAGAAAAATAACTACCTCGAAGACCTCAAGAAGCTGGTTCGCATCCCCAGCGTTTCGTTTGCCGGGTTCGATCCCAAGCAAGTGCGCGCCAGCGCCGAGGCGACGGCTCGGCTGCTCAAAGAACGAGGCTTTGAGAACGTGCAGTTGCTCGAGGTGGGCGACGCCCATCCCTACGTTTATGGCGACGTGCTCAAGGCGCCGGGAAAGCCGACGGTGCTGCTTTACGCGCATCACGATGTTCAGCCCGCCGGCGATGCGGAGGCGTGGAAGTCGAACCCATTCGAGCCGACCGAGCGAGACGGCCGCCTCTACGGGCGCGGCGCGGCCGACGACAAGGCGGGAATCGTGGTGCACACCTCGGCCGTGGACTCGTATCTGCGCGGACCTGGGACGTTGCCCCTGAACGTCAAGGTGGTCATTGAAGGAGAGGAAGAAATCGGCTCCGGCCACCTCGGAGAGTTCCTCAAGAAGAACCGAAAGCTGCTCGATGCGGACGCGATGGTCCTGACCGACACCGGCAACTTCGAGACCGGTCTTCCATCAATCACCACCGCGCTGCGCGGACTCGTCACCGTGGACGTGGAAGTGCGAGGACTCAAACAGTCGGTCCACTCAGGGATGTGGGGTGGCCCGGTGCCGGATCCGGTGACCGCCCTGTGCAAGATGTTGGCGACCCTCACGGCTGATGACGGCAGCGTGGCGATCCCTGGAATCAAGGAGAAAGTGAAGCCGCTCACCGATACGGAGAAGAAGAGCATCAAGTCGCTGCCGGGAGACGAAGCGCACTTCCGCAAGCAGGCGGGAATGCTGCCCGGCGTGGAGCTGCTGGGCGGTGGCCGCCATCCTTGGGAAACGAATTGGCGGCAGCCATCGATCGCGGTCAACGCGATTCAGGCCAGCACCCGCAAGGACGCTCGCAACATCATCTGCGACTCCGCATGGGCCCGGGTAGGTTTGAGAATCGTACCGGACCTGGATCCGAAAGACGTTCAGCAAAAGCTCGTCAACGCTCTGAAGAAGGCGGTCCCGTGGGGGATGCAGGTTGAAATCAAGTCGGAGCAAGCGGTGAGTTGGTGGTACACCGATTCGTCCCACCCCGCGTTCAAGGCGGCATTTCGCGCTTTGCGCAAAGGCTATGGGGAGGAGCCGATCACCATGGGATGCGGCGGTTCCATCCCCTTCGTAGAGCCCTTCGCCAAGGAGCTGGGTGGCGTACCCGCCCTTCTCATTGGGGTGGAGGACCCGTACACCAACGCGCACTCCGAGAATGAGAGCCTCCACCTCGGTGACTGGGAGAAGGCGGTGAAGAGCGCCATCTACATCTACGAAGAACTGGCCAGCGAGTTGTCCGCGACCAAGGGGAAGCGATCAGCTTGATTTCGGGGCGCCGACCGGCTGACCAGCGGCGGCCAGGACCCGTACCTCGGAGCGCTCGTTCAGTGCCAGCCCGTCTCCCCGCGCTTCAGCTTCGGTGATGGAAATCACGTCCCCCCGCTGAAGATCGGCGAAGGCGGCGTTTCCTTCGGCGCGATGCTTGTCCTGCAGCGCCAGTCCGATTCGGCCCTCGGGTCCGCAACCCATGTACCGAAGGCGTCCCTTGCCCTGCAGGAGCTCGGAGACAATTCGAAACACTCGCCCAGGAGGGGGGTCTGCCCAAGTCGAGTCCGTCGAGGCGACCACGAGGTAGCTCATCTTGAGCGACTCTTTGCGCAACCCAGCGGCGCGGGCGATGGCTTCAACCAACGGTGGTCTCTGCCAGGGTCGTTCGGCGTGGCACCAATCGGTCTGCTTGACGAGCGCGGGGCAATTTCCCCGATACAGGCAAGGGGCGCGAATTGCCCGCCCGCGCTGAACGAGCAGGTCCCGGATCTCCAAGAGGGCTCGCGACGTGTCTCGCAGAGCTGGCTCGAGAATCATCAGGCTGCCACCCTTTTTCAGGGTCCCGATCCAGCCGTCCACCAAAGCGGCGCGTCGCGATGCCGCGTCGGGCTGCGCAGAATAAAGCTCGTTCAGCCCGTGGCCAATGGCGATGAGGTCGAACGGCCCTCCGACTTCGTGAGTCGCGGGCTTGGCGACGGCCAAATCGATTCGGCGGATCCCCAGTGCTTCGCCAGCTTCCCTGGCCAGCTCCTTCGCGGTGGCCAGAGCCGCCTGGCTTCGGTCCGCAATGGTGACGTCTCGCGCTCCGGAGTCCAGAGCCGCAAAGGCAACCGGCGCGGGACCGCTCGCAAGATCTAGCGCAGTTCCAACCCGGGGCAGTTCCCCGAGCACCTGACGGGCTTGTGCGTAAGACACCGGCCAGAAGAAGAGGAGATAGGCGCCCAGAAGGGCCGGGTCGTCCATGTAGCGGCTTCCTGCGAGCGAACGCTGGCGTGTGAGCCCCAGTGAAAGTTGCTGGACCGCTCGGGCGACTTCTCGCAGCTCCCGAGGTGTAAGCCGATCCGGGGGACCTGCGGGGGACCGGCGCGACCGCCGCCACACCGAGAGTAGGCGGGGCATCCATCGGCTCAAGTCCGAGTCGTAGCTAGGCACCGAGCCAAATTACCGCTTGGGGGCCCTCGTTTCATCCACACAAACTTCCAGATTGACTCGCTAGACGAAGCTAAGTAGCTCCACAGCCGCCTCTAGCTGGGGAGCTTCGATGGCCGACAACGACGCCGGCGCTGCCTTCAAGCCTTACGTTTCCGACCAAACCATCATGCCGGAGTTCACGCCGAAGGCGGTCGTGGTCGGCGTTGTGTTCGGTCTCATTTTCGGAGCCTCCACAGTCTACCTGGCGCTCAAGGCAGGCCTGACCGTCTCCGCCTCGATTCCCATCGCGGTGCTTTCGATTTCACTGCTGAAAAAGCTGGGCGGCTCCACCATCCTCGAAAACAACATCGTGCAGACGATCGGCTCGGCCGGCGAAAGTATTGCCGCCGGCGTGGTATTCACCCTGCCGGGCTTTCTCTTTCTCGCGGTGGATCCAAGCACCCGAAGCAGCGTGGGGGCACCGTACTTCAGCTACACCACCATCTTCACCTTAGCGCTGCTCGGGGGAATGATCGGCGTTCTGATGATGGTGCCGCTGCGGCGCGCGCTGATCGTCAAGGAGCACGGGAATCTTCCCTATCCGGAAGGGGCGGCTTGTGCCCAGGTGCTGATTGCCGGCGAGAAGGGCGGAACCATGGCCCGCACCGCTTACCAGGGCCTGGGATTCGCGTTCGTGTATGCGATCCTCCAGAAGGTTCTGCACATCATCGCCGAAACGCCAACTTACGTGACGTCAGCGGCGAGCCGAGTATTTCCGGCTGCCACGGTGAACGCGGACGTAACGCCCGAGTACCTGGGCGTGGGCTACATCATCGGTCCGCGGATCGCGGGAGTTCTGGTGGCAGGCGGCATTCTCGCGTGGCTGGGACTCATCCCATTGATTGCCTCGTTGGTGCCGGCGGACACCATCGCCATCCAGCTGCAGAAGCTCGGCTACCTCGCGAATCTCGCTCGGCCAGGCAAGTATGGTTGGGACCCGGTCACCCACACTTTTAACGAGCTCAACCGCGCCATTTACTTCGCGTATGTACGCCAGATCGGCGCCGGCGCAGTTGCAGCGGGTGGCTTCATCACCCTGCTGAAAACGCTGCCCACGATCGTCTCCAGTTTCAAAGGCAGCATTGCATCGCTGCGAGGCGGGGCAGCAAGCGGGCCGGTCTCTCGCACCAGTCGAGATCTTTCATTTGGCGTGGTGGTGGGCGGCAGCGTGCTTCTCGTTTTCATCATGGCCCTGCTGCCGTTCATCCCCGGCACATTCGGCGGGCGGCTGCTCTTGGGTGTTCTGATCATCGTCTTTGGCTTTTTCTTCGTCACCGTTTCTTCGCGCATCGTCGGAATCATCGGCAGCAGCTCCAATCCTATCTCCGGCATGACGATCGCCACCTTGATGACCACCTGCTTGTTGTTCGTTGCGATCGGTTGGACCGCCGATGTCTACCAGCCGATGGCCCTTTGCGTGGGTGGGATGGTCTGCATCGCCGCCGCCAACGCCGGTGCTACCAGCCAGGATCTCAAGACCGGTTTTCTTGTCGGCGCTACTCCCCGCTCCCAGCAGATTGGTTTGATCATCGGAGCTGCCGCTGCGGCGGCGGTGATCGGAATCACCATCAAGGTTCTCGACAATCCGACCCTGGACCCCGTCACCGGGGTTGTACAGCATGCAATCGGAGAGAAGTACCCGGCGCCCCAGGGAACGCTGATGGCCACTCTGATTCGAGGGCTTCTGGCGCACAACCTGGATTGGCAGTTCGTGCTGGTGGGGGTCTTCCTCGCGGTGACGATCGAGCTCTGCGGAGTTTCCCCGCTCTCGTTCGCGGTGGGCGCCTATTTGCCACTGTCTACAACCTTGCCGATCTTCATCGGCGGCGCGATCAAAGGGCTCGTCGATCGACGCAGTGGGGTCGCGGCTGCGGGACACACAGACGATCTGGGCGCCGGCAGCTTGTTTGCGACAGGCCTGGTGGCGGGGGGAACGGTGGCCGGCGTTTTGGTCGCGTTGCTGTCCGTCAATGACACGATGCTCAAGGCACTCAACCAAGCGGACCTCAGCGGGCCGCTGTCATCGGTACTCGGGACTACGGGATACCAAGTGCTCGGCGTTGCCTTCTTTGCGGTGATGGGCGTGACCCTCTACCGAGTCGGGCTGCGCAAGCTCTAGAGATTCGGATTAGGCCATCGCATCGAGGCGCGGTTCGGGTTAATTGCTAGCTTCGATGATTTCCGCGCGAGAGCTGCGCAAGCACTATCAGGTTCACAAGCGCCCGCCCGGGCTGAAGGCGGCTGTGCGTTCGCTCTTTCATCGGGTTTACACCACGGTCAAAGCGGTCGACGGCATCTCCTTCGAGATTTCCGCGGGTGAACGGGTAGGTTTTCTGGGACCGAACGGCGCTGGAAAAACCACCACCCTCAAAGTGCTGTCGGGGCTGCTCCATCCCAGCTCGGGCGAGGTCCGGGTCGACGGCCACGTGCCCAAGAAGCGCGAGGACGCGTTCCTCAAGAAGATCATGCTGGTCACCGGGCAGAAGCAGCAGCTGCTGTGGGACCTGCCGCCGGCTGAAACTTTCGAAATGAACCGGGCGATCTACGACGTCCCGATGGCCCAGTACCGCGAAACCATCGCTGAGCTCACCGAGCTTCTGGAGCTTTCCGATTTGCTGAATAAGCCAACGCGCCAGCTCTCGCTCGGCGAGCGGATGAAGTGCGAACTGGCCGCGGCGCTGATCCACAGGCCGAAGGTGCTGTTCCTCGATGAGCCGACGATTGGCTTGGACGTATCGATGCAAGCGGTGATCCGCGCGTTCATCAAGCGATACAACGAGCGCTTCGGCGCCACCTTGATGCTGACCAGCCACTATATGGACGACGTGGCGGCGCTCACGCCGAGGGTGATTGTCATCGACAAGGGCCAGCTCTCCTACGACGGCGGATTGGAAGACCTGGTGCGCCGGGTGAGGCCGGAAAAGCGGGTAGCGCTGACCTTCCAGCGTAAGGTGGATCGCGCCGCGCTCGAGCGGTTGGGCAAGGTCGTATCCGTCGACTCGGTGGCCGCAGTGCTCCAAATTCATCAGGACGCCGTGAACTCCACCGTGACTTGGGCGTTGGCGAACCTGCCGGTGAAGGACCTCACCGTGGAAAATCCTCCGTTGGAGGAAGTGATGAGCGAGCTTTTCTCTCGTAGCCGCGCCGCGCAGGAGGAGGAAGCGGCGCACCGAGGCGCGGCGTGA
>Ga0126369_10002025_pt1 | contig 14312 bp, 16 predicted proteins | sample PanSoiMetaPlot_1_FD_109646 | JGI IMG/M metagenome (GOLD analysis project Ga0126369, IMG submission 109646) | Tropical forest soil microbial communities from Panama - MetaG Plot_1 | ecosystem: Environmental > Terrestrial > Soil > Tropical forest > Bulk soil | place: Panama | collected 2016-02-17 | reverse complement strand
TTCAGCTTAATCCTATTTCGCTTTAGGTAGTGACGCCGATGAGAAGCCCGTGACCGTCAAGCTTGTCCTCGTCGCCGCGTGCGCTTTGATCGATACCGATGGCCGGGTCCTGATCGCGCAACGCCCGTCCGGCAAAACAATGGCCGGGTTGTGGGAGTTCCCCGGCGGCAAGGTCGAATTCGGCGAGCGGCCCGAGCAATGTCTCATTCGCGAACTCAAAGAGGAACTGGGAATAACGGTAAGGGAAGATTGTCTCGCACCGCTGACATTCGCTAGTCACGTTTACCCTGACTTTTATCTGCTCATGCCGCTCTATGTGTGCCGGCGCTGGGACGGGTTTGTCGCGGCCAAGGAGGCGCAGCAGCTGAAATGGGTGCGGCCGCACGAACTGCGCCAATATCCGATGCCGCCGGCCGACGAGCCGCTGATCGCGCATCTTGCTGCGCTGATTTAGCTGTGTACGACGGCCGCCGCGGCGCTCATGCGTCAGCGGCCGGCCTTCTCTCCGGCCGAAATCTCGCGTGTGTGAAGGGCGTCGGCGAGCCGCGCGTTCGCCGATCCGGGCTTAAGCGGCTGCTGTTGACCCGGATGCGGCGCCCAACCTGACAGCCACAGAATATCGAAGGTCGCCCGCATACGGCCATCGGCATCAGCGAAACGCCGGGCGTAGATGTCGGCCATCTGCATCAGCGTCGCGCGCCGCAACGGCACCCGACGGCGCGCGACGAGCGCATTGGTTAGCCCCATGCGGCGCAGATCGTGCATCAGATCGAAGGCCGAGTTGTAACGCACCGTCGCGCGCTCAACATCGGTCACCGGCAGCGCGAAGCCCGCGCGCTGCAGCAAGGCGCCGACTTGGCGTAGATCGGCGAACGGCGCCACACGCGGCGAGGCGCCACCTTCGATTTCGTTTTCGGCCTCGGCAAAGGCTTGCCGTAGCTCGGTCAGCGTCTCGCCGCCAAGAAGCGCCGCCATAAACAAACCATCGGGCTTGAGCGCGCCGCGGATTTGCGCCAGCACGCCCGGCAAGTCGTTGGCAAAGTGCAGCGCCAGACCCGACACGACGAGATCGAGGCTGGCGTCACGAAACGGAAGCGCCTCCTCGTCAGCGACTACAAATGGCTTATCGCGGGCGATGATGTCGGCGCCCACGATCGTCCCCACCGCGCCGAGCCGGCGCAGCGCCATGCGCACCGCGTCGCCGGGCGTGCCGAGGTCGACCCCGACATCGAAGCGGCGCAGCACTACGCTCAAGCGATCGGCGAGCTCGCCGGCGACATGATCGAGTAAAAAATTCGCCGGCGCCGCCGCGGCGCGGAAGCGGCGCCGGCGCTGCAGCAAACGATCGAAAATGATCGGACTCTCGGTCATTGTCTCTCAACCACAAGAGTCATTGTCTCATGCTCCGCAGCATGTGTCGCCACGACGGCCCGATGACAACGACCGTTGAGATCGGTAGCGTGGCGTTTCAATGCTATTCGCAAGCAAGCTTTTCCCTGCTCCGTTGCAGCGCGTTGGCAGCGTCGCCCAATCGGCGTTGCGCCGCATGCTCGATCTCGCGTTGCCGCCATTGTGTGCGGCGTGCCGCGAGCCGGTCGAGGGCCGCGGCCTCTGTCCGGCGTGCTGGTCGAAACTGTCGTTCATTACGCGGCCCTATTGCGAGAGGCTGGGCACGCCCTTCGTCTATGACCCCGGACCGGGCATTCTGTCGATGGAAGCGATCGCCGATCCGCCGGCCTATAACCGCGCTCGCGCTGCGGTGCGTTTCGACGAGATTTCCCGGGCGCTGGTGCACGCACTCAAATATGGCGATCGGCTTGATCTTGCGCCAATGATGGGCCGCTGGATCGGTCAGGCCGGACGCGAGCTTCTCGCCGAAGCCGACGCGCTCGTGCCGGTGCCGCTGCATTGGCGGCGCTTATGGGCGCGGCGTTTCAATCAATCAGCCGTGCTGGCCGCAACAGTATCGCGCCAAGCCGGCGTGCCGGTCGCTGCAGACGCGCTCAAGCGGGTCAGGCCAACCGCGCAGCAGGTTGGGCTGTCGCGGACTGAACGCGCCGCCAATGTACAAGGCGCGTTTCGTGTGCCCGGCGACGGCAAGGCCGCCGTGGCAGGCCGCCGCCTCGTTCTCATTGATGACGTGCTGACATCGGGGGCAACCGTCGATGGCTGCGCGCGAGCGCTGCTGCGTGCCGGTGCCGCCAATGTCGATGTATTGGTCTTTGCCAGGGTTGCCGAGCCGGCACGAACGTCCATATAAGACTTTGCTAAAAATTGCGACCGATCATGGCCAATATCGATATTTATACGGTTCGATACTGCCCCTATTGCCAGGACGCCAAGGAGCTCCTTTCGCGCAAAGGCGTGAGCTACCATGAGATCGATGTCACTGGAAAACGGGACGTTCGAAAGGAAATGATCAAGCGCGCCAACGGCCGGAGCACCTACCCGCAGATTTTCATCGGTGCGACCCATATCGGCGGCTGCGACGATCTTTACGCGCTGGAAGAAGCGGGCAAGCTCGATTCGCTGCTTGCCGAGGCAAAGGACTCATGAGCGCCGCAGAGCGTTTGGGCTTTAACGCCGCAATGATTCAAATGCGCTCGGGGCTCGATCCGGCGGCCAATCTGGCCGTCGCATTGAAGTTGATCGATGAGGCCAAGGCAGCCGGCGCCGATTACGTGCTCACCCCGGAAATGACGAACATCCTGGCGGCAAAGCGCGAGCAATTGTTCGCGAAGATTGTCGCTGAAGAGCAGGATGCGACGCTGGCGACTTTGCGCGAGGTGGCGCGCAAGCTCGCGATCTACATCCATATCGGTTCGCTCGCGATCAAGGCATCGCCGGAAAAAGCCGCCAACCGCTCGTTTCTGATCAACCGCCGCGGCGATGTGGTCGCGCGCTACGACAAGATCCACATGTTTGACGTCGATCTCGCTGGCGGTGAAAGCTATCGCGAATCCAATACCTACCGTGCCGGCGAGCTGGCCATGATTGCCGATCTGCCGTGGGGCCGCCTCGGTCTGACCGTGTGTTACGATTTGCGCTTTCCGGCGCTTTATCGTGCGCTGGCGGAGGCCGGTGCGTCGTTTCTAGCGATTCCCTCAGCTTTCACCCGGCAAACGGGCGAAGCGCACTGGCATGTCCTGCAGCGCGCGCGCGCCATTGAAAACGGCTGCTTTGTGTTGGCCGCCGCCCAGGGCGGCGAGCACGAAAATGGCCGCGAGACGTACGGCCATTCGCTGGTCGTCGACCCGTGGGGCCGCATCCTCGCTGAGGGCGGAACCGAGCCCGGCGTGGTCATGGCGCAGATCGACCCATCCGAGGTTGTCGCGGCGCGCGGCCGGATTCCTTCGCTTCATCACGGCCGCCGTTTCGAAATCGTTGAGCCGCTGGCCGAGCCGACCTATCTCCATGCAGTGCGAGAGCCGACATGATTCGTTACGCGCTCAACTGCGATCAAGGCCACAGCTTTGAAAGCTGGTTTGCGAATTCTGCCGCTTACGACAAGCAGGCCAAGCGCGGACTGGTGGCGTGCCCGGTATGCGGCTCGGCGAAGGTCGAAAAGGCGATCATGGCGCCCAATCTGGCCGCGAAGGTCGGGGACGGCGGGACTGCGGATCCGCGGCCGCCCACCCCGCCTGCGCCACCGCCGCCGCTACAGCCGGCGCCGACCCCACCAATCCCGCCGAAGACGCCGGTCGCCATGATGTCGGCCGCGGAACGCGAGCTGCGCCATAAGCTCAAAGAGCTGCGCGATCACATCACCAAGAATGCGCATTATGTCGGCCCCCGTTTTCCGGAGGAGGCGCGCAAGATTCACTATGGCGAGGCCGAGCACCGTTCGATTTATGGCGAAGCTTCGCCGGAAGAAGCCAAGCAGTTGCACGAAGAAGGCATCGAATTCCACCCGCTGCCGATCCTGCCGGACGACAAGAATTGACGCCGGCTCGCTGCCGCGCGGCGGGCATGCTATTTTCGATAGGCCAGTATCAGGAGCGCCACGCCGGCGACCACGAGCACCATGCCGAGGGCTTCGCGCGCGCTGGTGCGTTGACCAAAGCCGTAGCGCGCCACAACTTGCGCGAATAGAACTTCGATAAGCGCCAGCGTCCGCACACTGGCGGCAGTCGCGAGTGCGAAGGCGAGAAACCAGAACTGCGAGGCGAGCGCGCCCATAAAACCGGCAAACAGTGACGGTTTCCAGGCCCGCAACAGTGCGAACATCACCGATGGCCGCCGCAGCGACAGATAGAGCGAAAGCACGACAGACTGCATGGCCAGGCCGATAGCCAGCGTGAACGTCGCCGCCATGACGTAATCCGGCAAGTTTAGACTGAGAATCGCGCCACGAAATCCGATGGCCGCGAGCGCAAAAGCGCCACCCGATGCCAAGCCCAACAAGGTCGGCTTTATTCCGCCGATCATGCCGCCCGGTTTGGTCGACGTGACGATCACGCCGGCCGTCGCCAGCAGAATGGCCGCGGCCATCGACCACGTCACCGTATCATGAAGAAAGATGAAGCCGAATATCGCAACCTGGATTGGTTCGGTCTTGATATAGGCGATGGTGACCACGAACGACCGCTCGCCCATCGCGGCAAGCATCAGGGCGGTGGCGGCGATCTGGGTCAATGCGCCGGCGACGACCCAGGGCCAGAAGTAAAATCCGGGCCGCGGCAACGGCGCGCCGGTGACTGCCAGCAGAACAGCAAGAAAGACCAGCGCGAACGGAAACCCGAACAGAAACCGCACTTGCGTGGCGCCGACGGTACCGAGGCCCGCGGTCAATTCGCGCTGCATGGCATTGCGGATGGTCTGGGCGAAGGCGGCAGCGATGGTGAAAACGGCCCAGAGCCAGGGCGTCGCGGTCACGCAGGCTTCTCCGCGACGACCATGTAATTGACATCCATGTCGCTGGAGAGCTGCCAGCGGTCGGCCAGCAGATTGTAGATCACCCCGGTCTCGCCAGTAACATGCAGGCCGCTTTGCTCGATGGCGATCTCAAGCTCGTTGGGCGTGACGAACTTGTCCCATTGATGCGTGCCGCGCGGCAGCCAGCGTAAAATATATTCGGCGCCGACGATCGCCAGCGCAAAACTCTTGATGGTGCGGTTCAGCGTTGCAACGAACAAAAGCCCGCCGGATTTCACCAGCGCCGCGGCGGCATCGATGAACAGATTTAGATCGGTGACGTGCTCGACCACCTCCATCGCCAGCACCACGTCGAATGTTTCGCCGGCTGCCGCCAAGGCCTCGGCGCTGCTGTTACGATAATCGATCGTTAGCCGCGATTGATCGGCGTGGCGCCGCGCGACGGCGATATTGCTTTCCGATGGATCGACGCCCACCACGGCGGCGCCGAGCCGGGCCAAGGGCTCGGCCAGGATGCCACCGCCGCAACCAATATCGAGAATGCGGAGCCCCGCGAGGCTGTCGAGCCCGGTTGCGTCGCGTTGCAAATGCCCGGCCGCACGATCGCGGATATAGGCGAGGCGCACCGGATTGAATTTGTGCAGCGCCGCCATTGGGCCACGCGCATCCCACCACTCGCCCGACAGCCGCGAAAATCGTGCGACTTCGTCGTCATCGACCGTGTCGGCGCGGGTTTGCCGCCGCTCCATTTCCAGCTCCCAACATCGCGGGGCCGCAGCCCACCATGCTTAATCGGACGATGCGCAAGATACGCGACCTCGGCGAGTGTTGCACTCGCTCCCGACCTGAACGAGGATAGGCTCGGAAAAAGGTCCGCGCATCAGAAAAACCGGGAGGAAAGGATGCAACGATTGCTTTGCGGCTTCGCTGGTTATGCGTTGGCGCTGCTAATGGCGCTCCTCTTGGGCGCGGGCGCGGCCGATGCCCAGGACACCGTAAAAATCGGCCTCATCATGCCCTATTCCGGGCAGTTCGCCGACACCGCCACGCAAATGGATAACGGCATCAAGCTGTATATGAAGCAAAACGGCGACAGCGCAGGGAAGGTCAAGATCGAGCTCATTCGCAAGGATACCGGCGGCATCGCTCCCGACGTCGCCAAGCGGCTCGCCCAAGAAGTCATCGTGCGTGACCACGCCGACCTCCTCGGCGGCTTTATATTGACGCCGAATGCGCTGGCGGCGGCCGACGTCTCTGCGGAAGCGAAAAAATTCATGGTGGTGATGAATGCGGCGACCTCGATCATCACCACGAAGTCGCCCTACATCGCCCGCACCTCGGTGACGACGCCGCAGCTCAATCACACGCTGGGTACATGGGCCGCCAAGAACGGGATCAAAAGAATCTACACCATGGTGTCCGATTACGGTCCTGGCATTGATGCCGAGACCTGGTTCCAGAAAGGCTTCAAAGACGGCGGCGGCGAGATCGTCGGCTCGGTGCGCTTCCCGGTCGCCAATCCGGATTTCTCCGCCTTCGTCCAGCGCGCCAAGGATTCAAATCCGGACGCGATCTATATCTGGGTGCCCGGCGGCGCGCAGCCAGCGGCGATCGGCAAAGCGCTGGCGGAGCGCGGCATCGATACCTCGAAGACCAAGATTTTGGGACAGGACGCACTCACCGCCGAGTCTGCGCTCAAGAGCATGGGCGACGCGGCCCTCGGAATCATCACGGTCGCCAATTACGATTACAATCTCGACACGCCGATGAACAAAGCTTTCGTCAAAGCCTACAACGACGAATTCCACCGCAATCCTGATTTCTTCGCGGTCGGCGGCTATGATGGCATGCATCTCATTTACGCGACGCTGCAGAAGACCGGCGGCAAGACCGACGGTGACACCCTGATCGCGGCGGCCAAGGGCATGGCCTGGGAGAGCCCGCGCGGACCGATGTCGATCGATCCGGAGACCCGCGACGTCGTGCAAAACGTTCACATTTTCAAGGTCGAAAAGGTCGGCGGCGAATTGCGCAATGTCGAGATCGACAAGGTGCCGAACGTGAAAGATCCCAGCCACATGACGCAGTGAGTTTTGCGCGCCGTGGGATCATGAGCCGACACTAACACAGCGACGGCGGCCGCGTCCGATGCCTCCTGTCTTCGGCGTTCTGTTCGATGGCCTCGCTTACGGCATGCTGCTGTTTCTTCTGTCGGTCGGGCTGTCGGTCACGCTCGGCATGATGAACTTCGTCAACCTGGCGCATTGCAGCTTCGCCATGCTCGGCGGCTACGTTACGGTCACGCTGATGAACCTCGGCTGGCCGTTTTTTGCGACGCTGCCGGCCGCCTTCGCCGCCGCCGCCGCGGCGAGCGTGCTCCTTGAGCGCGCATTCTTTCGCCGTTTCTATAATGCCAGTGACCTCGAACAGTGCCTGTTGACGATCGGTATCGTATTCGTCTCGATCGCCGCGGCGGCCTATATCTACGGCACCGACCAGCAGCCGGTTCAGCTGCCGCCGTTCTTGCGCGGCTCGATTGCTTTTGCCGGCTTGAATTTCGCGGTCTATCGACTGTTTCTCATCGGCATGGCGCTGATTATCACAACCGTGCTCGTTGCCACGCTGGAAATGACACGCTTCGGCGCACAGGTCCGCGCCGCGGTCAACAATCAGCGCATGGCGCGCGGGCTCGGCATTGACGTCGATGCGCTGTTTGCCGTCACTTTTGCGCTTGGCAGCGGACTTGCGGGGCTCGGTGGTGCGCTCGCCATCGATCTCGTCGGCCTCGATCCGTCCTTTGCCTTCACTTATCTGATCTACGTCCTGATCGTCGTCTCGGTTGGCGGCCTTGGCTCGATCGGCGGCTCGCTTGCCGCCGCTATGCTTCTCGGTGTCAGCGATATCGCCGGCAAATATTACGTGCCGGCGATCGGCTCGATCCTGATTTATCTGGTCATGACGATGCTGATCATGCTGCGCCCCGCCGGAATTTTCGGGAGACGTTAGCGTGACCAGCACGACGCTCGCCGAGCCACGCGAGTATCTGCAGGCGCAGATGCGCTGGCGCTGGGGCGAAATCGCCTTTTGGCTGGCTACTCTGTTGCCTTTCATCCTTGCGCCCGATTATCTCTTACTGGCGAGCCAAGTCGCCATCGCCGCTTTATTCGTCCTATCGCTCGACCTCATCCTCGGCTTTGCCGGCATCGTGTCGCTCGGACACGCCGCTTATTTCGGCACCGGCGCCTATACAGCAGGACTGATTTCGAAATGGGGCTGGGGGGAGCCGCTCACCGGCCTTGTCATGGCGGCAGCCGCGGCCGGCTTATTCGGCTATGTGACAAGCTTCATCATCGCCCGGTTTCGTCACCTACCGCTGATCATGATCACGCTCGGCATCGGCCTTTTGCTCCAGGAATCGGCCAACAGCGCGAGCTGGCTTACCGGCGGTTTCGACGGCCTGCAGGGCATTCACACCTGGCCGATTCTCGGCAGATTCCGTTTCGATCTCTACGGCTACACCGCATACGGATATGCACTCGCCGGTTTGTTTTTGATCTTTCTCAGCGCGCGGCGCCTCATTCATTCGCCCTTCGGGCTGGCTTTGCGCGGCATCCGGGACAACAGCCAGCGCATGCGCGCGATCGGCGCGGCAACCCATTCGCATATCCGCACGATCTATACGATCGCGGCGATGATCGCGGGCGCGGCCGGCGCCATTCTGGCGCAAAGCACCGAGACCGTCTCGCTCGAAGTGTTGGGCTTTCAGCGTTCGGCCGATGTGCTGGTCATGCTCATTCTCGGTGGCACCGGCCGGCTCTATGGCGGACTCCTGGGCGCTGTCGTGTACATGGTCGCGCGCGATCAATTTTCCGGGCTTAATCCGCAATACTGGTACTTTTGGATCGGGCTTCTCTTGATCGCGGTGGTAGTGGTGTTGCCGAATGGGCTCCTTGGCGGTCTTTCGCTCCTGGCCCGGCGCGCGAAGGCTCAATCGTGAGTGAGAGCGCGCTGGCCGCTCGCGGCGTCGATAAACGATTTGGCTCACTCGTCGTCGCCGCCGACGTCAACCTCACGCTGCCGCCTGGCGCGCGTTATGCGCTGATTGGCCCAAACGGCGCCGGCAAGACCACGCTGATCAATCTGATGACCGGCATGCTGCGTCCGGATGATGGTCAGATCCTGCTTGGCAGCGACGATGTGACGGCACTTGCTCCAGAGCAGCGCGTGCGGCGCGGGCTTGCCCGCACCTATCAAATCAATTCGCTGTTTCCGCATCTGACCGCGCTCGAATCGGTGACCTTGGCGGTCTGCGAGCGGCGGCGGGTCGCGCAAACTTGGTGGCGCCGCCTGATTGCCTATCGCGAGGAAATCGAGGAGGCCCACCAGATTCTCGGCGCGCTGATGTTGGGCGCCGTCTGCCATCGCCCGGCGCGCGAACTTGCCTACGGCCAGCAGCGGCTTCTCGAAATTGCTCTGGCGCTGGCGAGCCGGCCCAAGGTTCTGCTACTCGATGAGCCCGCAGCCGGCGTGCCGCGCGAGGAAAGCAAGGAACTGTTCGCCGCTATCGCCGGGCTGTCGCGCGACATCGCAGTGCTGTTCATCGAGCATGACATGGAGCTCGTGTTTCGTTTCGCCAGCAGAGTCATCGTGATGGTCGGCGGCAGCATTTTGGTCGAAGGCACGCCGGCCGAGATTGCATCCGATCCGCAGGTGCGCGCGGTGTATCTCGGCAAGGCGCAACGCGAGTACCGGCATGGCTGAGCCGCTGCTGGCGATCGAAGATGTGCGCGCCGGTTACGGCCCGGCGATCGTGCTCGACGGCGTGTCGTTCGATCTCGCATCGCAGGGCGGCCTCGCTGTGCTTGGCCGCAATGGCGTTGGCAAATCGACGCTCTTACTTACGATCATGGGCTATACGCGGGTGAGTCGTGGCCGCCTCCTCTGGCGTGGCACCGACATCACCCATGAATCGCCGCACCGCCGGGCGCGCGCCGGCATCGGCTGGGTGGCGCAGGAGCGCGAGATCTTTTCGACGCTTACGGTCGAGGAAAATCTCACCGTTGCCGCCCGCAACGGCCCATGGTCGCTGCCGCGCGTCTACGAATTGTTTCCGCGGCTTACCGAACGCCGCCGCAATCTGGGCAATCAACTGTCCGGCGGCGAGCAGCAGATGCTGGCGATCGCACGCGCGCTAATGACCAATCCGGCTCTCCTTTTACTCGACGAGCCTTTCGAGGGTTTGGCGCCGATCGTGGTGGAAGAGCTGACGGCGGCGCTCCGGCAGATGATCGCGGAACGCGTCAATGCTTTCGTGCTGGTTGAACAACATGTTGAAATTGCGCTGCCGCTGACGCAGGCCGTGATCGTGCTCGAACGCGGCCGCATCGTGCATCGCGGCGCGTCGGCTGAGCTTCTTGCCGACCACGCGGCGCTGGAGCGGCTGATTGGTTTGCGGCTCGCGGAAGTCTAGATTTTCTGCGCTCTGTCTATCAGACAATGCTCAAGCATCGCCTATGGCTTTATCTGCAAATGAAATTCCTCGACGACCTTGGTGTAGCGGTCGAGGTCGTCTTGCATGAATTTGGTGTAAGCGGCCGTGCCGTTTTCGGCCAAATGGATGCCGAGTGTCTTTAGTCGCTGGGCGATCTCCGGCTCGCGCAGGATTTTGGCTACCGCCGACTGCAGCTTGGCGACGATTGCCGGCGGTACGCCGGCCGCGGACTGCAAGCCCAGCACCGTTGCAACGTCGAAACCCTTATAGCCAAGCTCGTCGCAGGTCGGCACATCGGGTAGCGACTCGTCGCGCTGCAAAACGCTGATACACAGCGCCCGCAGCTTGCCGGTCTTGATCAAGGAAACGACGTTGGGAATTCCGGACCAGCCGGCATCCACTTCTCCAGTCAGCAACGCGTTGACGAGACCGGTGCCGCCGCGATAGGGCACGTGAAGGAGCGTAATACCGGCGGCTTTTTCGAAGATGATCATCGTCATCTGATGGATCGAGCCGGTGCCCGCGGAGCCGAAGCTCATCGCCCCTGGCTTTGATTTGGCGAGCGCCACAAATTCCGCGAGCGTATTGGCCGGCACATCGGGTCTGATCACCAGGATGGTCGGCAGCCGCGCCAGCGCGGTGATCGGCGTGAAATCCTTGAGCGTGTAATTGGCGTCCGGATTCATCGCGATACTGATGCCAAGCGAGCCGGAATCATTCAGCCCGAGCGTGTAGCCGTCCGGCCGGGCCGCCGCCGTCTGCTTGGCCGCGATCACCCCGCCGACACCCGGCACATCTTCGACCACAAACGGATTGTTGAAGATTTCGCTCAGGCGGGCGGAAAGAATGCGCGCCAGCACGTCGGGATTGCCGCCGGCGGCCGACGCCGCGATGACACGGACCGGATGAATTGGATAAGCGTCTTCCGCCGATGCTATCGACGCACAGAGCGCCGCAGCAATCGCGGCGACAGCGAAAATCCGGGTGATGATCGATGCCATCGGTCGAGAGTCCCTACGTGTCGCCCCAAATATCGCGCGCCAGATCGCAGACCAGTTCGAGCTTGCGGTTTTGCGCCTCGACCGTCAGCGGATTGCCGGTGCCGAGGCTGGCAAAGCCGCATTGCGGACTGACCGCGAGCCGGTCCACCGCCACAAATTTGATCGCCTCGTCGACGCGGCGTTCAAGAGCAGCCTTGTCCTCAAGCTCCGGAACCTTCGTGGACACAAGCCCGAGCACCACTGATTTATGCTTCGGCACAAAGCGCAGCGGCGTGAAGCTGCCGGCGCGCGGCGTGTCGTATTCTAGGAAATAAAATCGGATGGCCAAAGCATTGAACAGCCGTTCCGCAACCTCTTCGTAGCTGCCTTCGGCGTGCCAGTGGCCGCCGCGATTGCCGCGGCAAAGGTGCATGCCGATGTACATTTCCTTGGGCGCGGCGGCGAGCAGGCGGTTGGTCACCGCGATATATTTGTCAATGAGCGCGCTCCAATCATCGCCGCGTGCGGCGAGCGCGCTCTGTACCCGAGGATCGCCGAATTTGGCGAAGGCGGTTTCGTCGATCTGGACGTAACGGCAACCCGCCGCCGCAAGGGCGCGAAGTTCAGACGTGAAAGCGTCGATCGTATCGGACCAGAACTGATCCACGTCTTGATATGCGCTTGCCGTTACCGCGGCATCGCCGCCGCGGAAGTGCAGCGCGCAGGGCCCTGGAATCGTGATCTTCGGCCAGCGACCCGAGCGGGCTTTGAGGAAGGCGGCATCGACCGCATTGATTGGATGGGCCCATCGCACGCGGCTGCCGACAATCGCGACCGGCTGGGCGCCGCGACCGCCTTGCCCGTCCGCGCCAACAGCGTCGGCGCCGCCAATCGTATCGATGCGCAATTGCCCGAGCGCCCCGTAGAAAAAACTGTGATAGGAGCGGCGACGAAATTCGCCATCAGTGACAAATTTGAAGCCCAATCGCTCCTGCAGCCGGATCGCATCGGCAATGGCGGCATCTTCGGCTGCGGCGAGCGCGGCCGCGTCGATCTGGCCCTTGGTAAAGCGGGCGCGCTCGCGCAGCAAATTGGCCGGACGCAGCAGACTGCCGATATGCTCGGCGCGAAATGGCGGTTTAACAGCGGCCACATTTGCCGCCGCCTGCGAGCGGAGTGTCACGAAGCTCCCCGGATATCTGGCATCCTCACCCCATCCGCCTTTGCCATCGCTGCCAACTCGTCCCACAGCTTTGCCGGAATCGGGATGCCGGTCTTGCCGCGCGCCGCTTCGGTGCGGCTGCCGCGTTCGCCGGGTAGCAAAATTTCATCGAATCCAGCCCGACGTGGCAGGGCCTTGATGATCGCAGCAAGCCCGTCGGCATCGGTCTGAAAGTCGACTAGCGGCCGAAACGTTTCGATATCGATCACGAGCATCGCGGTATTGGCGGTGTGCCGCGCGCCTTTTTGCGGGCCCAGCGCCGGCGCTTGGATAGGCGCTGCCGCAAGCACGCTGGCCAGCATTTCGAACATGAAGGCCAAGCCCGAACCCTTAGGCCCGCCGAGCGGTAGCAGGATTTCGGCTTGTTTGGCATCGGTGGTCGGTTCGCCGGTGCCAGTGAGCACGGCACCTTCCGGCAGCGCCGCGCCGGTGGCGCGCGCCTGCAAGATCTTGCCGTTTGAGATCGTGCTGGCCGACATGTCGAGAGCGATAAGTCCTTTGCTGCTCGGCACCGCAATGGCAATGGGACTCGTCGCCATGCTGGCAACCCGCGCCCCATGATAGGCCATCAAAGTGGGCCCGGCGCCCATCAGCAGCGCGGCACAACCGCGCTCGGCGATCCATTGCGCGTAACGGCCGATGGCGCCGGTATGGGTTGTATGGCGAATGAGCGCGAAACAAACGCCAGTCTGTTTCGCCCGCTCGACCGCGCGCGCTGCCCCCTCCATCACCGCGACGGGACCGAAGCCGTGGCCGCCGTCAATCATCAAGGTCGCGCCGCGATCATGCACAAGCCGCGGCTGCGCTTTGACATCGATCTCACCGCTGGCCAGAAGCTTTACATAGCGCGGCAGCCGCGACACGCCATGGCCATCGCCGCCGCGCAGATTGGCCCAGACCAGGCCCTGCGCCACGATCGCGGCGTCGTGGGCGCTGGCGCCATGCTTGACGAGAACGTCCCCAATGAAACGGCCGAGCTCGTCACGGCCGACCAGCTTGGCGGGTGCGCTCATGCTTTGCCCCGCGCCGGGAAATAGGCGTCGAGCCAGTTGCGCAGCAGCGTCCACACCCGCGCCGAATTCTCGGCAAACAGAAAATGGTCGAGCCCGCTGAACAAATGCAGCTCAGCCGGCTGGCCGGCGCGCTTGAACATTTCGATCGATTGCTCGGTCGGGGTCACCGAATCGTTGGCGGCATGGATCAAGAGCAAGGGACGCGGCGCGATCTTGCCGACCACCTCTTCGGCGCGAAAGTCGAACATGCTCTGCGCCGTCTCGGCGGGAAACATGTCGACCGAATTCGGCGCCAGCATGCCGACCTTTTGTCGCTCCAGATTTTGCCGCACGTGATCGGGGATCGGCACGATATCGTAGCGCGGTACCATCAACGATTTGCCTGTCCGTGCACGACAGGCGCGGCCCTCTTCAAGCATTTTGGTGAAGTTGGCCCAGGCTTCCGGCGTGCGGTGCTGGCCGCGAAATTTGCGTTCACCGTGGCCCCAGCCGCCGTTCGAGATCACAGCGGCAAGGCGCGGGTTGGTACCGCCGGCGTAGACCGCGACCGCGCCGCCGAAGCTCGAACCGATCGCGGCGATGCGGCTCGGATCGACCGCCGGATGGGCAGCGAGAAAGTCGAGCGCATTGCCGAGATCTTCGACCTGTTCCAGGCAGATGACGCGGCCGAACTCGCCTTCGCTTTTGCCGCAACCGCGCATGTCGAAGCGCAGCGTGACATAGCCGAATTG
>Ga0126369_10002024_pt1 | contig 14315 bp, 11 predicted proteins | sample PanSoiMetaPlot_1_FD_109646 | JGI IMG/M metagenome (GOLD analysis project Ga0126369, IMG submission 109646) | Tropical forest soil microbial communities from Panama - MetaG Plot_1 | ecosystem: Environmental > Terrestrial > Soil > Tropical forest > Bulk soil | place: Panama | collected 2016-02-17 | reverse complement strand
AGAGAATCCGGGTCCACAGGAGGACGTGATGGAAATCAAGCGCATCGATCACTATTCGATTCGGACCACCGACGTCGAGGCATCGCGCAAGTTCTACACCGAAGTGATCGGCCTCGCGGTGGGCCCGCGGCCGGCCTTCCCGTTCCCCGGGCTCTGGCTCTATAACGGCAAGCCGCCCGCGGACCTCGAGCATTCGGGTGGCAACTACGGCATCGTGCACGTGATGGGCATCGATCCGAACGACTCAAAGGGGCTGGTCGACACCGTGGGCTATGTCGACCCCGAGACGCTGAATGCCGGCACGGGTTCGCTCGACCACATTGCGCTGTCGGTCACGGGACGCGAGAGCATGGTCAAGCGCTGCAAGAAGGCCGGGCTGAAGTACTTCGAGCGCAGCGTGCCGACGCTCGGGCTGCACCAGATGTTCCTCAAGGACCCCAACGGCGTGATGATCGAGCTCAACTTCCCGGCTTCCGAAGCGCCGAAGGCGAAGGACGCGGCGACGACCGAAGCGTTCCGCTAGCTCCCCCTTTAAGACTCCCGTCTTGGCTGCACTGCCTCAGGCACGGTCAGCGCGCGTCCTCACCTACGAGCAGGCGCTCGCTTGCGTACGCGAGCTCGCGCCCAGGCTCAGGGAGCGTGCGGCGATCACCGAGCGCACACGCCGCATTCCCGACGAAACCTTGAGTGAGCTGCACGCATCCGGGCTTACGCGCGTGTTGCAGCCGCACCGTGTCGGCGGCTCGGAGCTGCCGTGGGTGTCGCTGATCGACATCGGCTCGGGTCTCGCCGCCGCGTGCGCCTCGACTTCGTGGAACTGGGTCAACTACGCTGTGCATCACTGGATGCTCGCGTTCTGGCCGGTCGAGACGCAGGACGAGATCTGGAACGCGGATCGCGACATGCTCATCGCCTCGTCGGTGGTCTTCCCAGCCGGCAAGGCCACTCGCGTGCCGGGCGGCTATCGGCTCTCGGGCCGCTGGCCGTTCTCGAGCGGCGTCGACCAAAGCCTATGGAACATGCTGGGCGGCATCGTTCAGGACGGCGAGCATCCCGGCGAATATCGCATCTTCCTGCTCCCTCGAAACGATTACCGAATCATCGACAACTGGCACGTAATGGGCCTTCGCGGCACCGGCAGCAACGACGTCGAGGCGGGGGACGTCTTCGTGCCCCAGGCGCGGACGCTGCCGGTCGATGCGACGCGCGGCGGCGGAACGCATCCAGGCGCGAGGGTGAACGCGAGCCCGATCTTCCGCATCCCCATCTTCGCCACCTTTCCCTACATGCTCACCGGCGTTGCCCTCGGCGTCGCCCAGGGCGCGTACGACGATTTCCTCGCCGGGATGCGCAACCGCGTGGCGCGGTATTCGGGCAAGCAGCTCGCCGACATGACGGCGATCCAGGTGAAGATCGCGGAAGCCGCATCGTGCATCGACATCGCGCGCACGATCATGCGCACGCACTGCGAGGAAGCGCAGAGCTTCGCCGACCGCGACGAGGTCCCCGATCTCGCGACCAAGGTGAAGTGGCGCCGGGACGGTGCGTTCACCGCAGGCCTCTGCGAGCGCGCCGTCGACGTCCTGTTCAAGTGCGGCGGCGGTGGAGCGCTCTTCGACGATCACCCGCTGCAGCGCGCCTTTCGCGACGTGCACGCGGCCACGGCTCACATCTCGATGATCTGGGAGCCGCAGGCGACGACGTTCGGGCGCGTCGCGCTCGGCCTGCCGAGCGACAACCCGACGCTGTAGGTTCGGGCGTCGCTCCCTCGCAAGCGGGAAGCTAGCGTCTTTCAGACGGGCGCCGCTGGATCCCCGCGCTCGCTGGGATGCGTTCTACATCCCGAGATATAGTTTGCGCACCAGCTCGTTGTCGGCGAGCTCCTCGCGCGTGCGGCCCTCGTACGCCATCTTGCCGTGCACGATGACATAGCCGCGGTCGGCGATGCGGATCGCCTGCTGGAAATTCTGCTCCGCCATCAGCACGGTGAGCTGGCGCCGCTCCTTGAGCTCGCGGATCTTGTCGATGGTGTGAATGACGAGCAAGGGCGACAGGCCTACCGAAGGCTCGTCGATCAGAAGGATCTTCGGCGCCGTCATCAGCGCCCGCGCGAGCGTGAGCATCTGCTGCTCTCCCCCGCTCAAGCTGCCTGCGAGCTGCTTGCGCCGGTCGGAGAGAAGGGGAAAGGTCTCGAAGCAGAATGCCAGATTGCGATCGAGCACTTCGCGCGCAGCGCTTCGATATCCGCCCAGGAGCAGGTTCTCCTCGACGTTCAGCCGCGGGAACAGCCGCCGTCCTTCCGGAACGAGCGAGATGCCCAGATCGACGATGTCCTCGGGCGCGCGGCCGACGAGATCGTGCTCGACGCCGTCGATCGTCGCGGTGATGCGACCGGCGCTCGGAACCACGATGCCCATGATGCACTTCATGAGCGTGCTCTTGCCGTTGCCGTTCGTGCCGAGGAGCGTGACCGTCTCGGCGTCGTTGACCGAGAGCGAGATGCGGTCGAGGACCTGCACCGAGCCGTAGCCCGCACTCACATCCCGGACGTTGATGCTATTCGCCAAGGTAGGCCGTCACGACTTCTGCGTTGTTGACGACTTCCTGCGGGTCGCCGTCGGCGATCTTGCGGCCGGCGACAAGAACCGCGATGCGGTCGGAGAACTTCATCACCGCCCGCATCACGTGCTCGATCATGATCACGGCCACGCCTCGCTCCTTGAGTCCGAACAGGAGCGCGAGCATGTCGTCGACTTCGGAAGCGGACAGACCGGCCATGGCCTCGTCCGAGATGAGAAGCGTGGGCTTCGCGGCTACGGCGCGCGCGAGCTCGAGCTTGCGCATGTCGACCTGGGTAAGGCCGCCCGACATCGCATGCGCCTTGCCGTCCAGCCCTACTTGCCGCAGCACGTTCATCGCCTCGTCGGCGATCCGGTCGGTCGGGAGCTTCTCGTGCTTGCGCGCCGCGTAGAGCAGTGGAATGCGCAGGTTGTCGAGCACCGACATGCTTGCGAAAGGCTTCGGGATCTGGAAACTTCGCGCCAGACCAAGCCGGACTCGGTTGTGCGGAGCGTCCCTGCCGAGGTCGTGCCCGGCGAAGTGGATGCTGCCCTCTTCGTTGCGGAGCGTTCCTGAAATGCAGTTGACCAGCGTGCTCTTGCCCGAACCGTTCGGCCCGATCAAACCCAGCCGTTCTCCGGGCGCGACCGTGAGATCGACTCGGTCGAGCGCCGTGAAGCCGCCGAAGCGCTTGGTGACACCCGCGACCTTCAACAGGGGATCGCTCATCTGCTGCCAATCCGACTGCGGCTTTCTGAGCCCGCTCCGCTGCGCACGTTCCGAGGCGCCACGCTCCGCGGGCTCCCGCCGAAGCGCTTGGTGACACCCGCGACCTTCAACAGGGGATCGCTCATGGCTTGTGAACCCGGCCACGCCGCCACGCGTCGACCCAGCCCATGATTCCGTTCGGTGCTAGCGTCACAAACGCCACGAGCAGGACACCCACGATGAAAAGGTTCCATTCGGACGAGATGGTGACCTGCACGACCTGCTGAACGGTGCCGAGCAGCACCGCGCCGATCACCGGCCCGAGCCAGCTCATCATGCCTCCGATCAGCGGCATGGCGATGCTGTTCACCGCGTACGACAGATTGAACGCCGCGGTTGGTTCGACATATGAGAGGTACAACGGCAGCGTCGTTCCGGCCATCCCCATCAGCGCGCCGCTCACAGTCGCCGAGAAGAGCTTCAGACGAAGCGTCGGCACGCCCGCGCATTCGGCCGCGACCTCGTCATCGCGTATTGCCGCGAGGCCGCGCCCGATGAACGAACGCTCGATCGCGCGCGCGACGACGATGGCGAACGCCGTCATCAGTACCATCGTCGCGTAAAGCAGATGACCGTAACGCGCGAACCCGAATGGAGCCTCGCGCGGCTGGATGATGTACGCGCCGCGGGCTCCGCCAACGTAGTCCCAGTTGACGACGAAGGTAAAAAGCACGACCGCCAGCGCGAGCGTGGAGATGGCGAAGAAGACGCCGCGCATGCGCAGCGTGAGATAGCCCACGCCGAGCCCGAGCAGGCCGGCGACGATTGTTCCGGCCACGATCAAGAACGGAAGCGGCAGGTGCAGCGACTTGTTGAGAAAGACCGTGGTGTACGCGCCCACCGCGAAGAAGGCTGCCGAGCCGAAATTGACGTAGCCGGTGTACCCGCCGAGGATGTTCCATGCCGTAGCGAGCACGATGAACTGCAGCACGGTGTAAACCGCGGAGAAGAAGTAATCGTTGGTGATGAACCGGGTCAGGGCGATGAGCGCAATAGCGATCGCGAACGCAATGACCGCAAAGGTCCTGTTTCTCATCGCCCGAGCAGTCCGGTGGGCCTGAAGGCGAGCGCGGCGAGCAGAATTCCGAACGAGACGGCCGGCGCCCACGAAGGCCCGAAGAAGGTGGACGTGAACGATTCAGCGAGTCCTAGGATGAACGCGCCGAGCAGAGTGCCCCAGATCGAGCCCAGACCGCCGAGCACGCACACCGCGAACGCGAGCCCGATGTACTCGCGGCCGATCGAAGGCTGCACCGGCTGGATGACGATCAGGAAGGCGCCGGCAACGCCTGCCGTCGCGATCGACAGCGCGAAGGCGAACTCCTTGACCCGGAACGGATTGATCGCCATCAGCCGCAACGCAAGCTGATCCTGCGCGACCGCCAGCACCGCGCGGCCGAAAAATGTGCGCGAGAGAAACAGTTGCACGCCGATGACCATCGCCAGCGACACGACGAACGGCACCACCAGCCGCAGCGGGAAGTCCACGGGCCCCAGGCGCAGCGTCGTGGACGAGTACGAGGTTTCGACCAGCCGGTAGTCGACGCCGAAGATGAGCAGCAGCGTCACCTCGGTAATGAACAAAATGCCGAAGAAGAAGGCGAGCCCGCGCAGCGACTCCTGCCCTCGCCTCTCGAAGCAGCCGTAGTAGATGCGATAGATGAGCATCCCGAGCAAGAAGAACAACGGCGACAGCACCACCGAAACCAGGATCGGGTCGAAGCCAAGCCGCGCGTTGACGATGTACGCGATGTACGAGCCCAGGATGATGAACGCGGGGTGGGCGATGTTGACGACGTCGAGCATCCCGAAGGAAATCGAGATGCCGACGCTCACTGCCGCGTAAAAGCCGCCGAGCAGCAGCCCGGCGACGATGGCGTTGAGCACCAACGCCGTCGGGAATTCCATGATGAGTTGCGCCCTTGAAATTCCCGGCGGCTATACGCTCACACTATTTCTTGTTGTCCTGGTACGGCGCCTGCACCGTCCCCGTCGCGTAGGCGGCTGGCGCGAGCACGGTGACCTTGCCCGGCTTCATCCACTGCTCGAGATCGTTGCCGACCACGCCGTGGTATTGCACGGTCAGCATGCGCGGCGCGGACCACTCGCCGTTCTTGGCGAAGCGGACCTTGCCGACGTAGGTGTCGAACTCGTACTTGTGCATGTATTCGGCCAGCTGCGCCTGGTCGAGGCTGCCAGTCGCTTTGATGGCTTGCTCCAGCACCTGCATCATCGCGTAGGCGTACGGCGGCAGGTAGAAGCCGAGCGGATCGACGCCTTCCTTGATCGCGCGCCCCTGGTACTTGGAGAGGAACTGATCCAGGAAAGGATACTTCGCGGAAACCTCAGGCGTGTAGGACTCGTAGTTGACGACGCCGTTGAGCAGCGGCCCGAGTTGGGTTCTAAGCGACGCGAACTGCGGACCGACCAGCCCGCCGCCGAAGATCCGCGTCTTGAGCCCGACCTCGTTCACCGCCCGGACCATGCCCGCAGAGTCGGGCGGATACGAGGCGAGAAAGACGATATCGGGGTTGGTCGCCTGGATCGCGCGCACGATGGGTGAGAAGTCGACGGTATTAGGCGGGTATGTCTTGTCGTACACGACCTTCAGCCCGAGCTTCTTTACATGTGCTCGCGCGCCTTCGAGCGCGAGCGCCGGATACTCCGCATCCGCCCCGACCAAGGCTACCGTCTGCGGCTTGGGATTGAGCCCCATCGCGATATCGAAGTAGCCCTGCGACCAGCCCACCGCCGGCTCGGGTCCTGCCGGCATGATCTGGAAGTACCGGTCGTAGTTGAATTTCGAGTTGACGTTCAGGCCGAACAGCGACATGAAGCACATATTGCGTTGCATCATGATCGGCATCGCCGGAGCGATCACGTTCGTGCCGTACCCCGAGACGACAAGATCCACCTTGTCGACGTCGAGGAGCTTGTTGTAGATGCTGGGCACGGTCGATGGATTGGTCTGATCGTCGTAATAGACCAGCTCCACCTTGCGGCCAAGGATGCCTCCCTTGGCGTTCACGTCCTCGGCCCAGATCTGCATCGCGATGAGCGCCGCCTTGCCGTTGCCTGCCAGTGGCCCGGTCAGGCTCATGCCGAAGCCGATTTTGAGTGGTTGCTGCGCCAGGGCAGGCAGTGCGAGCGCGAATGCGACAAGCCCTGCCGACAGCCACATTGTCAGTCTCTTCATTGTTGTCTCCTCCTCCTTCTCCTCCAAGCCATCGATGCTTACATAGCGCTTTCCGCGCTGTCAATCAGCGTGCTTGCGTGGCCGCTGGCACCGGCGCCTGGCCCCGGAACCAGTCCAGAATCTGCCCACCCGTCCAGTGCACAACGCCGGGCTTGCCCAACACGTAGCGGTACAGTTGCTCGAGGTACGCGATGCGATGCGGCACTCCCGAGATGTAGGGGTGCACGCTGATCGCCATGACTCTCGCCGAATGGAGCCCTTCTTCGTACAGCCGATCGAACTGCTCGCATCCCCGCCGCAGCATCTCGTCGGCCGTGTGGTGCTGGAGCAGCATCATCGCGATGTCGTTGATCTCGACGGTGTAGGGAACCGAGACGACCGGTCCGTGCTCGGTCGCGATGTAGACAGGCTGATCGTCGAACACCCAGTCGGCGACGTATTCGATCCCCGCCTCGGCGAGATGATCGATCGTCTCGTAGGTTTCGGTGAGCCCCGGGCTCTCCCACCCGCGCGGCGGCTCGCCGGTGAACGCGCGAATCGCTTCGACCGTGTCGCGAATCGCGGCTCGCTGATCCTCGACCTTGTGCATCGGTTGCTGCAGCCAGCCGTGCCCCATGAACTCCCACCCGGCGCCCTTGCCCGCTTCCGCGATCCGCGGATAGTTGCGGCAGACGATGCCGTTGATCGCGAGCGTCGGCGTCACGCGCGCCTTCTGCATGCAATCGAAGAGCCGCCAGAAGCCCACGCGCATGCCGTACTCGTGCCACGCCCAGTTGGGCAGGTCGGGCAGCAGGGGCTGGCCCATCGGGGGCGAGAGCACGGTGCGCGGCATCGACCGCTCGATGCCCCAGTCTTCGACGTTGACGATGGTCCATACGACGATGCGCGCATCGCCCGGAAGCTTGAGCGCCGGCCGATCGACGATCGCGGAGTAGGGGACGCGTTCGCGTGGCGTGCGGGGAACGCTCATCGGATATGGAGTTCGATGTCCTGCAGCACGGGGTCGCTCTCGCGCGCGACCTCATTCTCGATCAGCGCGCCGCAGCCCGGACAGAAGAACTGGCGAAAGACCGGCCGATCGTCGATGTAGCGGCGGTAGTCGCCGATGTTCGGGTTCGCTGCGCTGATGTCCGCGTCGCGACGCATGCACCGATCCTTGTAGTTGCCGCGAGCCGGCCCCAGGTCGGCGGCGCAGCGCGAGCAAGCCGCATGCACCCCGTCCTTTTCCCGGCGCAGCTCGAGACTGTCGGTCATTTGGAGCACGACGCTGCCCTCGAGGCGTACCACGCCCCCATCTTTCTTCCGATTCGCATCGCGTCGGCTGCTGCGAAGCTTGCGTGTGGCCGCCGAATCGACGGCGCCGTTGGAGGTGATCACGACGCCGTAGATTTCACGCGCCGCATCGACCGATACGCAGCGATCGTCGACGTCCGCGCGAACCTTCTCCGGGTCGCGCTCGAGCGGGTCGCCGAAGCCGCCGGCGGCGGACCAGATGACCGCATATACGTCGCGCGGCTCCTGCTGGAATCCTTCCTGGCGAAGCTGCAAGGTGACCTCTTCACCTTCCACTTCGGCGATGTCGCCGGGTATCTGGCGCGAAGTGAACCTGTCGAGCACGTCGGTGCCCCGCTTGAACTTGTAAACGTTCGTAGTCGCCGGGTAGCCGCCCATCATCCCGGGCGAGGTCGGAATGGCGTTGCCCGACGACAGCGTGTCCTGCGTGATCACGTCGGTGCGATGGGGAATGAAGCACGATTCCGCCGAGAGCCCGCCGCGATAACGTCCCGCGCCTCCGGAATCGACGACTTCCTTGCGATAGAGAAACAGCAGCGGAAACGTCTGTTCCGTGTGCTCGACGTTGGGCAGCTTGCAGATCGGTGTGCGCGACTGGCCGCCGGTCGAGATGCCGTCGCCGGTGGCGAACGCGCCGATCGCGCCGCCGATCGGGTCGACAAGAATGTAGCCGTAGCGCTCTCCCCACTGATCGAGCCCGCGGAAGATCGTCGCCGGCCACTGACTGGTTCCCCCGATGCACATGATGTCCTTGCGCATCTCGGGATCGCCGTGAATCATCTTGGAGAGCACGTTGTACGCGGGATAGACCGAGATCTCCATCGCCTGGATCGGGGCCGTCGACACGGAGGCCGGAAAGTCGGCGCAGTTGAACGTGCCGGGGGTGGGATCGAACTCGACGTGGCGCAATGCACCGGCGATGCAGAAGTACTGGTCCCAGCACAGGAGTTCGTTCAGCGCGACCATGATCGCGCCGCGCCAACCGGAGTACGTCGCGTTCATCGCTCCGTCCTGAGGCGCGGTGCCTTCGTTCTCGAACACGAGCCTGGTGCCCTTCTTGCGCAGAGTGAGCACGACGCGATGCGTGCGGCGGTCGCCTGGACGGCAGCCCTCGACGTACGAGCGCTCGCGCCATACGCCATCGGGCAGACGCTTGAGCTTCCTCAAGAAGGCCGCTTCTGCGTTGTCGATGATCCGCTTCATGACGCCCTTGACCACCTCCGGGCCATAGTGCCGGATCAGGGCGTGGACTCGGTCGCGCGCGGTGATGTTGCCCGCGAGCTGCGCTCGGAAATCGAGCGCGACCGCTTCGGGCTTGCGCGAGGAGCGCAGGTACAGCTCCTCGATGTCGCGCCGGATCGTGTTGCCTTCGACGATCTTCACCGGCGGAATGCAAATGCCCTCCTCGAACGCGCTCTCTGCCGAGCCGCAGAAGGAGGATGGCGTGATGCCGCCCAAGTCGTACTGGTGCAGGCAATTGGTCACCCAGCAGAACAGCTCGCCCTTCCAGAACACAGGGCAGATCAGCATCACGTCCTGCTGGTGCGCAGCGCCGACCCACGGATCGTTGGCGAGGAACATGTCGCCGTCGCGAATCCCCGGGTTGTCGCTGCGATACTCGAGCACCCATTTGACCTGCGTGTCGGTGACGCCGGACATGTACTGCATGTAGGGCCCGAAATAGACGAACTCGCCGTCCTCGGTGAGGATCGAGGGATTCAGATCGAGCGCGTACATCGCCACCGGCGACCCGGACAGCCTCTGGATCGTCGCCCCATGCTCCTCGTTGACGTGCCAGAGCGCGTGGCGCACAACCTCATAGGTGATCGGATCGATGCGCTTCGACTGTTTGCGATGGAGCTTGAGCTTCGGCGAGATCGCGAGCTTCTTGGGCGGTACGTAGCCGGTCTTCCTGCCGTCGAAGGCAACGGCTCGCATCGCGCTTAGTTTCGGCATGCCGACCTCACGCGCGGAATTCAATCTCGAAATTGCCGAACGCGTCCACTTTGAGGCTGCGTCTCGGCTGAACGACCACGGTCGTATCGGTCGTCTCGATGACGGCGGGACCGGCAATCCGATTGCCTGAGACCAGGAACGAGCCGTCGTAGATCGGTGTGGCTACCGCGCGCTTCAAATCCGCCCAGTAGATGCTTCGCTTGCCCAAGCCTGCCTTGGCGCCGATCTTGGTGCTCGCTCTCCTGGCTTTCACGAGCATCGGACGCGGGGTTGCGGCCGATGCCCGCAGACGCAGCGTCACGATTTCCTGCCGCGCCTCGCCGTACGACGAGCCTCGTCCGTAGAGCTGCTCGTAGCGCGCCGCGAAACGACGGTGCAGTGTCTCCAGGGCGGCGCTCTTCAGGCGCTTCTCGGGAAGCGGCACTTCGACCTCATTGATCTGCCCGCGGTGGCGCATATCGAGCGAAAAAGTGAAACGCCGACGCGGCGTCGCGATGCCGTCGCGCTGCATCTGCGTGTTGGCTTTCTTCTCCAGCGCGTCGAGAACCCGGTTGACGCGGTCCGCGTCGAAGGGGCTCGCCTGGATGTCGACCTGCTCATAGACATGGAGGATATCTGCGGAGGCTGCGCCGAAGGCACACCACGAGGATGCAATCTCCTTCTGTGGAATGATCACCTTCTGCACGCCCAGCTCGTAGGCGAACACGCCCGCATGCGTCGGCCCGGCGCCGCCGAAGGCAAAGAGCACGAAATCGCGTGGATCGAACCCCTTCTCGATGGTCGTCTTGCGGATGATGTCCGACATCTTGAACTCAGCGATCCGCGCGATGCCGCTCGCGGCCTCCATGAGCGATAGCTTGAGCGCACCGGCGACTTCCTGCACTGCGGCCATGGCCTTCTTCCGATCGAGCTTGATCCGCCCGCCGAGAAAATTGTCTGGATTGATCGTCCCGAGCACCACGTCGGCGTCGGTCACCGTGGCCGTCGTGCCACCCTTCCCATAGCACGCGGGCCCGGGATCGGCGCCCGCGGATTCGGGTCCCACCTGCAGGGTCTTGGATGCGTGGTCCACGCGTGCGAGCGAACCGCCTCCGGAGCCAATGGCCTGGATGTCGACCTTTGGCAGGAAATACTCGTACTGCGCGACATTCGAGACGAACGAATACGCAGGCTCCGCGGCAAAGACGATGCCGACATCGAACGACGTCCCGCCCATGTCGGTGGTGATGATGTTCGGGCAGTCCATCAGCCGGCCGAGATACTGCGTGCCGGTGACCCCCGACACGGGTCCCGAATCCAGGGTCAGGAGCGGCGACTCCATCGCCTTGTCCACCGAGATCGAGCCACCGGCGCACTGGGTGATCTGCAACGGCTGCGCATAACCCGACGCCTTGAGTCGACGGTCGAGGTTCCCGAGGTAGGCGGCCATCACCGGCCCGATGTACGCGTTGAGGGCCGTGGCCGTGATGCGTTCGTATTCTCCCCATTTCGGCGCCAGATCGACCGAGCAAGACACGAACACGCGAGGCGCGAGGTCGCGGATCATCTCTTTCACTCGCAACTCGTGCCGCGGATGCCTGAAGGACCACAGGAAGCAGACTCCGATCGCTTCCACATCCTGCTCGACGAGACGCCTGATCGCCTGCTGAGCCTCAGACTCGTTCAGCGGAACCACGACCTCGCCGAAGCAATCCACCCGCTCGGAGACGCCCTCGATGAGGCGCTTCGGCACGATCGGCTTCGGCTTCTGGCTCTCGGGAAAGTGCACGACCTTGCGGATATCGCGAGCGGTGACGCCACGCGAGCCGCGCATGATGTGAATGGCGTCCTCGTGACCCCGGGTCGTGATCAGGCCGACTTTCGCTCCCTTCCGCTGCAGGAGCGCGTTGGTGCCCACGGTCGTGCCGTGGGTGAGTACCGCCACCTTGCGGCAGAACTGCTCGAAGGAGAGCCCGAGCCGCTCGGCTGCCAGGCGCATCGCGGCGAGCATTCCTTCCGCGAAATTCCCAGGGGTTGAGGGGCACTTCGTCGCCGTGATGTGGCCTTCGGCGCCGAGGACCACGCAGTCGGTGAACGTCCCGCCGATGTCGACGCCGACGAGAAGACGCTTATTTGGCATCAAGCTCGAATGCGTCGTGGGAGTTGGTGTTGACCTCGATTCCGGTGCCCGCGGACTGCACGCTGCCGCTCACCATATGCAGGCGGTTGCCGACGACGGCACCGGCCAATCCGTGACGCGATACGGGCATCGAGGGCAATATCGCCCACGTATTGCTCGCTGGATCGTATGCCTCCAGCGCGCGAAAGGTGTACATGCGCTGCGTGTCCTGGCCCTCGCCACCTGTCACGTAGATGCGTCCGTTGAATACGCCCGACGCCATGGCGCTGCGCGCCGACGGCATGCGCGCGCGCGGCGCACCCCAGCTGTCCGTGGCGGGATCGTATTCCTCGACCACGTCGACGTTGCTGCTGCCGGAGGTGATGAAGGCGGTACCGACGCGCCCGCCGATGACGTAGATCTTGCCGTTGACCACGCCGGTGGTCGCGTGATTGCGCGCGGTCGGCATCGGAGTTCGTGCTCGCCAGGTGTTCGTCGCTGGATCGTATTCTTCGACGGTGCCCACGGACAGGTGCGGGCGCGCCGGATGCACGGCGGGCTCCTTCGACCCCGGCGGCAGGGTCGCCCCGCCGATGACGTAGATCTTGTCGCCGACCACAGCAGCAACCGGGGAGCCTCGCCGGGTCGGCATCGGCGGCAGCGCTTTCCAGCTGTCAGCCGCAGGGTCGTACTCCCAAGCGTTGTCGACGGGCACCCAGGCCGCCGGCCCGGAGGCCGGATAGACGAAGCCGCCGAAAGCGTAGATCTTGCCGCGGTACTCGGTGAACGCGACGTGATGCGATAGCAGTGGCATCGGATTCTTCTTGGTCCACTTGTCGCTAGCGGGGTCGTACTCGTAGACCAGGCCCATCGGCTTCCAGCCCGGCGCGAGGCCACAGAAGACGTACATCTTGCCTCCGGCCGCGACGCCGAGCAGCTCCTCGGCGGGCTCGGGGAAGACGGCGAGCTTGGTCCACTTGCCTTGCCCGTGCGCCGACGCGATCACGCACAGCCCGATCAGCACTGCGAGAACAGAGCGCGTGGCACGTTTCATGACTTCCTCCTTCGCATCGTTCGGAGTCGATTCTAGCCGCGGCGATCAACGCTTGATCTTGAGCAGCCGCGCGGCGTTCCCGCCCTCGATCATCGCTCGTTCGTCTCGCTTGAGGCGCGGTACGCTCCCGATGAACCCAACGGGATCGTCGACGCCCATGTCATAGGGGTAGTCGGAGCCGAGCAGCACGTGCCCTGCTCCGTACTGGTCGACCATCTGCCGCAGCATCGAGGGATCGAAGGCGATCGTGTCGAAATACATCTTCCTCAAATAGCTCGACGGCGCCTTGCGGATAACGGTTCGACAGTCGGGCCGGGCGCGATGCCCGTGGTCCATCCGCGCCCAGTAGTGCGCCAGGTAGCCTCCGGCGTGCGGCAGGACGAGCTTGAGCTTCGGGTTTCGATCGAGCACGCCGTCGAAGATCAGATGGCTCGCGGCGATGGTCGTCTCCATCGGATTGCCGATGACGTTGTTGAAGTAATGGTCGACCAGTCTCGCGCCTTCCGTGAAGCCGATCGGATGCACGAAGATGATGACGTCGAGCTCCTGCGCCTTGGCGAAGAATTTCTCGAGCCCCAGACGCGAATCGGTGAGATCCATGCCGTTGACGCTGGGATTGATCTCGACACCGCGCAGCCCGAGCTCCTTGACGCACCGGGTGAGCTCGACGACGGCGAGATCGACATTTTGCAGCGGCACCGTCCCCAGCGCGACGAAGCGGTCGGGCCAGGTCGCGACGATCTCCGCGAGACGGTTGTTCACGGCCCGAGCGAGCTCCGCGCCGAAATCGGGATCGGTCCAGTAGTAAGTCTGGTTGGGCGCCGGCGACACCGCCTGCACATCGATTCCCATGCGGTCCATGTCTTTGAGGCGCACTTCGATGGTCGAGAGCTTGGCGCCCCGATCCTTCATCTGCTTGACGTTGACCTCGCGCGTCAGGGCGTTGGCGAATTGAACCGATGGCTCGTATTGCGCCGGATTCAGATGTGCAACCATCGTGCCGACGGCCGGATTGAAATAGTGGCAGTGGATGTCGACGCGCAGGCTCCTGCCCTTACGGTCGCGGACGGTTTTCGTCGTCGCCGCTCGGTCCGCCGTCGGTGTGCGCCCGCGCCGCCCCTGCGGCGCGGCGTGAGCGTGCGGCTCGCTCCAAGGCGATGTCGGACACGAGAACATCATGACTTCGTTCCTTTCATGAGAGCGGGTAATCCTGCGATTCTAGGCGACGCCGAGGTGCTGGCTGATCAGCGCGTCGTCATGGCGCACCTGAGCTGCGAGTCCGGCGAAGACCACGCGGCCCGTGTTGAGCAATACGACGTCGTCGGCGAGATCGAACGCCAGATTGATGTTCTGCTCGACCAGCAGGATCGATTGCCCTTCCTCCTTCAGTT
>Ga0126369_10002023_pt1 | contig 14317 bp, 9 predicted proteins | sample PanSoiMetaPlot_1_FD_109646 | JGI IMG/M metagenome (GOLD analysis project Ga0126369, IMG submission 109646) | Tropical forest soil microbial communities from Panama - MetaG Plot_1 | ecosystem: Environmental > Terrestrial > Soil > Tropical forest > Bulk soil | place: Panama | collected 2016-02-17 | reverse complement strand
GCGGATTCACAGGCGCTGGCAGCGACAACGACAGCGCGGGCGTTGATGCGCTTCTCGGAGCGCGTGGCTTTGTCGATGTACGAAACGCCGGTGGCTTTGGCTTCGTTGTCCACGAGGATTTCGCGAACCATGGCACCGGTAATCATTGTGAGCTTCCCGGTTTTCATCGCGGGAGGAATGAGCACCTGGCTGGAGCTGAAGTTCGAGGCAGTGATGCAGCCGCGTCCGCACTGGCCGCAATAGTGGCAAGGAAGTCGGCCGTTCACAGACTTCGTGAGGATTGCGAGGCGCGAAGGGATGCACGTGATGCCCAGCTTGTCGCAGGCTTTTTTGACCATCAGCTCCGTGCAGCGCGGCTTGGGAGGCGGAAGAAAAACGCCGTCGGGCGCGCTGGGAACGTTTTCCTTGGTGCCGAAAACGCCGATATAGGATTCGACTTTGTCGTAGTACGGCGCGAGATCTTCGTAGGTGATGGGCCAGTCGTCGCCGAGGCCGTCGCGTGTTTTGGACTTGAAGTCGACTGGCGCGAAACGCAGCGCGATGCGGCCCCAGTGGTTGGTGCGGCCACCAACGATGCGGGAGCGAAACCACTGGAAGTCGGATCCAGGAGCGGAAGTGTACGGCTCGCCTTCAATGTGCCAGGCCCCGTTGGGCGCCAGGAACTCGCCGAAATTTTCACGCGCGCGGCCACCAACGCCCGCACCGCGATGTGGCGCTTCGTACGGCCACATCAGCATCTTGAAATCTTTTTCGGGGTGAACCTCCGGACCGGCTTCGAGGAGGGCGCAGTTGAGGCCGCCTTCGGTGAGGACTTTGGCGGCCATGCCTCCGCCCGCACCGGAGCCGATGATGCACACGTCGTACTGCCTGGGCGAACGAATTACTTGGAACATTGTTGAGTTCTCAGTTTTTTTTAGCTTTTAGTTCTACGTTCTTGGCACGAAAGATTTGTACATTGCTCAATACTTTTTTCCTGAGCCATTTTAGACCTGAACTGGAAACTTGAAGAAAACTTTTCTGGGCGCCCCTGGATCAACCCCCCCGCCATATTCACCTTTTTCTCGAACGACGGACGAAACTCCTCCCTTACGCTCAGGGCAGACAAGCCCGCCGCTACAGATTGTTCTTTTTCATTTCCGAGACGGCGAAGTCGCAGGCGCGCGCGGTGAGCGCCATGTACGTGAGCGACGGATTCACGCAGGAAGAAGAGACCATGCAAGCGCCATCGGTCAGAAAAAGGTTCTTCGCGTCGTGGGCCTGGTTGTGCTGGTTGAGCACGGAAGTTTTCGGATCGCGGCCCATGCGCGCGGTGCCCATTTCGTGGATGGCCAGGCCGGGTGGGGTGATCTCTTGATGGATCGATAGGTCTTTCGCACCGGCAGCGGAGAGCATTTCGCCGGCCTGGATGGCGATGTCCTTGGACATGGCGAGTTCGTTCTCGCTCCAACTGCAGTGAATCTTAAGCGTGGGAATACCCCAGGCGTCAGGCTTATCCTTGTCCACTTCTACGTAATTATTGTGATTGGGAAGGCACTCACCGAATCCGCCCATGCCCAAGCGCCACTTGCCTGGGCCCTTCAGAGCGTTCTTGAAGTCCGCGCCAATGCCGATCTTGTTGAGGCCGCGCGACCAGCCTTCGCGGGAGCCGCTGCCCTGGTAGCCGTAGCCGCGGATAAAGTCCGCGTGCTTGGACTTGACGTTGCGGAAACGCGGAATGTAGAGGCCGTTGGGGCGGTTGCCGAAAGGCATTTTGTCTTCGTGGCCGGGCATGGTGCCGCTGGCGCCCGCGCCCATGTGATGATCCATGAGATTGTGGCCGAGTTCGCCGCTGGAGTTGGCGAGGCCGTTTGGAAATTCGGTTGTTGCGGAATTCAGGAGAATTCGTGTGGATTCGAGCGTCGAGCCGCAGATAAAGAAGATGCGGGCTTTGAATTCGAGAGCGGCTTTGGATTGCGCGTCAATGACCTTGACGCCGCTCACGCGGCGAGCTTTCGAATCGAAGTTGAGGCTGTGCACCACGCTGTAGGGACGAATGGTCAGGCGGCCGGTTTTTTGCGCCGCGGGAAGCGTCGAACTCAAGCTGCTGAAATAGGATCCGGTGATGCACCCACGATGACAGTAACCACAGTAATGGCAGGGAGCACGACCCTTGTGGACGCGGGTGAGCACCGCTGCGCGGCCGATGGTCAACATGCGGTCGTCGAAGTGTTTGGTGAGCGCATTCTTGAGGTCAAGCTCAACGCAGGTAAGTTCCATCGGCGGGAGGAATTTGCCATCCGGAAGCTGGGGCAAACCTTCGGCCTGACCGCTGATGCCGGCAAATTCTTCGACGTAATCGTACCAAGGAGCGATGTCCGCATAGCGAATTGGCCAATCCACGGCGATTCCGTCTTTCAAGTTGGCCTCGAAATCGAGATCGCTCCAGCGATAGCTCTGACGGCCCCACAGAATGGACTTGCCGCCTACCTGGCGGCCGCGAATCCAGGAGAAATGCTTGCCCGGCTCGAAGGAATACGGATTTTCCTGGTCGTTGACAAAAAACTGGTGGGAAAACTCGTCGCAAGCGTAATAACACTCCCGCTGGATGGGCTGCGTGCGCTCCCGCGCGAAACGGTCATCCCAGCCGCGATGCTTGAGCTCCCAGACGGGAACGTGTTCGACGTAGTCTTTTTCGGGAACAATCGATCGGCCCGCTTCCAGAACAAGCGTGTTGAGGCCCTTTTCCGTAAGTTCTTTCGCGGCCCAGCCGCCGGTAATGCCCGAACCAACAACGATTGCGTCGTAGTTTGTGTTCGCCATGGCTTCCTCTATGCGTCTGCATCTCCAGCCCCGGGCCCAACCGCGGTGCACCCATGATGCGAGCCGGGAATGACTTGCAGTTTCAATTCCTGCGTGAATCCAATTTCGGAAGTGTAGTAGCCATGGAGGGTCATATTTTTGAAGACCGTGAAGAAATCACCTTGCATCTGCGTGTCGCGGCCTTGCGGCTCCCAGAACGGCGGACCATTCTTTTCCTTTTGCTTTGAACGGGCAACGTCGGCGGCCTGGTCCATGGAACGCAAGAGAACAAGCTGCTGAGCAGGAGAGGCTGAAGCAAAGTCCTTGCCGAAGAGCGCATTGCTTTGCTTGTCCACGTCGTCCAGGCCGTCGAGGAAGCGGCGGCGTTCTTCGTCGTTGGCCCATTCGGTGAGAATCACGTCAATAAACTCGTTGACGCGAACAGCCTTGGCTCCGGGCGTATCGGTTGAGGGAATGATCTGATCGATCATGGCGACCACGGTGTCGTTCTGGTGAGGATTCAAAGTGCGAAGAGAGTAGGAGCCGCCCGGGTGCGCTTGTTGATAGAAAGCGAACAGCTCCGGAGTTAGCGCGGGTAGAACGGCTCCTGCCGTGAGCATGCGAAGGGCGTCACGCCGATTCATGATTCCTCCCTGATTCGACCGAAAGAGCCGCGCGCACGGTGCGAGCGCTCGAAATGGCAAGCTCGCGGGCCTCGCGCAATTCCCTCACCGGGTCGCCCAAAGGATGAAACTCCATAGCGACGTAGCGGGAATAGCGCAACTCGCCGAGCTTGCGAAAAATGTTGGAATAGTTGATTTCGCCGGTGCCGGGATGATGGCGGCCGGGCACGTCGGCGACGTGGACGAGATCGATGAGATCCAGGTTTTTTTCGAGCTTGGCGATGAGATTGCCAGCGGAAATCTGCTCGTGGAAGAAATCGTAGAGGAATTTGACGTGCGAGTTACCGACGGAGCGGACGATGTCAAACCCTTCGGCGGAGTGCGTCAGGAAATATTTGGGATTTTCTTCGGGATCAATGTTTTCGATGAGCAGGTCGATTTTGTTTTCGGCGGCGATATCTCCCCCGCGCTTGAGAGTTTCGATGCAGTTGGCGTGCATTTGCTCAGGAGAGACACCGGGAACCACGTTGCCGGTCTGCATGATGAGGCGTGTGCACTCCAGTTCATGCATGGTGGGAATGAAATCGCGTAGAGCTTTGAGAAAGGCGTCCCGCTTGGTGGCATCCGCCAGAGGAAGCCAAACGCCACAGGTGCCGTCAACCTCGATGCCGAGCTCGCGCTTTTTACGGCGTGCTTCGGCAAAGTCCTGAGGTTTCCAGTTTTTAAATTCGTCAACGAGTTCGACGGCGTGATATCCGGCTTCGGCAACTTTTTCAAGGCGCTGCGGAAAGGGGAGGTCGCGGTAGACGGTCCAGAGCATCACGGTAAGGGTGAAAGGCGCGCCGTCGGCGTCCGTTACCGAGTCCGGCAAGAGCGTCCTGGCAGTTGCGGGGGCAGGACCAGCGGCGGCAGTTACCGTTGCCCCGGCGCAAACTCCCATGAATTCTCGGCGACGCATATCAGATCAGGCTCCCAGGATTTCGTTGCGAACGTTTTTCAAGACATAGGCAGCGCGCTCGACGCCAACTTCGCCGGCCAGGATGGGATCCTCATTCTCGATGCTGAGGATGCCTTCGTAACCGACGTCCATATAAGCCTTGATGATGGATTTCCATAGACTGGCGCTGTGGCCGTAGCCCACGGCGCGGAAGGTTTCCGAGGCGAGCTCAAGCTCGTTGGTTTCAAAGGCGAAATTGAGCACGCCGTATTTGTCGCGGTTTTCCGGAAAGAAAACCGTGTCTTTCATGTGCGCGTGGTAAATAGCGCCCTGCTTGCCGAGGAAATGAATGACTTCGACAGGATCGCAGCCCTGCCAGAAGAGATGGCTGAGGTCGTTATTGGCACCGATTTCTTCGCCTACGGCTTCGCGAAGCTTGATGAGAGTTCGCGGATTGTAGACGACAAAATTGGGATGCATCTCGAGAGCCAGGCGCTTAACGCCGTGTTCGCCAGCGTATTTGGCCGCTTCCTTCCAGTAGGGGACGACTTTTTCTTTCCATTGCCAATCCTGCATCCTGGCGTATTCGGGGGGCCAGCGGTAGGTGATCCAGTTCGGCTGAGTATCCTGAGGCGTACCTCCGGGGCAACCGGAAAAGCCGACGATGACCTTAACGTCGAGCATTTCGGCGAGCAGGACAGTCTTGCGGAAGGTGTCGATGTCTTTCTTGGCCATGGCGGTGTCGGGATGGATAGGGTTGCCGTGACAACTCAAAGTGGCGACGCGAATTCCTCGGTCTTCAAATTTTTTCTGCCAGGCTTTGGCTTTCGAGCGGTCAGCAATGAGGTCGTCGAGCGGACAATGGTGGTTGTTGGGGTAGCCGCCGGTGCCGATCTCCATGGCTTCGAAACCGAGAGCGCTGACCTTGTCGAGCATGGCGTCAAGAGAGAGCTTCTCATAGACGGGATCGAAGACGCCGATAGGGATCTTGCGGAGGTTGCCGGCGGGAGCGGGTTTGCGGACGGTCGCGGCTGAGGACCCGGGTTCGGCAGCGTGAGCAACGATGGAGCTGCCCGGGACCGTGGCGGCGAGCAAACCACCGGAGGCCGCGAGAAATTGCCTGCGGTCCATTGACGGAATTGCTGCGGATGATTCGTTGCGTGAGTGGTTAAGCGACGGGTTCTTGGGCCACGAGTCTTGGGGGAGAGACGTCATGCGCTTCACCTCGGCAAACGCAGCATGGAATCAGACAAACGTTTGTTCGGCGGCATTATACGACGGTGGGACGGGTAAACAAGCATGGAAAAATCGATTTTCTAGGGAATCTTTGTTGGGGAGGTCGAAAGACAGGATCGCGGAAAATTGAAACGGTCAGCGGCGCTTGAGGGCGCCGAGCGGAGGGACGGAGACGGGGACGGTGAGGGCGCGCTCCGGCAGCTGCTTGCCGCGCTGGAGGGCGTCCACGATCATTTCCATGGCCTGGCCAGCGTTGGGCGGGACAAAAATTGTGGCCGTAAGAAGGCCGCTGTTGACCCAAGCCTGGCCGGTCTTGGGCAAGCCGTCGCAGCCAAGAAACGGCAGGCTGAGCCAGCGCTCTTTCTCGGTGTCATCGGGCAGTTCTTCAAACGCTTTGCGCGCGCCGATGGCCATGGAGTCGTCCTGAGCGGCGACGAGGTCGATGGCGGCTTTGCGGGAGGTGGTGAGCTTGAGCCAGGAGCGGACCGCCCTCTGCGAACTTTCCTCGGTCCATTGCGCGCGAAGAAGGGTGGTATGGACGTTGGCGTGCTTGGTTTCGTTGGTTCCCGCAGTGCGATCCTTTGCCGCAGAATTCTCCGCAGGTCCCTGGACACAAAGAATAGAGCCGCCGTGAGGGAGCAAAGCGGCAATCTGGCGGCCCTGGATGCGGCCAATTTCGAGATGATCGGACGTGACCACAAAAACGGGAGCTTTGGAGGACTTGCGAAGCTCGGCAATGTAATTGGCGTCGCGATTGAGAACCGCCCAGCCGATGCTGACCGACGCTGCCGCGCGGGCAACTTGAGGCAGGGCGGTGCCGCCGACCGGCTCAAAAATGATGGCGCCCGGGCGGTGCGATTCCTCGGCCTGAATGGCCTTCAGGAGCTGCGTGCTTTGGGTGATGGCGTCGTTGTCCGCATAGATTACCTGGAGCTCGACGCCAAGTTTGCGGGCAGCCGCTTCGGCAGACTGCGCCTGCTCGATTTGGTAGTCGTTGTCGTTGGTCGTGAGCGAAACGAGAAAACGCAGCTTTTTCATTCCGGTGCGCGTCCTGTTTGATAAATTGAAATACTAGAATACGTTGGAAACATACGTTTCAATGGAGAAACTATCAAAGACGTTTCGTCAAAGGAAATGCCTACCGAACGAGTGGCGCTCGAATGACAAGAGAAGCCATCGGGGCGGCAGCGACATCGTAAGCAGGGCAGGCACTCACGGCTTTTCGGACTCCAGGCTTTCCCGCTTTTTCAGGCGGCTCTCTTCAATCATCTTTTGATAGGTGGCCAGAGCCGCGCGCGCATCCTCGACTCGCCCCGCCCGGCGATACGCCTGACTCAACTGGTAGTACGTAGCGTCGCGATCAGCGAAGAGTTTCTTGGCCGTTTCGAGGCTTTCTATGGCACCGGCTAAATCACCAGTCTGGAGGAGCGCACGACCAAGTTCGAAGTGCGCCAGCTCATATTCCGGCCGGGCTTTGATGGCCTCCCGGAACAAGGCCGCCGCGGAGTTGGGGTCGCCTTTGGAGAGCAAGGCAAAACCAAGATGATACGTCGTGACCGGATCGCCCGGATGGTTTTCCAGCTCGGCGCGAAACTCCGTGGAGGCGGATTCGAAATCACTTTGCCGAAGGTAAACCAGGCCCGCGTAGTAATGCGCCTGGGGAAGCTGCGGGTCAATCTTCAACGCGGTCTTGAGCTCTGCCAAGCTGTTTGGATAGTCCTGCTGTTGCGCATAAGCCTGGCCGAGAAGAAGATGAACGGCAGGGTTGTGCGCGTTCCGCTCGAGCAGCCTCTCGAAGATGGCCATGGCGGATTGCGCCTGACGTGTTCGCACCAGGGAAGTGCCCCAGGCATAGAGCAGGCCAGGATCTTGAGGCGGGTCCTTCAGAAAGGGGCGCAGCACCTCGGTCGTTTTTCCAAAGTTGTCGGTCATGAAATAGCTGAGGCCAAGAAGTTGACGGACGAAGGCATCTTGAGGCGACGCAGCGAGCTGCCGCTCGAGCGGAGGAATGGCCTCGGAATAGAGCTCGGCGCGGTAGGACGCTAGTGCCCAGTTGCGGTCGAGGCCCGGGAGATCCGGCTTCCACCCAGCAGCTTGCTTGAAGTATTCGGCGGCATCTTTGAATTGCGATGCTTTGGCGCGCATGACGCCCAGGTCGTTGTAAGAACTGGCTAGAATCTCCGCGACGAACCCGCGATATTGCTTCGCAGCTTTTGATTCGCTGGCCTGCGGGGCGGGCGTTTGTTGCTGAGAAGCTGGATTTTCTAATCCCTCCTGAACCATCGCCTGGGTTCCTTTGCCATCTTCCGGAGCGCCGGATTCCAAAATTCCCTGGACGCGATCGGAAGTGTGACTGTCGCCATCGGAAGGCTTTCCCGGCTCGTCGAAAATGTGCTGGACATCGTAGCGGAATTTCGCCTCGCGATAGCGCTGAGAATTAGCCAGCGCTTTTTGGGCCTCTTCGAGACGCCCAAGCCGGCGCAGGTTCTGTCCAAGCAGGTAATATGCGCGGCTGACGTCGCGCGGGGCCTCTTCCGGGCTCCGCATCAGGCGGATGTACTTTTCAAGAACCTCGACCGCCAACGACGGGCGCTTTGTTTCGCTATAGGTCTCGCCAAGGTAGAGATACAGCGTCGATTCGTCAGGCTGAAGCCGCTTGGCGTGCAAAAGAGCGGCTTCGGCGGCGGGAAAGTCACGCAAGGCAACCGAGGAAATACCAAGGAGCAGGAGCGCATAGAAATCGTCAGGATGAAGGGCCAATTCACGCCGAAATTCCTGGCGGGCCTGCGGATAGGCCTCTTCGCCGCGGAATTCCAGCATAGAGTAGCCGAGAAGTCCGTGGGCTCGCAGATATTTCGGATCAACCTGAACCGCTTTTTGAAATTCGGCGACCGCAGGTTCGGGAAGATGTGCGAGCAGATAGGCCCGACCAAAAAGCACGTGCAGGGCGGCGGATTCGCCCATGACGGATTGCAGGCGTTGAAACCATTGCTGAGCGTCAGTGAAACGCTTTGCTTTGAGGTAAGCAACGCCGAGAAAGTAGGAAGTTTCAAAATCATTGCTGAGCGCGACGGAAGCTTGCAGGTCGCGAATGGCGGACTCGAAATCGCCGCGATAGAGATCGATGCGGCCGAGAACGTTTTGCGCCCGAGCGTGGCGGGGATCTGCAGCCACGACCGATTCGGCAAGTTGGCGGGCCTTCTTCAGATCGCCCGCGCGGAATGAGGCAACCGCAGCGTCCGTAGTGATTTCGGAGTCGGCGGGGGCGAACTTCAGTGCTTCCTCCAGTTCATGCGTGGCTTCCTCGAAGCGTGACTCGGAGACGGAAAGGTTGGCCACCTGGCGAAGGCCCAAGGCGATGGTTTCGGCGTAATGATGCTCGGCTCGTGAGAGATTACCCGAAGCTAGCGCCGACTTCGCGGAGTCAAAGGCTCGCTTCAGAGCAGCCCCCGGATCGTCGGCCGCAAGAACGAAGGATGCCAGCAGCACGGCCGAAGCGAGCAACAGGGAACTTCGGACGCAAAGAAGTGGAATTGGGACCGCGCGCGCGAAAACTACAGAGACTGCCTTCCCGGCCCTCGCAAAGAAAGCCTGACCGCGCTTACTTCGCTCCATTGGGAGCTCCACCCGCGGGTGGCGGTAGAGGCGTGGTGTTGCGGATGCCGGAACCCTCGACAATCGTGTAGATGGCGTCGGCGGCCACATTCTCCAAGGTCTCGACTTTGCCGCTCGGCCAGCGGATTTCCACGGCTTCCATTTTCTTGGCCATCCCTAGGCCGAAGTGAAGGCGCAAATCGTTTTGCGACAGATAACTGCCGCCGCCGCGCACTTCGCCGAACTGCCTTACGCCAGCCGAGTGAATTGTGACGCGGGCGCCGATTGCGGCGTGGTTGCTCTTGGTGCCAATAAGTTTGAAGAGCACGCGATGGTAGCCGTCCGCGTTCATGTTTTTGAGAAGAGACGGAGGTTCACCAACATTTAGCAAAAGAACATCGACGTTTCCGGTGTTGAAGACGTCTCCAAAGGCCGCGCCGCGTCGGGAGTGAAGCGGCAGGGCGGAAAGCCCGGACTCCTTGGAAACTTCGTCGAAAGTGCCATCACGATTGTTGCGATGGAGCAGGAGCGGTTCCTTGAAGCGAGGTCCGGTGTCGAGCGTATCGATCTGCGGATAAACGTGGCCGTTGGCGACAAGAATGTCGAGCCAAGTGTCGTTGTCCATGTCGAAAAATGCCGTACCCCAGCCGACATACGGATAGCTGGGCTGGCCGACGCCAGACGTCCAACTCACATCGTCAAAGCCTTGCTGGCCCATGTTGCGATACAGGGAGTTCGGCTGTTCCTCGAAGTGCGTCACAAAGAAGCTGAGGCGGCCGCTGTGGTCGTAGTCTCCCCAATCCACGCCCATGTTGCCGAGTTCCATGCCTTCGCCGCTGAGCGCCACGCCGGTGATCATGCCCGTGTCGGTGAAGGTTCCATTGTGATTGTTGTGGTAGAGATAGTTCGGAACAGAATCGTTGGCCACGAGCAAATCGGGCCAGCCGTCGTCGTCATAGTCCACCCACATCACTCCCAAGCCATAATACCCAATGTCGTCGTGAACGCCGGCTTTGACGGACACTTCTTCAAAAGTGCCGTCACCGCGATTGTGATACAGGAAATCGCTCTCGCCTTCGAGCCCCCAGGGACCGCACTGCACCAGAATCCCCTTGAAGCGGCAGAACTTGTTGCTGCCGAATTGCGGAAGATTGTTCATGTCGAGATGCGAGTAGCGGGAGACAAATAAATCCACGTAGCCGTCGCGGTCATAATCGCCCCAGGCCGCGCCGGTCATAAAGCCGCTGCCCTTGACGCCCGCCTTCTCCGTAACGTCTTCGAACTTGCAGCTGCCCAAACCGTGGTATAGAGCGCTTCCGCCAAAGCCGGTCACAAAGAGATCGAGTTTGCCGTCATTGTCGTAGTCGGCGACAGCAACTCCCATGCCCCATCCTCGACGGGTCAACCCGGCTTCCTTCGTGATGTCTTTGAACGTGCCGTCCGGCCCCTGATGATAGAGGGTGACCATTGGATCCCCACCGGCCTTCATGCGTTCTACTGTGGAGCCGTTGATCAGCACGACATCGAGGCGGCCATCGTCGTCGCAGTCAAAAAGCCCGGCGCCACCGCTTGTCGAGTCAATGACGTAGTGGGCTTCCGGAGCGGCTATGTGCGAAGCGGAAAGTCCGACTTCTTTGGCGATGTCCTTGAATATCGGTAGAGGAGGCAGCTTGCTCCGGTCCGTTTTAGGCTTGGCCTTGGTCGCGGGAGGGGGGATGGGAACTTTTTGCGGGCCCGTTCCTTGGGCGTCGGCAGACTGCGACCCTGTAAGAAAAAAAGCCAGAAGAAAGCTGAAGAGCAAGGAAGACTTCACCGCGTACCCTAGCATAGCTCCATTTTATAGCAAAGGATTCTTTCGTCGAAACAAATCAGGGCGGACTCAGCCGATCTTTGAAAAAGAAGCGTCCCGCCCGGGCTGGACGCCGCGCGACGGGACGCTGTTGAGTGCCAGATGAACTGGATACGGTTAGAAGCTGAACTTCAATCCGTACTGGATTTGGCGCCAGCCGTTTTCACGAGATTGCGTGATATTCCCGAAGTTGTTTCCAATCGTAGTATTCACGATTGAGGCGGCGCAAGCGGTCTCAGGACCTTGGCCATTGGGATCTGCCAGATGCGTCGCCGCATTGCATCCGGTGCTGCCAGCACCGGATGCGGTCCAGGGATAAACGGGATTACCTGCGCTGTCGAGGAACGAGGCGCTGTTCGCGTTGCCTACAACGCGCGTCGGTCCATTAAAATTCACTCCAAAACTACCGTTGTTATTGCCGATGGAATCGGACTTGTATTGCGGGTGATTGAACAAGTTGAAGAGTCCAACTGAAACCGCATCTTCACCCGCTCGGTAAGCTTGAAGGTCTTCCGGACAGAAAAGTCCACATCGCTGTTGCCAGGTCCCAAGCAGACGCCAAAGCCATGGTTTCCAATCTCGCCGGTCTGGAACCATTCAGCGTGTACATATTCGGGTTGAGCCATTGCCTCGCGTCGCCGGTGTTCGCGCGGCATCCCTGCCCGGCCACGCGCATGGGCACTTCGTTGCCACCTCCACCGGTTCCCGATGGATCGCCGATAGGGGAACTGCCCATGATCGCGTTCATGGAGGGTCCGGTGGCTACGCTGACGATGGAGGTCAGTTCCCACGCACCAAGCGCCTGGCGGATAGGCGCGCTCTGGTTTTGCAGCGTAGGCAGATTATAGATCACGTTAGCTAAGAAAATGTGGGGATGATTGAGGATGTCCGGACCGCGATCCGCTCTGGGATTGTAGTAGTCTATGTTGAGATTCGGAGTGTCGATTAGCTCCGTGTCCGAAATCAGCTTCGACCACGTATAGGCGATTTGCAGAGTCGAGTTGCGCTGGAATCGCGATTGAAACATCGTTTGCAGACTATGGTAGTTGGATTGGCTGGCACGCGTGAAATAAGTCATCGAGCCCGAATTCAACGCGCCGAACGGTTTGTACTCGCCATCGGCTCCCGACTTGGTCGAGCGGGAAAAGCCCGTGTCGACGTTGGTGATGCTTACGTCGGCCCCTGCAAGTGCCGAGCCGTGTTCATCAATGACGGCGCCGCGAACCGCCGCTGTCGTTACCTGCACGTGCGTCGCCACGGCGTTGCCGCCAAAAGCGGAGTTCCTAGGGTAAGCGGCGGATTGCGACCTACGTCTTGGACCAGCCGCGGTTCGCTACCGGCCCTGTTCCTTCCTTGATTGTAACGAGACGATTGGAGGGGATTCGCTTAAACGTTTCGTGGAGTCCATTAGGCCAATACACGTGGATGTCAGCCGAAGTGGCACTCCCCAAGCCAAAGTGCAGGCGCGGATCGTTACACGAGAAAAAGCTCGATTGGCTCAGGACGGCTTGCGCTTGAATCTTGTCTGGGCAATGGACTATCACCCTGGCTCCGATGGCGCTGCGATTGCATTTCGTGCCTTCCAATTTCACTTTAAGCCAGTTGGCTTTTCCGGACAGGTCATTGCGTAACAGCGAGGGAGGCTCGTTGAGATTGATAACCAGGATGTCGACATCTCCGTCGTTATCGAAGTCTCCGAAAGCGCATCCCCGACTGCAGTGGGCTGCTGCCACACCCGGACCAGCCTCCTCGATGAGTTCTTCCAACACGCCTTTGCCTAGATTTCTAAAGACGGCGCGCGGCGTTTTGTTGGGGTATTGCGCGAGGGTTCGTTCAACCTGGGGATAAACATGGCCGGTAACCATAAAAAGGTCCGGGAGGCCGTCGTTGTCGAGGTCGACGATGCCTGCACCCCAGCAGACGTAACGCGTTTCCACTCCCAGGCGCGAGGATCCGGTGGCGTCGTCGAAATTCCCTTTGCCATCGTTGTGATAGAGGATGTTGGCATCGTCGGCAAAGTGGGTCTTGAAAATGTCAAGATGCCCGTCCAAATCGTAATCGCCGATCCCGACGCCCATGCCCGCTTGTTCCATGCCGTCCTCGCTTAGTGCCACACCGCGGAGCACTCCTTCTTCTCGGAAGGTTCCGTCATGATTGTTCATAAATAAGAGACTGGGGGTGGAATCGCAAGCCACGTAGATGTCCGGCCACCCATCTTCGTCAAAGTCCGCAGCGACGACGGTCATGCCGTAAGTGGCCGGGGCCTTCGAGATGCCGGCTTGCTGGCTCACGTCGGTGAACGTTCCGTCGCCGTTGTTTCGATAAAGCGAATGCTTGCCTGTAGCCAATCCGCGCGGCCCGCACTCGACGGGAATCCCTTTCCATCGACAGTTGGGGTTGTCGCCGGGAGCAGCGGCATTCTCAAACGAGAAGCGAACGTAATTGGAAACGAAGAGGTCCAAATGGCCGTCGCGATTGTAGTCGACAAAGCTGCAACCGGCGCCGAACCTTGTTTGGTCGTTCCAAAGCCCGGCCGTCTTGGTCACATCGGTGAACGTTCCGTCGCCATTATTGCGGTATAGAGCGTTCTGTCCAAAGCTGGTGCAAAAAATATCTTCAAAACCATCATTGTTGTAGTCTCCGATGCAGACTCCGCAGGCCCATCCGACCGAGCGCAGCCCCGCTCTGTCCGTCACATCTGTAAATGTTCCATCCCGGTTATTTTTGTACAGGCGATTCGTTGTGCCTTCGGGAGCGCCTCCCAGGCGCGTACCGCTTAGAACGAATAGATCCATCCATCCATCATTGTCGTAATCAATGAAGGCGCAGCCGCATCCGGTGGACTCCAAGATGTACTTTTTGATTTCCTCATCGCCATAAATCACCGGCGCGCGCAGGCCTGCTGGGGCAGCGACATCGACGAAGTGTGCGTTGAAGGGACGCCCGGAAGCCGCGGGTCTTTTCAGGGGCTTGGCAGTGTGGGTGGAAACACCCTGTCCCAGCAACTTGATTTCGCGCAACGAGAGCGCTGCGCCCATCCCAAGTTGGACAAACCTTCGACGGCTGAAATCCATGGCGTTTAGGATTCCTCAATCTCAACGGATTGCTGAAAGCGGAGTGTTTGTCATTTCTTCGTCAAGGACAACTTTTCAGCTACAGTTTGAGGGTCGGCAAACTGTAACCATCAGCGACATGGGAGCAATGTCGTTCGGGCCATGACCTGCCACGCAATGCCTTTGGAGAATGGGCGCTATATCGTTCTTGTACGTAATTTCTGATTTTGAAACCGTGACGTTTTCT
>Ga0126369_10002021_pt1 | contig 14321 bp, 17 predicted proteins | sample PanSoiMetaPlot_1_FD_109646 | JGI IMG/M metagenome (GOLD analysis project Ga0126369, IMG submission 109646) | Tropical forest soil microbial communities from Panama - MetaG Plot_1 | ecosystem: Environmental > Terrestrial > Soil > Tropical forest > Bulk soil | place: Panama | collected 2016-02-17 | reverse complement strand
TTGTCCGAGAGCCGGATGCGGGAGAGCCGCCTGTCCGGTTCGATGAGCGGGATGTGGAAACGGAGCCACGGTCGGACCACTAAGGCACCGCCAGACGAAAGGGGCGGAAACAGATATGTCCGACCTACAGAAACCGCGCCACATCCCGACTCTACCAATCGCGTTTCTTTGGGACCAACTCGGACATGTCAGCTCAACCTCAACGACCGGACCAGCTATCTGTTGCAATTCGCTTTTATTTCTTCTACAATCACGAAATTATGAGCGACACAGAACTGACCACATTGGAGCAACACCTGTTGCTCGCTATCATCGGATTGCACCCGAACGCGTACGGGGTGTCGATCCAGGAACACATAAAAGAACGCACCGGTCGCGAGCCATCGACCGGCAGCGTTTATGCAAGCCTCGACCGGCTGGAGGAGAAGGGATTTGTCAAATCGCGCCAGGGCGAGGCAACGCCTGAACGCGGCGGCAAGCGCAAGCTCTATTTCACGATCACGGCACCGGGGCAATACGCGTTGAGGCAATCGCTCCAAGCGATCGACGGGTTGCGCCATGGGCTTCGTTTGAAAGGGGCTGCGATATGATCCCCACCTGGTTCCGACTGAGTGCAACCGAACGGCGGCGTGTACTCCCTACTGCGGACATGCTGCGTCAGTCAGGCCTTAGGATGAGTGATGCAGCCCTGAGGATGGAGACAATCCTTGGGATGCAGGCACGCCGTGAGCTGGTGACCCTGGAGATGGAGGGGGTGCCCGTGGAGGCAAGTGCTGAGGCTGCGGTGGCGCCCAATTATAGGCAGCCGCGGGTGGCGGTGAAACGCCTTGAGGCGGAGGCAAAGAGCGCGCGGCGGCATATCTTCATCGATGAAACGGGCGACCAAACCGACGCGGCGGTACCAAATAACTGCGATCCGCCGCAGATTGCAGAATTCCTGCTCACCGTGTTTGCGTCGTCATCCCGCGCTGAGGCCGCAATCGGCGATTTGAACGAGCGCTTTGCGGGCGAATGCCGGGAAATGGGACGGCGCCGCGCGGTCCGGCTCTATTGGGCCAGGACGCTGCGCTCGATGTGGCCCCTGCTCAGGCGGGCAACCGGCAAGGCGCTGAAATGGGGCGCGGTGATCGCGGCGATGAGGCGGCTGTTTTGACCAACTGCGGAGCGATCGCCTAGCCAAATTGTTTATCCACAGCGGGCGATGTCCCAATGCTTGACAGAATCAGACTCGCACCGGAACGATATTCGAGCGAAGCCACGTTCCCTTGCATAAGTGGATTTACGCGATGTACCTGCTTGTGACGGCGCGCAAGGGCATATCCAGCATGCAATTGGCGAAGGAAATCGGGATCACCCAAAAGTCGGCTTGGTTCGTCCTGCATCGGCTCAGAGAGGCGTGCGGAGGTTCGGACCTCTCCAAGCTCAAAGGCATCATCGAAATCGACGAAACCTTTGTCGGCGGGATTGAAAAGAACAAGCACGAATCCAAGAAGCTGAAGGCAGGACGCGGAACTGTCGGCAAGACGGCTGTTCTTGGTATGCGCGAGCGCGGGGGCCGGACGGTTGCGGTTCCGATCGCCAACACCGACAAAGCCACTATCCAAGACGCGATCTCGCAACGCGTCGAAGCCGGTTCTATGCTCAATACAGACGAAGCCGGGGCATATGACGGGATCAAAGCCCGTTCCTTTGGGCACGAAACGGTCAATCACAGCGCCGGTGAATATGTGCGCGGTTCCGTTACCACGAACGGAATTGAAAGCGTCTTCGCCGTTTTCAAGCGCGGTTTGATCGGTGTCTACCATCACACCAGCCGCAAGCATCTTGGCCGTTATGTTGATGAATTCGCGTTCCGGCTGAACGAAGGCAACGTCAAGAACCATACCTTGACGCGGTTGGATAGTTTTGTTGATGGCGCTGGCGGCAAGCGACTGACCTACAAGGCGCTGATCCAATGAGTGATCCAAAGAAGATACCAAAAGAATTAGACGCCATTGCCGATGTGGTTCTAGCATACCGTCCGAAGGCAAAATCGAAGCCTGGAAAAAAGCGAAAGCGCTTGGCAAATAGGCTCGCAAAGTTAAATGCACCACCATCAGGCGAGACCCGTCAACAGAAATAGGCAAAAATCGATGGCTGAAATCATTTTCGCCACAACCTCCGCAAATTTTCTAGATGTCTGCGGTTTATATAATTAGACACTCTAAATCCCACCAAGAAGGCAACAACGACCGCAGTTAAAACGCCAATGAGGCTGTAATCATGAGTTGGTATCCGGGCTGGGATTCTCTTGATAGCGTCAAGATTTGGCATGTCGGGCTGGAAATTGCGGGCATCGCCGTCCTCGCTCTTTTGGTTATTACTGAAATTTTGGCTTTTCAGTACGGGCATCGAAAAGATTTCTTGATTGAAATCGCTGAGCGCGACCGCATCACCGAACAACAACGGGTAGATAATGAAAGGAAGATAGAGGTTGAAGGACTTCAAACGCAACTTTCTGAAGCCGGTAAAAAGGTTATAGCACTTCAAAATCAAACTGTCGCTCGACAATTTAATGCCGAGCAGCGGGCAGCCATTATTACTGCACTGAGCCCATTTGCCGGTCAAAAGGCAGTATTTGAATGTCTCAATAGCGCGTGGGATTGCATAGGTTTCGCTGAAGATTTCTCCGCTGTACTTAAGCAGGCCAAATGGGACGTTTCGGATTACATTGCTATGTCCCTCGGAGGAGATGTCATTGGCGTGCAAGTTCTTGTTAATCCGCAAATGGCCAACGCGGGGCAGGTCTCGATTCCAGCCGTGATACCTCTCATCAATAACCTTGTTAGTTTTGGGTTTATGGCTCAAGGCCCCAATCTTGGCAGAGTGCCAGGCATTGCACTTGGCACGATCCATATCCGCATCGGAAGAATAGTGCCGCCGCCAGCTATTCCTTAGCTGGCAGTGCAGGGACTCAAGTATATAATTCCCATTTCAAGGGGCACCAGGCAAACCTTCCGTTTCTCCTTGAGCAAGCGCGCGTGTGGCATGGCGTTGCACGGCGCAAGGATGACAAAATTCCAGACCTGCTCAATGGAAACTTTTTCGTCGGTATTTCAACATCGCATTGCAAGCGGCCGATCTTGCGGCGAATTGTGAACCCGAGAAAATCTTCGCCACACCCACCGACACTGCGAAGCTGATGGCGGCGCTCACGCGCTACGCTCGATGATGAGTCGGTGCCGGGATGACCGCGGCACAAATTCAAACATGTCGCCGACCGAGGCCGAGCAACGAGCGCGGTGCTCCGAACCCATCGTCCGGCGGGGGTGCAGATGCCCGCGCTTCCGCTCGCTCAATGTAATGGCCGATCATCTGCTGGGTTCGCGTCCGTGCCATCCACTGCATGTAGGCTGCCTCCAGCCGGCCACAGCGCTGCCGATCAGCTTTCTGGGCGTGGTTGGCGGGGTTGTGCCATCGAGCATGCACGGAAGCACAAGAAAAGCTAACGCTTTTGCGACAACCATGGCGCTATCGAGCGCGGACGCCAGTCATCCGCTGGCTGCCACGCACGGGCTTCCACCGAGCGGCGAAAATGCCCGAGCATTGCTTCGGTTCTCTCAATGGTGCGCTTCCACTCCGCAGAGGACATGCCCGCCGGTCGCCTCGGGTCGGGTGAAGGCGGTGCGAAAACGCCAAAGTGACGGGAAGCCTCCACCGGCTCCGCCTGGCAGGCATCAGAACCCGCGAAGGGGTCCGGCAGTGGTTCATGCGGTGCCGTCACGAGCGATTGCGGACTTTCCACCGGGGGTGATTCGCCATGCTCTGCCCGATCATGCCCGGCGGTGATCGCGTCGCTGTCTCTCGACAAGCGTCGCAAGCGGTCGATTTCCCATTTCAACCTTTGCAACCGAGTGTCGCTGCCGGGCTCGGGGCCAAAAAAAAGCGCATAAGTGGCCTCGTACTGGCGAATGTTGTCGTACACCCGTTCAGCCTCGCCGCTCGACAGCGCCCGCGCATGGTCGTTCAGCGCGAGGATGAAGCCCCGCTCAAGGCGCTCCAGGTCGCGCGCCTGGTCACGGCGGGAGGCGAAGCGCTGCCAGGGTGGTCGCGGTTCGCCGCCGCGAACGTGCACGTCGTACGCAGCCATCGCCGCGCTCACGCGGGCTTCGTCCTCCGGAGAAAGTTGGAAGCGCCAAGGGCGCGCGATCGGCCATCGCTTCCCGCGGCCACCGGGGAGCGTAACAGGCTCGCCACGGGCCTTCGCAGCGCGGTACTTCGCGTAATAGGCGGCGCGGCCAGTTCGCGATGCTGCCAGCCCCTCGGGCGAGCCCGAGCCGGGAGGTCGGCCAAGGTGAAGGCGGCAATGGGGATGGCCACGCAGGGCGGGAGCGCGGCAGAACTGACCGGGCTTCTTGCGGAGATGGGCACCGCAGAGATGGACGAAAATTGAGCCCATGTTTTTATATAACCTCGATGACCATGGCCTAGCGTGTCGGCCAGGTTTTGTCAGGGTTCCTGACGTGCGAAGTAGGTATTGATTTACATCCGATTGCTTGAACCTATGAGCTGTAGCCTTTTTTCACGACGTGCGCGCAAGGCCGCCACCCCCTAGCGAGGGAGAGAAAGTGGCGGCCTTGGCGGTCTTAGTGGAGGGGCTTAACAAGGTTTTTGTCTCTCTCTCTTTGGCAATATTACCAACACCGCCAAGGCCGCCTTCTTTCTCCCTGGGGGGGGTGGCGATCTTGGCTAGTGGCGACTGGCTGTTGTGGGATGGGATGGAACTGGTAGCCGCCATGTCCAGCCGCCGTCGGGGGCGTCTTTCTTTGCGATGATGCCAAGTTCGCGCTTGGCGCGTTCGAGCGTCCGCTTGGATATACCCTCGCCTTCCGCCGCATCGTCGATTTCCTTTTTGGCCACCGGCCCCGACGACAGAAGGGTCATCAGGAATTTCTTAGCTGCGTCGCGTGCGGCGGGCGTCTTGTTTTCGGTCGCTGCTTGCAGTGCCTCACTGGCAGTTACATCGACGTGCCCGACATGCCATGCGATGTGCGGTGCCTCGATTTTTTTGCCGGTACGGTCCTGCCCGACCGTGGCCGTGCTGATGTTGTAGGCGAGGGCTTGTACGTCGCGGGCGAGGTTGTTCTTTCCCTTGACAAAGAGTTTGCGCTTGTTCTCGGGATCATCGACCACGGCATACACATGACGCGCGGTCGCGCCGAAGGCGAGGCTGTCGGAGATACGCAACAGCGCATTGGTGACATCGACCTTTTTGTTGAAATGCATGATGCCGATGACCGCGGCCTTGAGGTCACTGGCAAGATCAACCAGAGGGGCGAGAACAGCGCGTACATCGGTGGTGCGAAAGCTATCTACTTTCCCGACACCCAGGTAGGCGCTGATCGGGTCAATCAGGACCAGCTTTACGTTACCTACCTCGGCAATTTTTTGTCTCAACAGTGCGAGGTCAGTAGCGAGATTGAACATCCGGTCCTTATTGCCCTCGCGCACCATACTGAGAATTTCAATGCAGTTAAGGTCAGCACCGGCCGCAATGAGGCGAGGCACGATTGTGTCACTGGCATCGTCCTCGGACGACATCAGGATCACATTGCCCATAGGGGCGTATCCCTCGCCACACGGCCAATCGAGGCCGTGCGTGACACGCGCCGCCAAGTACGCAAAAATCTGGCCTTTGCCTTCGCCCGGTAAACCGGCCACGATGCCGAGCTTGCCAAGAGCGAATCTGTCGGGCCAAAGCCAATCGATAGCAGCGGGCTCAATTGTGGAAGCACGCACGCTCTTTAGCGTTGGCTGCGCCCGCGCATTGGGCTGCATTGGTATTGGGCGCGGTTCGACCGCCGACGGAGCGAACGGCTTTTGCGCCACGTCGAGGTGGGCAGCAGCATCGGGCTCGGCAGTCGTGCCCGCTCCATTCAGCCTTGCATCGCCCTGCGGCACTGCCGGCTGTGAGCCCGTAAATTCCGCGAGTACCGCCGGGTCCGGTTCTCCGCTCCACCCCGCATCGAGCGCCTTCTTGTAAATCGTCGCTTCGGTCACGCAGTCGGGGCCACGCGGTTTTGTGTACGACCTCACGACCTCACGACACCTCGCGTCGCCGGGGAAATAATCAGGTTTGGTCGTCTGCCTCGAAAACCAAACAAAAATATCCTCGCCCTTCTCGCCCCAGCCGAGCGACGCGATTGCAGGCGCCACCTGCTTGCCCCATACCGGATAGCCATCGTCAGGATTCCACACACGCTTGCCCGCCGCGTCCCTGTGGGCTAAAGCCGAGCGCAGTTTCGCATCCTCGTACGGGCTCCAAGGTGGTGCAGGATCGACATTGCGCAGCTCGATCCGCGGCCGGCCACTGTCAGGGCGCGCCGACGTGCCACTGTTCGCCTTCAACAAGTGCTCAGGATTGGTGACGGGCACCGATGACCGCTTGGCGCCGGCATACTGTCGCAAGTGCTCATACGCTTCGAGCGGATAACGTTCAGAAATCGGCGCTTGCACTTGCACCTGAATAAGCAAGCCGGTCGCCTGATGACGCGTGCGGGGTGTTCTCAGGATTGATGTCACGTCGCAGGTGCGCGTCGGATCGGCATGAAAATTGAAATGCTCACACGCGCCTCGCAAGCCGCGCGCGAGGTCAAGCCATTGGTCGGGCGGCAATTCGGCAGCAAACGGCAGATAGATTTGCGGCCCGCCGCCGCTGTAAACCCAAACCGGAGGCGGCAGCTTCGCCTTGTGGATAAATTCAGCCGTCGCCTCCATGGCTTCGCCACGATCCGCGTAAAAGGCGTCGGGCTTCGAAGATCGGCTATCGACCTCGAACCACAAAGAGCTGCTTGCGTGAATGTTGTCGCGCTTGCGCAAGCCCCTTTTGCGCGTCGCGTCGATGACCGTCGAGCAACAATGGTAGCAATCAAACCCCTTCAAATCGTATGGCTGTTGCCACGCAACCAGTTCCTCGGGAGTTTCGAACGCAAATTGCCGGCGGGTTTCGCCGTTTTTGACGAAGCCGACCAAATGGCCGCGCAAAGGATGAATCAGCGTCAAGAACGCGATTGCCCGCTTCACCATGGGGGGCACGTAGGGGAGCGGAGGCAAAGGCGTATCGATCGGCGCCGATTGTGGGATATCCTGCGCTGTCATTGCGGTGCCCCTGTAGGCGCAAAGACGTGCTTTAGGTGTGAGCGTAGTTCTGCTGCGTCCAAGTGCCATCGGCGCAACAAACCTTGGGCAAGCGCCCGAATGGTTGCTTCGTGCCGTGTGAGCAGTTCAAAGGTTTCGAGAAGCACGGCGATGAATTTGTCACGCAGAATCGCGAGTGCCTGTTCAGCTTCGATCGCTAAGATCAAGGTGTAGTTGTCTGGGTCATCATGGAACATGATGTGCGCGGCGGCGCTTGCCAGCAGCCCCCGTGCTTCGATTTCAGGCGTCACACGGCGATCGTCGGCTGTTCTGACGAACCAGCGGGCGGGAAGGATGCCGCCCGTCACCGTTTTGATTTCAATCGGAACGATCCCCGCGCGGGCGAGGGCCACACATCGGCTTGCCGTGCACAAGGCGCTAACCTCGATTTCATCGGGGCGAGCTTGCGGCGCACCGTTTGTTGGTTTATTTGGGGGATTGGAGAGGCTGCCCAGCTGATCCGATTTTCCCGCCCGGTCGCCGTCCCTGCCCGTGGGACGGTCGCCGGGCGGTTCCCATTTCAAGGCGAGCCTCCCGCGCGGCGCGTAGACGCTGCTTGCTCCAGACGGCGCTGCTCTGCCATCTGGCGTGCTTTCTCGAATCGCCGCCTTTGCGCGAGCTTGAGGCTCGCCTCCACGGCCGCAGACGTCTTGGCGCGGTCGCTCTCGTTGGCGGCGATCTTCTCGGCGATATAGCGGTGGATGGAGGCGACGGTGACCTTACGGACGCCGTCATCGAGAAACGATTCAAGCGCGCGCTTGTCGATCAGCTCGCGGATTTTTGTCTCACCGGCGTCAAGCATGAAGCCGGCGGTCTTCAACTTCACCGCCAGTTGAGGGGTTGTGCTTTCAGCAAAATCGGTATCGGAGCTGGTCATGCTGCCTCCGCACGCATTGCACAGGCGCGAAGACTGGCAGGCTTCGGTTGGCCCCGAAATCTAATTCGTGTCAGAGTTTGCCAGAGTTAACTCTGACGACCGCGACATAATCTCAAGTAACGCTCTGACAGCAGTGCCGCGCGAGACGCCATAGGTTTTAGCCAACGCTTCCCGCTTCATTTCGTTCAAGCTGTTAATTGTTGCGCGGTTTGCCGCCACGTCGTCCAGCATGGCGCGCATGGCCTGTTCGGTTTTGATTGGGAGTGGCCCAGGCTTTCGCGGCACTTGCGAGTTGGTCGACTCGAAACCTTGCTTGTTTTGGGCAATGGCGCAGTTGTCAGGTAAAGGCGGCCATATGTCTGGCCGCAATCTGCAAACGAACTTCAGTAGCTCCGGCCACTCGATGATCGGGACGCCTTTGGAATCTGTCAGAGGCTTGCCGTCGTGCCAGTTCTTGACATAAGCGGTGATCAGGCTGGATATGAGACCACGCACCAGCAAAGCAATCTCGATGTCGGTTCGATTAAATTTTGCAAGCGACCATAGCCTTCGCCGGATTACGGTTTCAGGCAACCACTCGGATGACATGACAGCACCTTCTGCAACGGTGCATCTGCAAGGTGGCCGCGGCGGCAACGCGCTGCAGAAGCGCGTGTTCGGGGATCAGCCTAGCCGCCGCCGTTCAGACTAATATCACGCCGCCATATGCGATGGCACGACTTTGCCCCTGCAATATCCAGCCCAGGCATCCATAAGCGTGCGGCGCTTTTCGAACAGGTCGCCGCGCTGATAGGCCCGCTCGGTTTCGTCGCCAATCATGTGAGCCAAGGCCTTCTCGGCAAGTTCCCGCTGAAAATCCGTGCCTTCAGCCACCCAATCGCGGAAGGAACTGCGCAGCCCGTGCACCGTTTCGGCGCGACCAATCAGGCGAAGCATCTTGGTCAATGCGGCGTCGGAAAGATCCCAAACTAGCGCGTCCGGTTCCGGCTTTCCCTTAGCCAATTGCTCGCTGACAATTTTTACGGCGCGGTCGCACAACGGGACCCGATGCTCGCAGCCGCCCTTCATTCGCTCACCTGGAATTTCCCACACGGCATTGGCGAGGTCGAATTCGCCCCACCGCGCGTTAATAACCTCGCTGGTTCGCGGCACGGTTAACAATGTGAATTCGAGACATCGTGCGCTGACGCTCGATCGCGCCTGCAAAGCCGCTGCCACGGAAGGAATCTCTTTCCATGGTACAGCCGGATGATGCCTAACGCGCTGTGACCGACGTTGGTGCTTGGGCAGCTGGTGCTTGAGCACGGACCAGTCGAACGGGTTATCGCCACGGCAAAGTTTCTTCGCCTTAGCCGCGGCCATTATCTGCTCGCACCTGCCACGTACACGGCGCGCGGTTTCCGGTCGTGCCAGCCAAAATATCTTGTCGCCTACAGGTTGGTTCAACATGCGCTCTGCAGCATCCATGTCGATCGCCTGCAGCAGCGTCTTACCGATGATCGGATACGCATAGGTCGAGAGCGAATTGCGCCAGTCGCGCCGATGCTTGGCGTTGCGCCAGCCGTCTTCATGCGAAGCGATGAACCGCTCGGCTGCTTCCTCGAAAGTGATTGCCTTGGCCGCTTCGGTCGCCGCAGCGGCCTGCAGCACCCTACGGTGCTCTTTCGGGTCGATCCCCTCGGCAATCAGCCGGCGGTTGTCTGCATGCAGCTCGCGCGCCCGTTTGAGCGGGATGTCCTTGACTGAACCAATCCCCAACCAAGCTTCCTTGCCGCCGATCGTGTGCCGGCCGGTCCACGATTTTGAAGTCGCGCTGCGAACCTCAAGGTAGAGCCCGTCGCCATCGTGGTGCTTCCCAGCACCAAGCGCCTTGGGCTTCCCGGTGCCAGCTTGTTCGACCTGGAATGTCGTCAACCCCATCCCTGTTCTCCACCCTCCACCTGGAAAAGTGTCCGCCGGAACCCCCGAGATTTCCTACGGCGGACGCGCGGTCGATCACGATGGACTACGATGGGTTAAGAAGGGCAGAAATTCAAGCCATCTCGGGGCTTTTTTCGCTGTCAGCGATGGATTGCGATGGATTGCAAAGAGGGGTCTTGGTGGAGCCAGGGGGAGTCGAACCCCCGACCTCTTGAATGCCATTCAAGCGCTCTCCCAACTGAGCTATGGCCCCATCTCGCGCGGCATTGGGAACCCCGCACGTTTTATGAACCAAGCGATTGGGAACCCGCTTCACGCCGGGCGCCCCGTGCATGGTCTGGCGCAGCCGCGCTTGCGCGCCAGCCGCAGGTCCTGAAATCATATATCCGCAAAGACCTCAAGTCTCTTCCTCATCTAGACCGGATTGGGATCAGGTTTGAGCACTGGCTCCCTCCCGCGTCGCAACCGGGCTTCAGATTAGACGTCGCCCGGGACAAGCCCGGCGACGTCTAACTCAAAGACCGAAATCAGCTCTAAGTCTCTTCCTCGTTCTCGATGTCGCCACCAATGATTTCCGTGACATCGGTGTCCTCCTCCTCGGTCTCCTCAATGAAGGCGGCATCGTCGAGGCTTTCATCATCGATCTCGACATCATCATCCCCCTCGATCGCGTCAGCCGGGACTTTCTTTTTGCCCTGTGCTTCCGCGTCTGCCTCTTCAAGGGAGACAAACTCGGCCTCCTGGGTTTCCGGCACTTCGGCTTCGACCTCTCGCGCCACGACCCGTGCGGCTTCCGGGCGTCCGCGCGGAGCAAGTACCACCGCCTCGAACACAGTGCCGCATTTTGGACAGGTGATAGGGGCGTGGTTCAGGTCATAGAACCTCGCACCGCAATGCGCACATAGTCGCTTTGTACCTAGCTCAGGCTTTGCCACGGATTCGTTATCCCTCAAGGGTCGTTGAAAGCGGTTCTCCAGTTGGCGTTTCACGGCGGCTCTGTCAATAGACGTATGGATATCTGTGAATGCAAACGCCCCCAACCGCCGTGCGCAATCGCCACTGGCGTTTCGCCACCTGCGCGTTCTCTTGCCTCAACGGTTCATGACATCTGCGCCGCGCCGGCTCCGGCCGGCGTGTGGCCGCCTCGACAACGGGCTCTGAAGCGCGCCCAAAACGAAGTCACCACTGAACTTACGATCCGCGACTTCGTGCCATCCGGACTGGGGCAAATCGACCGCTACTTCGCCGGCAATCGCTTCCTCGTCAGCTTCTTTGCGGCCGGTTTGCCGGCACTGACTGCGCTCGATCTTTTACCGTTGCCATCGCCCGCAGCCTGCGCCGCCGCTTGGGCCGCTGCGTCGGCCGCCTCCTTGGCTTCGCGGAGCAGTCTCAGCCGGGCGGTCTTTTCCCGCTCAGCGCGCTGGCGGGCCAGGTATTCCGCCATGGCCTTGGCGGCCTCGCGGGCCTCCGTTTCCTTTTTCTTGAAATTCCGTTCGGCCCGCTCAAGGGCCTCTGGCGAGGGTGTTGCCAATGGTGCCGTCCTATTTTAGCGTCGAAATCAACCCCTTATATGGGGTCGGCGAGCGTGGTCTGCCATAGGGCGGCAGGAAAGGCTATTGCGTTGCAAGAAAAGCTTGACAGCGGCGCGTTCGCACGCCAAACTCGCGCAACAATGTGATTAGGGACGAGATCTATGCGCAATTTTGTTATCGTACTTAGAGGGCGCATCGCCGGGGGCGGGTAGACCGTCCGCGAATGAGGCGATGCGCGACAAGGGCCTTCGAGGCCCTTTTTTCATGCCCGGAGACGTTCCCAGATAACCCACAGACAAAGTAGCCGGAGTAACCTATGACAACCGAAGCCACCCGCTCGCGAACAATCACCGGCGTCCAGCAGCCCGGGCCGTCAGCAGCCGGGCCGCGAACAGCTGTCCTCGCCCAGGTGCAGGGCAGCACGCACCCGCCCGGTGGTGCCGGCTTGCGCCCCGACGGTGCGGCGAACGCCTCGCCTCCCTCTCGGGCAGACGGGTCGGGCGGCACGACAGGCGGCACGGCCCCGCCACTTCCTCCCGGTCCTGCCCCCCTACCCTCCTCCAAAAAGGGGGACGGCGTCGCTGCGGCTGGGCGCGGTAAGCCAGCGGCCAAACCCGTCAAGGAGGCGGGCGAGGTGCCCAAGCTGCCCGACCCCGGTACGCAGATGACTGGCGCCGAGATGGTGATCCGGGCGCTGGCCGACCAGGGCGTCAAGCACGTCTTCGGCTATCCGGGTGGCGCGGTGCTGCCAATCTACGATGCACTGTTCCATCAGGAAAAGGTGCGCCACATCCTGGTGCGCCATGAACAGGGCGCCGTGCATGCCGCCGAGGGCTATGCGCGATCGACCGGCAAAGTCGGTTGCGTGCTGGTCACCTCGGGGCCCGGCGCGACCAACGCCGTCACCGGCCTCACCGACGCGCTGTGCGACTCGATCCCGCTGGTGTGCATCACCGGCCAGGTGCCGACCCACATGATCGGCAATGACGCCTTCCAGGAATGCGACACCGTCGGCATCACCCGGCCCTGCACCAAGTACAATTACCTGGTGAAGAACATCGCCGACCTGCCCCGCGTGCTGCACGAGGCGTTCTATGTGGCGTCGAGCGGGCGGCCCGGCCCGGTGGTGGTGGACATCCCGAAGGATATCCAGTTCGCGACCGGCACCTATGCGAGGCCGAACGCGTTTCCGCACCAGGGCTATCGCCCGAGGCTCAAGGGCGACATCGAGAAGATCAGGGCGGCGGTTACCCTGATGGCGGCGGCGAAGCGTCCGCTGTTCTACACCGGCGGCGGCGTCATCAATTCCGGGCCGGCGGCGACGCGCCTGTTGGGCGAATTGCTGCGGATCACCGGCTTCCCGGTGACCTCGACCCTGATGGGGCTCGGCGCCGTGCCGGCCAGCGATCCGCAATGGCTCGGCATGCTGGGCATGCACGGCACCTACGAGGCAAATCTTTCGATGCACGACTGCGACGTGATGGTCTGCGTCGGGGCGCGGTTCGACGATCGCATCACCGGGCGGCTCGATGCTTTTGCTCCGCATTCGCGCAAGATCCACGTCGACATCGACCCGTCCTCGATCAACAAGAATGTCAAGGTCGACCTCGGCATCGTCGGCGACTGCGCTCACGTGCTCGAAGACATGCTGCGGCTGTGGCGCGAAGCCCGCGCGGCGCCGGACCGCAGCGCTCTCAAGGCATGGTGGGGCCAGATCGACAAATGGCGGGGCCGCAAATCGCTGGCCTACCGGCCTTCGGCCGACGTCATCAAGCCGCAATACGCGATCGAGCGGCTCTATGCAGCGACCCGGGATCGCGACGTCTACATCACCACCGAGGTCGGCCAACACCAGATGTGGGCCGCGCAGTTCTTCGGCTTTCAGGAGCCCAACCGCTGGATGACCTCGGGCGGCCTCGGCACCATGGGCTACGGGCTGCCGGCCGCGGTCGGGGTGCAGCTTGCGCATCCGGACTCGCTTGTCATCGACATCGCCGGCGAGGCCTCGGTGCTGATGACCATGCAGGAAATGTCGACGGCGGTGCAATACCGGCTGCCGATCAAGATCTTCATCCTCAACAACCAGTACATGGGGATGGTGCGGCAGTGGCAGGAGCTTTTGCACGGCGGACGTTACTCGGAGAGCTACACCGAGGCGCTGCCGGACTTCGTCAAGCTCGCCGAGGCCTATCACGCCGTCGGCATCCGCTGCCAGAAGCCAGCAGACCTCGACGCCGCCATCGCCGAGATGATCAACGTGAAGAGGCCCGTGATCTTCGACTGCGTGGTCGACCCGGCGGAAAATTGTTTCCCGATGATCCCGTCGGGACGGGCGCACAACGAGATGCTTCTTGGTGATGCGGCCGAGAGCCTGGAAGACGCCATCACGGAGGAGGGGAAGGTGATGGTGTAGCCTTTTGCCTCTCCCCGCTTGTGGGGAATCGTAGCCCGGATGGAGCGAAGCGAAATCCGGGACTGCCTTCCCCGCATTCCGCTGCGCTTCATGCGGGCTACGTCCCTCGATTGCGTCTCAAGGACATTAATCCGTGAACACGACTGCTCCAAGCACCACCCACTATCCCGCCGCCACCGTGGCGGAGGCGATTGAGAGCCACACGCTTGCGGTCATCGTCGACAACGAGCCGGGCGTGCTGGCGCGCGTCATCGGGCTGTTCTCCGGGCGCGGCTACAACATCGAGAGCCTCACGGTCTCGGAGATCGAGCACCAGAAGCACCTCTCGCGCATCACCATCGTGACGCGCGGCACCCCGATGGTGATCGAGCAGATCAAGAACCAGCTCGACCGCATGGTGCCG
>Ga0126369_10002020_pt1 | contig 14335 bp, 13 predicted proteins | sample PanSoiMetaPlot_1_FD_109646 | JGI IMG/M metagenome (GOLD analysis project Ga0126369, IMG submission 109646) | Tropical forest soil microbial communities from Panama - MetaG Plot_1 | ecosystem: Environmental > Terrestrial > Soil > Tropical forest > Bulk soil | place: Panama | collected 2016-02-17 | reverse complement strand
TTGAAGGCGGTGACGCTGGTGCCGGTAGGAGGGTGGGTCAGCGACACGCGCTTTTCGGGAGCTTCGGAGTAAATCTCGATGGGGTAGGTTTTGCCGAAGGCGTCGATCGTTCCCTTCTGAACGCGGGTTTTGATGTCGTTGAGGGCCGCAGCGCCGCCGACTGCGGCGAGGTATTTATCGAGAATCTGGTCAGCGGATGGCCGCGTGGGGTGAGCCTCGCCAGCTTCGTCGTGAACCTGGGCCGGCGGCCGAACAGCGTCCGCGGAGAGGACCGGAGTGGAAACGGGGCGGGCGACGCCGCGATGGCAAGTGTAGCAGGTGACCTCCAGGTCGGCGTTAAAGTTAGCCTGATTGATGGCCATCGTCATGGTGATCATCTTGCGCGCGGCCAACTTTGTTTTCTTGCCGTCCTTATCGTTGGCGTGCTCCACATGACAGAACTCGCACTCCACGCCCAGGGACGCCGCGATGAATTGCATCGAAGGAATTAACTGGTCGGCCGGAATGTTCTTCAGGACCTGAATATTTTTGAAGTGCTGCTCGGCCGTTTGGAATTGTCCGCGGTACGGAGCTGGAGATGGCTGCTGGGCACGACTTAACTTGATCGATCCAATGAGCAACACGAACGTCGACAAGACCGAAACTGAAATCCACAAGCTTGCGCCGCTTGTTTTCATGTGCTCCTCAAAGTCACGCAAATAATTTGCGAGACAAGAGGATACCGCCAGTGGAATTTTCGCGCCACTCTTAGCCCGGCAGATTCCCCTGTTTGGCTAGCGCGGTGATACGGTCGGCAGCGCGGTAGGCGAGCGCCTGTATCGTCATGGTGGGCTGCCCGCGGCCGGAGGTTACCAGGCTGCTGCCGTCGCAAAGGAACAGGTTGGGGACGTCGTGGGTGCGGTGATCCGGATTGATGACCGAAGATTTTGCGTCCGCGCCCATGCGGCAGGTGCCCAAAAGGTGGACCGCGAACTGCTGCGAGCTGATGGGCTGATGCCATTTGTCCTTGGCGCCCGCGGCGTCCAGGATTTCCATGGCGCGATCTTTCATCCAGGTGACCAGTTTCAAGTCGTTCGGGGAATCCTGATAGGTCATGCGAAGAGCGGGGAGGCCCCAGGCATCCTTCACGTCGGGATCAAGGGAAAAGCTGTTCGATTCGACGGGCAGTGAACTGCCGTGACAAAAAATCTGCATCGTGCGCGTGAAATTGCGGTTCAGGGCTTTCTTGAAATCCTTGCCCCAGCGCGGGGTGCCTGGCGGAAGCGCGCCGGTGGCAAATCCGATGGGGGTGAGATCGAATCTCGCGTCGAGACCGCCGCCGCCGTAGATGCCTAGTTTCTGCGTGTCCATTTCATAGAAATCATGGAACACGCGGCTAACCGCGAACCCTTTGTAATCGTTGAGTGGTTCGTCAAACACTCCATAGGCAATCGCGGCACAGTTGGGCATGAGATATTTGCCGACCAGGCCGCTGGAGTTCGCGAGGCCGTTGGGAAATTGATTGGACGCGGAAAGCAGGAGTAATCGAGGAGTCTCCGCGCCATTCGCACACACAACAACGGCCTTGGCCCTTTGCAGGTGCTGGTTTTTCTTGGCATCAAAGTAAAGGACGCCGGTGGCTCTCCCGTTCTTGTCTGTAACAATCTTGCGGACGTAGCAATTGGGGCGAATTTCGCAACGACCGGTTTTCTCTGCCATACGAATCACGCTCGAGAGGGCCGTGGATTTCGCACCTACTTCGCAACCGAAACCGAGGCAGAACCCGCAATTCACGCAAGCGCTGCGGCCCGCGCGTGGTTGAGAGAGAATCGCCATCGGCGCGGGGAATGGATGATAGCCGAGCTTGCGGGCTGCCCTCTCAAAGATGACGCCAGAACCTTTGACGGGCAGTGGCGGCATGGGATAGGGCTTGGAGCGGGGCGGGTCGAAAGGACTGGCGCCGGCAAGCCCGGAAACGCCGATTTCCCACTCAACCTTGGTGTAATACGGCTCGAGGTCCGCGTAACGAATCGGCCAGTCGACCAATCCGGTTCCGGGAATCTCACCCACCTTGCTGCGCTCGACAAAATCGATCTCGTGGAAACGCCAGAAGTTGGCGGTGAAATGGACGCTGCTGCCACCCACGCAACGACCGTACATTACGCTTTGCTGGACTCTGGCCTTCTCTTGCGGCGTTTGCCGGAAAGTCGTGGGCTGAACTTTCGGATTGTTGGTCAATAGATGCTGGCCAAAGACTTTTAGTTCATCGTGAATGAAATCCGCCTCGGTGAGGTACGGCCCTTGCTCGAGGACGACAACGCGGAAACCATTGGTGGAAAGTTCCTTAGCGAGAACGCCGCCGGCCGCGCCGGATCCCACAATGAGGAAATCTACTTCGTCGGACGGTTTGTAGGACACCTTGGTCTGGCTCATTTCTTGTCCGTTTCTGCCGGTAGAGGCTGCCAGCCAGGATAATCCTTGTCGTAGTAGCCAAAGGGCGGCGAAAAACTGTGTGCGGGATCGCGCCCGATGACTTTCCATCCGACAAAGTCACGATTGCCGCCGCCCTCTGGATCAATCAGGAATCCGCAGACTGTGTGGTACCAAATCGTCTGGAGAAAGCCGGATGCAGCCGGGGCCTGATTGCGCCGGCGCGAGCCTGTCTGGGGAAACTGTGTCGCGGACAACTCAGTCAGGACTTTGTCCTGTTGCTCCGGAGTAGCGGCAGAAAACGAATTTACGCCGGGAAACATCTGCTCGGTGGCACGATGCACGTCCACCAAGCCCGATTGATATTGCGGCAGCACATCGCTGGCGAAAGTCTTCAGCGCACGGTCGATGAAGTAGACTACGCCTGCTTCCGTGGCGCCGGGAAGCTCGTCCGTAGGAATGATGCGAGCGGCAATGGCTGCAACTTCCTTGGCCTGTTCCGGTGTAAGTACTTCAAAAGACTGCTTGGAGGCCGCCGCCTGGTGCGCGTGCTGAGCCGCGGCAACCATCGTGGGCCATTGTGCACTGATCCAGGCTGTTCCTGCTATTCCGCCCAACTGCAGAAGAAAATCTCGTCGGTCTGAATTCATGAATACCCCAAGCGTTCTGAGAAATCTAAGGATAGCGCACGACGGCGTCAAGTACTTCTTGGATGTTTTTGTCGATGCACCCAATTTGGCATTTCGCATAGTGCCGCAGTGGGTGAGCAGTTGCTGCTAAACTTTTGCTGCCATGAACACTCCGAATTATTTACTGGAACTGGAAACGGACGAGGCGCGAGCGCTGGGTTATGCAATTGTGGACCGGCTGCTGGCGTATCAAGAGCACCTGAGCGAGATGCCCGTGGTGCGGGTGAAAACACAGGAACAGCTGCGCGCAGCATTGTGGGAGACGCTGCCAGTGCAGGCGAAGGCTCCGCTGAGCGTGCTCGATCGCGTGGAGCAGGAAATATTCTCCAGCACCAACCACGAAACACATCCGCGTTTCTTTGCTTTTATCCCGGCACCGAGCAATTTTGTGGGCGCACTCGCTGAGCTTTTGCGTACGGGCTACAACATTTTTGCCGGGAGCTGGCTGGAGGGCTCAGGACCGGCGATCGCAGAACTGGTGACGCTGGACTGGATCCGGCAGCTGGCTGGCTATCCGGAAACGGCGAGCGGAACATTCTTGAGCGGAGGATCGCTGGCGAACCTTTCGGCCGTGGTCACCGCGCGGGATGCGCTACTGCAGCCAGATCAGTTCACGCATGGGGTGGTGTACGGATCTGACCAAACGCATTCTTCGATCGCACGCGCCATGCGCATATTGGGTTTTCAGAAGCATCAATTGCGACGGCTTCCTTCCGACGATGCATGCCGTCTGGTGCCTGATTTGCTGCACAACGCCGTCCAGGAAGACCGCGCCAAGGGACTTGCGCCTTTCTGCGTGATTGTTAATGCCGGTACGACCAACACCGGCGCAATCGACCCTTTGAATGGCATTGCGGATTTGTGCCAACAAGAAAACCTGTGGCTGCATGCGGATGGCGCCTACGGAGCTGCCACCCTGTTTAGCGCCAAGGGACGCGCGTTGCTTGCGGGGATCGAACGCAGCGATTCGTTCAGCCTCGACCCACATAAATGGCTATTTCAGCCCTTTGATTGTGCCTTGCTGATGGTTCGCGATCGCCGCGCGCTCCGGCGTGCCTTCCACGTGCGCGAGGACGAGGCGGAATACCTGCAAGATGCCCGGGGACAGGAGGAAGGTATCAATCTTTGGGACTATTCGCCGGAGCTCACCCGGCCTTTTCGCGCGTTGAAGCTATGGATGTCGCTGCAAGTATTCGGAGCGGAAGCATTCGCGGCGGCGATCGAGCGGACCATGGGTCTTGCGGAATTCGCAGAGGCACAATTGCGCGAAGATCCCTTGTGGGAGATTACTTCCCGCGCGCAGATGGCGGTGCTGACGTTCCGGTGCGCACCCGAATCGTGGCCTGCGGAACGTGTCGACGCCCTGAACCGTGCGATCGCCGCGCGCATGCAAGAAGAAGGTTTCGCCCTGGTGCTCTCCACGGGGCTTCGCGGGCAGACGGTATTGCGGCTGTGCACCATCAACCCACGCACGTCCGAAGAGGACATCGCGAAAACGGCAGCGGCGCTGGGGCAGAGCGCCCGGAAAGCGATGCAGGATTTGGATAAGCTCTCTGGCTGAAGTATGATTCCACGTGACCTAAAAACATGACGACGACCCTCACAGGAGCGATCGGAACGGGCAGCAAGTGGCTGCTCGATCGAATAGTTGGAGCGCTCGCGGCAACGGGCGTGAATCCCAATCTGCTGACGTTTTTTGGGTTGCTGGTCAATTTCGCGGCTGCTGCCTGTTTCGCGGTCGGGAATTTCCGGACCGGCGCGATCATCATTTTTATCGCGGGATTCCTGGACATGCTGGACGGGCAAGTGGCGCGGCGGCAGAATCGCGTGACCGCGTTTGGGGCCTTCTACGATTCCACGCTGGATCGCTATGCGGACATGGCGTTGTACATGGGCCTGTTGGTCTACTACTCGGTGAGCGCGCGCACGCCGTATGTGGTTCTCGCGGCGGTGGCGACGGCTGGATCGGTGATGGTGAGTTACTCGCGTGCCCGCGCCGAATCGCTCATTCCCCTTTGCAAAGTGGGCTTCATGGAACGGCCCGAGCGGCTGGTGCTGCTGATCATCGGAGGTATGTTCAATCGTATGGGACCGGTGCTTTGGGTAATCGCGGTGATCTCCACGATAACGGTGATTCACCGAATTTACTACACGTGGCAAGAGACACGCGCGGGGCGTGTTCTGCCGGGCATGCGACTGAGCTTGTAAGCGCGCAAATTTCCTATGGATTTAACGCATGACTTCGTCGGCCGCCCGGCTTTCTTGTTCGGATCCTTGCTGTAACCACTCTTCCACTGGACGCGCGATGATTTCTTTTATGCGCGCTTTCAATTCGGGGACATCTTCTTTTTTCAGTTCTTTAGTCTCAATGGTGTCGTGCAGGAAGATGGTGATGGTTGTGGGCCGCAATATCCAGTCTCCCGTGCGCAAATGGTGAAATGAGCCGACCAGGCTGGCAGGAACGATCGGAACTCCCAGTTGCTGCGCCAGGCGGAACCCGCCCTCTTCGAAGTCGTTCACGTGGCCGTCGCGCGTGCGCTTTCCCTCAGGAAAAACAATCAAGCTGGTGCCGCCATTGATGGCTTCCTGAGTCATGCGCCACAGGCGCTTCAAGTCCCTGGGATTGCGGACATTTGGCACCGGGACATTCCCAAAGCGCTTCATAAGCCAGCCGTAGATGGGGATGCGGAAATGGGATTCGAGTTCCCAGCCGCGAACCAATTGCGGGATGCCGCAATACAGCATGAACGGGTCGAACACGTTGACATGGTTGACCATGAAAATACAAGTGCGTTGCGCATCAAATCCTGGCGACCTCTTCACCACTATTTTCGCGCCGGAAAAATAAGCAATCCTGCGGCAAAGGCCTCGCTGCAGCCAGTCGTGCTTTCGCGGATCGAGCACGATGGCAAGAGCAATCAGAACGGGCACGAAAATCAGGAAGTGGAGCCAGCTAACGAACCATAGAAAGATGCTGCGCAAGAGCTCCCCGAGCCGTGTCATATATAAACGTCCATAGCGCCGGGAAGGATGTCCAGCAATTCGCAGTCTAGTGTGAGGATTTCGCCGTCGATCATCACATCGACGGGACCTTCTAGGGCGAACTCGACTCGTTTCACGCGGCGGGTCTCTGCGAGAACGTGATCAGTGTGGGTTCCGTCGTACAGGCGCGGAAGCATTTTCAGGAGTCCCAACCGGCCGATGGGGCCCCAGCGGACGTATTCGATGAAGCCGTCGCTGGGATCGGCGTCCGGGGCGATCATCATGGTGCCGCCCGTGTATTTGGAATTGTTGAAGGTGAGAAAGAGGGAGGGACGTTCATCCCAGTCGCGGTCGGAGTCGCAGCGCATTTTGAATCCGCGGCGTTTGAGCTGCACGACGCGGACAAATACGCCAAGGAGGTATCCGAAGTGGCCAAAGGGCTTGAAGACGCGGTTGGTCAGCGCACCGACGTCAGCGGTAAACCCGACGCTGAGAAGATTGAAGGAATAGATCGTCCCGGCGGAATAGCGCAGGCGCAGAAGGTCGACGGAACGTTTCTTGCCGGCAATAAGCGCTTCGATGGAAGACTCGGCGCCTTTGCCGGTAAAATCGCGCAGAAAGGAATTGCCGGTGCCGAGAGGCAGAAACCCGAGTTCGATGTGGCGGGTTGTGTCGTTCTGGCTGTAGGCCCCGTTGATGATCTCATGTGCCGTGCCGTCCCCGCCGACCGCCAGGAATTTCCGGTAGCCCTGTGCACAAGCTTCGGCAGCAAGTTGCGAAGCGTGTCCCGGACCGGTGGACGCAATCACGTCCACGCGAAGTCCACCGGCTTTCAGACGCGCGAGCGCATCTCCGGCGAACTTCGCCGCTCGCCCGCCACCCGCCGCAGGATTCACGATTGCGAGAAATCTGTCTTTCACGTTTTACCCGGATGGGGCATTCTACCTTGTTCCCGCCTAAATCGGCAGGATTGCCTGCTTCCGATCGAGATTCGCCAAACGCTGGGCCAGGGCCTTGCGAATTACCTTCATCGAGGCCGTCAGCGGAAAGTCTTCTGCAACTAAGGCGATGCCATGAACACGCTTGTAGTTGACCAAACGGTTGTTGCGCGCCACGATTTCGTTTTTTAGTTCGTCGGTGAAGGGCTGACCGGGCTCCAGATGGAGCACCAGCACGAGTTTTTCGGCGACCATGGAGCGCTGCGGCCAAATGTAGTTGGCGGCGAACACGCAGAATTCCTTCACTTTCAGGCCTTCAAAAGCGCTCTCCACATCTTCGGCGTAAACGTTCTTCCCTTCTTCCGTAACGATCATGTTTTTCTTGCGGCCGAACAGCTGCAAATGGCCCATGGGATCGAAACGCCCCATGTCGCCGGTCATCAGCCAGCCATCGACGATGGTTTCGGCGGTCATTTCGGGATCGTTCAGGTAGCCCGCCATTACAGTTTTGCCGCGCACTGCCACTTCGCCGATTCCCTCAGCGTCGGGATTTGCAATGCGCACTTCGATGCCCGGCAGCGGCTTCCCCACCGTGTCTGCGCGAAAGGGCTTAAGGTCGTTCACCGTCACGCCGGTGCCGCCTTCGGTCAAACCGTAGGCGTTTACAACCGGAATGCCCAAGTCGTAGAAGAACTGCAGCATTTGGGGTTCGGAAAATGCGCCGCCAACAATAATGGCTTCAAGTTTGCCGCCAAAAGCGGCGTGCACTTGTTGCAAGAGCCTGCGGCTGAGTGGCAGGCGCGGCCGGTCTTTGGTCAAGGCGATGTTGACTTTGCGAAGGACATCGAAGATGCGCCGCTTTGCGGGAGGCAATTCATCGAAACGCGCCTGCAATCCTTTTTGGAGATTTTTCAGCACCAGCGGGACCACAGTGACGTAGGTGATCTGATACTTCGCAAACGCCTCACGCACAAATTCCGGGCGCAGCGTTCGCAAATGTACCACCGCGGCTCCGCAGACGAACGGACCGAAAAAGCCGACCATGAAGTCGATGGAATGGTTCGTGGGCAAAATGCTCAGGTAGCGGACACCGGGCCAGAAGGGATACCACGCTGTGAGCGAACTACATTGCTGCAGATAATTTCCGTGGGTCAGCATGCAGCCCTTGGGGCTCCCGCCGGTTCCCGAAGAGTAGATGATGCTGGCAAGGTCTTCGCTTTTGCGCGGGACGAATGTTGGCTGGCCCATACCGGTGACGTCTTCCCAGCGCAAGGCTCCGCTTAATTCGGCATTGGCGGGCGCTTCGGTGACGAGTACGGTTTTTAGTTTGTCCGCACCAGTGCGATCCGGGGAAGCGCTGAGCTGGCGCCAGATGCCGTACTCCGTGATGAGCACGCTTGCGGAAGAGTGCTTCAGCAAATGCCACTGCTCGTCGGGCTTCAATTTGTAATCGAGCGGCACCATGGTGGCGCCGCCGTAGAAGAGCGCATACGCGGAGATCAGCCACTTGGACTGATTCGTCATGATAATGGAGACGCGGTCTCCCGCGGCGACGCCCAGGTCCTGCAGCCCTTTGGCTAGCGGAAGCGCCCGGTTCTTGAAATCGTGATAGGTGAGGCGGAGTTTTTCTTCGCCACGATCGGACTCGATCAGGCAGACTTCCGGCGCGAAGGATTCCAGCGCGTCGCGCAGCGCTTCACCAATCGATGAATACTTTACAAGATCGAGCATCACAGGCGGGCTTGGATGCGTTCGGCGAGGGTCTTGAAATCGCTTACGCCCTGGACTTCGTAGTCGGGCAGCTCGATGCGGAAATGATTCTCGATTCGTGAGAGCAGATCGAGTGCCTGCAAACTGTCGATGGCCAGCTTCTTGTAGAAATCGTCGTCGGCCTTAAGCGAGCCCGCAGGGACTTTGAATTGCTTGGCCGCCAACTCCAGAATCTCCTGGGTGGTCTGTTCCAGTGTGCGCATAAGCCCTAAATTTATCATTCCCGCTGTTGGAATGAAAATGATCGCGGCATAGTGGTGGGCCCGTCAGCGGGTAAGTGATGCGACAGGATTTGGCCTGTGGCCGGCGCCGATTCCCGGTGATGAAGACCAGAGGCAAGAGTATAGAAGATTGGATATTTAACCGTCTTGACTACCGAACATGCCTCCTATAGGCTCAGGCGGCATTGCAGTGGAGTTTTCCCTACCACGTAGCCAGGCCCACAAAATTCAGTTGTAATCGCAGGAAAAAAGGAGAGTCGAGACGATGAAGAAATTCAGGAGGTATGTATTGGGGTTGTCACTTGCAGCCAGCTGCGTGTGTTTGTCAGCAGCGCAGGAGAAATCGGCAGGGAGCGCGTCGGTCCCTAAAGTGTTGCAGATCACGCGAGAGTACGTCAAAGCCGGTAAGGCTGGAATGGTGCACGACAAGGCAGAGAGCGTTTTCGTGGATGCAATGAGACGAGCGAAGTGGCCGACGTATTATATCGGCATGACTTCCCTCTCAGGAAAGTCGCGGGCGTTGTTCCTGACCTCGTATGACTCTTTCGAAGCGTGGCAGAAGGACTCGGACGCGGTGCAAAAAAACGCCACGCTGTCGGCATCGCTAGACCGTGCAGCCATGGCGGACGGCGAGCTGCTGGAATCGATGGATCAGGGGGTGTTTTATCTCCATGAGGAGATGAGCCTGCGTCCGCGGCCCGATCTGTCGCAGATGCGTTACCTGGAAGCTACCCTGTTCCATGTGCGCCCCGGGAAGGCTAAGGAATGGAGCGAAGTCGTAAAGATGGCAAAGGCGGGCTATGAGAAGGGCGTGCCGGAGGCGCACTGGGGCATGTTCGAGCAAGTGTATGGAGGCGATGGCGGGACATATCTGTTGCTGAGCGCCCACAAGTCGCTGGCGGAAATCGATAAGGGCTTTGCGGAGGGAAAGCAGTTCGAGAGCGCCATCGGAGAAGATGGGATGAAGAAACTGAACGAACTGTTCGCGTCCTGCGTGGAGTCTACGCAGCAGCAATTGTTAGCGTTCAATCCACACATGAGCTATGTGACGGACGAATGGATCAAGGCCGATCCTGATTTCTGGAACCCGAAAACTGCTGCGCCCACCGCAAAAGCGCCGGCACAGCAAAAAGCCAAGCCCTAGCCACACGGTGAGTGAGCTTCCCATCGTGTTTCCTGGATGGGGTGCTGGGGTGTCTACAAGTGGCTACGAACTCCGGTACCCCATTCTTCAATAGAGATGTTCTACAGAATTGACCGGTATGGTTAGAGGAGGATCAGACCGCGACGGAGGCCGAGGGCGACGGCTTCGGTGCGGGAAGAGGCGCCGAGTTTGCCGAGGATGGAGGCCACGTGGAATTTGACGGTATGCTCGGAAATTTTCAGGTGGGCTGCGATTTGCTTGTTCCCCAAACCACTGGCCAGCATTTGCAAAACTTCCTTTTCGCGTGGAGTGAGTGGCTCGAATAATTCGGCGGCCTCGCCGTTCCCGGTTCGCGTTGCAGCTGCCGCGAGGGCCAGTTCGCCAGGCTGCAAGACCACCAGGCCCTTAGCCACGGCGACGACCGCGCTGATCAGTTGCACGGCCGCAACATCCGCGGGCAAGACTCCGCGAATGCCCAGCTGGATGGCACGATTCACTTTGTTTTGCGTTGCCTGTTCGAGGAGCAGTAACACGGGAGGCTGGCGCGCCAAGCCACACTCCTCCAGCGAGTCGAACAATTCATCGGTGGACTCGCTGGAATCCCGGATCAGCAGCACGTCGAGTTCTTCCCAGTCTTCCTCGGCGCCTTCAAAGCTACTGGCGGTGCCCACGACTTCCACATCGGGTGCGTCGTCGAGAAGGGCGCTGAGTTCCCTTCTCGAACGCAGCGGCGCCGCGACAATGAACACTCGCGTCACGCCGCCATTGCCCCGGCCTTCTGTCCGCGCGCAGCAAGCTGGACGCTGACGCGGCGAACACGCTCGTAGTCGCCACGCAAAAATTCCAGACGTAGCAAACTGGCCGCTTCGCCCTGCAACGCTTCCGCGAGGTCACTCACAGAAGTGAATCGCCTCTGTTCGGTTCCCAGCAAAATGTCACCGGGCAGCAGCGACGCGCGAGCCGCGGGAGTTCCCGCCTCAACTGCGGCGAGCACGAGACCAAATTTTCTGCCGCCAGATCGCGGCAGCCGCACCGGCATCACCGAAACGCCCAGGCGTAGGGAGTCTGCTCCGCTTTCACCGTTCAAGAAGCGAGCGACTTCGTTGCTGGCAATGGCCAACGCCAGCCGGCCCGCGACCATGGCATTGATTCCGATGATGCGGCCGCGCGCGTCGGCAAGCGGGCCGCCGGAATTGCCGGGAGCCAAGTGCACGTCGGACTGCACCCAACTTTGCCAGCCTAATCCACGAATAGGCCCGACGGCGTGAACTACGCCGGTGGTGAGCGCACCAACGAAGCCGAGGGGATTGCCGACGGCGATGGCGATTTCCCCCGGCCGCACGCGAGAAGAGTCACCGGCTTCCGCCGTGAATAATTCGCCCGCGGAAATGCGCAACGCGGCAAGATCGCGGCGTGCGTCGCGAGATGTGACCTCAGCGCGAAATTCGCGGCCGTCCCACAGAGAGATTTCGGCCCGCGCCCCTTGGGCCACATGAGCATTGGTGACGATCAGGCCGTCGGACGACCACAGCACACCGGACCCGTTGCCTTCGCTGCCGCCCGGCCGTACCAACACGGTCAAACGGCGCAGGCGGTCCGCGATTTCTCCTAACCCGGGAATCTTCATGTTATTCCCCCTCGTTCTTGCGTTCGCCAACAACAATGGTTACTTCGCGGGGCGCGCCGCCGCGCAGGAATCCCGCGCGCACGTCTTTGCCGATGTTCTCGCCTGCGAGGTGAGATTGCACATCCTCAAGACGCAGCACGGGCTTGCCATTCAGGCTCACAAGAATGTCGCCGATCACCACTCCTGCTTTGTGCGCTGGGCCGGAAGGTTCGACTTCCAGCACCATGACCGCGCGATTCGCCTGGCGATTCAGCGCCTGCATGAGATTCTCCGGGAGGCGAATCGGTTGCAGACCAACACCGAGGTAGCCGCGAGGGATGCGTCCTTTTTGCAGCAGAACGTCGACCACGCGATTCACCGTGGCTATCGGCAGGGCCAACGCGCCGCCGGGCGAGAACTTCGGTGTGGCGATGCCGACAATGTGTCCGTTGCCATCGACCACCGCGCCACCAACTCCCGTTCGTTGCAACGCCACGTCGAGACGCACATACGGCACCAATTGCGTGCCGCCCCAGATGCGCCGCTCCATCACCACCACGCTGACAAATCCCAACGCGGTAACCGGTCCGCTGGCGCGGGTGCGGCCCACCACCAGCGTCACGTTCCCCGGCTTCAGTTCTTCCGAGTCTCCGAGCGGCGCCGCGGTGGAGTCGCCTTCGAACTTCAGCACCGCAAGATCGGTGGACGGATCGCGTCCCACCAACTTTGCTGGCACCACGCGGCCGTCGGCTAGCGTCAATTGGATGTCTTCATCGCGCCGCAAGGCATGTTCCGCCGTAACGACCACGCCGGGCCGCCAGATCACTCCGCTGGACGAACCGCGTGCTTCTGTGTGCACTGCCACGGCGTACACGCCGATTTTTTCGGTGGCCTCCGCAAATGCGTTTGAAATTGCAAGCCATTCTGCTGACATGGTTGTTGCCTCCAACGGCAGAATGCACCAAGTTAGGAAGGGCCACATCCGCCATTCGGCTAGGTTGAATTCCTGTCTTAAAGGGCGCCAGCAGACCAACGATTTGCGAGTGAAACGCTGCGATGTTTGTACCCGAACGGTATTTTGGTTGAGATCCTTGGTGGCGCAAACGCGCGCGCGCCGCTCCGGATGACAGCAAGAGTGGAGGAATGGCGCAGTGAACGCAGAGAATGGCTAGCGGACGATTCCTAGCTCGAAAAAGACTAGTGCGCGATTCTTTGGTCGAAGAACCTGGCCATCAAACCGAGGGCTCCGCGCGTTTCGGGAAGCTGGAAGTGATACCAGGCGTGGGCAGGGATTCGCAAACCACCAGTTGCGCGTCATCGTCGGCGCGCAGCAGAGCACGATGGAAAATCGTGGTGTTACTCAGCGGCAAGTGGCGCGTGCTGGTGACCAGCAAGGTTGGCGGCACGTCGTGCAAATCCGCGAAGATCGGAGGTCCTTTGGATCCCGAGCTGGGCGCACATTCACGACGATGTGGTTTGCTCGCTTTGTGGCGCGAGAATTCCGGGGAGTCCGTTCAGTGTAGAAAGTTCTGGGAATCCGCGGTTAACTTAAATCTGCGAAAATGGAGAACATACCCATCGCCGCAGGCAGCGGGAGGCCAGACTGCTTCAGTTTGACGGCGACTTCAGCGGTCAAAATTCGCCCCGCGGAAGTGCCCAAGATGCCAATGTTCTGTGGTTTGTGATCGTTCAGCAATTCCTGGTAGACGGCGACCACATCTTCGACCGCCGCAGGGAAGGGATTCTCCGGGCCGGGCGACAGTACACGGACACGACTTTCATCTTCGCGAGGTTAGCGATCGGAACGCCTGCAATCAGGGAGCCGGAATCAGAATTGAATCCGCCGCGTGAAGATTGATGAGCGCGCCCTCGCGATGCGATTCGGCGTGTCCAGCGGAGCAGTGACGTCGCTGCGGACGCCGCCCATGATTTCTTCTTCCACGTTCACAGGAAACAACTTTCGCGCTTCAGCGGCGGCTTGCGCGCGCCACTGATCCGTTCCGGCACGCCGCTCAGCAAGGGTCTGCGGGGCGCGTATTTCTGGCAAGCGAGCAAGTCCAGCCATTTTTGCCCTTCGGACTAACAGCGGAGGGCAAGGGAATGACGCGCGTGACGTGGGTCGTTCCATCGGGCTCGAACGCGACGAAATCGCCTGCGGGGCGCGAGCGCGAGGTGAACACAAGCGGTACCAACAGAGCGAATATCGCTAATACAATTTGTTCGTTGCCGCGAGGGGCAGATGTTTCATCGGATCGTCCGTTTCGACAAAGCGGCGCAACGCTTCCATGACTACTGGCCTCGCGAACAGCTTGCAGAAAAGATCGATTTCCTTTTTCAACTCAGCGCGGGGAATAGGTTTGAGGAACTTTTTCGCCGCGGCGCAAGTTTGTGCGTCGAACTTTGTTACTTGCTGCGCCATTGAGCGCGCCACTTGCAGGGCGTAGCCTTCACCGGCAAGGTGCGACACAAGCCCCGCCTGCTGCGCGCTCTCAGCCTTCACTGTGCGCCCGGTGAAGAGCAAATCGCGGATAAAACTGTTTCCGACGTCGCGCCGGAGACGGGGAATGCCGCCAAAG
>Ga0126369_10002019_pt1 | contig 14340 bp, 12 predicted proteins | sample PanSoiMetaPlot_1_FD_109646 | JGI IMG/M metagenome (GOLD analysis project Ga0126369, IMG submission 109646) | Tropical forest soil microbial communities from Panama - MetaG Plot_1 | ecosystem: Environmental > Terrestrial > Soil > Tropical forest > Bulk soil | place: Panama | collected 2016-02-17 | reverse complement strand
TGCGAGATCTCGGGCTGGTACGGCGTGTAGGCGGTGTACCAGGCAGGGTTCTCGAGCAGGTTCCTGCGGATCACCGGCGGCGTGCACGTGCCGTAGTAACCGAGCCCGATCATCGACGTGAGCACCCGGTTCTTGGCCGCGAGGCGTCGCAGTTCGGCCTGCGCCGCCTCCTCCGACAGCGGGCCAGGAAGGCGCAACGGCTCACCGTCGGCGAGCCCTGCAGGCAGTGCGGCTGCGGATAGCTCGTCGAGGCTGGCGTAGCCAAGCACGGCGAGCATGCGCTGCTGCTCGGACACATCCGGACCGATGTGGCGGTCTGCGAACTTCATCTCGCGCTCCTGGAGTCGGTGGTAGCCGTCTGGCTCCCCCTCTGTTGCGGCGGTGTTGGTGCCGCGCGACTCCAGAGCTGCCTATCCCGTCCGGTCCTTTGTGCCTGAGAGGTTCCGGGGAAGTTGCCCCTTCGGCGCCGCCCTGCCTCGAGCGCGGACTCTCCCGGACGGTGTCCGTGGCTAGTGCGAGCCTACTCTGATCAGCCGAGCTTGCGGGCCCTGTGCCGGGCGAGTTCGTCCAGGCTGGCCGAGCCGCCGTCGTCACCAGACTCGGCGGGCAGCTGGGCGAGCGATTCGCCGACCTCCCGCCACACCCGGCCCAGCGCGATGCCGAAGACGCCCTGCCCGCCCTGCAGCAGGTCGACTACCTCGTCTGGCGAGGTGCAGGCGTAGACGCTGACGCCATCGCTCATCAAGGTGATCTGAGCCAGGTTCGTGGCCCCATGCTCGCGGAGGAACGTGACGGCCGCGCGGATCTGCTGCAGCGAGATGCCGGTGTCGAGCAGCCGCTTGACCACGCGCAAGACGAGGATGTCGCGGAAGCTGTACAGCCGCTGCGAGCCAGACCCGCGGGCCGACCTGACGCTGGGCTCGACCAGGCCGGTCCGCGCCCAGTAATCGAGCTGGCGATAGCTGATGCCCGCAGCCGAGCACGCGGTGGGCCCTCGGTATCCGACGTCATCCGGCAGCGGCTCAAGCTCGTCGTCGAACAATAGTCCCTGCTCGCCGGCGCGCTCGATGGCGCTGTGTGTGATGGCACTGTGTGTGATGGCACTGTGCTCGACGGCACTATGTTCGGTGGCACCAGGCGTGATGGCAGCGCGCTGGTCGCGCTCACGGTCGCCCTTGGTCACCGCCACGCCCTACCTCCGGCCGGTTTTCGGGGTGTGCAGCATCACGGGTGCACCTCTCGCACGTTAGGCCCGCGGCACTGCAACGTCAATGACCTCGATCGGCGCGTCGCCGGCCGCTGCGCGGGACCCGCACTCGGCGATCAGGTGGAGCTGCCGAAGTCTTCCGGGGTGATGTTGTCGAGGAACTCGCGGAACTTCTCGACCTCGTCTTCTTGCTCGTCGGGGATCGCCACGCCCGCCTCGTCGAGTATCTCCTCGTTGGCGAAAATGGTCGTGCCCGTTCGCAAGGCCAGGGCGATCGAGTCCGATGGCCGGGCGCTCACCGTGGCGCCATTGGAGAACACCAGGTCAGCGAAGAAGATGCCGTCCCGCAACGCGGTGATGTTCACGGACTTGAGCTCGATGCTCAGCGCCTGAAGGATGTCCCGCATGAGGTCATGAGTCAGCGGGCGGGCTGGCACCATCCCCTGCTGCGCGAAGGCGATGGCGGTCGCCTCCATGGGCCCGATCCAGATCGGCAGGTAGCGCTCGCCGCCGGTCTCCTTCAGCAGCACGATGGGCTGGTTCGTAGGCATCTCCACCCGGACGCCGACGACCTCCATCTCCTTCACCGCGACTCCGTCCTCACCCGCGCCTGTCGATTTCCCATCCCGCTTGTTCCCATGCCGTGCCGGTTCCCATACCGCCCGCGAGGCACTCCCTTGTCAACGTACACCCCTCGTCGCGATGAGCCGGCACACGCTTGCGCGCCACCAACTCACGCGCTCGCACCTGAGATACCGGGGCGGCTCAAGTCGGCTGGCGGCGGCTCGGAGGCCAGGGCCGGGCGCAGCGCGGAATCGCTCTCGGGCGCGCTGGGCAGCCCTGCCTCGGCGAGGGCGGACTCGATCATGGCCCGGTGCAACCTGAGCAGCAGGGTGACGATCTGGCGGGCCGTGCGGTCAGCCTCCGCCCGGGCTCGCGGGCTGCGCTGGCGCAGCGTCGGCGCCACGAGCTGCTCGATCATCGACACCTCCCGCTCGGCAGCGGTCCGCATCGGTCGCAGGTGCCTAGGCTGGACGCCAAACGGAGCCAGGGCGGCGACCACCGCCGCGATGTCCAGCGCATCCTGCCCGTACAGCCTGCCGACCCGGCGGACAAGCCCGTGCGCCTCAAGTTCGTCGAGCTGAGCGTCCCCGATGCCCGCCGAATGGAGCAGGTCACGCCGCGTCACCATCTCCGGGTAGTCGCCGCCGGGCTGGTCGGGGGTGTCAGGCTGGTAGCCGGCCGCAGCCTGCTCGCTGTCGGTCAGGCGCTCCCTGATGACGCGCAGCGGCAGGTAGTGATCGCGCTGAGCAGTCAAGATGAACCGCAGCCGGTCGATGTCAGCGGGCGCGAACCGCCGGTAACCCGACGGAGACCGGGCAGGGGACAGCAGTCCCTCCGACTCAAGAAACCGTATCTTAGATACGCTTATATCGGGAAACTCCGCGCGAAGCTCGACCAGCACCTCACCGATGCCAAGGTATGCCTGGGCGAACTGCGCGTTCATCGCCCCTTGCGCGCCTAGCCGCCGCTCTCGGCGTAGCTGCGGTGGCCTTGCAGGAAGACGAGGCGGAACTTGCCTATCTGGACCTCGTCTCCCCCATTAAGCGGGACCTCCTCGATCCGGTCCCGGTTCACGTACGTGCCGTTCAGGCTGCCGACGTCGCGGACGGCGAACCGTGAGCCGTGGCGGTAGAACTCAGCATGCCGCCGGGACACAGTCACGTCGTCGAGGAAAATGTCGCTGTCCGGCCTGCGGCCCACCACGGTCAGGTCGCTGTCGAGCAGGAACCTGCTGCCCGCGTTCGGCCCGCGCTTGACCACAAGGAGTGCGGTACCCGGCGGCAGCGCCTCCAGCGTGGCGGCATCGGCCGTGGGCTCCTCACTCAGCTCGGTATCGGCGGGATCGACGCCCGTGAAGATCATCGAGGTGGTCTCGCCGGCGCTGGGCCGGTCGGCGGCGACTCCGGTCAGCGGTGCGCCGCATTGCGAGCAGAATCGCGCGTCCTCCGGATTGGCCGCGCCGCACCTGGTGCAGTAGACGCTGGGCATCTGACTGCCGAGCCTCCCGTGTGGCGGCCTGGCCGCACTGGCCGAGTGAACATCGGCGAACGCGCGCCGCTGCGCCCGCGCGCCCGTCCGGACCACATCTGTTTGTGCATTCCACGCTACCTGCACCGGGCTCGGCTGGTCCACATGCCACGCAGGCTCAGAACGCGGCTGACGTGAGCCCGTCCTAACCGTGCCGACCCGCGATGCGGCCCCCGAAACCCCCGCGACCTGCGCGCGTCTGCGGCGCCTTCGCCAGATCACGCTGCGCACCTCCGACCCTCCGACCCTGCGCCCGGCCTCACCCTCAGGGCGCCGGGCTTGCGTCGCCCCTTGGGCGCCTAGCTTGCGTCGCCCTTAGGGCGCCTAGCTTGCGTCGCCCCTTGGGCGCCTAGCTGCACTGCCCGCGGACGGACAACCGCCACCTAATAACGCCAATTGTTTCACGCCACGGCGCACCCGCGTTGGCCTTCGGCTTCTTCCGCCCGCCGGCCCTCAGTCGGAGACCTGGCGGTCCCGGCCTGCCTGCTCGACGACCCCCGCCCACTCGTCGAGCATGGCCTGTGCGGCCTGGCCGTCCGCCGCCTCCGCCCACAGGCGCGTTATTGCCTGCGTCGTGTCGGGCAGGACGAGCGTCCAGCCACCGCCGGGCTCTATGACCCTGACGCCATCGGTGGTATCGATCTCGCGGCTGCCAGCTGCCTCCACGATCGTCCGCATGACGATCCCCTTGGCAGCCCAGGGCGTCGGGACCGAACGTGTGAGCAGATGCGCCACAGGAATTCTGGCATGAATCTGGCTGAGCGTGAGCCTAGTCCTAGCCACCAGCCCGATCAGCCTCGCGAACGTGGCAATGCCGTCCAGCGACCTGGCGAATTCGGGTACCACGAAGCCGCCCCGGCCGTCGGCGGCGAAGATCACGTCCTGGGCCGCTGTCGCCTCGTACAGGCCGTATGGCGAGGTGGGCGTCCAGCTGATGTGCACGCCGTGATAGCGGCAGACCTGCTCGGCCACCCTGGTGGTGGTGACCGGCAGCGCCACCCGGCCCGCGCGGCGCTCCGCCGCCACCAGGTCGAGCAGGACCAGCAGTGCGCGATCATCGCCTACCAGCGCGCCCTTGTCGTCGATCAGCATGATCCGCTCGCCGACCGGGTCGAACCTGACGCCGAAGGCGGCGCGGGAGGAGTAGACAAGCTCGGCGAGCCGGTGCAGGTCGGCCCTGACCTGGGCGACAGACTGCGTCGGCGTGGCCTCGTCGAGCCGGTTGTTCACGGTGAGCACATCGACGCCGATCTTGCCGAGCAGGCCGGGCAGGACCAGGGACGCCGTCCCGCCCGCGCAGTCCGCCACGACCTTGAGACCAGCCTCGCGGACGCCGCCCATGTCCACGCAGCGAAGCAGTTCGCTGGTGTAGGCCTCGATCACCCGGGGCGGATAGCTCAGCTCCGCGATCTCGCCGGGAAATGCGCGGCGGTACTCCTGCCGGGAGAACACCCGTTCCAGCTTGCGCTGCACGGCTTGGGACAGGTCAGCCCCGTGCTCGTCGAGGAAGATGATGTCGATCGACTGCGGGTCCTCCGGCGTGGTGCGCATGGCGATCCCGCCGCTCGACTCGCCGCGCGCTGTCTCGAACCTGGCCACCGGAAGCGGCAGCGCCTCAAGATCGATTACGTTGATCGCGCTGGCGTTCAGCGCGCCGTGCACGGCCCGTTTCAGCGCGCGGGCTGCTCTCGACACGTCACGGGAGGTCGTGACCGCCGAGCCCTTCTTGAGCATGGTCGCGTAGGCGCTGGCCAGCCGGACGCAGAGCTCCGGGGTGATTTCGACGTTCACCAGGCCGGAGACGCCACGCGGGCCGAAGAGCGTTCGCTGGCCGCGTGACTCCCAGATCACGCTGGTGTTGACCACGGCACCGGCCTCGATGGTCTTGAACGGATAGACCTTCACGCCAGCCGAGAGGTATGCCTCGGGCTCGATCACGCACTCGTCGCCCACCACGGCGGACTCCTCGATCCGCACGGACGCCATCACGTCGGTGTTCTTGCCGATCACGCAGCCGCGCAGGGTCGCCCCGACGCCCACGTAGACGTTGTTGTGGACCACGGCGCGGTGCAGGAATGCGCCCTCCTTCACCACCACGTTGCTGCCGACCACGGTAAATTCGCGCAGTTGCGCACCCGCCTCGATCTTGGCGTAGTCGCCGATGCACAGCGGGCCGGTCAGGATCGCGTCGGTGTCCACCTCGGCGCCCTCGGCCACCCAGACTCCTGGCGACACCTCGAAGCCGTCGATATCGGCCTTGACATTGCCGGACAGGACATCGGCCTGCACCCGGTGGTACGCCTCATGCGTGCCGACGTCCTCCCAGTAGCCGTCGGCCACCCAGCCGTAGACCGGTGCACCCCGGGCGATCAGCTGGGGGAATACATCGGCCGACCAGTCGACCGCCTCACCGAGCGGAACCGCGGTGAGCGCCTCGGGCTCCATGACGTAGATGCCGGTGTTGACGGTGTCGGAGAAGACCTGGCCCCAGGTCGGCTTTTCGAGGAAGCGCTGAATCCTGCCGTCCTCGTCGGCGATGACGATGCCGAACTCCACGGGATCGGGTACGCGGGCCAGCGCCACCGTGACGAGCGCGCCGTTGTCCTTGTGAAACCGCACCAGATCGGACAGGTCGATGTCGGTCAGGGCATCGCCCGAGATAACCAGGAACGGCGCGTCCCGCAGCGCGGCCTCGGCGTTCTTCACGCTTCCCGCCGTGCCAAGCGGCACGTCCTCGGTGGCGTATTGCAGGCTCAGGCCTGACTCTTCGCCGTCCCCGAAGTAGTTGCGCACCATCGAGGCGAGGAACTGCACCGTGACAACGGTCTCGTCGAAACCATGCCTGCGCAGCAGCCGCAGGACGTGTTCCATGATCGGCTTGTTGGCGACCGGCAGCAACGGTTTGGGCTGATTCGCGGTCATCGGGCGCAGCCTGGTCCCTTCCCCGCCAGCCATGACGACTGCCCGCACCGTTGCCGGTTCTCCTTTCTGGCGAGGGCGTACCGATCGCGCTAGTCCGCCGCGGCGTCCCGCTCGCCCATCCGCGCGGGCACGCTCCCGCCCGGCTGGTCGGCGCTTGCCCGGTCCTGGGCGAGCAGGTCCCGCGCCTGCTGAAGGTAAAGCGCAGCGGCCCACCAGTACAGTGCAGTTCCCCAGAGGGCGAATGCCCAACCGAAGACGCGGGCTGCCGCCGCGTAGAACGAGGGGTGCGAAGCTAGAAAAAGAAGTGGAAAAGCGTAAAGAAGGCTAAGCGTAGCTGCTTTGCCAACGAAACTGACCCGTAGCGGCCGAAAGCCGGCGCGCCTGAGGACCGCGAGGACGACGCCCAGCATGAGCTCGCGCGCGCCGAGTATGCCGACCAGCCACCACGGAATGATCGAACGGACGGCTAGCGCGATCACCGTTGCGACGATGTACAGCCGGTCAGCGGCCGGATCGAGCAGCTCACCCAAGTGGCTCTGCTGGTGCAGGGCGCGAGCGATCTTGCCGTCCAGCCAGTCCGAGAGCCCCGCGAACGCGAGCAGGCCGAGCGCCCACCAGTCGGATGCGGGCGTGCGTACGCCGAGAACAAGCCAGACGAACACGGGGACCCCGGCCAGGCGGGCAAGGCTGATCAGGTTGGGGATCGTCACGATCCGCTGCTCGGCGGCCTGCTCGGTCACTATCCACACCCTCCCGCCGCAGACGTTACGCGTTCTGTTCCTCGGCTCGCCACCTCGGACTGAGCCGTTCGGTGCACACTAGGCGGGTGAACCTAGCGCGAAGCTCAGTGGCAGCCGCCGTGCTGCCCGTTTTCATGGCCGTCACCGCCGCCATTAGCTGCAGCGGAGGACCAGCCCATGGCGATAGTCGCCCGGCAGGCAGCACGACGCCGCCCGCGCACACCACGGTCGGTTTCGCACGGCTGGCAGGGACCGCGACGAACTGGCCGGTCTATCACGCCAACGCGGCGCGCTCGGGTTACGTGCCTGGCCTGCCGTCGGCCGGGAGGCTGACCCTCGATTGGTCGCGCAGGCTCGACGGCGCGGTGTACGGCCAGCCGATCGTCGTCGGCGGGACGGTCATCGCCGCCACCGAGAACGACACCGTGTACGGGCTAAACCGGCTGACCGGCAGGATCCGCTGGCGGACGCACCTGGGCACGCCGCTGCCGCTGTCGGCGCAGCCGTGCGGCAACATCGACCCGCTCGGGATCACCAGCACGCCTGCCTACGATCCGGCCACCAGGCTGGTGTACGTGCTTGCCCAGGTCGGCACGACCGGGCACATCCTGGTCGGCCTGGGGCTAGCGTCGGGCGCAGTGCGCTACCGCCGCAGCGTGCCTTCGCCCGACGGGCGGCCGGCCTACGACCAGCAGCGCGGCGCCCTCGCCGTCGGCAATGGGCGGATCTACGTCACGTTCGGCGGCCACTCGGGCGATTGCGGCCCTTATGTCGGCTCGGTGGTCGGCATGCCGGCATCCGGACATCCGGGGATCATCACATACCTGGTCCCGGCCGCGATCCACGGCGGGATCTGGACGCCCGGTGGGCCCGTGATCACCAGGGTTGGCGCGGTCTACATTGGCGTCGGGAACGGGACGAAATCGCCACCGTACGACTTCTCGGACTCGGTGACCGCGCTCACGCCGCTGCTGCATAGGACCGGGTATTTCGCACCGGCGAGATGGCTGACCGACAACCGGAATGACGCCGACCTCGGCGCGATGGCGCCCGCGCTCGTCGGCCGGTGGATCTTGCAAGTCGGCAAGAACAGCAATGGCTACCTGCTGCGGGCCGGCCGGCTCGGCGGCATCGGCGGCCAGGTCGCCCTGCTGCCCGTGTGCGCCGCCTTCGGCGGCGCTGCCGTGGTCGGCGACACTGTCTACGTGCCCTGCGCGAGCGGCGGCCCCGCGGCCGTGCGGGTGCCGCCGGGTAGGTTCCACGTACTCTGGCGAGGGCCAGCCGCGGCGGACGGCTCGCCCGTAGCAGGTGGCGGGGCGATCTGGGTGCCCTCGACCTCGGCCGGGATCTTGTACCAGCTTGACCCTCGCACCGGCCAGGTCAGGCACAAGATCCGGCTCGGCGGCGCGCTGCCGCACTTCGCGTCGCCGTCACTGTCCGGGCGGCTGGTGCTGATCGGGACGATGAACGGGGTTGTCGCCGTCGCGGGCGCTTAGCCCGGCCAGCCGGGCAGCGCGGGCGCTAGGGCACGTCCCAGAGGCTGGCAATGCCCTGGCCGACGCCGATGCACATGGTCGCCGCTCCCCTGCCGCCACCGCGGCGCCGCAGCTCGTGCAGCAGCGTGGTGGTGATTCGCGCCCCCGAGCAGCCGAGCGGGTGGCCGATGGCGATCGCGCCGCCATTGACGTTGACCAGGTCCTTGTCCAGCTTGAGCTGGTCGCTCACCGCGACGGCCTGCGCCGCGAACGCCTCGTTGACCTCGACCAGGGCCAGGTCGTTCACCTGCCAGCCGGACCTGGCCAGGGCCTTGGTCATGGCTGGCACGGGGCCGATGCCCATGTAGTCGGGGTGCACCCCCGCGGCGGCGGAGCCCACGTACCTGGCCAGCGGCTCGGCGCCGGCCGCGCGCATGGCGCCCTCGCTCATCAGCAGCAGGCCAGCGGCTCCGTCGTTGAGCGGCGAGGAGTTGCCCCCCGTCACCGTTCCGCCGGAACGGAAGGCCGGCTTCTTGGCAGCGAGCTCGGCCATCGTCAGGCCGGGGTTGATTCCCTCGTCCGCGCGTACCACGCCCTGTGGCGCCGGCACGGGGACGATCTCGGCTTCGAACCGGCCGCCGGCCGCGGCAGCCGCTGCCCGCTGATGGCTGCGCAGGGCCAGCTCGTCCTGCCTGACCCGGTCGATGCCGTATTTGTCGGCGACATTCTCCGCGGTCTCGCCCAGGCTGACCGGCGGGTACAGCTCGGTCATCTTCGGGCTGACCAGGCGCCAGCCGAGCCTGGTATCGACGACGCCGGCCTCACGCGGGAAGGGCTCGCTGGCCCGCGGCAGGACGAACGGCGCCCGGGTCATCGACTCAGCTCCGCCAGCCAGGCAGATGTCGGCGTCGCCCGCGGCGATGGCCCGGGCAGCGGAGCAGATGGCCTCCATCCCTGACCCGCAGAGCCGGTTCACCGTCGCGCCAGGGACATCGACGGGCAGGCCGGCCAGCAGCACGCCCATCCGGGCGACGTTCCGATTATCTTCCCCGGCCTGGTTAGCGGCACCCCAGTACACGTCATCCACTGACGCCGGGTCGAGCCAGGCATTGCGCGCCATGAGCGCCGCGATCACCTCCGCGGTCAGGTGATCGGGCCGCACGCCCGCCAGGGCGCCCTTGATCTTGCCTACCGGCGTCCGGCAGGCGTCCACGGCGAAAACGGTGTTCATTGGCGTGCCTCCGGCACGGTCGTGACCTGGGCTCACCCTACGTCACAGGCAGGAATAGAGCGCGTCGAGCAGCGCGCGATTGGCCGGGTTCTGCCATCGCGGGCCCATCCTCCCGACGACGTAGCCGAACCCGATGCCGGCCTGCGGGTCGCAGAATCCCAGCGAACCACCCGCCCCGAAATGCCCGAACGCCCCGGCGTGAGGCCCGATCGGCCGCTCCGGCTGGGTGAGCTGGAAGCCGAGGCCGAACCTGGAGGGGCGGTGCAGGACCAGGTCGTCCCCGTACACCTGCTCGGTTGCCGCCTCGGCGAGGGCGCCGGCGGGCGCTACCCGGACCCCGTCGATTGTGCCGCCTGCCGCGATGGCCGAGTAGACGCGGGCCACTCCGCGGGCCGAGCCGTGCCCGTTCGTCGATGGCAGCTCGGCCTGCCGCCATGCGGCCGAGTTGACCACTCCCGCCCCAGACAACCCGAGTGGATTGAAGTACGCGTTGTGCTCCATGAGCTGAGCGTCCGGCAGGCCGGCCAGGTCTGCCGGTTGCTGTGGCAGGCCAGGCCAGGCGAAGTCGGCCACGCGGCCGTGCTCGGCGGGCGGCAGCCCTATGTGCACGTCGGCGCCGAGCGGACCGGCGATCTCCGTGCGCAACAGGTCGCCGACGGTCCGCCCGGATGCACGACGCAAGAGCTCGCCGACGAGGAACCCGAACGTGTTCACGTGGTAGCCGTGCCCCGCCCCGGGTGGCCACCAGGGTGACTGCGCGGCGAGCTCGGTGGTCATCAGCGTCCAGTCGAGCATCGCGCCTGCCGGCAGCGGTCGGCGGATCGCCGGCAGGCCAGCTTGGTGCGACAGCACCTGCCGGACGGTCACGGCTTGCTTGCCCGCGGCGCCGAATTCCGGCCAGTACCTGACCACCGGCGCCTCGGTGTCCAGCCTCCCGTCGCCCACTTGCCGCGCGGCGAGCAGCGCCAACAGGCCCTTTCCCACCGAGAAGAAGTTGACCAGCGTATTCGGACCCCACCGCTGCGGGCCCGCCTGGCTGGCAGTGCCCCCCCACAGGTCGACGACCACCCGGCCGTCCGCCGTGATGCACAGCGCTCCGCCGGTCTCGCCGCGCAGCGCGAAGTTGTCCGCGAAGGCCTCCCTGACCGGCTCGAAACGCGCGTCGCAGGTTCCGTCGGTCAATGCCTGGCCCATCTGGCGAATGGTACGTGGCCGCCGCGATAACGTACCTGACGTGGACGATCTCGCCTGGCTTGACGCGACCGGGCACGCCGATCTGGTCCGCCGTGGCCAGGTGAGCGCGGCGGAACTGGTGGACGCCGCGATTGCCAGGATCGAGGCGGTCAACCCGCGCCTGGACGCGGTGGTCTGGAACCGATTCGAAGCGGCCAGGCGCGAGGCGGCGGGCGAGCTGCCCGACGGGCCGTTCCGCGGCGTGCCGATCCTGCTCAAGGACCTGGGCTGCACGGTGCGGGGCGAGCCGACGTCGTTCGGCCTCGGCCCGCTGCGCGACCTGCCCTGGCCGGTGACGTCCTACCTGGCCGGACACTTCAAGGCGGCCGGGTTCGTGGCGCTCGGCCGCACCAACGTGCCCGAGCTGGGCACGACCGTGACCACGGAGTCGCGTACCTTCCCGCCGGCCCGCAACCCGTGGCGTCCTGCGCACTCCACGGGCGGCTCATCGGGCGGGTCGGCCGCTGCCGTGGCGTCGGGCATGGTGCCCATCGCCCATGCAAGCGACGGCGGCGGGTCGATCAGAATCCCGGCCAGCGAGTGTGGCCTGGTCGGGCTCAAGCCAACCAGAGGGCGGATCAGCCAGGGGCCGATCGCGGCCGATTCGTGGGCGGGCGGCACCACCGATGGAGTGCTCGCTCGCACCGTGCGCGACGCGGCCGGCGTGCTCGACACGATCAGCGCGCGCATGCCCGGCGACCCGTACTACGCGCCTGCCTGGCCACGGCCTCTGGCGGGCGAGGTCGGCGCTCAGACGGGCCGGCTGCGCATCGGGGTTCTGGACCGGCCCGGAGCGAGCTACTTCCTTGACGACCCGCAATGCCGCGCGGCAGTAGCGGCCGCGGCCAGGCTGTTCGAGTCGCTCGGGCATCACGTCACCGAATCGGCGCCGTCGGCGCTGTTCGATGAGCAGTTCGCGACGCAGTTCACCACGATCATCGCCGCCGAGACGGCGGCCACATTGGCCGCGTTCGAAATGTTGCTTGGGCGGCCGATTGGCGACGAGGAGATCGAGCAGCGCAACGCCAGGCACAGGCAGGCTGGCCAGTCCCTGAGCGCGGTGCGGTACGTGCAGGCCCGGGCCTGGCTCGCGCCGTGGACGCGTCGCATGGCGAGCTGGTGGGAGGAGTTCGACCTGCTGGTGACGCCGACGCTGGGGGCGCCGCCTCCCGAGCTCGGCTGGTTCACGGCCGAGGGCCCGATCGCGGAGGGCCGGCGGATCAGCAGCTTTATCCCGTACACCGCGCAGTTCAACATGACGGGGCAGCCTGCGGTGAGCCTGCCGCTGTACTGGACGCCCGACGGCCTTCCCGTTGGCGTCCAGCTTGTGGCCGCCTACGGTCGGGAGGACCTGCTGATCAGGGTCGCCAGCCAGCTGGAGGAGGCAGCGCCGTGGGCCGGTCGGCGGCCCGAGGTGCGAGCATAGCTGTGCGGCGGCCGTTCGACGAGGTCCGCACCGAGCGGCTGCTCATGCGCCGCTGGCGGGATGCCGACCGCGAGGCCTACGCCGCGATGAACGCCGACCCGCAGGTGATGCGGTACTTCCCGGCCACGATGAGCCAGGCCGACAGCGATGCCCATGTCGACCGGATAGAGGAGCTGTTCGATCGGGTGGGTGTCGGCCTGTGGGCGCTCGAGGTCAGCCAGACTGGCAAGTTCATCGGGTTCACCGGGCTGAACCCGGTACCCGAGTACGTTCCCGGTGCCGAAGGCTTCGAGATCGGCTGGCGGCTGGCCGCGCACGCGTGGCATCAGGGGTACGCGACCGAGGCGGCGACTGCGGCTCTGCATGTCGGCTTCAGCGGCGCGGGCCTGGACCGGATCTGGTCCTTCACGTCGGTGCTGAACACCCCGTCGGCGGCTGTGATGCGCCGGATCGGCATGAGCCAGCACGGGTTCTTCGAGCATCCGCGGATCGAGCCTGGGCACCCGCTGCGGCGGCACGTGCTGTACCGGAAGGACAGGTGACCCCGGCCGTCATGCTGACCTTTCAGCAGCCATCTGTTCCAGCCGTTCGGCTGTGCCCCGTCGCTTGGCTTGCCAGATGCCGAACTTCGCCAGCAGCCCGTTGGAGACCAGGAGCAGGTTCTTGCGCGGCGGTGCCACGAAGCCCTTGGACGTGTGCGGTGCATACACGGCCGTGCCGTCGGCGCTGACCTCCAGCCAGCCGGTGAAGGTGCGGGTGGCAAGGCCGACCAGTTGGGCCCGGTAGGCGTGGGCGAGAAGACCCGCCCGGCGGCCTCCCGGCGGGAGCAGCCCGGGAGCAGCCACAAGCCGCAAGCCCGCCGCATCATGCCCGGCCAAGTGGACGGGAAGCACGACCGGGAAGCCGTCGCCCCCCTGGTAAGCGAGCAGTCGGTGCGCCAGCATGCCGATCTGCCCGGCGGCCCGGTCTACGTCGACGCGCGGCCCGGTCCCGTTTGCCGGAGGCCGCTGCGGGGCTGGCGGGTTCGGCCAGGGTGCACCGGCTGCCTGCGGGTCGCCAGCTGCGTCCAGGCTCTGCCAGGCCAGGACCCGCTCGACGGTGATGTCTGCGAAGACCCGAACGTAGTAGTACTCGTGCAGCAGCCGGTCCCAGACCAGGCCGCGCTTCGCCGCGCCGTAGTAATGCTCTGCCTGCGGCAGGATCGCCTCCAGCCGTTCCGGTGAGGGCCGCAAGTTCACGTCCGCGCGGCCTTGCGCCAGCACGAACCAGGGCAGCGTCGAGAACCCGTGCTCCCGCGCGTGATAGGCCAGCGCCACACGCGGGTCAGCAATGATTCGCTCAAGCTTGCGAGGGAACCCCAAGGAGGTCGTAAAGCCCAGCATGCCCCGGTCGCGATCGGCGATTCCGAGGGTGGCCACGGCCGTCACCACCGCTCCCCCGGCCGGAGTGAGGTAGGCAGCCGCCGTCGTGAGATCGCCCCGGATCACATCCTGGGCCTCGGCGGACCAGCGGACGGGCTCGTTCGTCACCGGGCCGGCCGGTACCGGTCAGTGACCAGCTTGCCGCGTGGTGGCGGCAAACAGGCCTAGGGCGTAGCAGAGCAGCGCGACGGCGGCGGCTATTGCCATCCCCAGGGAGTTGCCGTTGGTGTGCTCGCTGGTGAAGCCGGAGCCGAAGACGGCGGCCAGGAGGATGGCGACCAGCCCGGCAGCCGAGGTGACGATCAGCGTCATGATCCTGGCCATGATCGACCGGACCAGGACCGCGATGGCGCCGATGACCAGGATCATGCCCAGCACGGCGTGGGTGGCAAGGAGCGCGCCGTTGCCGAACCATGAGGATTGGTGGGGACCCGCGGTCGGCAGCGCGACATAGAGGTTCACGCCCATGCCCAGGGCGAACTGGACGATCAGCACGATCATGATGGCCAGGCTGGCCTGCCGCAGGCTGGCCAGGCGCGATGCTGCTTTCTCAACCGATGGCGTGGATGCCACCTGAGCACCTGTCATGCTCGC
>Ga0126369_10002017_pt1 | contig 14345 bp, 14 predicted proteins | sample PanSoiMetaPlot_1_FD_109646 | JGI IMG/M metagenome (GOLD analysis project Ga0126369, IMG submission 109646) | Tropical forest soil microbial communities from Panama - MetaG Plot_1 | ecosystem: Environmental > Terrestrial > Soil > Tropical forest > Bulk soil | place: Panama | collected 2016-02-17 | reverse complement strand
TCGCGGACAGCAGCCACGACCGGCATCAGTGACTCACACCGCGACGCCGATGGAACCCTCGCACCGCACTCGTCGCCCGCTAGCGGTTTTCGCCCCGCCCGGCCCGGTGGCCGGGGGGAACTCAGAGGAGAAGCTCATGCAGAAGAAACTCACGGCAATGGCTGTTGCCAGCGCGTTGGACAGCATAGGCAGCAACACGATCTGGGCGCAGGCGAGTTCCGTGCAGATTTACGGAACGATCACCACGTCGCTCGAGTACGCCCAGGCGAAGGGTGCGGACGCGAGCCTGGCACCGGTGGACGGAGGAAGCTCGTGGCGGACCCCGGCTGGTGTGGCGACGGGGGTCGGCGGCGTTTACTCGCTGACCCCTGCCAACCGGGACGGCCGGGCCCGCGTCCAGTCGAATGGCTCGAACTTCGGCCTCCGCGGACGCGAGGACCTGGGGAGTGGTGTGTATGCAGGCTTCCAGGCTGAGTTGGGGATCACGCTGGGCAGCAACTCGGCGCAAGCCAGTAACGCTTCCGGCACGGTTGCGACGTGGCGGAACAGCGGCGTCTGGATCGGCGGGAAAGCCTGGGGCGAGGTGGGCTGGGGGATGTGGGATACCCCCATCACGATCAACATGGCTCTCGCCCCGGCGCACGCAGCCTACGACAACCCGTCGACCCAGATGCAGGCTGGCCTGCTCGGAACGATCAGCGCCGGCGCGCCCGGAGCGAAGGTCTCGGGCTACACCGTGGATGCGCAGTGCAACCCGAACTTCGTGGTCGTAGCTGCCACGGGCACGGTCACTCTCCCGACCCTCACCTTCGGGAACTCGGCGGCCACTTGCTTCAACTGGGGCACGAGCTTCAATCGCCGGGTGTCGAACTCGTTCTGGTACCAGTCGCCGACCTGGGCGGGGTTCCGGCTGCGCCTGCAGTACGGCGCGCCCGGCAATCAGACCACGGCTTCGAGCGGGGCCGGTGCGAGCGGAACTGGCGGCAAGCTGAGTCCCGCGCTCTACGGGGTAGGCGCGACCTACACGCTGGGCGGCCTGTATGCGGGGTTCGGGTACGAGTATCACAAGGACTACCTGGCGACTGCTTCGCGGACGTTCGGCGGCCTGGTCGTCGGTGGGATCGGGACCACGCTCACCACCATTCCCAGCGGAGCCACCGGCGTCCAGAGCTCGGGCGACTGGGCGTGGAACGCGAACCTGCGCTACACGTTCGCGTTCGGGCTGACCCTCGGCGGCTACTACGAGCAGCTCAAGTACAGGCTCGACTACAACAACGACTTCTTGAACCCGACCGCGCTTAAGAGGCTCGACCGGGATGCCTGGCGGCTCGATGTGGCCTACCAGATCGGGCCACACACGTTCGCTGTGCAATACGGCCAGGCAGGCGACGTGACCTGCAATAACGTCATCACCATTTGCAACGGCGATGGTACCGGCACGACGGTCTGGATCCTGGGCTATGGCTATAACCTGTCGAAGCGCACGTCGCTGTACGCCTACGCCACGCTGGTCAACAACGACCAAAACGCCGCTTCGAACGGGATCTTCTTTACCGGCATCACCCCATCACCTGGGGCGGATCCGCGGTACTACGGCTTCGGTCTACGGCATACGTTTTGATGACGGAACAGTTACATGTCGACGGTCGCCAAGTTCCGCCCGGATGTCGCGTCTGTAGTTCGTCGACGTCACGCCCGGACGATCGCAGCGTTTCTGTGACAGTTGCGAAGGCGAGCGCTCGACTGGACAAAGTGCGGAGGAGGAGCGGCGAGAGGATCGTGGTGCCTCGCAAACAAGCGATGCATTCACTCAACTTATTGGAGGACCCAGACCATGAAACGTAGCCTCATCGCCCTGGCCGTCGCCGGCCTGCTTGCCAACGTCGCCTTCGCGCAGCCCACCCTTACCGGGGACGACACTATCGACCAGGTGCATCTCTCCGGCTGGAAGAACGCTCCCGAAGCGACTTCCTTCGACACCGAAAGCTTCAAGGCCAAATTCACGTCGAAGGAGACCGTCGGTGCGGACACCAACACCTACGGCCAGTACGGCGTGTACGAGTTCAACCCGTAAGTCGACCTACGAGGATGCCGGGGCGAGCGGGCCCCGGCAGACCTGCCTTAATGCCGGAACAATGAAGGTGCCGTGATGGATGCCAAGGCGTCTCCCCCGCACAGCATTAGCGGCTGGGCGATGCTCATCGATTTCTCGAGCCTTCTACTGAAGGCCTGTTTGGGCGGCGTCGCATTCAGCCTGATCGCCGGAGGCGGCGTGCTGCTTGTCACCCTCCTCGGCTAGGCGTCGCCGCTCGCGCTTTCCGACAGGCTCCGTGTCAGCTGACACGAAAGCGATTGTCCGCGACATATCCCGGATTGGGTGGGCGCCGATCATCGTCGGGTGACACAACCGGCGCCCGAGTCGGCGCCGCCAATAGCGAAGCGTAACGGCCAGCCAGGCCCGCGCTTCTGAGCCTCCAACCCGAATCGAAGGAAATCACGCTGTGGGCACCATCACGACCAAGGACGGCACCCAGATCTACTACAAGGACTGGGGCAAAGGACAACCCGTTGTCTTCAGTCACGGCTGGCCGCTCAGTGCGGACGCTTGGGAAGACCAGATGTTCTATTTTGCTTCCCGCGGCTACCGCTGCATCGCCCATGACCGGCGTGGCCACGGGCGCTCAAGCCAACCCTGGGACGGAAACGATCTGGACACGTATGCCGACGATCTCGCCGCGCTCGTCGAGGCACTCGACCTCAGGAACGCGATCCACGTCGGTCATTCGACCGGAGGCGGCGAAGTCGCGCGCTACCTCGGTCGCCACGGCACGAAGCGCGTGGCCAAGGCGGTGTTGATCGGTGCGATTCCGCCGGTGATGGTGAAATCGCCCACCAACCCCGGCGGCACGCCGATCGAGGAGTTCGACAAGCTCCGTGCGGCCGTCGTCGCCGACCGCTCGCAGTTCTGGAAGGAGCTCAGCATGCCGTTCTACGGCTACAACCGGCCGGGCGCGGAGGTGTCGGAAGGCGTGCGCGAGTCTTTCTGGCTGCAGTCAATGATGTGCGGCTTCCCGGGCTCCTACTTCTGTATCAAGGCCTTCTCCGAGACCGACCTCACCGAGGATCTGAAGAAGATCGACGTGCCGACGCTGTTCCTGCACGGCGACGACGATCAGATCGTGCCGATCGCCGATTCGGCGATCCTTGCGGTCAAGCTCGTGAAGCACGGTACGCTCAAGGTCTACAAGGGCGCGCCGCACGGTATGTGCACGACCCTCAAGCACCAGGTCAACGAGGAGTTGCTCGCATTCTTCAAGACGGCGGATCGCGCGGCCACGTGACCGGACATCCCGAAAGGAAAGGGGCTGTCTCGAGTGGAAACCGCGCGGATGATGGCGCGCGGTTTCGCTCGGATCGCGCTGTAACGCGAGCGTCAGCCCGGACCGACTAAAATATTTCGGCCGCTGGCGGGCGGCGATCAATTGCGCGCGAGGCAGTCTGCCACGCGAGCTTCCGAGAAAGGACCAGACGATGGGCACGACCGAAGCAAAGGCGCGGCAAGCCGCGCCACTCAAGACGCCGAACGCGTTGGGCGCGGCGGCGACGCGCGATATCGCGGGGGCGCTCAACCAGCTGCTCGCGGATGTGTTCGCGCTGTACCTCAAGACCAAGAACTTCCATTGGCACGTGTCGGGACCGCACTTCCGCGACTATCATCTCCTGCTCGACGAGCAGGCCGACCAGATCTACGCCACCGCCGATCCGATCGCGGAGCGCGTGCGCAAGCTCGGCGGCGGCACGCTGCGCTCGATCGGGCACATCGCGCGGCTGCAACGCGTCCTCGACAATGACGCCGACTACGTGTCGCCCCTCGACATGCTGGCCGAGCTGCGCGATGACAACCTGCAGTTCACCGCCCACATGCGCGAGCTCCACGGCGTGTGCGACGAGCACGGCGACGTCGCCACCGCGAGCCTGCTCGAGGTCTGGATCGACGAGGCCGAGCGGCGCGTTTGGTTCCTCTTCGAGGCGAGCCGCAGGGGCGACGCACCAGGGCGCTGAGCGCGCCGCCGCAAAGCGCAAGGAGACCGTCGCATGACCGAGATCAGGCGCGCGGGCGACCGCGGGCACGCGGACCACGGCTGGCTGGAGTCGTACCACAGCTTTTCGTTCGCCGACTACTACGACCCGGAGCACATGGGCTACGGGCCGCTGCGCGTCATCAACGAGGATCGCGTCCAGCCGGGGTCCGGTTTCGGCACCCACGGGCATCGCGACATGGAGATCATCAGCTACGTGCTGGAGGGTGCGCTCGGGCACAAGGATTCGCTGGGCAACGGGTCGACGATCGTTCCCGGCGACGTGCAGCGGATGAGCGCGGGAACGGGCGTGCGCCACAGCGAATACAACTACGACAAGAGCGGCGTCACGCATTTCCTCCAGATCTGGATCGAGCCCAAGCTCGCCGGCATCAAACCATCCTACGAGCAGAAGCACTTCGCGCCCGAGGAGAAACGGGGCCGCTTGCGCATCGTCGCTTCCCCGGACGGCCGCGACGGCTCCGTGTCCATGAACCAGAACGCGCTGGTGTATGCGGGGCTATTCGACGGCGACGAGCGCGCCCGGCTCGAGCTCACCTCGGGGCGGAAGGGCTATGTCCATGTCGCGCGGGGTCGGGTGACGGTGAACGGCAAGCCGCTGAGCGCGGGCGACGCGCTGATGACCGATGGCGAGGCGATAGCGATCGAACGCGGTCAAGGTGGCGAGGTGCTCGTCTTCGACCTGCCCGGCGCTCGCGCGTAACGCTCACGCCGGCCGCTGCCGACCTCCATGCCTCCGTCGTCGCGCGACTGAGCTGTCACATTCCCGCCGCGATCAACCGTTAGTCTGATCGCTGTCTTCGTCCATCCCTTGCGGGGGCAGCTCCTCCCGTCCGCGCGACCCCAGGCATGCCGACCCGAAGCGAAGCGCCAGAGCAGCCGGCTCAGTCCAGCGCCATCAACCCGGCGCGGCGACTTTCCCTTGGAAAAACATCGCCCTCCGTGCTTGATCTTTGGGGTCGCGGCAGGCAAGATTCGGGCCACGCTGCTGCGGGAGTGCCCGCCGCGCCACCGAAAGGGGGAGAGACTGGACTGAAAGCGAACGCCGCATCGATCTGGAGCGTGGCCGAATCGGCCGAGCTCTACGGCGTCCGGAGCTGGGGGGCCGGCTACTTCGAGCTCTCCGACGACGGCACGGTGGCGGTGAGCGTGCCGTTCAACGGCAAGCGGGCCCGCGTGAGCCTGCTCGACATCATGGCCGGCATGCAGCAGCGCGGCCTGCAGATGCCGGTCCTGCTCCGCATCGAGAACATCCTCGACGCCCAGGTCTCGCTCCTGAACGAGAGCTTCGGCCGGGCGATGCGCTCCCTCAGCTACCGCGGAAGCTACCGGGGCGTCTTCCCGATCAAGGTCAACCAGCAGTGCCAGGTGATCGAGGAGATCGCCCGCTTCGGAAGCCGATACGGCCACGGCCTGGAGGCCGGGAGCAAGGCCGAGCTGCTCGTCGCACTCGCCAGCATGGAGCCGGAATCCGGCTACATCGTCTGCAACGGCTACAAGGACACCGAGTTCATCACCCTCGGCCTGCAGGCGTTGAAGCTCGGCTATCGCTGCTTCTTCGTGCTCGAGACCCCGACCGAGCTGCCGATCGTGCTCGAGACGAGCCGCGCGCTCGGGATCCGGCCGATGCTCGGCGTGCGGGTGAAGCTCGCCTCCCGCGTCGGCGGCGCCTGGAACGAGTCGAGCGGCGACCGCAGCATCTTCGGGTTGACGACTTCCCAGATCGTGGAGCTGATCGACTCGCTCAAGCGGGAGGGCATGCTCGACTGCCTGCAGCTCCTGCACTACCACCTCGGCTCGCAGATCCCGAACATCCGCGACATCCGCAGCGGCGTGCTCGAGGCGGCGCGCTACTACGCCGATCTCAAGCACGAGGGCGCGGCCCTCGGGTACCTCGACCTCGGGGGCGGGCTCGCGGTCGACTACGACGGCTCGCAGACGAACTACGACTACAGCAAGAACTACTCCCTGGACGAGTATTGTCTCGACGTCGTCGAGACGATCATGAGCGTGCTCGATCCGCAGGGTATCGAGCATCCGGTGATCGTGACCGAGTCGGGCCGTGCGACGGTCGCGTACTCGTCGATCTTGCTGTTCAACATCCTCGACGTCACGCGGTTCGAGCCGGGCGAGGTGCCCGATCCGGACCCGGAAGGCGAGCACGAGCTGATCGGCAACCTGCGCGATTCGCTGCGGAGCATCAACCCCCGCAACCTCCAGGAGTGCTACAACGACGCCGCGTTCTACCGGGAGGAGATCCGCGAGCTCTTCAAACGCGGCCAGATCCGCCTTCGGGAGCTCTCGCTCGCGGAGGACATCTTCCTCGAGATCGTGCGCGGTATCGTCCGCGAGCTGCAGGAGGTGAAGCGCAGGCCGCCCGGCCTCGACGGCCTCGAGCAGTCGCTCTCGGACATCTATTACGGCAACTTCTCGGTGTTCCAGTCGCTGCCCGACGTCTGGGCGATCGACCAGGTCTTCCCGGTGATGCCGGTGCATCGCCTGAACGAGGCACCGACGCGCCAGGCGATCATCGCCGACATCACCTGCGACTCCGACGGCAAGATCGACCGGTTCATCGGCAGCCGCGGCATCCGCAAGACCCTGCCGGTCCACCCCGTGATCGACGGCCAGCCGTACTACTTTGGCGTGTTCCTCGTGGGGGCCTACCAGGAAACGCTGGGCGACCTGCACAACCTGATGGGGGATACGAACGTGGCGAGCGTGCGCATCAACGAGGACGGCACGTTCGACTTCGTCCGGGAGATGAGCGGGGACAGCATCGCCGACGTGCTGAGCTACGTCGAGTACCAGCCGCAGCAACTGCTCGAGCAGTTCCGCCAGACCGCCGAGCACGCCGTCCGCAAGGGAGTCGTGTCCGTGGCCGAGCGCCAGGCAGTGCTCGAGGCGTTCGCCGCGAGCCTGCGCGGATACACCTATTACGAAGACTGAGCCGCGGGGGTAGCGCAGATGGCGAAGGTGCTGATTGTCGGTGCCGGCGGGGTCGGGCAGGTCGTGACCCACAAGTGTGCCCAGGTTCCCGACGTCTTCTCCGAGATCGTGCTTGCAAGCCGCACCGAGGAAAAGTGCAAGCGCATCGCCGCGCAGCTCAAGCGGCCGATCAAGACCGCGCAGGTGAATGCCGACGACGTGAAGCAGATGACCGCGCTCATCGAACGCGAAAAGCCCGCGATCGTCATCAACGTGGCGCTGCCCTACCAGGATCTCCCGATCATGGACGCCTGCCTCGCGGCCGGGGTGGATTACGTCGACACCGCGAACTACGAGCCGCGCGACACGGCGAAGTTCGAGTACAAGTGGCAGTGGGCCTACCAGGACCGCTACCGGGAGCGCGGCATCATGGCGCTCCTCGGCAGCGGGTTCGATCCGGGCGCGACCAATGTGTTCACGGCCTACCTCGCCAAGCACCACTTCGACACGATCGACGAGTTGGACATCATCGACTGCAACGCCGGCGATCACGGCCAGCCGTTCGCGACCAACTTCAACCCCGAGATCAATATCCGGGAGGTCACTGCGCGCGGGCGCTACTGGGCGAACGGCGACTGGCAGACCACCGACCCGCTCTCGGTCAGCCGGATGTTCGACTTCCCGGACGGGATCGGTCCGAAGAAGATCTATCTCCTCTACCACGAGGAGCTCGAGTCGATCGTCAAGAACTTCCCGAGCCTGCGCCGCGTTCGCTTCTGGATGACGTTCTCGGAGAACTACCTCACGCATCTCCGCGTGCTCGGGAACGTCGGCATGACCTCGATCAAGCCCGTGACCTTCCAAGGACGCGAGATCGTCCCGCTCGAGTTCCTCAAGGCGCTGCTGCCCGATCCCGCGAGCCTCGGCCCGCTCACGAAGGGCAAGACGTGCATCGGCTGCCTCGTGCGCGGGCGGAAGGACGGCAAGGAGAAGCTCGCGTTCGTCTACAACATCTGCGACCACGAGGCCTGCTACCGCGAGGTCGGCGCGCAGGCGATCTCGTACACGACCGGGGTGCCGGCGATGATTGGCGCCAAGCTGATGCTCACCGGGAAATGGCGCGGCAAGGGCGTGTTCAACCTCGAGCAGCTCGACCCCGACCCGTTCATGGAGGCCATGAACCTGCACGGGCTGCCCTGGACGGTCGTCACGCCCGACGCGCCGATGGCGTGAGCCGCAGTCCCGAGAACCCCGCGGCAAGCGGGGCGACGGTTGCTTCCGAGCGTCCCCTGATGCGTACCGAGCGCTTCTTGCGACTCGACCCGCAGCGCGTCCCATCGCCCTGTTTCGTCGTCGACGAGGCGGCGATCGAGGAGAACCTGCGCGTATTGGACGCCGTGCAGCGCGCGAGCGGGGCCAAGATCCTGCTCGCGCTCAAGGCGTTCGCGATGTGGAGCCTGGCACCCATCGTCGCGCGCTACTTGCGGGGTATCTGCGCGAGCGGGCTGCACGAAGCACGGCTCGGCCGCGAGATGTTCGGCGGTGAGGTCCACACGTTCTCGGCCGCCTACACTGCGGCCGACCTCGCCGAGATCCTGGAGATCTCCAACCACGTCGTGTTCAACTCCTTCGCGCAGTGGGAGCGGTTCCAGCCCCTAGTGCGCGCGGCGCGCGCGCGTCACCCGCAGCTGCGCTTCGGCTTGCGCGTCAATCCCGAGCACTCCGAGGGAGCCGTCCCGCTCTACGATCCCAGCGTGCCCTTCTCGCGGCTCGGCATTCCCCGCTCGCAGTTCGGCGGCAGCCTCGCAGGGATCAGCGGGCTGCACTTCCACACGCTGTGCGAGCAGGACTTTCCCCCGCTCCAGCGGACCGTCGCGGCCTTCGAGAAGAAGTTCGGGGAGTTCATCCCCGGGATGGAATGGATCAACTTCGGCGGCGGACACCACATCACGCGGCCGGACTACCAGGTGGACGATCTCGTGCGGCTGCTGCGCGATTTCCGCGACCGCTACCGCGTCGACCTGTATCTCGAGCCGGGCGAGGCGATCGCGCTCGAGGCCGGCGTGCTGGTGGCCGAGGTGCTGGACCTGCCATGGAACGGGATGCCGCTCGCGATTCTCGACACGTCCGCCACCTGCCACATGCCGGACGTGATCGAGATGCCGTATCGGCCGCGCGTCATCGGGGCGGACGCGCCGGGCGCGCAGGCGCACACATACCGCCTAGGCGGCCAGACCTGCCTCGCAGGCGACGTGATCGGCGACTATTCGTTCGCCGAGCCCCTCCGGGTAGGCCAACGGCTGGTCTTCGAGGACATGGCGCTCTACACGATGGTGAAGACGACGACGTTCAACGGCATCCGTCTGCCGAGCATCGCGATCTGGAATTCGACCACCGACGAGCTCCGCGTCGTGCGCGAGTTCGGTTACGACGAGTTCAAGACCCGGCTGTCATGAAGCAAGCGACCGCGCGATCACGGACCGCAGCGAAGCGGCCAAGGAAGCGCGCGCGCTTCCTCGACACCGAGCTCGACGATCTCCCGCCGGAGGCGTCGCGTTTTCATGTCCTGCCCGTGCCGTACGAAAAGACGGTGTCCTACGGCGGCGGGACATCCAAGGGGCCCGCGGCGATCCTCGCCGCGTCGGCACAGCTCGAGCGCTGGGACGGCGCCAGCGATCCGGGAGCCGAGGGCATCTACACCTGGCCAGCGATCGACTGCCGCGGGAAGGCGGACAAGGTGATCGCCGCCATCGCCGCGGCTGTCGCGCGGATTCTCCGGCTCGGAAAGATGCCGGTGGTGCTCGGCGGCGAGCACACGGTCACCTGGGGCGTCGTGCAGGGCTACCTCGAGGCCGGCATCCGCGATTTCGGTGTCGTGCAGATCGACGCGCATGCCGACCTGCGCGACCGCTACGAGGGCGACCCACTGAGCCACGCATCCGTGATGCGGCGGATCGTCGAGGCGGGCATTCCGCTCTTCCAGCTCGGCAACCGGGCGTACTGCGAAGAGGAGCGCGCCGCGCGCGCGAAGTACGGCGTCGGTTACATCGACGCTGACCGGCTCGTGCGGGAGCGCATCGACGCGTTCGGCCTGCCGGAGAACTTTCCGCGACAGGTCTTCTTCACCCTCGACGTCGACGGGATCGACCCGTCGGTGCTGCCCGCCACCGGAACGCCGGTGCCCGGCGGCCTCGGCTGGTACCAGACGCTCGGGCTCTTCGAGTCGGTCGCGCGCCAGCGCCGGATCATCGGCTTCGATCTGCTGGAGTTCGCCCCGATCCGCGGCTTTCACGCGTTCGACTTCGCCGCCGCGTTGCTCGTCTACCGCATGATGGGCATCGTGCAGCGGCACGGTTGAGTGGCTCCGGGAGTTTCCGTTTCGAATCGTCACGTTCCTGTCACGAAACCGTCTCATCCTCCCGCGATCGCAACCGCACCTGGCCCACCATGGACTCGAACCAGATCGGCATCGACGATGCGCTCTACCAGCGTATCCAGGACGACCTCGTCGACGGGTTCGACGAGGAGCTGGAGCTTGAAGTGGACGACCGCGTCCTCGAGGCGAGGGCGCCGGACGCCCGATCCGGGAACGGCGAGACCAAGTTGGAGCGCCATCGCTATTTCCGCGAGCTGTTCGGGCTACAACGGGAGCTCGTGAAGATGCAGGACTGGGTCAGCGACACGAAGCACCGCCTCGTGGTGCTGTTCGAGGGGCGCGATGCCGCCGGCAAGGGCGGTGTGATCAAGCGCATCACCCAGCGCCTGAATCCGCGCGTGTGCCGAGTGGCCGCGCTTCCCGCGCCGACGGAGCGCGAGCGCACCCAGTGGTACTTCCAGCGCTACGTCGCGCACCTTCCCGCCGGCGGGGAGATCGTGCTGTTCGATCGCAGCTGGTACAACCGCGCGGGCGTCGAGCGGGTGATGGGATTCTGCACCGACGCTGAATACGAGGAGTTCTTCCGCAGCGTCCCCGAGTTCGAGCGGATGCTCGTGCGCGGGGGGATCCAGCTCCTCAAGTACTGGTTCTCGATCACTGACGAGGAGCAGGAGTTCCGCTTCGAGGCGCGGATCCACGATCCCCTGAAGCAATGGAAGCTGAGCCCGATGGACCTCGAGTCGCGGCGCCGCTGGGAGGCCTACACCCTGGCCAAGGAGGTCATGCTCGAGCGCACGCATACGCCCGAGGCGCCGTGGTGGGTGGTCCATGCCGTGGACAAGAAGCGCGCGCGCCTGAACTGCATCCACCATCTGCTCCAGCAGCTGTCGTACCGCGAAGTTCAGCATGCGCCGATCATGCTTCCCCGGCGCGATCGGCATCCGGACTACTTACGCAAGCCGGTCCCGCAGGAAATGTACGTGCCCGACGTGTTCTAGGCGCGGGGCTATCGCGCCGCGCGGTCCGCGAAGATGCGCGGGAGCGTCTCGCCGAGCCGTCGGATCTCGGCGCCCTCGAGGATGCCGTGCACCTCGAGCGCCCGGTGCAGGCGCGGCAGGTTGTAGTGCGGCACCGCGGGGTAGAGGTGGTGCTCGATGTGGTAGTTGACGTGGTGCGGAAACAGTAGGTAACGCTGCCACCAGTTCGGCAGATTTGTGCGCGCCGCGGTAAGCGGTGACGAGTAGTCGGTGAGGGCGCCATGCTCGCAGATCGCCCGGAGCCGGAGGATGACCTGCAGGCCCGTGGCGAGCGGGACAAGCCAGAGCACGACGTAATACCAGCCCCAACCCGTCGCGAACGCGACCGCGGGCATCGCGACGTGGAAGGCGAGGACGCCCCAGCGATCGCGAAAGGCGGCCTGACGCAGACGCGGGCTCGTGTCGTCGAGCGGACGCACCGCGGTGCTCGTGGCCGCATTCGCGGCCGGTGCGCCAAAGAAATACGCGTAGGTCTTCCAGGCGGTAAACCCTGCCAGGTCCTTTGCGAGCTTGCGCGCGAGGTATGCCTTCCCGCGCGGATAGCCGCCGTGGAGCGCGATGTCGGGGTCCTCGGCGCCGTAGAGATGGTTGTGATGCAGGCGGTGAATGACGCGGTACGTGCACATCGACAGGCCGGCGAGAGTCCCGCAGAGCCGCCCGACGAGGTCGTTCAGCCAGCGCGTCTCGTACAGCCGGTAATGGGCGGCGTCGTGCGCGAGGATGAACAGCGCGTGCGCGAGCGGCGCCATCAGGACGATCGCCACGAGCGCTGCCCACCACGACCAGAAGATGACGGCGAGCGCGGCCACGGCGCCGATCAACGCAAACGTCTGGGCGACCGCGAAGGTCGAGCGGAGCGGGTCGATGCGCGTCAGCGGCGCGAGCACTTCGCGCGGCAGCTTCTTGCGCACGTCGTCACGGAACTCTTCGCCGCGCACCGGAAGGGACATGTTGGTCATGCTCATGGCCGCGAAGCATAGCGGGTCGCGCACGCCGAAACGATGCCCGGATGCGTCAAACCGCGTGACGCGTTTTGCCAGCCCGGAGTAGGCTGGTCCTGTCAGCGATGGAAAAGAACACCATCTCGAACGTGTTCGTGCGGTCGGCCGTCGCCGCTCTGCGCGATGACGAGGCCCGGCTTGGCCGGGTGCTGAGCGAGGCGGGATTGTCGGCGGACTTGCTCGACGCGCCTCACGCGCGCGTGCCGCCCGAGCGATTCGCGGCGCTGTGGCTGGCGGTCGCCCGCGAGCTCGACGACGAGTTTCTCGGTCTCGACCCGCGGCGCATGAAGTGCGGCAGCTTCGCGCTGGTCTGTCAAAGCCTGATTCACGTTGGCACGCTCGAGCGCGCGATCCTGCAGCTCCTGCGCGGCTTCGCGGTCATTTTCGACGACCTGCGTGGCGAGCTCGTCGGGCGGGGCGCCGAAGCGGGAGTGCGCGTGGCGAACCGCGTCCCCGAGCGGATCTTCGCCGACGAGCTGTTTCTCGTGATCGTGCATGGCGTCATGTGCTGGCTCGCCGGGCGGCGCATTCCGTTCGCGCGCGCTTCATTCGCCTATCCCGAGCCGGCGCACAGTCTCGAATACCACGTGATGTTCTCGTCCAGCCTCGCGTTCGACGCCCCGGAAACCGCGGTGTGGTTCGACGCGCGATTTCTCGAGTGCCCGATCGTGCAGAACGAGGTGGGCCTCAAGCAGTTCCTGCGCGGAGCGCCGCAGCCCATGTTCATGAAGTCCAAGAACACCGACGGCTGGGTAGCCCGCGTGCGGCGGCGGCTGCGTCGGGTCGACGGCGATCAGTGGCCGACGCTGGAAGCGATGGCCGACGAGCTGCACGTCACGCCTTCGACCTTGCGGCGCAGGCTCGAAGACGAAGGGTCTTCCTACCGCGAGCTGAAGGACGGGTTGCGACGCGACATGGCGATCGACCTCCTCTGCCGCACCAGTCTAAGCGTGGAGGCGATAGCGACCGGCCTCGGATACCGGGAGGTGAGCGCGTTCTATCGCGCGTTCAGGCATTGGACGGGAACCCGCCCGGGCAGCTACCGCACCGGCGCCGCTGCCCAACCCCCGGAATGACCGTCAGCAGTCGCGCGGCGCGATGCCCTTCTCCTTGGCGTACTTCGCTGCCGACTCCTCGATCATGCTGCGGACGATCGACTGGTCAGAGCCGATCCAGTCCGTGATCGCAGCCCATTTCTTCCCGTCCCACTGCATGAACTTGACCGCGCCGCCTCCCTCATGGTCCGCGCACGACACCCGCAGCGTGTTCATGAGCCCGACGGCTCCGACCTGCTTCAGGCGACTTTCGTCGATCCGGAGGTTTTCGATCCCCCAGCGCATCTGCTCGCCGGTGAGCGGCTTCTTGCCGAACTTGTCTTGCGCGGTGCGGATCGACTCGGCGGTGACGATGCCGGCGACCACCCCCCGGGTGTAGTAGATCGATCCGACGCGCGACTTGTCGTCCATCTCACCCTTGCCTTTGGCGTACACGTACTTGAGGATGTCCTGCATCACCGGAAAGTCAGTACCGGGCAGGTTGAAGGCCGCTGCGATGTAGCCCCTGGCCGCGTCGCCCGCGGGAACCGTGTCTTCCTCCGCGCCCGACCACCACACGCCGACCATGCGGTCGCGCGGGAATCCCGCTTTCGCCGCGGCCTTCAGCGCCGTCGGATTCATCACCCCCCATCCCCGCAGAATGACCCAGTCCGGCTTCAGGCGCCGGATCTGCAGCCACTGCGACTGCTGCTCGTTCCCCGGGTGCGGCACCGCGATGTGCGTCACCTCGAAGCCTTACTTCACCGCCTGGAGGTCGAGAATCGGCATCGTCTCCTTGCCGTAGGCCGAGTCGTGATAGAGATTGACGATCTTCTTGCCCTTGAGTCTGTCCATGCCGCCTTCCTTCT
>Ga0126369_10002016_pt1 | contig 14346 bp, 10 predicted proteins | sample PanSoiMetaPlot_1_FD_109646 | JGI IMG/M metagenome (GOLD analysis project Ga0126369, IMG submission 109646) | Tropical forest soil microbial communities from Panama - MetaG Plot_1 | ecosystem: Environmental > Terrestrial > Soil > Tropical forest > Bulk soil | place: Panama | collected 2016-02-17 | reverse complement strand
TTGCCTACATGAGCTTCGCCGGTGTCAGACCCGACACGCTCGCACCTGCCCGCGACTGCGCGAGACGCCGATCGCGGATGCGGGCGAAGGTCTTCGCGAGATCCGTCTTTACCGCCGGCACATACTTGAACTCCGGCGAAAGGATGGACGAGTGTCCCTTCGGAAGCTGTGGCTGCTTGGTCATGGGCTCGGTGCTACGCGTTTGAGTGTTGCAGCGAAGCGTAGCAGCCCCAGCGCGCCCCGTCGTCAGCGAAGCGTCGGCATTCGGTCGGGATCCGGTGCACATCGGTCTTTCACGACTTACGCACATGCTTAAGCCGCGGTCGCTTGCATCGCTGGCCTTGCGAACAAGAAGAATCTGACGCGGCGCGAGCGGTTCCCCGCCGCGATCGGCCCGCGCACGAGCTGAGTGCGTCGCCGGGCACATACGCGCGCCACAGCCCGAAACAGCGGCCCGCCGGATAGCGCTTGCCTGGTTGTGCGCGAACGGTCAGGCCATTATGTTCGCTCCGCCGTCGACATACACCGTTGCCCCCGATAGGCGATGCGCGTACGGCGTCGCGAGGTAGGCGCAGGCGAAGCCCACGTCCATGATGTCCACCAGCTCGCCGATCGGGGCGCGCTGCGCTGCTTCGTTGAGGAGGAGCTGGAAATCCTTTAGCCCCGAGGCGGCCCGGGTCTTGAGCGGTCCGGGCGAAATGGCATGCACGCGGATTCTCTTGCCGCCCAGCTCGTACGCCAGGTAACGGCAGCACGCTTCGAGAGCGGCCTTCACCGGCCCCATCACGTTGTAGTTGGGCACGACCTTGTTCGCGCCGTAGTAACTCATCGCGAACATCGTTCCGCCATCCTTCATCAGCGGGGCCGCGAGCCGCGCCATGCGCACGAAGGAGTGACAGGAGATGTCCATCGCCTCCTTGAAGCCTTCGGCGGAGCAGTTGATGAGCGCCCCGCGCAGATCGTCCTTGGGAGCGAACGCGATCGAGTGGAGCACGATGTCGAGCTGGCCCCACTCCTTGTTGATTCTATCGAAGACCGCTTCCAGCATGCCGGGCGTTCCGACGTCGAGCGGCATGAAGATCGGCGCCTCGAGCTCTCTTGCCAGCGGCTCGACGTAGGTCCTGGTCTTCTCGTTGATGTAGGTGATCGCCAGATCTGCGCCCAGCTCGCGAAACGCCTTCGCGCAGCCGTAGGCGATCGAATATTGGTTGGCGACTCCGACGACGAGCGCTTTGGCGCCCGTGAGTGCGGGCCGGGGAACGTCGAGGGGCATGACTTAAACCTCCATATGACTGGCGAGATTGGTCAGCAAAAGCCTGACCGGGCCTCAGAGGGTCGCGTTCGCTTCGGGACCGTGATCGCGGTTCGAGGTCATTTCGGCGGGCTCGGGTTCGCAGCGCGTCTAGAAGCGCGCGCGCATCACCTTGAACTCGGCCCGGCAGGCCTCGCCGAATGGCCGCAGCGGATCGCTGCCCTCCGCCTTGATGAGCGCGTGCATCTCCTCGGGCGAAAGATTGCGCTCGAAGTACTGATCCGTGATCCGCCGCACGATGCGCTCGGCCTCCGCGAGAACCGCATCCGACGCCAGCAACCGGATGCGGTTGAGCAGTCCGTAGGCTTTCCCGAGCTTCTGCGGGCCCCCGAAGGCGTGGGACAGCGCGTCGATCAGGAGCCTCGAGCACTCGATGATGAAGGCGCCATAGAGCTCCTCACGCTCGCGGATGTCCGCCTGGATCAGTTCGCGCCGGCCCTGCGTCCATTGCGCCACCCAGCCGGCCGCGACCGTCGCCGAGCCGCCGGCCAGCGAACCGAGCACCGCTGCGAGCGCACCGACGATCGCGGGATCCATGGCAGTGTTTCCTCGGCTCGGGGTTACGCAGTCGCCGGTCACTGCATCTTCACTACGATGCGCCCGTCGATCTTGCCATCCTCCATGCGCGCGAAGATGTCGTTGATATTCTCAAGCCTGTCCCAGGAGAAGTGGGCGGAGACGGCCTCGCTTCCTGCGAAGGCGAGCGCCTCGTCCAGGTCCTGACGCGTTCCGACGATGGAGCCCCGCACGGTGATGCGTTTCAGAACCGTCTGGAAGATCGGCAGCGACATCTTGCCCGGCGGCAGGCCGACCAGCGCCATCGTGCCGCGGGGCCGCAGCAGGTCGAAGGCCTGTTCGAATGCTTTGGGGGAAACCGCCGTAACCAGCGCGCCGTGCGCGCCGCCGACGAGCTTCTGCATCTCGGCCGCGACGTCCGTAAGCGGCGCGTTGAGAACGATCTCGGCCCCGAGCGACTTGGCCAGCTCGAGCTTCTCGGGATGCACGTCCACGGCGGCGACGTGCATGCCCATCGCCTTGGCGTATTGAACCGCCATGTGTCCGAGACCGCCGATTCCCGAGATCGCCACCCATTCACCCGGCTTCACCTCCGTCTCCTTGAGTCCCTTGTAGACCGTGACCCCCGCGCAGAGGATCGGAGCGGCCGGCCCCCATTCGAGGGATTTCGGGAGACGACCCACGTAGTCCGGATCGGCGAGCGCGTATTCGGCGAAGCTGCCGTTGACCGAATAGCCGCTGTTCAGCTGCGACCCGCACAACGTCTCCCACCCGGTCCGGCAATACGCACAGTACCCGCACGCCGTATGCAGCCAAGGAATGCCGACGCGGTCGCCCTCCTTGACGCTGCGGACGGCGCGGCCTACGGCCGCCACCGTGCCCACGCCTTCGTGGCCGGGGATGAAGGGCGGGCTCGGCCTGACGGGCCAATCGCCCTTGGCGGCGTGCAGATCAGTGTGGCAGATCCCGGTCGCCGCGATGCGGACGAGGATTTGGTTCTCCTTCAGTTCCGGAACGGGTACTTCCTGGATTGCGAGCGGCTGACCGAGCTCGCGGACGACAGCCGCCTTCATCGTGTTCGCCATGGACTTCTCTCCTTTCGCGTCATCGGTTGACTCTGTTTCATCGCGTCGCCTCGGCCTGCTTTTCGTACCGCCCGGTCGGCTCCGGCGGCTCGCCGTAGTGCTGGCTGCCGCCGCCGAGCGCCGCGTACAAGCCGACCCGGCTCGAGAGCAGCGCGCGCCGCTCCTCAACGAGCAGCTGCTCGGCGGTGAGCAGATCGCGCTGCGCATCCAGCACTTCCAGGAACGACGCGCTGCCGCGGTCGTAGCGCATCTGCGCGAGCCGCGCGCGCTCCTGCTGGGCCGCGACGGCCCGCCGCTGGATGTCGATCTGCTCGGCGAGCCAGCGCTGCGCCGAAAGCGCGTCCGCGACGTCGCGGAACGCGCTCTGGATCGTGCGTTCGTACTCGGCCACGGCGGCATCGGTGCGCACCTTCGCCACGTCGAGATTCGCCTGGCGTCGGCCGCCGTCGAAGATCGGCAGGGTGATCTGCGGCACGAAGAGCCAGGCCTTCGTGCCCGCGGCGAATAGGCTGGAGAGCTCGGGGCTCGCGGTGCCGAAGAACCCGGTGAGCGTGACGCGCGGAAAGAAGGCCGCGCGCGCCGCGCCGATGTTCGCGTTCGCCGCCTTCAGCCGGTGCTCGGCGGCGACGATATCGGGCCGTTGCTGGAGCAGGTCCGACGGCAGGCCGACGGGGACCTCGGTCATCAGGGCCGCGTCGTTGAGGCTCGCGCGGTCCGCGAGCCCGGCCGGCGGCGTGCCGACGAGCAGCGTGAGCGCATGCGCCTGCGCCGCGCGTTGCTGCTCGAGCTGCGCGCCGAGCGTCTGCGCCTGCGTGAGGAGCGTTTCGACCTGGGTCACCTCCAGGCGGTTGGCGGTGCCCGCCTCGAAGCGGCGCCTGAAGATGCGCAGCGACTCCTCGCGCGTGCGGATGGTGTCGCGGGCGATCACGATGCGCTCGTCGAGCTCGCGCAACGTGAAGTAGCCGTCGGCGACCTGCGCCACGAGCGTCACAGTGACGGCGCGCCGCGCCGAGTCGGTCGCGAGGAACTCCTCGAGCGCGGCGTCCTTCAGATTGCGCACGCGGCCCCAGAAGTCGAGCTCCCACCCGACGACGCTGGCGCCGACCTCCCAAATGGCGGCCGTGCGAGCGGTTCCCGAAGGATTGAACTGCCCGGGAATGCGCGCCCGGATCTCGCCGGCGTTGACATCGACGGTGGGGAACTGGTCGGCGCGCCGGATCTGATACGCCGCGCGCGCCTCGAGCACGCGCAGGGCCGCCACGCGCAGGTCGCGGTTGTGGTCGAGTGCCTGCGCGATCATCGCCTGCACCTGCGGGTCGGCGAAGTAGTCGCGCCAGGCGACCTCCGCGGCGGGGCGTGCATCGGGCTTCGCGTCCGGCGGGATCGGTGCATCGGCCGGGTACTCGTTGGTCACCGGCAGTTCGGGCCGCCGGTAGTCCGGCGCAAGGGAGCATCCGGCGGCGAGCCCGCTCAGCGCGGCCGCGCAGGCGAGGGCCAGGATTCGTCGTTTCATCGTGTCACCCGTTGGCGCCGGTCGCGTACGTGCGCCGGCTCGGGTCTCCGGTTTGGGTTGAGCGTCATCTCGCAGCTCCCACCAGGTCTCCGTGTCCGGCGGTTGGCGGCACGGCGGCCACGTTCGACGCGGCCGCGCGCTGGACCCTAAACCACGCGGCGTAGAGCGCCGGCAGGAAGAAGATCGTCAGCACGGTCGCCACGGTGAGGCCGCCCATGATGGCGATGGCCATCGGGCCCCAGAAGATGCTGCGCGTCAGCGGGATCATCGCCAGCACGGTGGCCGCCGCCGTCAGGCACACCGGGCGGGTCCGATGGACGGCCGCATCGACGACCGCTGTCCAGGTGTCACGACCGGCGTCGATCTCCGCCTGCACCTGATCGACCAGGATCACCGAGTTGCGCATGATCATCCCGCTCAAGGCGGTGATGCCGAGGATCGCGACGAAGCCGAGCGGGGCGTGGAACAGGAGCAGCGCGGCGACGACCCCGATGATCCCGAGCGGCGCGGTCAAGAACACCATGAACATCTTCGAGAAGCTCTGCAGCTGCAGCATCAGGATCGCCAGGATCGTGACCAGCATCACCGGCGCGACCGCCATCAGCGCGCGGTTGGCCTTGTCGCTTTCCTCGACGGCGCCGCCGACATCGATGCGATAACCGAAGGGCAGCTTCGCCTCGATGTCCTTGAGCATGGGGCGAATCGCCTGAGTCGCGGAGACGCCCTGCTCGCCGTCCTTCACGTCGGCGCGGACGGTGATGGCCATGTCGCGGTTGCGGCGCCAGAGCACCGGTTCCTCGAGCACCGGCTTCACCTGCGCGACCTGCGAGAGCGGCACGACGGTGCCCTGGCGCGTGTAGAGGTTGACGTCCTTCAACGTGTCGAGTTGGAGCCGTTCCGAAGGCACCGCCCGCACGACGATGTCGATCAGGTCTTCGTGCTCGCGCAGATGGGAGAGCGTCGCGCCGTTCATCACGATCTGGGTCACGAGGGCGACGTCCGCCGGCGCCAGACCCAGCGCGCGGGCCTTGTCCTGGTCGACGTTCGCCCGCAGCGTCCGCACCGGGTCGTTCCAGTCGAGCTGGACGTCGCGCACCTGGGGACTCGACGCTACGACCTTCTCCACCTCGCGCGCGATCTCGCGCACCTTCTGGGTGTCGGGGCCGACGACGCGGAACTGGACGGGGAAGCCGACCGGAGGACCGAGCTCGAGGCGCGTGACGCGCACCCACGCCTGCGGGAATTCCTCGTTGACGCTCGCCATCAGCCGCGAGCGCACGCGTTCACGCGCCTCCGTGTCGCGCGTCATCACGATGAAGACGGCGTAGCCTGGGTTCGGCATCTCGGGATCGAGCGACAGATAGAAGCGCGGCTGGCCCGCGCCGGTGTAGGCGGTGAAGAAGCGGATGTCCTCGTCCTTCGCCAAGATCTGCTCCATTCTCTTCACCTGCTCGGTCGTGGCGGCGAACGAAGCGCCTTCCTTCAGCCGCAGCTCGACGACCAGCTCGGGCCGCGAGCTCGCGGGGAAGAACTGCTGCGGCACGAAACGGCTTCCCCAGATCGCGACCGCGAGCGCGGCCACGGTCGCGCCGATGATCCACCAGCGTCGCTCGAGGGCGAGATCGATCCAGCGGCGCAGCTTGCGGTAGAACGGCGTGTCGTAAGGGTCGCCGCCGTGGTGATGCTTGCCGAAGTCCTTGGGCAGCATGTTGACGGCGAGGTAGGGCGTGATGATCCCCGAGACCACCCACGAGAACAGCACGGCCGTGCCGACGATCCAGAAGATGCCGCCCGCGTACTCGCCGGTGGTGGACTTGGCGAACCCGATCGGCATGAAGGCCGCAGTGGTGATCAGCGCGCCGGTCAGCCTCGGCATCGCGGTGGCAGCGTAGGAATAGGCGGCCGCCTTGAGCCGGTCCCACCCTTCCTCCATCTTCACCACCATCATTTCGACGGCGATGATGCCGTCGTCGACGAGCAGGCCGAGCGCGATGATCAGCGACCCGAGCGAGACGCGCTCGAGGTTCCAGCCCATCGCGAGCATGACCAGGGCAACGACGCCGAGCACGATCGGTACGGACAGCCCGACGACGATGCCGATGCGCCAGCCGAGGCTGATCAGGCAGACCGCGAGCACGATCGTGAGCGCTTCCAGCAGCGAGCGTTCGAATTCCCAGATGGATTCGCTGACGACGGTCGGCTGATCGGCCACGCGCTCGAGCTCGACCCCGTAGGGCAGCTCGGCCTGGACGTTGGCGACGACTTTCTCGAGCGACTTGCCGAGCTCGACGATGTTGCCGTCGTTGGTCATCACGATGCCGAGCATCAGCACCTGCTGCCCGTTGTGGCGTATGGTGTACGTCGGCGGATCTTCGTAGCCGCGAGTGATCGTGGTGAAGTCGCCGAGCTTGATCAGCCGGCCGCCGGCGGCGACCGGCACGTCGCGGATATCGTCGACGGTGGCGAACTGGCCGGTCACCCGCATGAGCACGCGGTCGCCACGCGTGTCGACCTGGCCGGCGGCGAGCACGGTGTTCTGGTTTCGGAGGCTCTCGGCGATCATGGCGGGTGTGATGCCGAGCGCGGCCAGCCGCTGGTGCGAGAATTCGACGTAAACCTTCTTCGCCTGCTTGCCGTAGATGTCGACCTTCTTGACCATCGGCACCTTAAGGAGCCGCCGCTTGATGTCTTCCGCGATGTCGGAAAGCTCCCACTGACTGATCCCGTCGCCCTTGACGGCATAGAGCAGCCCGGTCACGTCCCCGTATTCGTCGTTGAAGATCGGGCCGATGACGCCTTCGGGCAGCTCGAGCTTGATGTCGCTGAACTTCTTGCGCGCCTGGTACCACGCCTCGCGCTGATCCGCGTGGGAGGTGCCGCCGACCACCGTGATCGTCATGGCGCCATAGCCCTGGCGCGCATACGTCTTGACCTTCTCGAAGTGGTCGAGCTGCTCGAATTTCTTCTCCATGCGGTTCAGCAACTCGTCCTGGATCTGCTGCGCGGTCGCGCCCGGCCAGTAGACGATCGCCGTCATCGACGGCACGGAGAAGTTGGGGTCCTCGAGCTGGCCGAGCTTCGTGAAGCCGAGCACGCCGCCGATGGCGATCGCGAGGATCAGGAACAGGACGATCGGGCGGTGGCTGAGCGCCCACTCGGTGAGGTTGAACGACTTCATCGGGCGGCCTGCTTGGATGCAACGCTCGCCGCCGCCCCGGGCAGCGCGACCCGCAATCCGGGCGCCATCTTCTGCACCCCGGCGGTGACCACGAGCTCGCCGGCCGGCAGGCCGGAGACGAGCACTTCGTCGTTGCCATACCCGTGCACCGCGACCTCGGTGAGCTCGACGGTTCCGACGGGCTCGGGACCCGCGCGGCGAACGACCCATAACGCGGGCCGGCCCTTGCTCTGCGTCATCGCAGCGGCCGGAATCGGTGCTACCGCCGCCTCTCCGGCGGCGCGCTGCGCAACCAGGGTGGCGGTCGCGCCGAGCGGGAGCGGCCGCGGGGTCACCGGCTTCAGGCGCGCCCGGTATGTTCGCGTTTGTGCGGCCGCCTGCGGCGCGAGCTCGCGCAGGGCGACGTCGAACGTCTGGTCCGGCATGGCATTGAGCGAAGCCTGGTACCGCGCCGCCTTGAACGTCGCCACCTGGTCTTCGGGTACGTCGACGACGACCTCCGGTTCGCCCGGGTTCGCGATCGAGACGACCGGCTGCCCCTCGGCGACGACCTGCCCGCTCTCGGCCCGCGTGGCGGTGACAACACCGCTCCGCGACGCGCGCAGGGCCGTGTACTGCAGCCGGTTGCGGGCGAGCTCGAATTGCCTCGCGGCGGCCTCGGCCGCGGCCTTCGCCTTGTCCGCCCCGCTTCGCGTGTGTTCGTCCTCGGCGGTGCTGACGGCGCCGTCGCCGATCAGCTCCTGGTTGCGCCGCCGGTCCGACTCGGCCTGCCGCGCCTGCGTCTGGGCGGCGTTCAGCTGCTGCCGCGCCGCTTCCTCGGCGAGGCGGTAATCGGTCTCGTCGAGCACCGCCAGCACGTCGCCTTCGCGCACCGTCTGCCCGACGTCGACCTTGCGCGCGACGATCTTGCCGCCCACGCGGAACGCCTGGTCGACCTCGTGACGTGCCTGCACCGTGCCGGTGTAGCGGTTCGTTTCCTGGGCCTTGTCGTAGCGGATCTCCGCGGTGCGGACGGTTCGCAGCGGCTCGGGCGGTTTCTCACCCGAGCAGGCGGAAAGCAGCGCGGCGATCGATGCGGCGAGAAGGACCGTGGCGTAAGAGGTTTTCAAGGGCGTTCCTCCAGAAGCAAGAGTCGGTGGGCGTTCTCCGCGTCTTCCGATCGGGCGCTCATGCGGGCGGCCACTTTCCGAGATCGGGGAACGACTTCCTCAGCCGCTCGACGATGTCCGCCTCGATCGCCGCGGTCTGCGCCTGCCCGAGCGCATCGGCTGACTTTTGGCGTATCGCCAGATGCATCATGAGCATCCCGTGCAGTTTCTCGAACGCCACGGAATTCGCCGTTCCGCACACCGCGGCATCCTTGCGCACCACCCGCTCGATCACCCCGGGATCGAGAATCCTCACCTGACAGATCTGCGCCAGCCTGACGATCTCCCGGTCCAGGTCGTCGAGCTTCGCTTCCCACCACGCGACGGCAAAGGGGTCTTGCGGCTCAGTCATGGGTCACGTGTCCTTAGTTTCCCCGCGACTGCGGGCCGGGTCAGCCGGCCGCTCGCCGCCGCTCGCCCGGAGGTCGGTCGCGATCGAGTCGACCAGTTCCTGGCCCGATGCGAATTCACTCTGCCTGCCGGTGACCAGGTTCTCGAGACGACCGGCAAGCGCATCGGGCTTTGCGTCGCTGCGCACCTTCAACACGTAAGCGCGCCGGCTCGGGTATTTGGGTTCGGGCTTGAGCGTCATCGCAGTGTTCGCCTCAAGCGCTCCGCGCCACGGGCGCCACCTGGCGCATACGCGCCGGCGTGCCGAGCGCCTTGCGCACCCGCTCGAGCATCGTGCGCTGTTCCGGCGTGAGGCCCTCGCGCCGGACCCGCGGATCGTTCGCCAGTCGGTCGAGCAGCGTGAGCAGCCGCTCCCGGTCTTCACGCTGCGGGAGGAGCGCGGGAAGGGCTGCGATCGCCTTCTCCGGCTCGTAGGTGGCGATGATTTCCTGCTCGCCGCGCACGCGGCGCCACTGGTCGAGCGGCGGCGGCGGCAGGAACTCCTCGTAGTCCTTGGTCATCTCCTGGCCCGCCTCGAGGTGCGAGAGCGGCACGTCGCCACGGCGCGCGACGAGATACGCGACGCGGGCGAACGCTTCTGGGTAGCCGCCTTTGTCAATCGACGCGAGCGCCTCCTTCACGACGGGAAGCTCGCGCGGGTCGGCGACCGGCGCCACCGGCGCCTGTGACGCCTGCTTGTCGGCGATGTAGAGCGAGAACAGGTTGCCGTAGATGTGGAAGAACGCCGCCTCGGTGAACGCGTCGCGCAAGGCCCGGTGGTACTCGAGCGTCGCGCTCGCGAGCTCCGCGAGGCCGCCTTCAGCGCGGCGCAGCGGATGATCCGCCGGTAGCGGCTGGCGCTGCGCTTTCACGAGCTGCGCTGCCGGGGCGAGCCATGCGAGCCAGGGATTCAGGTCCGAGAACGCCCAGCGCTGCAGGCGCAGGGGATGGAACCGGCGGACCATGCCGGCGACGAACTCGTTCGACATCGCCTGGACGAAGGGCTGCGCGAAGAGCTCGTAAGCGCGCTGGTTGAATTCCGAGATCGCGGCCACCGCTTCGAAAGGCTTCTCGTCGATGCGCTGCAGCCGGTTCAGCCGTGCCGCGACGTCTTCCAGGCGCAGCTCGTGGAACTCCACCTCGTACTCGGGCTCGCCGCCTTCCGCCGCGCGGTTGCGGATCTCCATGCCGTAGAGCCCGGGGGCCAGCAGCTCGATCGACTTCATCACCGACACGATCTGCGTGTACTCCTTCTGCGCGACTTTTCCGGAGACGAAGATCCCGAGATGGCCGACCTCCTCCTGCATCAGGCCGACGATGACCTGGCCGCGCGCCTTGATCTCCTCGGTGGAGCCGTACACGTCGGCCACCCAGTTGAACGCCTGCTGCGGCGGCGTGATGTTGTCGCCGAGCGACGCGAACAGGATGATCGGCGAGCGGATCTCGCGCAGGTCGAACCCCCCGCTCGCGCCCGGTCCCGACTTCACCTCGCCCGACCACAGCCGGTTGCCGACGAAGAGATTGCGCGTGATCCACTCGATCTCCTCGCGGTTCATCAGGTAATAGGCGCTCCACCAGCGCTCGAAATCGAGGAAGCGCGCCGGCTCGGTATCGGCGTTCGCGAACACCTTGTAGTACTTGTCGACGAACGTGTTCGCGGGGTTCAGGTACTCGAAGTTCTGCACGAGATGCGCGCCATCGAACTTGCCGTAGCCCACATCCGCGGCGAGCGAAGCGAGCCAGGTGCCGCCGAGCATGCCGCCGGCGTAGCGCATCGGGTTGTCGCCTTCGCCCTCGCGCCAGGCGCCGCCCCAGTACGACATCGGCGCACCAACGATGACGAGCGGGCCGGTCTCGTCGGGGTCCGAGGCCGCGAGCATCATCGCCGCCCAGCCGGCCTGGCAGTTGCCGACGATCGCGGGCTTGGGACTGTCCGGATGCAGCGCGCGCACCTTGTGGACGAATTCGCGCTCGGCCGCGCACACATCGAGCATCGTCTGCCCCGGCTCGGGGTCGGGGAAGAAGATGACGAAGTAGACCGGATGCCCGGCGCGCAGCGCGACGCCGACCTGCGAGTCGTCCTTGAAGCCGCCGATGCCGGGGCCGTGGCCGCCGCGCGGGTCGATGATGATGTACGGCCGCTTCCTGGGATCGACCGTCACGCCCTCCGGCGGGACGATGCGCACCAGCGCATAGTTCACCGGGCGCTCGAGCGTGCGCCCGTCGACCACCGTCTCGTAGCCGAAGCGCAGCACCGGCGGCTGGCCGCGCTGCACGTGCTCGAGGTAGTTGTTGCCGCGCTGGCGCAGCGTGTCCCAGAAGATGACCGCGCGCTGCATGCAGTCGACGATGTACTGCTGCCAGCCTGACAGCGCCGCGGCGATGTCCAGTACCGGTGTCTGAGGCGCGCCGCCAAGCGGGCCGCTGAGGGCCTTTCGCGCGCGCTCCTGGAACCGCTCGGTCGCTCCCTGCACCCGCCGTTGCAGTACCCGGGTGATTCGTTCGGAAATGTCGACGCTACGGGAAAGCTTGTCGCCTACGTCCATGATGTCGCCGCCCTTTCGTCCGATTGTCGGGCCCGCCTGGACCCGGCAACTGTGCACAGAGGTGTCATGGGGCGCACCTTAGCCCCCGCTCGATTTCGAGTCGTCAGCGAAACGTCGGCATTCGGTCAGAGTTGGGCCGGACGGTCCATCGAGGTCGGCACGATTCGGACCGAATTGCGACCGTTCGCTGACGACTTCGGCCGGCGCAGGCGTCAGGATGGCTCGCGGTGACGTCACTCAATTGATATGGAATGAGCATGGACACTGGGCGAGCCCTGAGCGGCGCTCGTTGAGCCATGAGCCTCGACCTCGGCGGGGGCTGGGCTTACGGCGCGCTGATCGTCGTCCTGACCGCCTGGATCCTGCACAGCTTCATCGAGCCCTTGCTCGCGGCTTGCGTGACTGCGATCGCGAGCTGGCCGCTATACAGGCGATTCGCAGCCCGTCTGCCCGGGCGGATGGCACGAAGCGCGACACCCGTGCTCTTCACGTCCGTCATGACCGTGTTCGTGCTGGCACCGTTGATGTTCGCGCTCGGTGCGCTGCTCGCGGAAGCGCACGCACTGCTGCTCGAGATTGCGGCGGCCGACAAGAACGGCATCGCCGTTCCGCACTGGCTGGAACGGGTGCCACTGGCGGGGCCATCACTCGCCGCCAGCTGGGAAAGTGCGCTGACTCACCCGGGAGCGATCTCGGTATGGGCGCAGCGAATCGATCCGGCCGCGCTCCTCACCCGGGCACATTCGCTCGGCCAGTTCATGGCAAGGCACCTGCTCATCATCCTGTTCACGATCCTCGTGCTGTGCTTCCTGTATCAGAAGGGTGAAGCGCTGGCGGAGGGGGTCAGACGAGAGCTCCGTCACCGCATCGGGGAGCGGGCCGAAGCCTATGTCGACGTCGCCACACGGGCGGTGCGCGCGTCCGTGAACAGCATGTTGGTCGTCGCGTTGTTCGACGGGTTCGGAACCTGGATTGCGTACGCGATCGCCGGCGTGCCGCACGCCGCCCTGTGGGCGGCGATCACCGGCTCGCTCGCGCTCGTCCCGTTCCTCGGTTACGTGGCGGTTGTCGGCCTCGCGCTGAAACTGGCAATGACCGGTGCCGCGACGCCCGCGCTCGTCTCGTTCGTCTTCGGCTGTGTCGTCCTCTTCTGCGGCGACAAGGTCGTGCGGCCCGTGGTCGCGCGCGACGGCACGCGCCTGCCCTTTGTCTGGGTCCTGATCGGTTGTCTGGGCGGCTTCGAGGTGCTCGGCTTGGTCGGGCTGGTGATCGGTCCGGTCGTGCTCAGCCTCGCGAGCGAACTGTGGAACCAGCACCTTCGCGATCTCGCGAGCGACACAAGCGCCCCGGTTGACGGCAGCGGGTGACCATCCTCGAGCGGCGCGCGAAGCCGCCGATCACGCGGAGGTTGTCGAAGCCGGTTTCGTGCTGCCGAGCAGCGCTCGCGCTTTCCCGACGGCGGCGGTATCGCCCGCTTCGAGCAGCCGTTCGACGAGCGCAGCGAGAGCGTGCCGATCCTCAGCCGTCGCACCGCCGTGCTCGCAGAGCTCGATGAGCGCCATCAGCTCGAGCCACGGCGCCTCGCGGGCTCTCGCCTCTGCCACCGCCCGCTGAGCCGAGGCGAGGGCCACGCCGGGCTCGCCGCGCCCGCGCGCGATCGCGGCCTGGAGCAGGAAGAGCTGCGGCAGATACACCCGCTCCCCGTGCTCGTGCGCGAACCGGAATAGCTCGTCGAGGTCGTGTAGGGCCGCGTCCCAGTCGCGAGCGAGCACGAGGGCCTCCACCGCGTATCCCCTCGTCTCGGTCGCTCCCGCAAGCATCCCGAGCCGTGCATTGTCTTCATAAGCCTCCCGGATGCGGCGATACCCGTCGCGCGCTTCCCCCATCCTGGCGTCCGCCCAGCCACGAAACCAGCGGCACGCCGTTCGGCCTTGCGCGAGCCCGAACCTGTCGACGAGCGCGCGCATCTCGTCGGCGAGCGCCCCGACGCGCCCGGCGTCGCCGAGCCGCACCTCAAACAAGGCGTTGAACCAGAGTGCGACCAGCCGCGCCATCGGCTGTGCCAACCGGCGCGCGCGGTCGTTCGCCTCCTCCATGCGCGCGCGAGCGGTCTTGACCAGACCGAGCTCGACCAGCTGCATGGCGAGCAACCCAAGCAGCGTCACCTGCGGATCGTTCAGGAAGCCCCGCTCCGGCGGCGCGTCGAGCGCTGCGATCGCTGCGAGGCCGCGCTCGGCCCATTCGCGGGCGGCGTGCGGCCGCCCCTGCAGCGTGTAAACCTCTCCCCTCACGGTGCACACGCAGAGCAGCAGGACCGGATCGTTCGTGGCCACCGCGAGCGCCTCGGCCCGTTCCGCGAGCGCAAGCGCCTCGGCATATTCGGCGCGCATGCAAAGGACGAAACCGAAGCTGTGCAGCAGGAGTCCCCGCATGGGATGCCGGGGAACGTCGGCGAGCCGCGAGTACGCACGTTGAAACGCGCTCTTCGCTTCGGTGGAGCTGACGCCAACCAGATGGGCGACCGCTACGCCCTTGAGATTCGCGAGCGCGATCTCCAGCGCATGGCGCTCGACCCCCTCCGGGGCCCGATCGAGAAGGCCCAGGCCACGATCGCTGAGCGTCAGGCACTCGGCCGGGCTCAAGCGCTGTAGCGCTGCG